>Ga0134128_10002928_pt1 | contig 20923 bp, 18 predicted proteins | sample KB31754_FD_96462 | JGI IMG/M metagenome (GOLD analysis project Ga0134128, IMG submission 96462) | Terrestrial soil microbial communities with excess Nitrogen fertilizer from Kellogg Biological Station, Michigan, USA - KB3-175-4 | ecosystem: Environmental > Terrestrial > Soil > Unclassified ...
ATCTGCTTTCTGATCGGCCTGCGCCGTGTACTTGGTCCACGCTGCCGCCTCGCCTTCGTTTCGACTAAATAAGATCCTCAATCCATTGCCGATCAGAAACCTCAGAACGGCCAGTTCTGTGTAGATTAATCGCCCGGTCTTCCCAAAGAGCGGGCCTTCACGAGCTGCCGTAACGGCAAGCTGCCGGCACCAGTTGTTCGGCTCATCACCTGCAGCGCCAGCTGCTTTTTCGATCTCCGCGTATTCCTCATCAGTGAGTCTGAAACTAACAGATCTGATCCGCTTTGCGTCACTCATTTCCCGTTTCCTTTCGCGTGCGCAGTGTGCACGCCCTGTATGCAGCAGTGTGGCAACGTATACGTGTAAATCACTGCAAAGGTTGGACCAAGCCGATGTATACACGCTCCGTACCCGTCGCAGCCACGCAAGCGGGGGTGACGTGTCTCTCTTAATCAGGTGCGAAGCACCTCTTGCTTTATTTCTCGAGTTACAAGTCGTCTTGTATATCTGAGAATCTTCAGATTGAGGGTTGTCGTGTGAATCCGGAGGGGTGTCACAACCTGTCACAGAGTGTCACACTTCGTCACAATTGTGACAGGTTGTGACGCACGTAGCGTTTAACTTGCGTAACTACAGGGTTGAGTGCTATCAATTAAACGTCGGTAGTTGTTAATATCTACCTACGTTTAATTGATGAGCAAAACACTGAAACGAATCAACCCGCCGACCCAAAAGAAGGTGCTTGATCTCGCCCGTAAGAGTCGCATTTTGCGTCCGCGGGATCTCGAGGAGAAAGGCCTACCATCAGACTATCTCTGGCGACTTCATAAGCAAGGCAAACTGGAAAAAGTTGGACGCGGGATGTACGCAGCACACGGCGCCGAACTGAGCGAACATCAAACCGTTGTCCAGGCAGCTCTGCGCGTACCGCACGGGGTCGTGTGCCTGCTTTCAGCTCTCCGTTTTCATGACCTGACTACGCAGTCCCCCTTTGAAGTTTGGATGGCAATCGATGTGAAGGCGCGTGCTCCAAAGGAAGATATTATTCCCCTCCGCATCGTTCGTTTCTCAGGAAAAGCCCTCACTTCCGGCGTTGAGACTCATACAATTGAGGGCGTCAACGTGAAGGTTTACAACCCCGCCAAAACGGTAGCGGACTGTTTCAAGTACCGAAACAAAATCGGCCTCGATGTCGCGATTGAGGCTCTCCGGGACTGCTGGCGAAATAAGCTCGCAACCAGTGATGAGCTCTGGCGATACGCGAAAGTCTGTCGCGTCGCTCGCGTGATGCGACCATACCTGGAGTCGGTTGTGTGACAGAATCAAAAGTCAAAAACTTGCCGGCCTCGGTTAAAGCTCACCTAACAAATCTGGCACGTGAGCAGAAGGAAGATTTCCAAGAACTGCTTTCGCGTTACGGTAGAGAACGTTTGCTGTATCGATTGAGCGTCTCAGAATTTCAAGAACGTTTTGTCCTCAAAGGAGCACTCCTGTTTGCCTACTGGACAGGTGCGCCGCACAGGCCAACCCGCGACATGGATTTGCTTGGTTACGGAGATCCTGACATCGCAGTTCTTGAAAAAGTGTTCCGCGACTTGTGTGCTGTAGAGGTCCAGCCGGACGGGTTAGTGTTTCAGACGGATTCCGTAAAGGGAGAACGTATCAAGGACGAAGACAAGTACGAGGGCGTTCGTTTGCATATGACTGCTCTGCTTGAGAAATCTCGCATTCCATTGCAGATCGATGTCGGCTTCGGCGACTGAGTTGTGCCGGCACCGGAGGAGATCGATTTCCCAACGTTGCTTGATTTTCCGGCTCCCCATCTTAGGAGTTACACACGTGAGAGCATGGTCGCGGAGAAGTTTGAAGCGATGGTCAAACTCGGAATGCTGAATACGAGGATGAAAGACTTCTTTGATGTGTGGACCGTTAGTCAAGAATTTGCATTCTTCGGCCCAACTCTCGGAAAGGCTATTAAGGCGACCTTTGAAACACGTGGCACAGCCGTACCGAATAAACCTCCATTGGCGTTGTCTCCGGAGTTTTATGACGACCGAGAGAAGAATGCTCAGTGGAAAGCGTTTCTTAATAAAGCGAAGTTGAATGCGGAAGGAAAATCGTTGGCAGAAATTGCTAAAGCCCTCCGCGTGTTCCTTGTTCCTGTCTCTGAAGCTGTAGCAAGCGGTGAGATTCTCAAGCGGAATTGGGAACCCAGTGGATCTTGGGTGGTCCTTGCTCCGTAGAATCGTTGAATTGCAGATGCGGTGGTTAGATTCGAGTGCTTTGCGATCACCTTATTTCTCACGTCCGCCGGTATCGGGAGACTGCGTACATAGTGAGTCTAAGTCGTTAGTTGAACGCAACTTGTTAGCAGGAGAGCCGCACGATACGGGAACCTAGACACGAGCCGTCGGCGAGTGCAAGCGTCAGTCGAAAGCGCCAGGTAAGAGAACTGCGACCTGTGCCACTGGAAGTAAAAATGGAATAAATGCGAACGTAAAAGAAACAGGGTAGGATCATGTCGGCAGTGCCGTCAGGTGCTGTTTTGGAGAACAAAATCCGCGGTGGAAACGCATATCGGTTGAGATTCGAATAGCGCTTACCTAAAGACCTTATGTGCGAGGTAGTGGCTAACAAACATTTTGCGCTATGCTTAACCTCCTATGACAATCGAAGAAGTAAAAGCGCGTCTTGCCGAAGCTGAGCTTAAAGTCATAAAAGAAGAGCGACTTCCTAACGACAAAGGCACACAATTGAGACTCGATAACGGTGCAATCGTGAATGCCTTTGATAACGGCACTGTGAATTGTCAGGGTAAGAACTGCCAAGTTGTTGAAGCTTTGCTGGGCGAGCGTTTTGCAGGTCGGGCTCACGCCGCGCCGGCCGCTATTAACACCCGGATTTTTGTGGTTTATGGTCATGACAAAACGGCCAGAGATCAACTTGAAGGAATGCTTTTGCGATGGGGACTACAACCTTTGATTTTGGACCAGTTGCCTTCTGAAGGACAAACAATTATAGAAAAGCTTGAGAGTTATACTGAGGGTGCCGGCTTTGCGGTAGTGCTAGCGACGCCCGATGACGAAGGACATCGCGAAGGCCACGCTGATGAGAAGTCTTTCCGAGCACGACAAAACGTCGTGCTGGAGCTCGGGATGCTGCTTGCCAAATTAGGCAGACGTAGAGTCGCGATCTTACTAAAGCAGCAAGAGCGAATGGAACGTCCCTCAGACATTCAAGGATTGATCTACATCCCATTTCGAGATGATGTTAAAGATGCTGGTGTGTTGCTTGCGAAAGAAATGGCGGCGCAAGGGTATCAGATAGATATTCAAAAGCTCTGAAACCGAAGTTGGCGAGCGTGGCAGAGTAACGCCCGTCTGGGTTACGGCTGGTTCCGCAAAAACATCACATCGCGAGACAGTGATAGCAAAGGAATTCTGAATAGAGCGTAATGAACACGTCTAACGTGCAGACTGATCCCCTACTTTCCTCGGTAATATCGTATTAGTGGGGGATCTTCATCGCTGTCGGGCTTCATGTGACGGACCGTAAGATCGATCTTCAAATCAGACGGTGGCGGGGCATATTCCTTGTCAATCAGAACGAACTGCGTCTGCGCAAGCTCATTGACACTTAGCTCATAAAGCATTTTGTGAAAACCCTCAAACTGTTCTCGGTTCTCACGCTCGCTAATATTCTTCATTGGAGAATCAATAATCAAAAGCGTGGGTAGCGTATCTCCAATTTCAGTTGCCAGGCGGTGCGCGGCTACCGCAAAACAGCATTTGAATAACGTTTTTTTGCCACCACTGCCCAAATTTCCGAACGACGTGACGACTAAATCGCCAGCCTCGGCCGGCATTACTTCTGGCAGGAAATGTGGCGCCCTCATTTCGACGACGTCGCTTCCTAGGAAGCCCGGAATTTTTGCACGAAGCAAACAGTCTAAAAACAATTCCTTCAATCTATTCAGGTTAACTGAATCTCTCTCTGCTCTTGCGCGGGCGTCACGTAGTTCAGATCGTACCCTTTGCTCTTGTCCAGCCAAGACGTGAACACGCTCTTCAAGTTCTTGAATTTTCCGAACCAGAATCTCCAATTTATTTAGGTCGAGTAGCTGTTGCTGAATTGAGGATCGTCGTTTTTCTGTTTCTAGCGCGGACGAGAGGTAGGCTGAGTCGTAAGCTGTTGATGCCCTTGTAAGTTCCGTATCAAGAACGGCTTTTTCGTCCTCTAGTTCTCTAATCTCTCTCTCTGTTTTCCCTATATGCCTCTCATGTTGACCAATCAGTTCTTGCAGTTCCTCAACACGTGAACGGATGTCACGTTCGGCTGCTTGCTCGTCGAACCCTCCCGTTATTGACTCCAGTGGCGGCTGGCCACAAAGAGGACAAAGATCCGATGATCTCTCGGGCAAGTGCTGACCGCAGCTGGGGCAAGCACCAAATTCCACTCCTGCTAATACCTCTTTTGCTGACTGCGATCGACGGTAGCGAGTACCTAAGGACAACAATTCGTTCTTATGAGCCTTATCCCTTGCAAGTGCCTGCCGTAGGTCCTCAAACGCTTGGTACAATTCCGAGATCCTCTCAGATAGCTCACGACCCTTTTTTTGCAATTTATTCATCGCGTGCGAGCGCATACTTCTGACGCTCTCTCGCAAGTCTTCGATCTCGTGCGTTACGTCTTTAAGATCCTGTTCCAGGCGTGTGCGAATCCCGGCCAGTTCTATTTCAGATGCGATGTCCGACGAATTCAGCACGTCTCGAATCGCACTGGCGCCAGCCTCAGCCCGCAGTTTTTCATTTCTGAGTTTCTCAAGTTGAGCTTCCAGTTCCGCCACGCGTTCTTGGTGAAATCCCACCAGCATGCGAAGAACGTCCCGACTCTTGAGTCTCTTGTATGGATTTGCGTCAAAATCGAGCTCGAAAAAACTGCTATCCATTGAATCCTGATCTAGATAGCAGTACCAAAGTAAATCTCTAATGCTGAGCCGTTCAAGTTCTGACTCTTCTTTCAGTTTACTTCGTCGCACCTTCGGCGGTGTCTTACCTGACAAGTAGAAAACTAAATCCGACAAAACCTCAATGCCGGATTCGGGAATGATCTCACCCGACGGTGTGCGGGCCGGCACAACTGCTTCGTAGAACTCTTTGCCAACGTTCCAACGCGCGCGGACCTGATTGCTATTAGCCTCCCGATCCAGCGACAAGTCCGTACTTCCCATCCGAATTGAGAGACTTGCGGCAACAAACTCACTCTGCAGCGCAGGTGTCCAAACGAGGTCTCCTCCAAAACAATAATCAACTAGTCTAGCTATTGTTGATTTTCCGGCACCCATTTGCCCATAGAAATAGTTGAATGAGGTCCACTCAATAAGTTCAGTAGCCTGCTTGAATCTGATCGCTAAAGCAATTAGACGCAAATTCATAATTCAATGCTCCGACCCCATTGCATATCGACAATTTCGGGAAACACGCGATAAATGAACTCTTTTAATCTCGACCCGCCAAAATCACCCAAAGCTGTTGCTATTAATGCGCTCCTATCCGCTAGCGACTTAAAGTCGGGCAACTCTGCTAGTTCTTCCGCTACGCGCTTTCCACTTTCGGTCAGGGCAATGTTGACGGTTTTGCCTTGAAGATAGGTTTGCGCTAATCCCTTTGCTACCAATAAACCGATCCACCGACGATATCTCTTATCCCATGGTCCAAATCGAAAGCGGACCATGCGCGCTTCAATGGTGTTTCTTTCATCTTCCGGTATGGATTCGGCGGCTGATTTGCGTCCTAGAGCAAGCAAGGCCCGCCTCAAACAACTCGGGTAACGTAATAGGAAATCCAGCTTCGCCAATTTCATGATACCGTTAACTGGTTTGTCACTTCGTTTTGCGTTTGCACGAATCAATACAAGCAAACGCGCTAAATGGAACTCGTCAGTGTTTTCGATGGCGGCAGCAAGTGCGGCTAAACCTAGACTCATGATGTGGGTTCCACTTGAAAGGGATTGCTCCACCAGACTCTGCACGCTGAGGTTAACAACCCGGCGATTCCGATGAGTACTTCCACCGGCTGGTTATACACTTTCTTCGGCTCGTCTATAGCAATACGTCTTAATTTGTCTTGAACGTCAATAAGCATTTCAACGCCATAAGGCTCCTTGTGTCCCGAAAACCGAAGCCTTGAATCATCGCATTCGGCGAAAACGGTGTTCTCAAGTTGCGAAAGTGCTAGAGCACCATAATCGGCGCGTGTCGCCATTTCCAATAAAACCTGTTCCGCGGAGAGTGCTCTGCGTCGCATAAGCTCGTAATGGTAGCGAAGACCTCCTCGATTCATTTTCTGCTCCATTGTTGCCATTTGTTTAGCGGCGTTACCCAGCGTGATAGAAACCAAGGATGGTAAATATTGAAAACTGGAGGATGTCGCTTCATTGATTGTGAGGACAGCGTCCGCCGCCAAAATTCTTTTGGCCAATAGAAGGCTGTCAGATTTGTAGTTTCTATTGATCGCCGAATAATGACGACTAGGATCACCAGAAGATAATGAGGACGCAATCGCAATTTGAGCAATCAATGCTTCTCTTATCTTCGCCAGAGTAGTGGGGTTCATGCCAGAGCATTGAGGCAGGGTGCCGAGATGGTCTTGAGCAAGCTCAGCCTCAAGTGCTCGGATGGTTGGCCCTAGAACGAAGTCAAAACGTTTCAGCACTGGAAAGAGATCGTCAAGCGACACATCCGCTTTATTGGCTAGTAACGCGAAGCCCTTCTTATTCGAGCCATCCAGCGCTTTCGCGTTGATTGCCCCGTTGACAGCTTGTGCCACTCTTAACGGACATAGATGCTGATTAGCAGCAACCGTAGTCTCAAAAGGTTCGGTGTTAGATACAAACTTGAAACGTCTAATGCAGTTTGGAAATCGTTTATTAAGATTAACAAATCGGGCTATGGACTCAAAAAATGATGGGTCATTTAACTTCCAAGCTCCTAACTCTGATTTCCGACTCTTAATCTGGTAGGCGTCGAACAGCGTGTCCGAAATTTCAGCTAGAAAGTCTTCGTGCTGCTCGCACCATAATGCGGTGTAATCAAGCTTCTTTATAAAAGACCCAATGAGAAGAACAACCCCATATGCGTGCTGATAACGGAAGCGGCGCTGAACATCGTCGCCAGGATCCAACCTATCTCGTTTTTCGGTGGGCGATTCCAAGTAGAGTCAGGAGTGCTCCGATTATCTGATTGGACGAGCTTTGAGGAACATCGGGCTGAATTAGACAACAGAATGTCCCCGTTTACAACTATTACATGATAAGACGGATCGCTTTGCGCTGTACGAACCTGCATCCTACTCGCTTAGAGATATACTGACTGTTAGGCTATGCATTGACTCTCGTTCAGTCGCGTTATAACCTTGGGTCGCTTTACTTCAAATCCTCTGAGGAGCACTCCCATGAAGCGACTCACCTGCGTTCTGAATCTCATTCCGTTATTTGTCGGCCCAAACTCCCCGGCAAAACAATTCCAAGAAATTTTAGATTGGTGGGGCAAGAGCAAAGTAATTGATGCTCGCCAGACGAATTCCTAAGGTATTGCTGAGGATCAATTGCGGAACGCTTCTCAAAATGCAGATGGCTTAACTCATGAAAAACCAATTCCGTGCAATTCGGGCGCGGCTTCTTCGAGTAGGGTTTATTTTTTCATCAGTTTCGTTGATTGCACTCTTCGTCGTGAGGCAGCAATGGAGGAACGCTGCTGTCACATTACTACTCTCAATACTTACTTCCGTGTTAGGCCTCGTAGTGCAGTTCGTTAGTCAGACTAAGTATCATGCGCAACAGAGTCTCTTAAAAAGAACGGAACCGTTCGGTGTATGGCTGGCTGGTGGAATTGAACGGTTTGTAGTCAGGCTATGCTGGCGCATATTCTCCAAGTTCAAAGGCAGGTATTACAGTTACCTCGAAACACGTTATCATCTATATAGGACTCAGGGGTTAAAGACAATTGGTCCGGCAAGGCTAGAACTTTCAAAACTCTTCATCCCGTTACGACTCTCTCAAAGAAGCCCAGGAAATATTTCATCTGCTCTTATTCAGACGAACGAGAAACATAGTGAGTTGAGCATTTGGAGTTTTCTCTCGTCGCCTCTCGATAATAAGCCTCACAAGAATATTGCAGTTATTGGTAGACCCGGTTCGGGAAAATCGACGCTATTAGAGCACCTAACATTAACGTACGTCCGAAACAAGCAGCGTCAGCAAAACAAGAAAGCGCCTCATCTGATTCCCATATTGTTACTGTTACGGGACGTAAAAGCTGACATCCTAGTTAATCCTCCTCCTGACTTGCCTGCCTTACTGAATAGATGGGACGCAATTAAGAAACTTACTCCGCCGCAGGATTGGTTCAAAGATCAGCTGGTCCAGAAGAAATGTTTGATTATGGTAGACGGCTTGGACGAGGTGGCAGATCGAGGCCAACGCGAAAAGGTCAGTCGCTGGGTCAATCAACAAATGATTGATTACGCCGGGAATATGTTTATCCTGACCTCCCGTCCGCATGGATACGATAGTGATTTGATGGATCAAATAAGTTCCGTTCTAGCCGTGCAGCCTTTCGACTTCAGAGAAATACAATCATTCATTCTTAATTGGTATTTACAAACATTGACGCACGAAGAAGCACCAGACGGAAGAAAGGCATCCACTCGCGTTTATAATATGGCAGAAAGTAAGGCGGAAGACCTCGCCGAGCGAATTGTTAAAAGCCCACCCTTAGCGGCAATGGCACCAAATCCCTTGTTGTTGACAATGATTACAACAATACATCATCACGGTGATGTGCTGCCCGAACATCGCGTCCTGTTGTACAAGGAGCTTTGTGAAGTGCTGTTAGGACGCCGCCAAAAAGCCAAAAACATCGCGGACAACATGACGGCGGCTCAGCGTCAAGCAGTGCTACAAATTCTAGCGTTGGAACTAAGCAAACAAGGAACATGTGAATTTTCAATTGGTGAGGGCTCATCCTTTGTTCCAACTGACGGCGATTCGAGTATTCCTGACGGTGCCGCTGTGATAGCAGAGCCGCTGCGAACCGTTCGCAGCAAAGTAGGGCCTCGTGAGTTCTTAACGGAGATAGAGAAGGTGTGTGGCCTTATTTCAGAAACTTCACCTCAAGTCTATGAGTTCGCTCACCGGAGTTTTCAGGATTATCTGTCCGCCGTAGAAATCAAGGAAACGAATCAAGAATATATTTTGATAACGCACATCAATGATCTTTGGTGGGAGGAGACGACGCGCTTATACGCGGCGCAAAGCGACGCAAGCAGAGTCATTGAAGCCGCACTTGCATCCCCCACGGTGTCGTCACTAACGCTAGCTGCTGAATGCGTTGAAGAAGCTCTGAAAATCTCCCAACCGGAAATACGACAACAACTGGAGGATACGTTAACAGCTGGTCTTGAATCGGAAAACATCACACTAAGTCAACTAACAGCAGATGTTAAACTGGGTAGACGCCTAAAAAATTTGGCCCGGACCTATCGTGATACTTGGATTGATCAAACGTACATCACCTGTTCGGAGTATCAGCTCTTCATAAATGATGGCTTGAGATACAGTCAAAATCGACAGCCTGATCATTGGTCCAATTCGCGGTTTCCCGCAGGTAGCTCACTTGAGCCTGTGAAGGGAGTTCGTCCGTCAGACGCCCTAATGTTTTGCACTTGGTTGAATCGTCGAAATCCGTGGTTAGGCTTCACCTACAGCCTTCCCACGATTCACGACGTTACGAAATACTCCGACACGATCGAAGCAATCGGGTGCTGGTGTCTGAATGGCAACGAAGTTGTTATTGGTGATCGAACGGATGAGCAGGAGAAGCAGTGGAAGAGCCTATTGGAGCAAGCCCTACTGCAAAGTTTAATGGATGACCTCGGTGAGCACTGTGCCGTCCTCCAGTTGCTCACCATGGAAGAGTATATCCATGCGCAAATTGAAGGGTTTCAACTTCATCGTTCGCTAGACTATATCATTGAATACGCCGATAGCACGTCAACTTTCGGTAGCATCATTCCGTACCATTTCAGTCATGCTGTTGATGATGTTCGCAGCACGCAACGAGCGGACGCTCTAAGTAGCATCAAAGAATACCTTCACGATATCGCATGGTCCTCTGTCCCGTCTACGAAGCGATTTGACTATGCAAAACAGTTGATCATAGATCGAGGGGGATCTTCAGTTTCACAGGACGAAACCCGTGCTGTAGCGTTGGATTATGCCCGTTATACTGTTCTCTTGGCGTTCCTTTATTGGTATTTGCATTACGATGATCTAAGGAAGACCAACATGATTTCCGCAGGACAACCCCGGAAACTTGATTCATCAATGCGCGAAGTCTATGAAAAGAACTACAAAACAGAAATTGATCGAGCATTCACTGCTTACACGAGCTTGAGCCTAATTGATTTGGGTTCCATGAAGCGTATTCCTGTGTTAGGTGGGATTCGCGTTAGCAGAGAGCAAGAACGCAGTTAACCCAAAGATCTGCAGCATTCGTGGCGCTTACGAAATTCCATTTCTAACTTGCAGGTATCAGGTAAATCTCGATGGTCCGGATCTAAGACCGAACAACTCACCTGTTTTCAATACACATGAGCGAAGCCTGAACTGCACAAAGAATCTTGTCACGAGGATCACAAACGTATGGGCAGATTGATCAATTGGATCATGGAGGATCCCAAAACGAGAGGTGCTGTCGTTATTGCCTTGATTGGAATCACGGGTGCAATCATAGGGGGCTTTTTCTCTGTCATAGTTTGGCCATCTCTTAAACGAGCGCTGGAAATATTGTGGGATAAGATTGACTCTAAATTGTTGGGAAGGAACTTCGAGCATCGGTACTTAGACTGGATCATCTCTCAACATCGATATTTACCAAGGCTTCCTACCACCTTGGTCAATGTTAATGAGGCAACTCCTCAGGAGCTTGATGAGTTGTATGTGGCGCTTTCAGTTTCTCAAGAGTCTCAAAACAAAGAAGCCATCAATCTGAGTGCGATATTAAAAGAAAACCAGTTGCTCGTTATTCTGGGTGACCCCGGAGCCGGGAAAACCACAATGCTCCGGTTTTTAAGTCTTACATTTGCTCGCTCAAGGCGCGGAAAGGCACTCTCACAAAGTGGAGATGAGTATGAGCGTGAGAAGGTAAAGGTACAGGCCGCTAAGATTAGAGTTAGCGAAGAGTATCGGATCAATAACAATCCACTGCCCGTCTTTATTTATCTCAATCGCATGGGAGATGTAGCTAAGTGGAGTGAGGGCCGGAGTTTATTGGATGTACTGCGCGACCAGTTCCGCTCAGTTGATAATTTGAGGGACTTTCCGGCCCAATTCTTTGAAGAAAAGCTTGATAATGGTGAATGCATACTCCTATTCGACGCTTTTGACGAATTAGGGGGCGAAGAAGCTAGAGATGCGATCGCAAATCATATTGGGGCACTAGTCTCGGCTTACCGAAAAAATCGTTTTATTGTTACAAGTCGCATCGTTGGCTATCAAGGTCAACTTACGAAATACGGATTCAAAGTAGTAACAATCCAACGGCTTACTTGGCCGCTGATAACCCAACTCATTAATAGTTGGTATGACTCTCTGAATGCAACCGAACTCGCAGATCCGCTTCTCAAGAATATTAAGGCAAATCCTAGAATCTATGAGCTAGCTATTAATCCAATGCTCCTCTCGCTCATTGCTCTGGTCCAATACATAAGAGGTCTCATCCCAGATCGACGCCATGTGCTATACGACGAGTGTGTAAAGATATTGGTGGAGCGTCGCTTCGCTCCCCGAAATGTTCAGCAACAATATAATCAGATCCTTCCCGGAGAAGAAGCAACCCGCTTGCTTCACGATATTGCTGAGTCGATGCATTTCGAACGGATCCGTGAGGCTCCTCGCGAAAAGTTAACCAGTACCTATATTCCTAACGCGCTGCAAACGCTACCGAACAGCAAGGCGGCACTACTTACAGCGACGGAAATACTGAAGAACATCGAAGAACGTAGTCAACTCCTAGTTGAACGCGGATTCAATGAAGAGGGGCAGCCGGTCATGGCGTTTTCACACTTAACATTCCAAGAATACCTGACCTCCTTAGCGTTCATCGAAAGATTAAGTGAAGTGGGTGAGAGCCGAACCAGCAAGGAATTGTTAGAACACCACTCTAAAGATCCGGAATGGTGGGAAGAGGTAGCATTGTTATATGCCGCTCAACTCACTGAGAGGCAGCGAGACAGTTTCTTCGCTTGCCTCTACCCTGAACGATGAGGACGTACGATGTCTCTCCCTGAACGCATGAATCGACTGAGACTTGCCGCAAGGACACTAGTAGAGTGGCGCACCGCCGTTTCGTCGGAGCAATACACAAGAATCATGAGTGCACTACTGAGATATCATCCCAACGCAAGCTTATATGGGTTGAACGTTGGAAGTGATGTTCTAAAGATAGATGATCAAGGATCTCTCTTGTGGTATTTGTCCGATACTCTGAACGTGAATAACTCATCCGGTATAACAGGAAAGAGCGGTTTAAGTGAAAAGGCTTTCATTGATGACGCAGTTAAGGAATTCCTAAATCAATATGCTTTCACTAAGACAACTGAATTCTTATGGGCTGAAGGACCAACTAAACTCAAGATCGCAGGTTTAATTCTAGAGACCACGAGTTCTGAGGATGCAAATCGAAGAAATCTGGGTTGGAAAACACTGCTGGCGATAATTATCCCGTTGGATGCGAATCTGCAGGTTGAGTTTATAACAAAGCTCCTAAAGAGTCAGGGGTTGCTGCCAGGTAAGTTGCAAAGTGTAGCCATTTTCTTAAGGAGGTCGTCGCTGTTTATCCTTATTCTCCAAGCGGTGATTTGTAGTTTGCTTTTCATCTACAGCTTAGGCTTAGTGGAGAGTAATATTGAGGGAGCAGGCTTGTTAACGTTACCAAGTTTTATTGGGGTGTTCTTGCCGTTGAGCGAATCGTATAGAAATTTTGTCTACGATATTATTAAAGAGACGACACTTTTCATCGCATTCAGGCCAGCCATGCTACAGAACTCGTCCAGGACGCGAGCCCATGTACATGATGTGCTGAAGAATGAATTCACTACTGATGCGAAATTCGCGAGATCATTGATTGAAGCATCTGAAAACGATCGCTGGGTTGACTTTGCGTTGGAATCTTCACGTTCCGTCACAAAAGGCGTTATCTTGACCATGCTGCAATTGATTCGAGACCCCGACATTCAGTTTAGGAAAAAAGAACAGATTTTTCGTTGGCTATGCAGGGTCAGGGTACTTTGACAACTCACCAATTATTGAATCGGGTTTGTGGACTAGATCGGCTTTCAGAATGAACCGGGCGTGACTGTAACCGCCCTGCAATTAGAGCCACAAGTTACTAGAGATTTCGGTCTTCGGTTGACGAAATTTTCCGGGCGTCAGGTAAGATCAAGCCGAAGCAAATCGTGAACGTGGGCCAAGAGCATCGTGCGGCCATTGCAAGAGCAGGGGATGATTGCCAGCATGAGTCGGCCGGCGAATCCATACGACAGTGCAAGTTGTGAGACGAAGACGCTCAAGCACAGCTTGCTGGGCCAACGGACGCCGAGCGAATTTGTGGCCAATTGGATACAACCCAATCAAAAATGGGGGAGGTGTCACTCACAGGCCAAGCCGGCGCAGTATAATCGTGCGAGGACGTGTAGAGGAAAAAGCTTCAATGTTTTGACTCATTCTGTCATTAATTAGCCAGTTCTGTAATACCTCATTCTCCAAGTTCTTTTCGATTGCCACCGTCATCGCAGCTAATACCGCGAGTTTTCGTTCGCTAAGAAACCGCTTTGCTATGGGGCACTCTACGTGGATGACCCACCATATCTCACCATTTTTTGTAATGAGATCGAGAGGATACAATCGACAACAAAGGGGTCGACTCTCATAAATTGTGCACGAATTACCTGTAGAGTTGAATGCCGCGCAACACCCTTGAGACGTTCTACCGATGTATTGGGCACCTCTCGAGGTTATGGAGAGTGGAACATTACGTTTTGAAATTGCTTCAGTCTCTTTGTCCAAGAGATAAACCAGACCAATGTTCTCTTCGCACAGTTTACATGTCTGACATTCTGACTGAGAGGTAAGAGGCCGCAACACTTCGTATAGCAAGTGCATACTACTCATAACATTCAATGCTTCAATAGAGCATTAACCTCCTTTCTAAAAAATCTACTCTGTTCTCGCTCTCTTGCAAAAACATAAAGACAACCGTGACCAGCTAAATTTTGAAGATAGGCGACGTTGTTTCTGTATCTAGGTTGCTTCGCGAGAGGTTCACCTTGGCAACCGACTCTGATATTGCTAATAGCAAAACAATTCGCTTCTTGAGTCACGTCTCCGGCGACATATCGTGTTAGTAATTCCGGCGGAGTTGCAGAATCGCGAACCATGCCTCCGTACTGTGAGTTAATTATCTCGACCACTGGATCAATGTGCTCCGCTTCGAACCACTTTCCAACCAGAAAGTAAGGCTCGGCAGCTCGAATTCGCTGAACAATACTATGGCAGGCTCGGTGTTGCGAAGCACTCAGCAGTTCTAGCACTTGATCATCCTCCATGAACACAATCTGTTTGCAGAAGTCTGGCCAATCATGGTCGCTCAGAGTGGAAGAATGTGCGCTGAAGCCCCAATTTACCATCTCGTGTAACGCGACTACATCTGTCGATAGATCCCTGGAGAATAAGCGATTCCTTCGTTTCAGTAGGAGACCTATCGCGTGGTCAATCGCCAAAGAGTTTATTGCTGTTGCCTCTATACTATCCCCTTTGCGACTGGGGGAAAGGACTAGATTACTCAAGAACCCACGCAAATTTTTTCCAAATTGACGAATGGTTGAGATATATGAATCCCGGCCGTACCGATCAAGTCTTCGAAGAAAAAACAAACCACCAATGAGATCTCGAACAAAACCAGCTTGATGCTTGTGAGGGTGAAAGCATGCTCCCAAGCTTTCTCGGTCGCCGGTTAAGAGGTAACAAACTAACGGTATACATACCTGTTCATTAAACGGGTCAGTTGGTTTGAGCTTACTACCAATGGTACCGGCTGAGCCATACCTTTCCTTAGCTATCGATCGCCAAACATCTTTCAGACCGGAATCGCTTATCAGCGCAGCAGCACGCTTTTCAGCGGTCTCTATGTTTGCGCCTGCCAAGCCCGCCCTAAGACGGGGATTAACTTCCAACGCAGCTGCAAGCGGTGCGCAGCCGACGAGCTTGCACAATAAGGTTAGGTAGAATTCGGGGCGAATCTTTGCTTCCTCCATCCATAGGAGCAAAGGTTTTACTCGAGTGTTCGAGATCTCAACTTTAATCAACGACTCAGCAAGGCGGGCCAACCCCCAAGTTCCTATTGTGTACTCCAACTGACTCTGGGAAGCAGCAGGATATACAATCCAAGCGAGACCATGTCGCCGAATAAAGGATAGCCGAGCGAATTCGGGCGACTGTATAAGCTGAGTCGGATCGAAACTACTTGGGCGACTTAGGTAGTCAACTCTGGACGGTAGGGAATTACTAAAAACAATATTCTCGTAGATTAAATCTGGAAACTGGACGCTCCGTTTCATTCCGGCGAACCTTGCAATCTTTTAACAATCGGCTTCATGCACTGTGTCAACTGCTTATCGCGAACAACGTTCGGGCCCACTCTATAGATGTCTGCGGTCTGGCGGATAAATGGCACAACTGCATTGAAAACTTTCTCTGATCCCAATTCCCTGAATATTGCTGAACCGATTTCCATTTCGTTTGAACCGGGCACTTGATTTAAGGCCAAAATTACGACCGGAGATTTTCCGATGGTTGAAAGAATATCCAGCAACATGCGAGTACCTTCTGTGTCTTGGTTATTAGCTTTGAGGACACAAATGACGTAGTCAGATTTTAAGATTGGGCCAGATGCCGATTCCGAAAATCCTGCAGGACAATCAACCAAGACAAAGTCCGGCCTGAAGACACTTTCAATCTCGTTTAAGATCATTTGGAATTTGGCGCCTAGATCTTGGGCGAACTCATACGTGTATGAGAGTTTCGCCGGCTCGGCCACTGTGGGAAGAAGCCACAATTTGCCTGCTTTCAACTCAACTTCTAACGTATTGGTAAGGTCAACAGCCACCCAAGTGACATCTTCAGGTGAAAGCGGATGGAATAGATCAAGCACGGTATTATGCAGGTCTTCACTCGCAAGTCCAAAGAAATTGTGCAGTCCTCCCGACGGCAAGTTGAAATCCACACACATAACATTGAGGTTTAGCTCGGCCAGTGAGACCGCAAGATTGGCTAATAGTAGCGACCTACCGACTCCGCCTTTAAAGGAATGAAACGAAACTACCTGACTCATGAGGACAATCCTGGTGGCCGCGTCGGGGAAAGTGCGCAAACACTCGCGAAAGCTGAGGAAGCAACGAAGGCAACCTGTCTACCGGGAATGCGACCTATCTTCCCTATGAACCATAGTTCATAAACAGGACGCTGTCAAACCTTTACACTAACCAAGTTGTCCTTCCGTCCGTAGGTTAGGTGATGCAGTTCGTCGGTCACGAGGCTGCCGCAATCCTCATTCAAAGTGGTAAGAAGAGGAGATGGTGAAGGCTAAGCTGAAGATTGAAGTCGATGAAGAAGTGCGCGAAAGAGAGCGGCTCATTCGCAGAGCGGTTAGCGATCTGATTCGGAGTGAACGCCAGAAACAATCATCTGCGTTGACTCAGGAAAAGCTTGCGAGCTTGGCGGACATTTCCTTCGAACATCTCAATCACATTGAAAACTACAAATCCACTGCTTCGCTAGAAGTCCTAGATCGGATATCCCGTGCGTTAGGGTTTCGCAGAGTTTCTGAATTCCTCGCGAACGATGAACGCCGAATTCTTTAGTTATTTTTACCTCAAAGGATCGAAACAACGTGTACGACGTCTTCCTCAGCCATAACAGACAGCAAAAAGCCTGGGTTCGACAGCTCTACAACGTACTCTGTAAGAGCGGTCTCACAGTTTTCTTTGATGAAGAAAACATCCAACCAGGGGCAAATGTAAATAAAGCAATTGAAGACGCAGTCGAGACTAGTAGACACGTGATTCTAGTAGTCTCGCCCTCCTCCATTAAGAGTGACTGGGTCTCTATGGAATGTGCAATGGCAATGTATACAGATCCGGCAGCATCGGCAAGACGACTCCTACCGGTTATGCTTGAGAGAGTTAGTTCAAACGAGATTCCTCTATCAGTCCGCTTCCGGAACTTTATCGATTTGACGGATCCAAGTACGAGAGACAGAGAATTCCGGAGACTTCTGAACCATCTTGGTGTGAGCCCCGACCTGAGTTGCGCGGTTCCTGTATGGGATGACCCCTACTCAACTCGTGAAAGTTCCATGTCGTCCTTTCTAACTATCGCCGATATTGATGACGTGGTTTCTTGGGGTTGGGACGGAAACCGTTTGCTCGACGAGTTAATTAAGCTGGATTATCAAACCATTGATCAACTGACCCAAGAACATGAAGGCGAGATAGCGCAGTGGGCTCCAGTCTTCATGGATCATCCCGACACTTGGCGGCTGATGATTGCGGGGCCAGAGAAGATTGTAGGGTACTGGCATTTCGTGCCACTCTTCTCGTCTGAATTTGAAATTGCAATAAGCGGTCGACTCAGAGATAGTCAGATTACTACAGATTTGGTGCGCGTCTTGGAACTGCCCGGATGGTACGATATTTACTTTGTTTCGATTTGCGCGCTGCCGCTATATAGGAGAACGCCAAGAATGCGACCATTGTTCAGGTCCTTTATCGATGTGGCGCGGAGTTTGGCAGTCGAAGGTGTGCGTATCCGTCGGATCTGCACAAATGCTTACACGGCGAGTGGAGAAGCTCTTTGCAAGGATCTCGGTTTTCACCACGAACAAAAGCACTCGGAGAAAGGGACGATCTACTCATTAAAATTCTCAGATTTGCTGAATCACGAATTATGTAAGGGTCAGTCGGAACTATTAGAACTGTACGGAGTAAATCCGGAAGCGCCCCGCCTAAGAGCAATTTGACGTTGACCTACGGGCGTTCAGATCACTGTGGTGGACCGCGTTGAATCTGCGAATACGATGTGTGCGACCTTGACTAACGCGAGATAACAGACTTAACCGTCGAGCCTTCGCGGTCTTTTATTTATGCAATGCCACTTTCTCTCCTGAACGCACCTTATGCTTCGCATGAAAAGCTAGGCAGCGAAGCTCCTTGGCTGCAGCAGAGATCATAACTGAACACCACCTATTCCATTCAAGACCGTCACAGTTTTCCCCACACATTCCAACGTAGAAGATGCACAAGCATTCACGTGTAAGGAGAATTTGGACATGTGGAGATCTGAAACTCATGATCCCAAACAATGTGCGAAGGAATACTTAAATGTTAGTAAATGTGGTCACAACGTAACAGGCGCACTGTCAGGTTGCAGGTTTCGGGAGGGTGAGGTCGGTTGCTCGACGCATTCCTATTTTGCGCCATTCTTCACGTATCGAGCATGTCCCAATCATCGCCGAGGACCCAGCGGAGTGCCGACAACTTTCCGTTCAGCATTCCCCATTCGAAGTCATCCCAAGGGCCGAGATTATCGAGGCCGTATTTTTTTTCAACGCGGCGCGCGGACTTCTTAGCGCCGTCCCAGATGTCGCGCTGACAAGTGCGCTCAGGGCCACGCCTATCTTCCGGGGTTTCTTTTTCGACGAGCTTTATTTCGCCGCTCTCAATTCTTTCGAGTCGAACCTGATGCCGGTGGTACCACACTTTATCCAACAGCTCACCGATGGCGTCGGAAATCTCGCCCATACGGCGCGGCTCCTGGTCCCATTCCTGCTCGATCATCAAATCCGAAACAAGCGCAGGCTCGACCCGACGAAGAGCTTCGGCCAAGTTTATGTAATAGCGCGAAGTGATCCTTGAGAAACAAGCAGCGATGTCTGGATGCGGAAGTTTCTCATTCGCGTTCGGATGGCTGAAATCTTTGGTGTTGTGGGTGACAAAGGAAAAGCGATCACCGGGATTCCTGGTGTTTACCAAATCCGCATAGGTTTCGATCAATATGGCGTCATCGATGCTGTTCCGCTGGCGGTGAAAAGGCGCCTTCCTATCGATGGCGCGCTGTGCCGCCCGCAACTTCACGTCATTCGCCGTTTCGATAACGCTTGCAGAGCTGAATAAATGGTTGATGCGGCCGAGCGTCTCGATTGCAGCCTCCCCAAGACTCGGAATTTTGTAATCCACATCGTTCAGCAACTGCAGCGCAATGCGCTTGCGCTTTGCATCTCCCAGCCTATTCACGGCCTCTTTAGCACTCTTCAATGTTCGGGAGAGACTGCGCCCGCTTTCTTCTGTGACGCGTTGCCTGTTGCGCGCGAACTCATCGACTACAGTGCGCGGCAGGACGATATCCACGCGGCCGTACCTAACAAGCTCCTCAATAACGCCAAGGGCCGCGTTACGCCGATAGTCTTTCGCTAGATCAAGCCATACACAGGTATCGATAAGAATCTTGAACAATTGAAATTTTACACCGCCGTAAGCACCAGTTCTTTGGGAACGTCTACGCGTGCAACATACAGGGGCGTAGCCATCAAGACCCGCTTGCCGGCAAGGCCTTTGCTTTTCCAAAAATCATCTTCTAACAATTGGCCTTGCAGTAACGTTTTAGCCAGAAACTCAAGGCGCTCACTCGGGCCTTCCATGCTATAGGCTGAGAACGCTGTTAAGTCGATATATTCTTGATTGTTAGGAGCGAAACCTTGCGTTCGATGAGCGGTATCTGCCTTAAGCGTGTTATAGAGTCTAACGTTTTCTGTAGAGAGCTCAAGCGCTTCCAATAAGTATCGTGCAAAAAGCGCAGTGCCAGATGCAGCACCAGCAATTACAGTACCCTCTTCTCCTAGAACGTGTTTGCGAGAACCTCCGAGGGCCACTACTGTCTGATCAGTTGCCCCTGCGAAAAAAACTAAAGGGTTCGACACCGTCTTGGTAATACCGTATGGTCCCCACTTCAGATTCAGAGTATCAAAGACGTATTCTGCTGGTTCGTCGACGGTTCCTACATTTCCGAATCTAAGAATGAACTCAGATACCTTCTCAAGTGCTGCGTACCTGCTTTGATTACGCTCTGTTTTACGGGTCCGGGAGAGTAACTTCAAATCGGTTTTCAGCTCGGTGGTTACTTTACCTGAATCTTCCTGGATTTGTTCGAGTAGCATCTGTAGCTTCGTCTCTGAGACATAATGGTAATATTTCATAATGGTAAAAACCCAGTTTTAGAGTTTGCGCACAGACATTTTTGCGTGGGGTGATCACAGTAATCGGTAAGCCGACTTTCCGCCGATTCATGATGGTCCTAGGTGTCTAATCTCGACGCGCAGTTGCTTGCCGTCAGGGGCTCGTCCCAACAGAATCTGTTCATAATCTCCGGAAAAAGGACTGCCGCTTTCTGGCTGAAAAACTGCAAGGTGAGCCGTACAGTCGATCACCTTGCAATTCAGGATGCTGCGATTGCCGAAATGCCAAACTACGACGCTCACAAGTTCGCCTTTGCGCATTGCCTCTAACAGTGGTCTTGCTTTGTTCATTCGGCTCGCTATCAATTCATCGAACAGAACCTCATTCGCCTTAGTGCTTTCTGAGCCAACGCGAACATATGCTGGACCAGCAAAGTGCGGCCTATTGTGATCTGGCTGAACAATCACTGCCACGACATGTTTTCCACCAGACTCAATCACTCTTGACGTATGACGAATAGCGGGATAGCACCAGTCTGCCCACCTCCGGACGTTCTTTTGCATATTATCGGGGTTGTC
>Ga0134128_10002930_pt1 | contig 20915 bp, 16 predicted proteins | sample KB31754_FD_96462 | JGI IMG/M metagenome (GOLD analysis project Ga0134128, IMG submission 96462) | Terrestrial soil microbial communities with excess Nitrogen fertilizer from Kellogg Biological Station, Michigan, USA - KB3-175-4 | ecosystem: Environmental > Terrestrial > Soil > Unclassified ...
GAAAACGATCTTCCGGCTTTTTAGCCATTGCTTTTTGAACGACGTTGTCTAATTCGGGATCTATGGTTGCGCAAATCTCCGACAAGGGTGGAGGCATCGCGGCGACGTGCTTTTGCGCCAGCTCAAAATGGCTTTCTCCGTTGAACGGTGGGCGTCCGGACAGCACGTGATAAAGCATGCATCCAATTGCGTAAATGTCCGCGCGCCCATCGACTTTTTCGCCGGTGCACTGCTCCGGACTCATGTAGTGCGGACTGCCGACGATGACGCCGGTTTGGGTGAGTTTTTGCATTTCCGGATCGCCGGCATCAATCTTGGCGATGCCGAAATCAATGAGCTTGACGTCAAACTTTTCCAGGCTGTTCACCTCGATGAAAACATTTGCCGGCTTCAAATCGCGATGAACAACGCCATGAGAGTGCGCGTGCCCTACACCAGCACATATTTGTTGAAAAATTTCTTGGATCTGCGGCCATGAAAATGATCGATTCTTCTCGATCATTTCTCGCAAAGTCTGTCCCTCACAATACTCTATGACCAGGTAGAGTTGTCCGTCCTGTGTGGTGCTGAATGCGTATAACTTGGCGATGTTGGGGTGTTCGAGCATCGTGGAGAGGCGCGCTTCCTGCTTGAAGCGTTGCAGATGCACAAAATCTCTGGACAGGTGCGCATGCAAAACTTTGATGGCAACAATGCGCGCCATCTGCTCCTGGCGTGCTTTGTAGACGGTGCTCATGCCGCCTGTACCTAAAACGCCGACTATCTCGTAACCCGGCAACGATAACGTCGACTCCTTCGCGTCGTCCGTTTTGTCATTCGCTTGTGGTTCTCTTTGCATTGGCCGCTCATAAAGGTCAAAGGCGCGCACCCAGAACTAACTTGCCCGCTAAGATTCATGCCATCTTATATCTTCCACATCCACTTGTTGGCAACTCAGCATGCGACAATAGACAGCGTCTCCGCCTCGGGTAGCATGCGACGATGATTTACTCTTCGCCCCGATATCGCGCTTTCTTAGCGGCTCTTGTCGCGGGCAGCTTTCTCATTGGAACGGCGGCGTCGGCCGTCGAAGTTTTTACCACCCCGGAAGCGCGCAAGCAGTGGGAAGAGCGTCAAGCGGCTGATCTCAAGGTTCGGAAAGAGCAGGACAGAGCAGACAAGGCACACAAGCGCGCCGCCAAAGATGCCGAAACTGCAGGCATGCAAGCCCCCGCCGTCCCGCCGCCGGCATCGGCGGCCGGCACGATCCATGGCGCCACCGCAGAGCCGGGCTCTAGTGCAAGCTTGCCTAACTCGGCAAAGCCCGCCGCAGGGGCAGCCGCCACTACGAATGCCGCCGGATCTGCCGCAAGCTCATCAACTAGCCAGCCAGCCGCAAAATCAGCTGCCGGTCAAGCGAAGCCGGCGGTGACTGCCGAAAACGGGGCTTCCAAATGGGGTTGGCTGCACCTCAAGTCGAAGCCGGAAGGCGCTGCGCCCATGGCGGCACAGACCAAGTCAGACACCAACGCGGCCAACAGCAAGATCAAGTCCGATGCTGCCCGGAAGGCAGAGGCGCAACCGAAGGCTGACAGCACCAAAACCCGCGCCGGACGCGCGCCTACTCTTGCCTGGATCAATCCGGATGTCGAGCCGAAAGCAGTGCTCCTTTGCGTGCATGGTTTGGGACTACATAACAAGTCCTACGAAGAATTCGGCAAACGCATGGCTGCCGCCGGCATCGCCACATACGCCGTGGACGTGCGTGGATTCGGCTCGTGGATGAACACGCAAGCCAACCAGGACATCGATTTCGAGTATTGCCTCTTCGACGTTAAAAAGACGCTGGAAGTACTACATAAAGTACATCCTGGATTGCCGGTTTTCTTGCTCGGTGAATCCATGGGCGGCGCCATCGCCATGCGTGCCACCGCCATGTACCCCGATCTGATTGATGGCCTTATCTCCTGCGTGCCGGCCGGAGACAGGTTCAAGCAAGGACGCACCGAGCTTCGAGTCGCTTTTCACCTCCTGCATCCGAACAAGCAGTTCGACATCGGCCACTCAGTGGTAGCCCAAGCCAGCGAAAGCAAGTCAGGCGGCCATGACAACGACGAGTTGAAAGAACAGTGGCTTGGCGACGATCTCAACCGCAAGCTGTTGAGCCCGAAAGAACTCATCCAGTTTCAGCGCTTCATGAATGAGAATCACGAGTGGGCCAAGAAAATCTACGAACGCCCGGTGTTGATGATGCAGGGGGGCGATGATGCCCTGGTTAAAGCCACGGGCACCCTTGAACTACTCAACAATATTCCGGTTCAGAACCGTGACGTTTATTTGATAGTAATTCGCGACGCGAAGCACCTAATTTTCGAAGAAAGCCAGTCGAACGATCAGCAATTCAATAATAAGGTTTTGCGGCTGGTGAACGGCTGGATAGATGATCATCTAAAAAGACCACAGACCGCCACCACTCAAGCGGTACCAACGCCCTAGACTTGGAGGATAAACAATGTACCCTGGCGGAAATGGTAAGTCACTGATTTTGTTGACTGGACTGGCATTAGCGGCACAAGCCGCAATGCCGGGCAGCATCGCAGCCAATAGTTGTGCCAACGTCGACGCGCAAGTCGCACAAGGCAAGCTTCAGCTTAAGCAAGGCAAGCTCGACAATGCGATCTCTACTTTGAGCAAGGCGGCGCAAGTTCTGGGCACCAAACCGGGCAGCTGTGATTGTCACTACAATCTCGGAATGGCTCTGTGCAAAAAAGCCAAAGTTGATTTGACCGACAAATCGAAGTCAACGACTGAATTTCTTTCCGCGAAAAAAGAGCTGCGCACCGCGGTTCGTGTCGGACAGGGCAACGCCATTGCCAAAGCCGCCAACCAATATATGATGTCCAACGTTCCCCAAGTTTACCTGTCGCCGAAAAACGGCGAAGGCACGGAAATGATTGCCGCTCGACTAGGATTGCGCTCATCCGACCGTGGCGTCGGCGGCGCGCCGGCGAGAGGAAAAGTGTTTGAGTTCTACGCCGATTGGTGCGAGCCGTGTAAAGAACTAAAGCCGGTTCTTGCGAAAGTCAAACAGGAATATGGCGATCAGGTTGACGTGCAGTCAATCAACGTTGATGATAAAAATAACGCCGAACTCGTCGACCAATACGACGTTAGCCCAATTCCGACTGTGATATTCATGAATCCGGACGGCCAGGTTGTCGGTTATTCCGTCGGGTACGCCGGCGAAAAGAGCGTAGAAAAAGAAATTCAGAAGATCTTGCCCAACAAGAGCTAAAGTGACAGATTCCGGAACGAAACAGCAGAACGATATTATCCGGGTGGTCGTCGTGGAAGATCACGAAATCACTCGCATGGGATTGAAGCTGACGCTCGAACAAAATCCGGGCATCTTTGTAGTTGGAGAAGCACAAGACGGCCGCGAAGGCACCGACATGGTCATGAAATTGAAGCCCAATGTCGTGCTGATGGACATTGGTCTTCCGCATGTTGATGGTATCGAAGCGACAGGCGCCATCAAGCAAGCTCTTCCGCAAACACGCATAATCATGCTCACTTCGCACGATAACGACCGCGATATCTTCGCGGCACTGGCGGCGGGCGCCGATGGTTATTGCTTGAAGGAAACGGCCAGCAGTCAACTCGCGTTGGCCATTCGCACGGTTTCAGAGGGAGCTGCTTGGCTTGATCCAGGAATTGCCAGCCGCGTGTTGCGCGCTTCGGTGCAAGCGGGTTTGCCTGTGTCGGCCAAACCTGGCGAGAAAGAAGAAACGAAGAATGCTTCGCGTTTATCGCAGCGCGAGATCGAAGTATTGAAACTGGTTGTAGATGGAATGAGCAACCAGGAAATCGCAGAAAAACTGATCGTCAGCGTCGAGACTGTGAAAACACACATGCGCCGTTTAATGGAAAAACTCGCCGTTTCAGATCGCACACAAGCCGCTGTTAAAGCGATGCGCGAAGGCATTTTGTAGTCCAACATTGTAGCGGCGGGCGGCAGCCCGCTTTGCAGCGCAAAATACATGCAGTGCCGTTCCAAACGTTTAACCTTGTTCGGCTATACTGGAATGAACCCTTGGCATGATTTTAGCGTTATAGGAGTAGCCATCATGAGAGGAACCGCTGCCATGAATGACGAACTCCTCAAAGCAATTCGCCTGGTCCTGCGGGAAGAGTTAGGCAAATGGGAATTCACACGCCCACAGGTGGAGGCAATTCGCCTGATCGTGCGCGAAGAGCTGGATAAAGAGCGGGAATTCACAACCGCCCAGCTCAACAAGTTCAAACTCGAAATGCGATTCAGGCTGAAACATATTACGGAAGTGCTCACCGACCATGAGAAGCGGCTCGCGGACCATGATGCGCGGTTCACAAATATCGATAGGCGCCTCAACCAAGTTGAGGATGAACCGAAAGATGACGGCGACGGCGATGGCAACGGTCGAGCGGGATGAGAACTTCCGCTTACCTTAAATTGTATTCTTACGCACGGCCATTTCTTCGAGGCGATTGATCCGCTCGGGAATCGGCGGATGTGTCGACATGATGTTGGTGAACCAATTGCCCGGATCTGGTTTCACCGTATACATATTGCCGAGCGCGGGATTCACGCCCATCGGAATTCGCTGCGAGCCTTGTTCAAGCTTTGCAAGCGCGTTCGCCAGAGCCTCCGGATGACCGCAGATTTCAGCACCTGTTTGATCGGCTTGGTATTCGCGTGAGCGAGAAATCGCCAGGTTGATCAAGCTTGCGGCAAGCGGAGCGAGAACGGCAACCAAAATTAAGCCAATGAGATTGCCGCCGCCACCGCGGTCATCATCACGATTGCGGAAGCCGCCGCCCCACCAGACCATGTGTGCCAAGCCCGTGATCACTGCGGCGAACACCGAAGCAATCGTGGTGATCAATACGTCGCGATTGCGAACGTGTCCGAGTTCGTGCGCAAGAACGGCTTCCAGCTCGTCCCGATTGAGAATCTGCATAATGCCGACGGTTACCGCCACTGCCGCATGCTCCGGATCGCGTCCGGTAGCAAATGCGTTGGGCGATTGAGACGGATCGATATAGATCCGCGGCATCGGCAGTCCGGCTTTCTGACACAGCCCTCGAACGATGTCGTAAAGCTCAGGCGATTCCTGCTCCGAGACAGGTTGCGCACCGGCCATCATGATGGCGATCTTGTCCGAGAACCAGTAGCTGGTGAAGTTGGTGACCAGGGCGAAAATAAAGGCGATGATCAGTCCGCTTTTGCCGCCGATAAATCCACCGACGCCAACCATGAGCGCGGTGAGGAATCCCATTAGTACAATTGTACGAAGCGTGTTCATTGCGGACCGCCTTTCGATATCAATCGATATACCTAATCACAAACTATAATCTGTGCGGCCGAAAGCAGGGGAACTTAAGCTTTCCTTAGGATCAAATCGCCTGAAGTTGGGCCCCTTGAAGAGGCTGAGCCACGCCATCAGTGAGAGTGATCATTTTTGTAGAGTTGGCGGGGACCCTGCTTCCAGGTATCAAGATACCGATTAAATTGAGCGGATCGGCAGCGGAAAACGTGACCTGTTGGCCGGTAGGCTCCTGTTTGCGCATAGCTCTCAATGAATCAACCGCCACTGGCAGGGCAAACTGCTCGCCCAGGAAGCCACTAACAAATCTGCCACCACGCACCTCACCACGGTCTTCGAGACGGCGGAAAGTGATGAGCAAGTCTCTCCAAGACATCGTCAGATTCTCGCGCGCCAATAGATCGCGGAAAACGATCCCGTAACGATTCAGCAGCATCCAGCATGTGGCTTCCAAACGCGCATTTTGATCGCGGTGAGCATTATTTGCAAGCAAGGCCCAACGTCCGGTGGCATGACGCGGCAAGCCGCGACCATGTCCGTGCCGGCGCCTGGCATTGAGAAAGGCGCGCAGATTGTCGAAGCCATCGGCCGTGACAAAGCCGGCAGCAACAAGTTCCCACAATGCATTTTCGATTTCAGCGGGCAATCGCGTTTCCTTCATGCCCTGCGCAATATCGCTGAAGAATGACGCGCCGTATTTCCGCAGATAGACGTAAATGTCGCGGGCGGTTCGGCTCAGTCCACTGGGAATCTCAGCAGGAATTTGCCGCGGCGGCATCCATTGCGCTTCCTGGCGCAGATAGAAAGCGATCGGAGCGATGCTCGTCGGCATTATTCGCTGGCGAGCGAGTTGGACGAAGGGACCTGTCTGACTTTCCTCGTCGAGGGAATCGTCGGGTTCGTCTTCGACGAGCTCGAGGAGACCACTGTCGCAGGCGAGCCGCCTGCGCTCCTCTGATCGTTCGTCCTCTGTACCGGCGGGCGGAAGCCCGCTCTCTCCTTTCTTGGTACCGGCGGGCGGAAGCCCGCTATCTTCGGTGCCCAGCGCAGGATGTACGTCGAGGCGTCCCCAACCGACGGTGCCACTGAGACAGAGGCGATCTAGATCGGACGGACTGTAATCTTTCACTCGCCGCGAAAAGATTTGCGGCTCCCACGCGTTGGCGGGAATTTCATAGCCCTGGAGCTGCCGGACCACTTCGATAAGCCCGTACTCGCCTGCCAATTGAGTGCCTGGTGTCAGATGTTGCCAACTTAACAGCCAACGCATAAATTGGGCGGCAGTGACGGGCTCGATCTGCTGACGGAGAACACCGATGGTAAGTTTGTGAATGCGAGCCAGCAAGCGCCGCTCACACCATTCGAGCTGTCCGTGCTTTTCGCCGGTAAAACTGCCCCTCAGGATTGCACCGGATGACTCGAGCTTCAGCAAAGCCAAATCAATGTCCTGGATCGGTAATCCTAAACGATCGCTCAGTTGCGCGGCGGTGACTGGTCCACTATGCATCATCCAGCCACCAAGCATGGTGACAATTGCCGATTCACGGTCGGGTGTTTGTTTCTCAATATCTTTGAGTACGCGCGACCAATTCGCCTCGGGGAATATCGCTCGAAACGACTTCATCCTCTCGGCGGCGACCCAATACTTTCGCTCGCCCATAGTGGCTATTGTCGCCCGGCCGGCAGCGGCGAGCTCATCGAAGAATGCTCGCCAGCGGTCGCCGGGTTGATCTATAACGTCATCCGGCATCACTTCGGACAATCCAATTAAGGTGAGCAGCGTGTCGTGCAAATCGTCGGCATTTCGGACATCGGGCCAAGCTTCGTCGGTGACGCGCGCCAGGGCATTTGGATCTAGTTGTCCAACCTGCTCAACGATGTTGGCAGGCAATGTTCGCCGCATCTCGACAGCGCGGGCGCGACGTTCTTCCAGCGGGGCATCATCGAGGTATGCGTAAGGATTCGCGTTCAATATCTCATGGCTGAACTGCGAGGGCACGGGCGTGTCAATGGCGATGCATTTGATCGTTCCATTGTCGATTTGCTGGAGAACATCTATTAATCCATCGACGTCCAACGCCTCAGTCGTGATGTCTTTCATCACCTCTTCGATCAGAGGGTGATCGGGCACCTGGATATCGCCGGCCAAGTTATCCTGGCAGGCAGCAGCATCAGGAAAAACGGTAGCCAACAAATCTTCGGAACGCATCCGTTGCAGTTGCGGCGGGATTTTCTTGCCCCCGCTAAATCGCAAAAGGGATAAAGCGCGAGTGGCATCCCAGCGCCAGCGAGTGCCGAAAATCGGTGTTTGAAACGCCGCCTGCTCCACCACTTCACGAACCGAATTGGGATGCAACCAATGAAATATATCCCCCAAAGGGAAGCTGTGCTTTTCCGAAAGCGCGATATTCAAGCCGTCATCGGTGGCGGATGCCTGCAGCTCAATATTGAAGCTTCGGCAAAAGCGTTTGCGCAGTGCCAAGCCCCACGCTTTATTGATGCGGGATCCAAACGGTGCGTGAATGACCAATTGCATGCCGCCGCTCTCGTCGAAGAAACGTTCGGCAATAACAGTCTTCTGCGTCGGCACAGTCGACAGCACCGACCGCCCTTCAAGCACATACTCGATGGCCTGCTCCGCTCCCGAACGTTCGAGCCCGCAATTCTTCATCAGCCAGGCGATCGTTTTTTCGACAGGTTCATTTTTTACCAGCGTCGCGCCGGGCATCGTGCCGGGCAACATGCTGCTTATCGTTTCGCGCACCACCGCGACGTAACCTGACAATTCGCGCGTGCGTCCAGGCGCCTCGCCCCTCCAGAAGGGAACGGTAGGTGGCTGTCCGTGCGCATCCTGGACGAGCACGCGGCTGCGATATTGCTCGACGCGTTTTACCATCCAGGATGTATTGCCCAGCAAAATTATGTCGCCGGCATTGCTTTCCACCGCGAAATCTTCGTCGAGAGTGCCCACCGTGATGCCTTCCGGCTCAGCCACCATCGCGAAGTTGCCTGTCTCCGGAATAGCACCACCATTGGTGACTGCCGTAAGCCGGCTGCCGCGCCGCCCCCGAATCCGGCCGTTGACGCGATCCCAATGCAGATACGCGCCAAACTTTACCGAACGGCCTTCAAACCCCTCGGTGAGCATTTCGAGAATACGATCGAACGTTGCTCTAGAAAGCGCCCGATAAGGATATGCGCCTTTGCATAATTTGTAGAGGTCTTCTTCGTCCCAATCTTCCGCAGAGCAGGCGGCGACGATTTGCTGGGCAAGAACATCAAGCGGCTCTTCCGGAATCAACAGTCGATCGAGCTCGCCGTCGTGAATGGCATGAACTGTACCGGCACATTCGACAAGGTCATCACGGGTGGTAGCAAAAATTCTGCCTTTTGGAACAGCGCCTCGCCAGTGCCCAGCGCGACCGATGCGTTGCAGCGCGGCCGCGATGCTGCGAGGCGAGTTGACGAGACAGACGAGATCAACATCACCAATATCGATGCCGAGTTCGAGCGACGCAGTGGCAACCAGTACCTTAAGAGCGCCCGTTTTCAATCGGTGCTCGGCATTCAGCCGAATTTTTCTCGACAAGCTGCCGTGGTGAGCGGCGACAGCATCCTCCCCCAGTCGCTCGGACAGCCGGAATGCCATTCGCTCGGCAAATTTGCGAGTATTGACGAAGACGAGCGTAGAGCGATTTGTCTTCGTATATTCCACGACGCGGTCGTAAATCTCTTCCCACATTTCGGTGGATGCCACCGCTCCCAAGGGCTGTCCCAGCGAGACTACTTCCATATCGAGGTTGCGCTTGTGCCCGACGTTGACGATCACCGGCATCTTGCGCTTGCTGCCCACGAGAAAGCGCGCCACGGTTTCAATCGGTTTTTGCGTAGCCGATAGTCCGATGCGGACAAGCTTGTGCTGGACAAGAGCCTCCAGACGTTCGAGAGACAAACTTAAATGAGAGCCTCGTTTGTCATCGGCGACCGCGTGAATTTCGTCGACGATAACCGTGCGCAAATCACGAAGAATCTGACGACTTTTTTCCGCCGTAAGCAAAATGTATAAGGATTCCGGCGTCGTCACCAAAATATGAGGCGGCCGTTTTATCATCAATCGGCGCTCGTCAGCCAGCGTGTCGCCGGTGCGCACCGCCGTGCGTATTTCCGGCATCTCAATGCCACGTTCGCGAGCGAGATCCATAATCTGCCGCAGCGGCAGCTCTAAATTTTTCTGTACATCATTGCTCAATGCCTTCAAAGGAGAAACGTAAACTACTTCCGTGCGATTCTCCAACTTGCCGGCGATAGCTTTGCGAACAAGCTGATCAATGCAAACCAGAAATGCTGCCAGCGTCTTTCCGGACCCGGTGGGCGCCGAAATCAGCGTCGCATGCTCAGCGCTAATGTGCGGCCAACCGTCCAGTTGCGGCTCAGTGGGGCTGCCGAAGCGCGACAAAAACCACTCTTTGACGAGTGGATGCGCCCATTTCATGCTCGTGTCCGCATTAAAAGCCATAGTCCTCAATTGTAAAACGAAACCCGGCTTTCGTACATGCACACAGCCTATCGCCGGGAATAACTTCAATATCACAACGGCCCCGTTTATATATGCCGGGAATAGCTTTCGGACCATTTTGCCTGTGACAAGCTCTGCGATAAACTTGTGGCTGTCGAACAGCTGGAAGGCGCTGCGGCGCCCGCTGAACGCAGGTGAACCCATGGAGCTGTCGGAAGCACACGAGATATGTGTCAGCCTGATGCACAGACACGGTCTGCGCAGCTGGACATTCAAATTCAACCGAAACAAAAGACGCCTCGGTGTCTGCAAGCAGGACGACAAACGCATCGAGTTGTCGGAGCATTACGTGCTGCGCAACGATCGCGCCCACGTGCTCGATACGATTTTGCACGAAATCGCCCATGCAATCGTTGGCACGGAACACGGCCACGACGATGTTTGGAAAGAAATGTGCGCGCGGATAGGTTCGACGCCATCGTCCTGCAGTTCTACAGCAAACATGCCTGAGGGCTACTGGCAGGCTCGGTGCCCGGGCTGCTACACCGTTTTCACTCGCCACAGAAGACCACGACGTCTGCGTGGTCGCTATTGCGTCGCATGCGGTCCGGATCACGGTCAATTGGTTTTTCGCGACATGCGCATCGCCAAACCAATGCGACTAAAACCGGCGGTGGCGGCCGCTATGCCCCCGAAGAGGGAAGAGATCTTCGCACCCAAGCAATTGCTACTCAAATTATTCTTCGGTTAAAGCGGCTCCCGCCCGCCGCTACAACTTAACCAAACTTGAATATCGTGGTGCTGGTGAATTTTTCGCCGGGTCTCAGTGCGGTGGTGGGAAACTTCGCTTGGTGCGGACTATCGGGGAAGTGTTGCGTTTCAAAACAGACACCGCCCCAACGAACATATTTGCCGCCAAGTCCGGAAATTTTGCCGTCTAGTCCGTTTCCGGTATAAAGCTGCATCCCGGGTTGCGTCGTCAGCACTTCCATTCGTCGTCCCGACTTCGGATCACGCAAGCGGGCTACAAATCGCAAAGGTGTAGTTTGGCCGACGGCGCCGGCCGGAGCTTTAAGCACATAATTGTGATCATAGCCACCGCCAATCTGGTTGATGCGTTCGCCGATGGTCCGCATGGTGGTGAAATCGAGCGGCGTGCCCTTAACGCTGCGAATTTCGCCGAGCGGAATTTTCTTATCGTCTACCGGTGTGAAATGCTCAGCGGCAATCAAGAGCTCGTGGTCCAGAATGTCGCCTTGTCCGGCACCGGCCAAATTGAAATAGGAATGATTCGTCAGATTTAGTACCGTCGGTTGATCGCAAGTTGCTTCGTAATCGATCTTCAGTGCGTTATCGGGCAGCAATGTGTACGTAACAAATACGGTCAAGGTGCCGGGAAAACCCTCTTCGAGATCCGGGCTTACGCGTTTAAATCGAACGCATGGTCCTTCGGAGTTGTCGATGAGCTCCGCATCCCACACGTGCCGATCGAATCCGCGAGCGCCACCATGCAAAGTCTGCTTCTCGTCTTCGTTGCGCGTCAGTTTGTACTGAATTCCATTGACGTATATTTCGCCGTAGCCAATTCGATTGGCGTATCGACCAATGGTGCCGCCGAAGTGCGGACACATGGGGTGGTCGTAGTATTTGAGCACGCTGAACCCGAGCACCACGTTGTCAGCTTTGCCGGTTCGATCAGGAACATGCAGCTCAGTCAGCGTCGCACCATAATTGGTGACCTTCGCCTTCATCCCTCTGGCAGTGGAGAGCGTGAACACATCCGTGAACTTCCCATCGCTGGTGGTTCCAAAGGGCGAGCGGGTAGGGATGCGAGTGTGGGTGAAATGTTGCATGCGATGGAGGGCAGCCAAAATCGAGACTGTACACCAATATTATCATGGCAAGCTGACACTGGTTTACATACGTCGGCGGGCTTCCGCCCGCTGCTACCATTGGGAGGAGCAGCACAGCCGGCACAACTCGATGACAAGACCGGGCTTTTATGATCAAATGCTTGTCGCAAGCCGTTCCAGCGAGCGCCAAAAGCTATAATGATCAACCCGCCCAATGGCGCAGGAGCCCGTTTGCAAGAGGAATAGTCATGCCCGTGAGTACCATGAACAAAAGAGTAGAACGCGATTCAATGGGAACGATGGAAGTGCCGGAAGAGGCCTTTTATGGTGCAAGCACCCAGCGCGCGGTGTTGAACTTCCCAATCAGTGACTTGCGTTTTCAACGCTCCTTCATCCGGGCTATAGCGCTCATCAAATATGCAGCAGCCGAAGTCAATGCCGAGCAAGGCGATCTCGATCCGAAGGTGGCCGACGCCATCAAGAAGGCAGCCATGGAAGTTGCCGACGGCAAATACGACCAACACTTCGTCGTGGACATTTTCCAGACCGGGTCCGGCACCTCGACGAATATGAATGCCAACGAGGTAATCGCCAACGTTGCCATCGAACATCTCAAGGGCAAGCGAGGCGATCGCAATCTCGTTCACCCCAACGATCACGTCAATAAGGGCATGTCATCCAATGATGCGATTCCGACTGCCGTGCACATCGCCGCATTGATCGAGACAAAACAACACCTGCGTCCGGCTCTCGAGCTGTTGAAGAAGAGCCTGGACAAAAAGTCCAAAGAGTTTTGGAACGTTATTAAAACAGGCCGCACGCACTTGCAAGATGCGACGCCGATCCGACTCGGTCAAGAGTTTCTCGGCTACGCCGGACAAATCGAACGCTCGCTCGAGCGTCTGACACAAGCGGAAGAACGCCTGCACGAAGTGGCGCTCGGCGGCACCGCAGTTGGTACCGGCATTAACATGAAGAAAGACATGGCAAAGCGCGTGCTGGAAAAAGTTTCCAAGCTCGAAGGGGTGCGCGTCACGGAATCCACCAACCACTTCCAGGCGCAAAGCACACTCGATGATGTTGTATTTGCGCACGGCGCCTTGAAAACAATTGCCGTCAGCCTGATGAAGATTGCCAATGATATTCGCTGGCTCGGTTGCGGACCGCGCGCCGGACTGTCCGAACTAGCGCTACCTGAGGTGCAGCCGGGCAGCTCAATCATGCCGGGCAAAGTCAACCCGGTTATCGCCGAGTCCGTTTGCATGGCGTGCGCACAAGTCATGGGCAACGATGTCACCATCAACATTGCCGGGCAATCGGGTAATTTCGAGCTTAACGTCATGATGCCTGTGGCCGCTTATAACCTTCTACAGTCCATCAATCTGTTGGCTAAAGTCAGCGAGAATTTCGCCAAGCAGTGCGTCGACGGATTGGAAGCCACCAAGCGAGGCCCCGAGATGGTCGAGCGCGGATTGATGCTCGGCACGGCGCTCGTGCCGAAAATCGGATACGACCTGTCGGCGCAAATCTCACACGAAGCGTCCGAAACGGGCAAAACCATCCGCGAAGTCGCTCGCGAAAAGACAAAGCTGACAGAGAAAGAACTGGATGAGCTGCTCGATCCCTTCAAGATGACCGAGCCCGGCGCGTAGACGGTCAGCACGTTAACCTGTCGCTCTTTCTGGCAGCGGCGGGCGAAAGCCCGCCTTCCGCAGGCTGGCAGCCTGCGCTCCTCTACCAGTGAAACCTTGCCCATTCGCTAGTAGAATGGACAATGTCGGCAACCGGTAGATTAAATGGGGCGGTCTGAATGACCATGGCTGAAAAGAGCAGCAAGCGGAGCGACCAGAAGGCGGACGCCATGAAATGGGCATCGGCACTGATCGGTCCTAAAGGTGCGAAGAAGGACGCCAACTTGTCCGAGCTTCTCACCCAGTGCTCGCGCGATGTCAAAGCCCAATTGAAAGGACAAAGACCAGACCTGGTAGTTGTGTTCGTCTCGCCTAATTTCTCAGAAGACTACCACCGCGTACCCCTGGTGCTGACTGACGAGCTCAAGCCGCGACACCTTATTGGATGCTCAGCCTCAGGGCTTATCGGCGGCGGCAAAGAAGTGGAGTCTCAGCCGGCGGTTGCGCTGACGGCAGCCGTTTTGCCGGACGTTGAAATCGGCACATTTCACCTCGTCAATGCAGACATGCCCGACCTCGACGATCCCCCGCACAAATGGGAGGAGTTGGTTCAAATCGAGGCGACAAAAACGCCGCACTTTATCTTGTTGCCCGATCCGTTCAGCTTCCGCATCGATATGTTAGTGCAAGGGCTCGACTTCGCTTTTCCGCAAGCGGCGAAGATAGGCGGCATGGCCAGCGGCGCCAGCCGTGCCACCATGAATGCGTTTTTCCTCGACGACCATGTTTATCGCAATGGCATAGTCGGAGCCTCATTATCAGGCGACGTGATCGTAGAGACAATCGTCGCCCAGGGATGCAGACCAATCGGCAAGCCCCTGCGCGTCACAAAGTGCAAGAAAAACTTCATTCTCGAGCTGGAAGGCAAGCCGGCTGTGGAGCTTCTGCACGACGTCATCGAACGACTCACTCCCACCGAGCACGAATTGGTAAAAGACTCGCTCTTCATCGGCATTGCCATGGACGAATTTCGTGACTCTCATCGCGCCGGCGATTTTCTGATTCGCAATATTATCGGTATTGAACCGAACAGCGGCGCGCTGGTAATCAGCGAAATACTTCGCGGCGAACAAACTATTCAGTTTCACGTCCGCGATGCAGCCACCTCCGCTGACGATTTGCGGCAGCTTTTGAAACAATACCGCGAGGGTCATACTGGTGCGGTGCAGGGTGCGCTTTTGTTCTCTTGTCTGGGTCGCGGTGAGCATCTCTATGGCATGCCCAATCATGACAGCGATTGCTTCAAAGAATACCTGGGCGCAGTGCCGCTGGGCGGATTCTTCTGCAACGGAGAAATCGGACCGGTGGGCGGAACAACATTCCTGCACGGTTATACATCGTCATTCGGCATCTTTCGCCCGAAGATTGAAAAACAGCAGAAATCGAAGACGAAGTCCAAAAGTCCGGCTTAAGGAGGAGCAGCCAACGTGATCAAGCCCAACGCATTCCGAATCATCGCCACTTCCGGATTATTCTTGGCTCTCGCATGCCCCGGCGCCTGGACGAAATCTGTAAACAAACAGATGGCAAAACCGGCAGCCAAGGCTTCCGGCACACACACATCCGGCGCACTGAACGCAGCATATACGAGCTACATAAATCGCCTGCGCAGCAAACTCGATTCGAAATGGTATTTGGCAGACGGCAAAAACAGAGTCACGCTGACATTGAACGTAGATAAAACAGGCTCGGTCACCGACCTCAAGATCGTCAGTTCGCCCACCAACACGCAGGCAGAACAAGCGGCAAGCGATGCATTCAACCAGTCTCAGCCTCTCGAGTCCTTGCCCTCGGGCAGCCCGCCGATCAAACTCACGCTCGTCTTCGAATCGTATGCCGATCCGCACGGCGATAACAATCGCTCGATCAATGGACAAATCGATCAAGTAATTGAAAAGCCGGCATCCAGCTCGACGGAATCTCCGACTCAGGGTGAGGCGGCTCCCGCGCAGGGCACCGCGGGAAAGAAGTAATGCCGACGTTTTCGCAGTTCAATCTCGACACTGTACGCCGCACGCAATATGCCGGCACCTGGTACGAAGGCAACAGCGACAAGCTAAAGGCACAGCTGCGCGCTTATCTGCACGACGCCGACGAGGCAATGAACCTGGCACCGCATTCGGTGCCTACCGAAAGCATTCTTGCCTTGATCGCGCCGCACGCGGGTTATCTCTATTCAGGCAAAACTGCCGCCTTTAGCTATAATGCCATTCAGTCACCGCTGGTAAAACGTGTCTTCCTACTCGGTCCAAGCCACCACATGGCGTTACACGGCGTCGCCTTGCCGTCCGCGACGTCTTTTGAAACGCCGCTCGGGAATTTGCACGTGGACAAACGGACACTCAACGAGTTGAAATCCTACCCGCTTTTTTCCGTGCAGCCCGACATTCATAAAGTCGAGCATTCCCTGGAGTTGCAACTCCCGTTCATCCGGCAAGCTTTTGGAGATGTAAAAATCGTGCCGCTGATCGTCGGTGTTCTCAAAGACGAAGCTGAAATCAGGCTGGTTGCGGAAGTGCTGAAGGGCTACATTGCCAAGGACGATCTCATCGTTGTCAGCTCGGACTTTACCCACTACGGTCCACGCTACGGGTATACACCATTTCCTAATTACAGTCGGGAGAAAATCGAGCAGCTCGATAAAGAAGCGTACGGTCATCTGGCGCAAGCCGACCTTCAAGGTTTCATCGATTTTCACAATCGCACTGAAGACACGATTTGCGGCTTGTTTCCATGCGCGGTTCTCTGTGCGATGTTGCCGTCGGAGGCGCGCGGACATCTGCTCAAATATGCCACATCGCAAGAGATAGTTCCCGACGATGTCGACAATTCAGTAAGCTACCTTGCCATCACATTTGCAGGACCGCAATGGCCCGTGAATCCTGCCCAACGCCATTCGATTTCGGATGCGATCAAGCTCAGCGATGAAGAGAAGCAAACGCTGCTAACGATTGCTCGGCGCAGCCTGGAGAAATGGGTGAAAGAACAGAAAGTTCTCGATCCACGTCACGAGAGTGATATCACTATCACTGCGCAAATGAAACAATGTTTCGGCGCGTTCGTAACGCTATACAAGAAATCCGCCGCCGACCGTGAACGCCGCCAATTGCACAGCGGCAAAGAGTTGCGCGGCTGTATCGGCAACATATGGCCTGTGCGGTCGTTGTATCAAACCATCGTCGAAAACGCTATTGCCTCGAGTTCGCGCGATTACCGTTTTAATCCTGTAACTGCGGACGAGCTGAGTGATGTGCACATTGAAATTAGCATTCTCACTCCTCCACGACGCGTGCCATCGTTCAAAGAGATTGTTCTGGGCACTGACGGCATAATTCTCTCGAAGCAACAGCACCAAGCGGTATTCCTGCCTCAGGTGCCGACGGAATTCGGATGGGACTTGCCCGAGACCTTGCGACAACTCAGTCTGAAAGCCGGGCTCAGAGACAACGATTGGAAAGACGGCGCGCAGTACGATCTATTTCAGTCAATGCCGTTGGAAGAGTAATAGCTCTCCTGCCCGGCATTCGGGGTCGTCGATCTCAGCGCAATCGGAGCTCTCTTACGCGCTCGAGTAAATAATTGGCCCAGAGCTGGTCTTCGTGTTCTTGAAACTTATTTGGCGCGCTGCCAATCATGCTCAAGTATCGCTGCATGTTATCGAGATGAGCCCTCACTTGCTCCGGATGTCCGAGTGTTTGTACGCATTCGGCTTTTGACTCCTCTCGTACCGCCAACCACAATTGTGGTACGTTTTGAACGCCAAAATCTGCTATCAAACCATCTGCGTGTTCCAGATAGTCTTTAGATCCCCAGCGCGGGCCGGCAGCGCCTGCGAGCGCCTGCCGGTTTAGAATAATCGATGAGATAAGGTTGGCTTCTATCCGCTGCAACCGTTGTTCGGGCGATGCCGGTAAACCCCGATTCTTCGTCCAGAAATTTTCTATGTTTCTTGCCTCTCCGTTGGCATCGGCAATAGACCTCTTTCGTTCCTCCCACTGCGAGGCTTGGATGCCTTTAAAGAAAAGCGACTTCGCCCCCCACAGCCAAGCCTGTTGTCGAAGCGTATTGTCGTTGATTCGATTACGTTCACAACTGAGCGCGCCTCGTGCGTTGGCAAAATCGCCCTGTCCGAAAAGGATCAATCCTAGTTCCACCGCGGCCCGCTCAGAAGTCGCCGGCGCCTTGGATTCATCGATTTGTTCAAGCGCTTTTGAATATTGGCCGTCTAAACGGTAATGGCGAGCCAACCAGAGATGCCAGAACGGCTCAAGCTTCGCCTGATAGGTGACAACGCCTGCAATCAGAAGCAGGGCTAGCATGCTGCAACCAATAATAACGTCACGCCGTGGAAACCGTACCTGAAGTGTATTTCTTCTGGCCGAGTGTTTTCTGCGTTGCGATGTTGCCTTCTCGGTTGAGACGGTCTCGACCAACTCACTGACGGTTTGGTAGCGGTTTTCTGGTTTTTTGGCCAGGCATTTGATCACAATATCTTCGAGGTGAGCAGGAATATTGGCTGCCAACGCAGACGGTGGCTGCACGGGGACGAGCTGATGTTTGGCCGCTAAGTCCATCCATGTGGCGCCTTGAAAGGGCGGCTCGCCCGTGAGCATCTCATACAGCACGCAACCAAGAGAATACACATCGCTGCGGACATCCAATGCTTGTCCGGCTAGTTGTTCCGGACTCATGTACAGTGGTGTTCCAAGCAAGGCACCAGTTTGCGTAAGCTTCTGATTTGTGTCTTGAAGCTTCGCAATACCGAAATCGATGAGAACCGCCTGCGGCTGCTCATCAACCTTAATCACCATCACGTTGCTAGGCTTCAAGTCTCGATGCAAAACGCCATTCTCGTGAGCGTAGGAAAGTCCCGCGCACATCTGCTTGAACAGCCGGACGCTGAGTCCGACATTCAGTTGCTTCTCGCGAATCAGCTGAGACACCGGCACGCCGTCCAAGTAATCCATTATCACGAGGAAACCGACGTGTTGATCAACGTCCGCACTGTAAACCTTGAGTATATTCGGGTGCGAAAGCTTAGTGAGGATCTGTCCTTCGCGAGCCAATCGGCGCGCTTCCTCAGCGGAAGTTTTATCCGCCAAAATTTTGGCCGCAAAAACTTTATGCAAACCGGTCTGGCGAACTTTGAGAATTCTGCCGAAGCCGCCGCGCGAGATCTCAGCGAGCACCTCATATTTGCCTGCCAACAAACGATTTGACGTTGGGCTGGTTGACTCGGCGCTAATTTGCTCAGACATTCTTCAGTGCACGATAAATTTTATAAGAGCGAACTGAAGCGCGACTTGGGCGATCCAGAAGGCAAGGAAAACCAAGCTGACATCGCGCTTGGCGAATCTGTTCAGCTCTACCTCGATGGACGGCATTATCTTGCTTTCGTCCGATGGTTGCTGCAGCCAGCTAGCAGGCACCACCAGCCGTGGATTATGCCTCCACAAGCCATAAGTGAACGTTTCACTAATAGGCATATCGACAGCGGCCAGGCGCAGTCCGGGCAGTGACAGCTTGCGGCACTGCTCATCCAATGCCGCCTTTAATTGAGGATTGGTCTTGGACAACTCCTCAAGCTGCACGAAACGTGCCTTGAAATATTTGCGTTCGCTCCAATCGAGCACCAGCGGCAGTAGCATCACCATGAGCACGTTGAAGCATAGAAGCAGGATTGCCGTCGAGTTGAGCGAGAGCTCTCTCGACGGAATTAGCATTACCAGCGGGACGCTGACGGCTAGTCCTACAGCGAATGACGCCGCACAATAAATGCGCAGAACTGTGGAGGGTCTGATCACAATGCCGCTACCAAGTCGTGATGCCGTTCTGATGATATTCTGCCCGGCGATTTGTCTATCTAACCCCGCAACAACTTGGACGGCAGCCAAAAGCAGAGGTTCCAAAAGCGGGCTATCGCCCGCCGCCACCATCAATAATTACTGCCCGAGGCGTTTCAGGATTTCCTTGGCCTTGTCGCTATTGAGAAATTTTTCTTTAAGACTTTCAGGAATTTGAATGCCACCGAGCTTGTCTTGCAGATTGCCCAAGTTGAGTCCGCCGCCTGCGGCAGGCGCGGCCGGAGCCGGGGCAGCCGGGGCGGCAGCAGCTGTTTCCGGCTGCTGCGAGCTAGTGGGAGGCAGCGGGCGTTGCGTCTTGAGAATTTGCGCCCGTTTCAATTGGTCGAGAAGAGCGTTGCTGAGCTGATCTACGCGAGGTTTGATTTGCGTTTCACTAGCACCGTTGCGCACCTGATCTTCGACCGCGTTAAAGGCCATCATGTAATTAGTAATGCCGATGCCGTGGGCGCCGGCCGTATGAATGTGCTCCAGAAGCTGTCTGCGTTGTTGCAGCATGGGACCAGCCACAACTTCGTCGGCCGGGCCGGTGCTTGGCGCTGCCGCTTGGGCCTCTGATGCGCCGGCAGCCGGTGCGGTGGTAACCGGCTCAGTGGCGGTCTGACTGCCGGTTGCTGCCGCTGTTTGCGTTTCGTCGGCAAACGTCGCCGGCGAAATGACCAGCGCAGCAATCATCGATGTCACAGCGATTCCAGCAAATTTGCGGTTCATCCTAGCCTCCAAGGAGTCGTTGCCAATGGGTCAGATTGCAACCAAACATTAAATACCCACTTTGCGCCGATCTATTTCATTAATATGGTAATGATGAGTGAAACACGCCCAGTAGCGGCTTATATCAAGCAAATAGCCATGAAAGTTCGGGCCAAGGAAGCCGAAATGCTTCGCGGAAACCTGGAGCAGCTGGCTGCCTTGGACGCCCAGCCCGACGTGGAGGTGGTGGCGAAATGGGCGTGGACCTCGGCGATTGTCGGAGCGATCACCGTATTCGGGATTGGCGTGTCACTCAACCTCTTTCAAAACCTGGTTCCGCTGTTTGTCTACAGCTTTTTGTGGCTGATTTTGAAGTTGGCCGTGCTTAGCGTCCTATTGATGTTCAGCGCCGCAGCATGGCTTACGTTCAAACCGCCGCACATGCTTGACTAAGCCATACGTTGGGCATGGCAATAACGTGCTCCGGGTGCATGTCCAGCGAGGTACCAGATGTTTTTGAGCGTGCGAGAACCGTCGATGTCAGTGCAAGCCCTAATGAGTCACGTTCAGACATCGTCGGTACGACTCGTCCGATTTTTGTTCTGCGACACAAGCAGCATCATTCGCGGCAAAACCACTCACGTTGAAAAGCTGAAGCCTCGTCTGGAGGAAGGCATCGGTTTGGTGAAGGGGACGATGGCCATGAACCTGCTCGACGTCGGACAGGGCGACACCGGATACGGTGCGGTTGGCGAGGTTCGTCTCGTGCCGGATCCCGATACGTTTTTGATCTTGCCTTACGCACCAAATTCGGCATTGCTGTTGTGCGATATGTTCGAGTTGGATCATACGCCCTGGGCACTTTGCCCAAGGAATATACTGAAAAAGCAAATTGCCAAAGCTGCTGAAATGGGCATCGCCATTGAAGGCGCTTTCGAACCGGAATTCATGCTGGGCAA
>Ga0134128_10002931_pt1 | contig 20907 bp, 18 predicted proteins | sample KB31754_FD_96462 | JGI IMG/M metagenome (GOLD analysis project Ga0134128, IMG submission 96462) | Terrestrial soil microbial communities with excess Nitrogen fertilizer from Kellogg Biological Station, Michigan, USA - KB3-175-4 | ecosystem: Environmental > Terrestrial > Soil > Unclassified ...
CCGCGAGGCGATCGATGCCCTCGAGGGCGCGGCTCCCGGCTCCGAGCGGATCGCAGGATGGATCACCGCCCGCTACACGCCCGCGGCCTTGACTCAGCGCCTGATGCCGGTCAGCGCCCGCGGGATTGGCGAGGCGGCGAGATTGGCCCAGCCCCAGCAGTGCTACCCCCTCCACACTGACGAATCAGAATATCCGCACGATGCTTGGGTAAGGGGCATCGAGGGCAATGTCTTTGCCGCGTTCACTCTGATGCCGGACGGCAGGGCGCGAAGTCCCCGCGTCATTCTCGATGCCACGGGCGCATTCGGGAACGCAACCCGCGAAAGCAATCTGCACGACACCTTCAAGCCGCTTCCTGCCGGCTCCCGTCCGATTCAATGCGTGATCTTCTACCGTTTCGAGTTCGCCGGCTATGTGCCGGGTCGGCCCCTGGATGTCATGGGCGGCTACGTGTACAAGGTGCGTGAGCGAGCGAACGCCGGCGATCCGAACGCCCAACTGTTGTATGGCATGGTGCTCGTCGGGCTCCCGCAGCGCAACCAGACGGGTAGCGAGGGATTGCCGTGGTTTTTGCGAGCCGCGCAGGCAGGACTGCGGTTGGCGCAGTTCGAGGTCGGCTTTAGCCTGCTGAGGGGTTTCGGTTGTCAACGCGACGAAGCCAAGGCGCTTACTTGGTTGCGCATGGCAGCCGATCAGAATGAGCCGAATGCCGAAGTGACCCTGGCAATAGGCGCAATGAGGGGGATGGCGGGATTCGGTGATAGCGCACAAGCCAAGGGGTGGCTGCTGAAGGCTGCCGCGCAGGGCAATCACGATGGTGAGCTGAATCTAGCGGCTCTGCTCGCTGCTGCTCCGGACCCACGCCTGCGCGACTCATACGGTGCGCTCGAGTTGATGCAAAAGGCGTTCAGGGGCATCTACGACGATCCAACTCCCTTGGAAGTCCGCGCGGCAGCGCAGGCCGCCGCTGGGAACTTCGCTGACGCGGTGAAGAGTGAGAAGGAGGCGATCAGCAGAGCACACTCTCTGGGATGGGACCTATCGCCTCTGCAGGCAAGGCTCGCTACCTACCAGGCTGGTAAGCCGTGGTACGGAGATCTGCTTGCCTACTGAAATGCGGGCCGCGCGGCTTGCGCAGCGTCCTCCGCTTCAGGTCGTGTGCTCCACCGCGAACCGCGCGAGCGCCGCGAGCCCTTCCTTATAGACGCTCTCCGGCAGCGGCTTCAGTTCGAGCAGCGCCTGCTCGGCCGATTCCTTCGCAAGCCGGGCGGCGTAGTGCAGGCCGCCGGTCGATTCGATGGCCGCGATGATGGGCTCGAGCTGGGCCAGGTCGCCCTTCTCGATGGCAATGCGGATCGCCGCCCGCTGGGCGTCGGTGCCGTTGCGCAGCGCATAAATGAGGGGCAGGGTCGGCTTGCCCTCGGCGAGGTCGTCGCCCAGGTTCTTGCCGCGCTCGGCGGGATTGGAGCGGTAGTCGAGGACATCGTCCACCAGCTGATACGCCGTGCCGAGATGTCGACCGTAGGCGGCGAGGGCCCGGCGCACCTGCTCGGGGCTGCCCGCCAGGACCGCGGCGACCTCGGCGCCGGCCTCGAAGAGCTTGGCGGTCTTGCGGTAGATGACCTCCAAGTAGCGCTGCTCGGTCGTTTCCGGGTTGTGGGCGTTCATGAGTTGCATGACCTCGCCCTCGGCGATCACATTGGTGGCATCGGCCATGATCTCCATGACCGGTTGGGAGGTCAGCGAGGCCATCATCTGGAAGGCGCGCGAGTAGACGAAATCGCCGACCAGGACGCTCGCCTGGTTGCCGAACACCTGGTTGGCGGTGTCGCGGCCCCGGCGAAGCGATGACCCGTCGACGACGTCGTCGTGCAGGAGCGTCGCGGTATGGATGAATTCGATGAAGGCGGCCGCCTCGATGTGCGCGTGGGGCCTGTGGCCGCAGGCGCGGCCGGCCAGGACGACGAGCAGCGGCCGCAGCCGCTTGCCGCCCCCGGAAATGATGTGCTCCGCGATCTGGTCCACCAGCGGGACGGCACTTTTCAGGCGCGCGCGGATCACCTCGTCGACGGAGCCGAGGTCCGCCTGGACGAGCGCGCGTATTTCTTCCAAAGTCATTAGCAAACGGACCTCGAGTACAGCCACGCATCCTATCCGACACGGGGGCTGCGGGCGAGCCGGTGCCTTTCAGCGAGCGCCCGCGCACGGACGTGCGGGCCGGAGGGCCTGCCGCCATGGATGGCCAGTAGCACGGCCTCTTTGCGTCGAGAGACAGGCGTTTGACCCGGGGGGAGGGCGCCAGTAGAATGCGCGGCCTTTCTCAAGACCCCCGTTTGCCTCAAGCCTATGTACGCAGTCATCGCCACCGGCGGAAAGCAGTATCGCGTCACCAAGGACGGCGTGCTGCGCATCGAGAAGCTCGACGCTGAGGCTGGCGCTACGGTCGAGTTCGGCCAGGTGCTGCTCGTGGGCGAGGGTGCCGACGTCAAGCTCGGCAATCCGCTGCTCGCGGGGGGGAAGGTGGTCGCCACCGTGGTTCGCCACGGCAAGGGGGCCAAGGTTTCCATCGTGAAGTTTCGGCGCCGCAAGCACTACCTGCGGCAGAAGAACCACCGCCAGCCGTTCACCGAGATCAAGGTGACGGACATCAGCGCGGGCTGAGGCAGACATGGCACACAAAAAGGCTGGCGGCAGCACCAAGAACGGCCGCGACTCCCATTCCAAGCGACTCGGCGTGAAGCGCTTCGGCGGCGAGCAAGTCCTTGCCGGCAACATCATCATCCGCCAGCGCGGTACCCCGGTACGCGCCGGCTCCAACGTGGGCGTCGGCACCGACCACACCCTCTTCGCCAAGGTGGCGGGCAAGGTGCAGTTTCAGCGCCGCGGCGCCGAGCAGCGGCTGTATGTCAACATCGTGCCGGAGATCGGCGTGACCGAGGCCCCGGCGGAGCCCGCCGAGGCGTAACCGCTCTCCTGCGCATAGCGTAGTAGACCCTGAGAGCCCCGGCCCCGTGCCGGGGTTTTCGTCTGTGGAACCCCCATGAGATTCGTCGACGAGGCCAGGATCAAGGTACAGGCCGGCAGCGGCGGCCGCGGCAGCACCAGCTTCCGCCGCGAGAAGTTCGTGCCCTTCGGTGGCCCGGACGGCGGCGATGGGGGCAACGGCGGCAGCGTGTTTTTGCGCGCCGCGCCGGGCATCAACACGCTCGCGGACTTTCGCATCGAGCGCACCTGGCGCGCACAGCATGGACAGCCCGGCAGCTCGAACGATTGCACGGGCCGTAGCGGCGAGGATCTCTATATCCCGATGCCGGTCGGCACGACGGTGCGGGATGCGCAGACCGGCGAAGTGCTGGGCGACCTCACCCGCGAGGGGGACGTGCTGGAGGTGGCCCGCGGCGGCAAGGGCGGCTGGGGAAACCAGCGCTTCAAGTCGAGCACCAATCGCTCGCCCCGGCAGTTCGGCCCGGGCCTGCCGGGCGAGAAACGTGCGCTCGAGCTCGAGCTCAAGGTCATTGCGGACGTGGGGTTGCTGGGGCTGCCGAACGCCGGTAAATCAACCCTCATCCGTGCCGTTTCCGCGGCCCGCCCCAAGGTGGCCGACTACCCATTTACTACCCTGCACCCCAACCTCGGGGTGGTGGACGTGGGGGAGCACCGCAGCTTCGTCATGGCCGATATCCCCGGGCTGATCGAAGGGGCGGCGGAGGGGGCAGGCCTCGGGATCCGGTTCCTCAAGCACCTGCAGCGCACCCGGGTGCTGCTGCACCTGGTGGACATGGCGCCGCTCGATCCGGAGGCCGACCCGGTGAAGGACGCCCGGGCGATCGTGGCGGAGCTGAAGAAGTTCAGCAAGGAGCTGGCGGCGAAGCCCCGCTGGCTGGTGATCAACAAGAGCGATCTGCTGCCGGAGGCGGAGGCGCAGAAGCGCGCGCGCGCCATCGTCCGCAGTCTCCGTTTTCGCGGGCCGCACTTCCTCGTGTCCGGGGCCACTGGCCGCGGAACGCGGGAGCTCTGCGAGAAGGTTATGGAGTTTTTGGAGCAGCAGGCTCGCGAGGCACGCGGCCCCGCATCACCTGCAGAAGAAACTGTCGACGAGCGGCTGGCTTCAGCTTGAGCGGGATCGGAGCCGAATTCGGCGGGGCAGTCCAGCGGAGCTTCTCTTGACCGTTCATCGCTGTCGACCTCACGGCAGCGCGCGAATCCGAGCCGCCAGCCGGCTCTTGTGTCGCGCCGCCTTGTTTCGGTGGATGATCTGCTTGTTCACCAGAGTGTCGATGACCGGAACCGCTTCCTTGTAAGTGGCCTGGGCCGCCTCCTTGTTTCCTCCGGCAATCGCCGACGTCACATCGCGCACGGCTGTACGCATCCGCGAGCGCAAAGCGACGTTGCGCGCGCGGTGTTTCTCGGCTTGACGGGCCGCCTTCTCAGCGGACTTTGTGTTGGCCACGGAGTCTCCGTAAGAAAATGAACGTTCCCCCCGATCGCGGGGGCCGGTAGTCTGCTCAGGTATCCGGACGTTGTCAACGCTGGACGCGAACGTAGCCGGATCAGGAGGGTCTCTTCACATAAGATGGCCGAGGTGGCGCCAAGCGCCCTCACGAATCCTGTATTCTTTAACCTTTTGACATCAGCGGCTTACGGCCCCATGGAGCTCATTCGCGGACTCAATGGCCTGAAAGACCGCCAGCGGGGCTCCCTCGTCACGATTGGGACCTTCGACGGCATGCACCTCGGCCATCAGGCGCTGCTCGCGAGGCTCAAGGAGCATGGCCGCCGGCTGTCCCGACCGGTCATGGTGCTGACCTTCGAGCCCACGCCGCGGGAATTCCTCCAGGGCGAGGGCCAGGCGCCGGCGCGCCTGACCTCATGCCGGGAGCGGTGGCGGGTCCTGGAGCGTCTGGGATGCGATTTCCTGTGGCTGCTGCGGTTCGGGCCGCCGCTGCGCAACCTCTCCGGCCAGGCATTCGCTGAGTTGCTGGCTAAGGAGTTGCGGACGCCCCTGGTCGTCGTGGGCCATGATTTCCGCTTCGGGCGCAATGGCGAGGCGACCGCGGCAGCGCTGGCGGCCGCGGGGCAGCAGCTAGGGTTCGAGGTCGACGTGGTACCCCCGGTGACCGTCGATGGGGAGCGGGTGAGCAGCAGCGCTGTGCGCAGCGCGCTGGCGCGGGCCGATTTCGAGCAGGTGCGCCGATGGCTCGGCCGGCCCTACTCGATGACCGGCAGGGTGGTGGCGGGTAATCGCCTGGGACGGGATCTCGGGTACCCGACCGCGAACCTGCAGATCGAGCGGCGGCGGGTCCCGCTGCAGGGGATTTTCGCCGTGCGGGTGCACGGCGCGGCGGACGCCCCGCTGCCCGGAGTGGCGAGTCTCGGAACGCGTCCGACGGTGGACGGCGGGCACATGCTCCTCGAGGCGCACGTGTTCGATTTCTCGGGCGATCTCTACGGGCGCGAGATCGAGGTGGAGTTCGTGGCGAAGCTGCGCGAGGAGGAGCATTTTCCGTCCCTCGATGCGCTGGTCGCGCAGATGCACCGGGATGCGGTCGAGGCCCGACGGATATTGCTGGAATCCATTTGTTGAGTGGCTGACATCGGAATGACTGACTACAAAAGCACGATCAACCTGCCGCAGACCGCTTTCCCGATGAAGGCGGACCTCGCCCGGCGCGAGCCGGCGATGGTCGCCGCGTGGCAGGAGTGCGGCATCTACGCCAAGCAGCGTCAGGTCGCGCACGGGCGTCCGCGGTTCGTGCTGCACGACGGGCCGCCTTACGCCAACGGTGTCATCCACATCGGCCACGCCCTCAACAAGATCCTGAAGGACATCATCGTCAAGTCGCGCTCGCTCGATGGTCTGGACGCCCCCTACATCCCGGGCTGGGACTGTCACGGGCTGCCGATCGAGCTGCAGGTGGAGAAGAAGCACGGCCGCCCCGGTCAGAAGCTCGACGCCGCGGCCTTCAGAGCCGCCTGCCGCGCGTTCGCGCAGGAGCAGGTGGGCCTGCAGCGCGCGGACTTCGAGCGCCTGGGGGTGTTGGGAGATTGGGACCACCCGTATCTCACGATGGCGCCGCGGTACGAGGCGCAGCAGCTGCGCGCCTTCGGGCGCATCATCGCCAACGGACATCTCTACAAGGGCGTGAAGCCCGTGCATTGGTGTCTCGATTGCCGCTCCGCGCTCGCGGAGGCCGAAGTCGAATACGAGGAGAGGACTTCTCCCTCGGTCGACGTGGGCTTTCGCGTGGTGGACCTGCGCGATCTCGAGCGGCGCATGGGACTTGCCGCCGGTGCGCTCGGCAGCGTACCGGCCGACCTCGTCATCTGGACCACGACCCCGTGGACGCTGCCTGCCAACCAGGCCGTTGCGCTGGGCGATCAGGTCCGTTACGTCCTCGTCGCGGCGGAGCGCGGGAGCGAGCGCGCTCGGCTCATCCTCGCCGCGCAGCTGCTCGAGCCGTGCCTGAAGCGATACGGAATGACGAAACACTCGGTGTTGGCGGAAGCCACCGGCCGCGATCTCGAGGGACTGAAGGTGCAGCACCCGTTCCAGGACCGGCAGGTGCCGGTCATCTTGGGCGAGCACGTGACGCTCGATGCCGGCACCGGCGCGGTTCACACGGCCCCCGGGCACGGCCACGAGGACTTCATCGCCGGCCAGCGTTACGGGCTGCCCATCGTCAACCCCGTCGGCGGCGATGGACGATTCCTGCCGGATACGCCGCTCGTCGCGGGGCTCAGGGTCGAGGAGGCCAACGGAGTCCTCATCGAAGCGCTGCGCGAGCGCGGCCGGCTGGTGCACCACGAGCCGTTCGTGCACAGCTATCCGCACTGCTGGCGGCACAAGACGCCGGTCATCTTCCGCGCCACGCCGCAGTGGTTCATCGGCATGGACCGCGAAGGGCTGCGAGCGCACGCCTTGCGCGACATCCGGAAGGTGCAGTGGACGCCGGAGTGGGGTGAGCAGCGCATCACCGGCATGATCGAGAGCCGGCCGGACTGGTGCATCTCACGCCAGCGCACCTGGGGCGTGCCCATTCCGCTTTTCGTGCATGCGCAGACCGGTGAGCTGCATCCGCGCACCCAGGAGCTCATCGAGCAGGTGGCCGCGCGCGTCGAGCGCGACGGCATCGAAGCCTGGTTCGCGCTCGATCCAGCGGAGCTTCTCGGCGCGCAGGCTGCGCAGTACGAGAAGGTCAAGGATGTCATGGATGTCTGGGCCGACTCGGGCCTCTCCTTCGAGTGTGTCGGGGCGGAGCGGCCGGAGATCGCCGCGCCCGTGGATCTTTACCTCGAAGGGTCCGATCAGCATCGCGGCTGGTTCCACAGCGCGCTTCTGATGTCCGAGGCGCTCTACGAGCGCGCTCCCTATCGTGGCGTCCTGACACACGGCTTCACGGTCGATGAGAAGGGTCGCAAGCAGTCGAAATCGCTCGGCAACGTGGTCGCGCCGCAGAAGGTCATGAGCACCCTGGGCGCCGACGTGCTGCGCCTCTGGGTCTCCGCCACCGACTACGCGAATGAGATGAGCGTCTCGGATGAGATCCTCAAGCGCATGGCGGATTCCTATCGGCGCATGCGCAATACCGTGCGCTACCTGCTCGGCAACCTGCACGGCTTCGATCCGAAGCGCGACGCGGTGCCGGCCGGCGAGCTGCTCGCGCTCGATCGTTGGGCGCTGGCGCGCACCGCCGCCCTGCAGACGGAGATCGTCGAAGCCTACCGCCGCTACGCCTTCCACCTGATCTACCAGAAGGTGCACAACTTCTGCAGCGTGGACCTGGGTGGCTTCTACCTCGATGTGCTCAAGGACCGCATGTACACCACGCCGGCGGCGGGGCGCGCGCGCCGCTCCGCGCAGACCGTGATGCACCACATCGCGGAGTGCATGGTGCGCTGGCTCGCGCCGATCCTCTCCTTCACGGCAGAGGAGATCTGGCAGTACCTGCCCGGCGAGCGCTCGGAGTCGGTGTTCCTCGAGACCTGGCATCCGGTTCCGGCGGTAGCCGACACGGATGTCGATTGGCCCGCACTGCTGCAGCTTCGCGGCGATGTGACCCGCGAGCTCGAGAAGCTGCGCGATGGCGGCGCCATCGGCGCGCCGCTCGATGCCGAGGTCGATGTGTACTGCGTCGCCGACGAGTACGCGCGCTTCAATGCTCTGGGCGAGGAACTGCGGTTCTTCTTCATCACTTCTCATGCCCGTGTCCACCGCGTGGAGGACGCACCGCCCGCGGGTGCGGCTCCCGCCGCCAATACCGGCCGCGGCGGTGTCTGGATTGCGGTGAAGCCGACGTCCGACCCGAAGTGCATCCGCTGCTGGCAGCGCCGTCCGGATGTCGGGTCGAACCCGAAGCATCCCGAGATCTGCGGCCGATGCGTCACCAACGTGGACGGGCCGGGCGAGGACCGGCGGTTCGTATGAACGCGGCCGACGAGCAGGAGACTCAATTGACCGCCAGGGTCCGGCAAGGCAGTGTCGTTCGCGATCCGAGCGGGTGGCTGTGGCTGCCGGTGACGCTCGTGGTGATCGCGCTCGATCAGCTCGTGAAGGCCTGGGTCGTGCAGCACCTCACCTTCCACGGTATCCTGCGCGTTCTTCCGGTCCTCGAGCTCACGCTCACCTACAATAAGGGCGCTGCGTTCAGCTTCCTCGCGGGCGAGTCCGGCTGGCAGCAGTGGCTGTTCGCGGGCCTCGCGGTGGTGGTGGTCGCCGGGATACTGATCTGGCTCAGGCGTCTCAGCGGGCGGCGGCAGCGGCTGCTCTGCCTCAGCCTCACCCTGATCATGGGCGGGGCGATTGGCAATCTCATCGACCGGGTGCGCATCGGGCACGTGGTCGACTTCGCCCTCGCCCACTGGCACAGTGTGTTTTTCCCGTTCGCGTTCAATGTCGCGGACTCGGCCATCACGGTGGGCGCGGTGCTGTTGGCCGTCGATGCGTTGCTGGAGACCCGCGGCTCGAAGGAGAACGTCTGATGCAGGTACTTCTCGCCAATCCCCGCGGCTTCTGCGCCGGAGTCGACCGCGCGATCGACATCGTGGAGCGAGCCATCGCGCTCTTCGGCGCTCCCATCTATGTGCGTCACGAGGTGGTTCACAACCGCCACGTCGTCGACCGGCTGCGTGACTTAGGCGCGGTATTCGTCGAGGAGCTGAAGGAGGTGCCTTCCGGCGCCACCGTGATCTTTTCCGCGCACGGCGTATCGCACGCCGTAGAGGATGAGGCAAAGGAGCGCGGGCTCACCGTGTTCGATGCGACGTGCCCCCTCGTGACCAAGGTCCACATGGAGGTGCAGCGATACGCGCGCGAGGGCCGCGAGGTGATCCTCATCGGTCACGCCGGGCATCCCGAGGTCGAAGGCACGATGGGACGATTCGACACCTCCTTCGGCGGCCGCATGTACCTCGTCGGCACCGAGGCGGATGTCCGCGGCCTGGAGGTTCGTGACCCGGCGAACCTCGCGTTCGTGACCCAGACCACGCTCTCCGTCGATGACACCACGGAGATCGTCGGGGCATTGCGCCAGCGGTTTCCGCTGCTCGCGACACCGCGCAAGGAGGACATCTGCTACGCCACCCAGAACCGGCAGGATGCCGTGAAGAAGCTGCTCGCGGAATGCGACCTGCTGGTGGTGGTGGGCTCGCGGTCGAGCTCCAACTCCAACCGCCTGCGGGAGCTGGCGGACCGCGCCGGTATTCCGGGCTACCTGGTCGACGGTCCGGAGGATCTGAAGCGTGAGTGGTTCGAGGGCAAGAGCTCCATCGGTGTCACCGCGGGCGCCTCGGCGCCGGAGATTCTCGTGCGGCGCGTCCTCGAGCAGCTTCGCTCCTGGGGCGCTCAGGTGCCGCGCGAAGTCGCCGGGCGCGAGGAGCGGGTCACTTTCGCGCTGCCGCGGGAGCTGCGCCACGCGGGCCCGGCGGAAGCGGACAGCCCACCCGCGTCAGCGTCGTGAGCCTCGGGCCTGATAGAGCGGCTTCCTGAGCTTCCAGCGCTTGTGCGACCAAGGCCAGTCCGGCGGCGCGTCGCGGATCTGCTCCTCGACCCGCCGCGCGTAGCGCTCGGTCAGATCACCCGTCTTCAGGGATTCCCCTGGCTGTGAGAGCGGCACGAAGCTCATCTCGTAGTATCCGCGCGCGGTGCGCTTCATGCCGATGAAGAACACGGGGTAGCGCGTGACGCGGGCGATCTCCTCCGGCCCCATGTAGAAGGCGGTGTCGCGGTTGAGAAACCGGGTCCAGTGCTTGTGCTCGCTGGTGGTCGGCTCCTGGTCGGCGACCATGGCGATGGCGCGCACCGTGCGGCCGCGCTTGATGATGTCGGGGAGCAGCTCCTTGGCGGGTATCAGGCGGCTGCCGAAACGGCTGCGCACCTTCTTCATCTCACGTTCCGCCCAACTGTCGACCAGCGGCTTGTAGGCGGCATCGAGCGGAAAGCCGAGCTCGAGCGACAGGGCGAGGAGCATCCATTCCCAGTTGCATTGGTGCGCGGCGGCGAGCAACACCGATTGTCCCTGCGCGAGCAGGGCCTGCGGCTGCTCGACACCGACGATGCGCACGCGCCTGCGGATCTCCTCGGCCGGCAAGGTGGCGGACTTGATCACCTCGACCAGCATGTCGGCGAAGCCGGCGTAGTAGCCCCGCCGAACCTGGCGCATCCCCGCCTGGTCGAGCTCCGGAAAGGCCCGCGAAAGGTTCTCGCGGACGACTTTGTCGCGATACGGAAAGACGCGGAAGGCCAGCCATCCGAGAAAACCGGAGAACGCATACAGCACCGGAAAGGGCAGATGCGACAGCAGCCGCACCCACCAGGCGGAAGGCGGGAGAGGCGATGCCTCGGCGCTTGCGGACGGGTGGGATGACGATGCGCGCAATCGGAATGCTTTCCTCTTCGAGTGGCCGGCGCGGGCGGCGGAGCCGTTGCGGCGAGCGGGGAATGGTAGCGGCCTGCGCCCTGCGCGCAAGTGAATTGATGGCTGGGCCACGGGGGCTGTGGCAGGATGCCGGGGCCCACGCCGCCGCCGGGGTGCCATCCATGCCCATCGCCGAGTATTTCAGTCCCGACTATGCATCGGCGCGCCAGCGCTTCCTCGCGGCCGCGGGCCGCACGGGCGGCGCGCTCGCGAGCTATGAGCTCCCGGGTCACACCGGTCCTGCGGGCGAGGCGCTCGCCGTCGACGTGACGCGGCTCGGCGATTCCGCGGCACGGAGCGCGCTGCTCGTGATTTCCGGTACCCACGGCATCGAGGGCTTCGCGGGCTCGGGCTGCCAGGTGGGTCTCCTCGAGGACCGGCTGCACGAGGCACTGCCGCCGTCGGTGTGTCTCCTGCTGCTGCACGCGCTGAATCCACACGGTTTCGCATGGCTGCGGCGCGTCAATGAGGACGGCGTCGACCTCAATCGCAATTTCATCGACTTTTCCAAGCCCCTGCCGCCGTCGGCGGCCTACGAGGCGCTCCATGACTGGCTCATCCCGGCGGATTGGGAGGGTGCGGCCAGGCGCGCGGCAGACGCGGCGCTCCAGTCCTTCGGTCAGACTCACGGGCTGCCGGCTCTGCAGGCTGCCGTCTCGGGCGGCCAGTACACCCGCCCCACGGGTTTGTTCTATGGAGGAGCGCGCGCGACGTGGTCAGCCCTGACGCTCGCGCGGGTCCTGACGGAGATGTTGCCGCGCACGGTGCAACGGCTCGGCGTCCTCGACCTGCACACGGGGCTGGGACCGGCGGGCTACGGGGAGCCCATCCTCGATCGCAGCCGCCCTGAGGATCGCGAGCGGGCGCTGCGTTGGTACGGCGCGGACGTGAAGGATCTCGTGGCGGGAGAGTCGGTATCCGCGCGGTTGGTGGGGACGATGGCGCGCGGTATCGAGCGTGTGCGGCCGGACCTGGAGCTCACCTTCATCGGGCTGGAATTCGGCACCCGGCCGACGATGGAAGTGTTGACGACGTTGCGCGCGGATCATTGGGTCCACGCCCGGGGCGGCAACGATCCCGCCGTCCGGGCGCAGATCCAACAGCAGATGCGCGCGGCGTTCTTCTCCGAGAGCCCCGCGTGGCAGGCGGCGGTGTATGGACGCGCCGCCGACCTCGCCTTCAGGGCGCTGCGCGGGCTCGGCTGAGCCGCCAGGCGCGCTACCGGGAAGCCATGCGTGAGGCGAGCGCCTCGCGCAGCGGGTCGGCGTTGCGACTGCGGACCTCGCCGGCCAGAATGGCGCTCGATGTCACCGGCCGCTGATAGTAGGCGCGGTCGAGCTTCGTATCCGGTCCGATGTGCGTCAGGCTGCCCGTCAGGCCGCCGTAGAGCCCCTGTGTATTGGTCCACAGGATCACATCGCCGCGGCCGGTGTTGGCCTGTCCCTTGCCAGACCACGTCACGACGGTGAGTCCGGCGTTGCCGTTCAGCGACCAGTCCTGGCTGGAATTGGCGAACCGGTCCACGGCCTTCTGCGACATCAGGATCATCGCGATCGCGCCGCCTTCCCCGCCCGCCTGCGCGCCGATGCTGGCGCCGCCCAGGTTGTAGAAGGCGGGGGAGCTCCATTCACCGCCATTGCGGGCGAGCACCACACCGCCGCCGCCCTCGCCGCCAACGATGAAGCCGCCTTTGCCATAGTGTGGAATGATGAAGATGCCCTTGGCGCGCTCCAAAACGGCCGCCAAGCCCGGATCCTGCTGCATCTGCCGGACGAGACTCACCGCATCGCTCACGCGATCCTGAGCGGAGCGAGCGGCACTGCTCTCGGCTGACGTCGAGCTCGTACTGTCATGTTGGTCCGCGAACGCCGGGACGGCGGTTGCAAGGCCCGCGGCCGCGACGGCGGCCGAGATCGGAATCCACAAGCGGCGAGTACTGAACGGCATATCGAGCTCCCGTGGTTATGGCTCTGCGCTGTGAATGCACGGGCAAGGGGGAGGGTTCCAGCGCCCCGGTCGCGGGAGCACCCCAAGGTGAGGCTGGGCAGGGAGCGTGAGCTGATCAGTCGTCGTTGTGCTTGATGTAGGACATCTCGCTGACGACATCGACCGAGGGTCCCTGCGAGGATATCGGCCGCACGTACACCCGGGCGCGCGGATAGTCGAGCACCAGACCGGCGACGGAGCCGAGCACGTTCATGCCGATGATGAGGGCGGGTCGGGAGTCGAGATGCCAGATCTTGAAGATGGGAATGTCCGAGTACACGATCCCCAGGCCCTCGACCACGACCGGACCGAGAGCGATCGCGGGTGAGGACGCGAAGCCACCGACCCGGACCTGCTTGGTGACGCCGTAGATCTTGGCTTGCTGGGAGTGTTGCGCGGCGCGCAGCAGCGCTTCCTGCAGCGCGCCGTTGCCCAGCGTTTCCTCGGCTCCGGTGTCGATCACCGCCTCGACCGGGACGTCCCCGACGTAGGCGGGAATCATCAGCAGGCCGCCGGCGGTGCGCTGCCCTTGGATGTCGAGATATCCCTCCAGCAGGCGCTCACTCGAGCGTTCGACCTCGACACGGTTGAGGTGGAAGTCGACCAGCACCCGGACCGGTCCGAAACCCGCCATGCCCAGGATGCCGCCGAGGCCGGTCAGGACGGGGCTCGGGCTGACGGGCATGTTGATGTCATGTTTGACGATGGCGCCGATACTCAGCTCATCGATCGTCACGCACGGGAGCCGCTCGATGCCCGTGGTGCCCTGGACCTGCACCTCGCTGGTATGCTTGGAGGTGAGTCCGAGTTGGCGCACGAGCGCCGGAGAGATCATCGAGCCGTTCGCGCCGGTGTCGAGCAGGAAACGGAACGGCCCTTTGCCGTCGATCGAAACGGGGACGATGATGCGGCCCGCCCGGTCGGGACGAGTAGGGGATGCAAACAACAGGTCCGAGGGGTCGGCTTTTGCGGCGGGTGTGGCAGGCGGCGTTGCCCATGCACCCGCGGGCAGCAATGCCGCCAGGCAAGCGACCAGGATGATGGTCTTCATGGCGAGTTCCAACCCGCTGCCATTATCCCCCTATTCGCCGCCAGTGGGCGTGACCGATTGCCCGATACCGGCCGGGGCAGGAGCCTGGCCGCCGGCCGCTCGCCAGGGCAGCGCCAGCCAGAGATCGTTCCGATACGTCTCCGCCAGGAGCCATCCGGCTCCCGCGATGGCCGAAGAGACCATGAGGGCCGTCCAGTTCACCCGATCGCCGGGCGCCTCGATGACGAAGCTCACCCAGCATCCCAGGGTGAGGAGGGTCGTCATCCAGGCGGCCGTGTAGGTCGCGAGCCGCGGCAGCGTCCGGCAGAGCACCGCCAGACCGGTCGCGATGAAGCCCAGCCCCACCAGGTAGCCCCAGCCGATCCAATGCGGGATCCAGGCCGGCGGAAAATCGGCGTTGCCCTGCAGATACGCCAGATTGCCCAGGCTCATGAGGAAGGCGGCGAGCGCGAAGACCACTCTGGCGAGCCTGATACCACGGTCGCCTGTCAGAAATCGAGGGCGGGCAGCAACGCCCTGCGCCGTGGCGCCGGCAAATACCAACATCGCGCCCACGATGAGGGCGCCGCATTCGCCGAAACCCGACCAGCCGTCGGCGCTGCCGGGCGACGCCACCACGATCGGCACGTGCAGGAAGATGAACCAGAGGACGAAAACGGAGGTCAGCAGCAGCGCGGCGCGTACCCGCGCGCGGGGCAGCAGCAGCCCCGCGCCCAACAGGAGCATCACCGCGCCGTTGGCGTACGCGAGTGCGTGCCGGGCCGGCAACCCTTTGGGCACGGGCTCCCACACGGAGGCGAAGTGGTCGGTGGCCAGCGAGATGACACCGAGCCCCATGACCGCGAGAGCGAAGATGATGTTGCCTGGCGTGGCACGGGTGCGCATGTCGCTCCATCCTAGTCAACTTCGCGCCGCTCTGCGCGATCTGTATGCTAGGGTACTGCTCCACGCTGGTACCAGAAAGTGCCAGTTTTCGTTCGATTGATGGTGCCAGAATGCTGCTTGCGAAATATCCACTGGACGGCCGCGGCGCACTGTACGAGCAGCTCGCCCGGGTCCTGAAACGAGCGATCGTGGAGGGTCACTTCCATCCCGGGGAGCGCCTGCCGGCCACGCGCGCCCTGGCGCAAGCCCTCGATCTGTCGCGCAACACGGTCATGACCGCGTACGAGATCCTGCGCGCCGAGCAGCTCACGACCTCCCACGAGCGCTCCGGCACCCAGGTGGCGGACATCTCGCTGCCGCCGGGTTTCACCTCGCCGCCAGCGGCCGTGCCGCCGCAGTCGCGCTACTGCGCGCGTCTGCGCAAGCTCGGACCGAACACCCTCGGCCGGCTGCGCGACAGCCTGCGTTACGACTTGCATTGCGATCCGCCGTTCGGCGCCGACATGGCGCGCTCCTGGAGCCGCAAGCTCGCGGCCGCTTCGCGCGTCTCGGGGCCGCGATATCCGGACTCCCAGGGTTTCCTGCCGCTGCGCGTGGCCATCGCTGAATACCTCGCGCGCCGGCGCGGGGTGGTGTGCTCGGAGAGCGACGTCCTCATCGTCGGCGGGACCCAGCAGGCGATCACCGTCGCGATGCGCGCCGTGGTCGATGAAGGCGACATGGTTGCAATCGAGGATCCGCATTATCTCTTTCTCATGCAGTCGCTGACCGCGCACGGGGCCCGCATCGCCAGCGTGCGCACCGATGAGAACGGGATGGTCACCACCGAGCTCGCCCGCCACAAGGCGAGGCTGATCTGTGTCTCACCCTCCGACCAGTTTCCCTCCGGGGCGGTCATGAGTCTCGAGCGGCGCGTGGAGCTGCTCGACATCGCTTCGCGCCAGGGAAGCTGGATCCTCGAAGACGACTACAACAGCGAGTTTCATTTCCGCGAGCGGCCGATCGCCGCGCTGCGCTCCCTCGATTTCTCGGGCCGGGTGATCTACGTGGGGACTTTCTCGAAGACGCTCTTCCCGGCGCTGCGCCTCGGGTTCATCGTCTGTCCGCCGGGCATTCGCGAGGACCTCTGCCGGGTGAAGCGGTTCGACGACCTCGGCAGCCCGACCGTGGAGCAGGCGGCGCTCGCCGCGTTCATGCGCAGCCGCCAGTTCGAGAAGTATCTGCGGCGGATGCTCGCCGAGCTGGAGCACCGCCGCACCGCGCTCCTGCAATCGCTCCGGCGCCATTGCGGCGAGCGCATCGCGGTGCAGGAAACCCACGCGGGCACGCATCTGGTCGCGTGGCTGCAGGACCTCGAATACCCGCAGCTCGATCGTCTCATCGAGCTCGGGCTCGCGCGCAGCCTCGGCCTCTATCCCATTCATCACTACTACCGCAACCCGCCGCAGCGGCCCGGGTTGATCCTCGGGTATGCGGGACTGTCCGCCGAGGCGCTCGAGCGGGCGGGTGGGCTGCTCGCGGAGTGCCTCGACGAGATCGAGGCAGCGGGGCGTCGGCGCCGCTGAGCAGGGCGATGGTGCCGCTCGTCAATATCAGCGTTCGGACGCTCTTTTAGGCGGTCTCGTGGCAGTGCGCAGGGGTGCGCCCATTGCCTTTGCGTCGGCGAGCAGCGCCTGACAGTCCGCGCTCTTGTTGAGTCCCGGATCGACGAATGCCGCGATGGCGGCGAGCGGAGTGCCGATGGCGCCCAACACGGTCGCGACCGCGCCTTGCGCCGCCAGCTTGCTCGCCTTGAGCCCGACCGCGGGGTGACTGAGCGTGCCGCGGATCTCGACCGGGCTGCGCAGCACCGCGAAGCGGAACTTCTTGGGTTGTCCGGTGAGCTGCAGGTGCAACCTCTCGTTGCGCAGGTTGATGTCGCCGAGACCGGTCAGGATGACGACCTGAGTGTCGAAGACGACCTGCTTCACCTTCGCCACGCCGTCATGGGCGTCGAAGTCCGCGATTCCGCAGCGCAGCGCGGTCTGCTGCTGATTCTTCTTCAGGAGCAGCCCCAGGCCACGCGCCACGTCGATGCCGGCGAACTCGGCGAAGGCCTGCTCGATCTCGCCGTGCGGCACGACCATCGAGAGCGTCCCGCTCGCGGTCGAGGCGAAGGCATGGATGGAATCGCCTTTGCCGTGCATCCGCATGCGTCCGACGAGCGTTCCTTCGAACGGCGGCTTGGTGGTTCCCTTGGTGTGAAACTGCGCCAGCTGCACGTGAGTGAGGCGCACGTCCAGACGTTCAGTAGGTACGCTGCCCCGGACGTCGATCACCGCAGTTCCGGCGATCTCGCCTTCCGGGAGCGTGAACGCGAAGGGATCGATGCGCAGCACGTCATCCACCAGGCGCAGGCGCAGGCTGACTTTGCGCAGTGGCAGGGACTGGGATTTGATCTCGTCGGCGTGATAGCTCAGCGTCGCATTCATGCCGCGCAGGCGGTTGACCTGAAGTTTCGCCGTCGGCAACAGAAACGTGCTCGGGGCCTCTTGCGCCTTCTTCTCGGCCGCCTTGGCGGTGAGCGCGTGCGCGACACCCTTCGCCAGCGCCTGTTTGGCTTTCGCCTGGGTAGGATGCCCGCTCCCATGCCGCTCCTGCTTCTCCTGTGCGGCAGTGGGCGCGCTGCCGCCGAAGGTCGGGCCGAGGTCCGCCAGGTTGAGCACGTGTGACGTCAGGTCGGCATCGAGAACGGGATAGGGTGAGCTCAGCCGGGCCGTTATCACACCGTGGATGTCGCTGCCTCCCAGTCTGCCCTGCACCTCGCTGAGCTCGAACTTCGTCCCCACGCTGCGCAGGCGCCCGGAGATCGAGTAGGGCGGGGTGTTCGGCAGCGCCAGGCCCGTGAGGTAGTAGCCATCGGCGAGATCCTCACCCGCGAGCGACAATGTCATGTCGAGGTGCGCGAGGTCGAAAGGATGGGGCACCACGCCGCGCGCGGTGAAGCGAATGTCGGACGCCCTCATCCGCACGTCGAAGGGGTAGGGCTTGTGAGTCTCCGCCCAGACGAGGGGGCCGCCGCTCACGCGCAAGGTGAAGGGCTTATCATTGAGCTCGCCCTTGCCGAGGAGGTTGAATCCGGTGCCGGTGTTCGCAGCCACCCGGCTGGCCTGCTGTTTGGCCTTGCTGGGACTCGCCCCGCGGCTCTGAGCCTGGGTCTTGACGACCTTTGCCGTAGGCGATGGCACGGCGCCACTGCCGGTTGCCCCGCCGGCATCGATCGTCCCGTCGAAGGTGATCTTGTGCATCTCATCGCGGGCGGTGAGATGCCCGGATTCGATCACCAGCTGGTGCACCAAGGGCAGGTGCATGGGCTGGTTCTGCGCTTCCTGATTCTTTCGCAGCTTGTGCTGCGCGGTGCCGAACACCCAATTCGCGCGTCCGTCCGGCGCACGATAGAGGCGCACGATCGGCTTGATCAGCGCGACTCTCGGCAGCACGATCTCACCGCGCAGGAGCGGCCAGAAGCGCAGCTGCAGGTCGATGCGCTCGATGGAGATCATCTGCCCACCGCCGGCCCAGGCCGGATTGCCGATGGTGAAGCCGCTCACCTGTATGTGAGGGTGCCAGAAGAGTGAGCCGTGCAGCGCGGCGATGCCGACCGGACGCTGCAGGTCGGTGGCGAGCATCCGTGAGGCCGGCCCGCGCAGCTTGTTCCAGGGAAAGAGGGCGACGACCAGCAACAGCGCGATGATCAGAACGGCGATACCGATTCCGATGCCTTCGAGCGTGCGCGCGACGCCTTTGCTCAGGGCCATATAAAGCCCTAATGCGACAGAGCGTTAAAGCGTTCCGCTGCTTGGTGCCGCTCGGCCGGAGCTCGGCGGATGGACGGTCAGTTTAGCTTCGAGCCGGGTTGCGGCGCCGGCGCTGGCTGCGACGTTGAAGCCGCCTGCGACGTTGCAGGGGTCGGCGCCTGCGTCCAAAGGGAATTGATCTCGTTGACCAGAGCGGGGATCTCGCTCTCGCCGTAGCCGACGTGAATGGCCGCGATGCGGCCGTCGCGGCCCACGATCACCATGTGCGGGATCGAATCCACGTCGTACTGCCTGCCGATCGACCCGTTCGAGTCACTGATGAGTGTCAGGTCTACACCGTGCAACGCGCGCTCGATCTTCCAAAACGTCTCGGGGTCCTGCTGCCAATTGACGGCGAATACCACCACCTTCTCGCGGGTCGCCACCCGCTGGAGCCCGGCGAGCATGCCCATTTCCTTGCGGCAGGGTGGGCACCAGGAAGCCCAGAAGGAGATGATGACGATCCTCCCGGTGTAGTCGCTGAGCTTTACCGACCGTCCGAGCCGCGGCGGCGGCACGTCGCCGACCTTCAGTTTCTGGCGGGCGTATCCGGGAGCGGCGGTGAGCGCGCAAAGCACGAGCAGGAGAGCCCCTGAACGAGCGAGTTTGGCCAATGGAGTATTGTTTTTGCAGGCCATCGAAGGGCGTCCAACACCTATCCCCGGACCGGATTCTATGACCTCGGATCAACTACATCAAGCAGTTAGGCCCAGTCCTCATCGCTCCGCAATGCCACAGAGCACACGACACTGCTCGATCTAGGCGGGATCCTTCCTTCGCTCGATGGCCTCGGAGCGGTAGTATCTGCGCGCCCGTCCGTAAAGCAGAGGTAGACGCCTTGGAACTGACCGCAAAGGCAAGTAGACCCGTAGCTGAGATGATCGGCGCCGGGTTTGGAGGCCTGTGGGCCGTGATGGGTGCCGCGGGTCTGCCGCGCTCCTGGACACCTTGGGCGGCCGCGGCTGCACTCGCAATCACTCTATTTCTTATCGGTCGGTTATGGTTCTCAGCTTCGCCGAATAGCACCGGACTCTTCCGCCGGAGTGCCTACCGGATCACCGTCATACTGGAAGTCGCGGCGCTAGCAGCTTCCGGGTACCTCCTGCCACGATACGGGCTGCAAGCCTACTTCGTACCTGCGATCGGCATCATCGTGGGTCTGCACTTCATCGGACTATGGCGGGCCTCAGCAAAGCCGATATTCCTCTGGATCGCCGCTGCCCTGTGCGCAATATCCGCCGCTGCGAGTGTCCTGCCGGCTGCGCCAGAGGGCTTTCTCAACCCGCGGGTCGTATTTGCGAGTTATGGCAATGCGATGGTCCTTTGGATCTCGACCGCGCGCCGAAAGTGACTCCACAATTCAGCGCCTCGTGCACGATCCAGATGACGGATTCGGCACGTCGACGAAGGGAACTCCCGGCCAACTGCGGACCCTGCCAATTCCAGCCACTCGATCGGTAGGTCGGGTTTCCGCGAAGCCGCCATTTCGGGTAGCCTGATAGTTCAGCCCGTCGATATTCTGGAGGGGCGGTGCCATGAGCAGACTCGAATCACCTTCAGATGGGCAATGCCGTTGCGGGGACGTGCGGATCCGAATCAGCGCGCGCCCGATCCTGACTATGGCCTGTCATTACGCAAAACTGACGGCCGAGTTTTCACAAGCACTGTTATAACAGTTCGAACTGATACAACCGAGCCCGCGGACGCTTAACTGTGGCAATGCTGAGCTTCAACACGGTGAGGACGCTGGCGCTTTCCCTGCCTGGTGTCGTCGATGGCACCGCGTACGGAGCCCCTGCAGTGAGACTGAGGGGCAAGCTCCTTGCCTGCATCCCAATCAACAGGTCCGCTGAAGCGAACAGCATCGCCGTACGTATCGATCCCGAGCAGCGCGCGGAGCTGCTGAGGGAGCATCCCGAGACTTACTACATCACTGATCACTATGCACCGCACCCCATCGTGCTCATCCGATTAGCGAAGATCAGCCGAGCCGATCTGAAGGAGTTGCTGCGGGACGCGTCCCGTTTCGTTTCCTCCTCGAGCCCGAAAACCGCAAGTGGAACAAGACCCCTCTAAAGCGTCGGGCACCGGCCATTTGGCGGCAAAGCTTCGGGTTCGGCTTCGATTGCCTTACCCGGTCGGAAGCTCGCTACCTCGAAAACACCGCGGATGCTGACACCATCCGAAGTCGAGTTGTTGCGGCAGGATCTGCGGGCGGCACTTGAGCTGCTCAGG
>Ga0134128_10002932_pt1 | contig 20902 bp, 18 predicted proteins | sample KB31754_FD_96462 | JGI IMG/M metagenome (GOLD analysis project Ga0134128, IMG submission 96462) | Terrestrial soil microbial communities with excess Nitrogen fertilizer from Kellogg Biological Station, Michigan, USA - KB3-175-4 | ecosystem: Environmental > Terrestrial > Soil > Unclassified ...
GACGATCTCTCCCAGCGTACGTGGCCGCATGCGTTCCGCGAGCGGTTTCAGCGCATCGGATTCAGCGAACAGTTCGGGGGAATCCGTGAGGGTAGATTTTCGGCCCGGCATGAATGAATCATACCGACGCGGGCGGCAATCCGATCAAACCGGCACCACGTCGAAGGCGATGGTCAGGCGCCGGTCCTGCTCGCCGCCGGAGAATGGCACGGTGCCGTGCCACATCCAGGACGGGAACAGCACCAGCAAACCTGGCTCCGGCTTCACGAAGTGTTCCGCTTCCAGCGGCGGCTGCGTCGCAATACCGGACTCGCCGAACTTGATCCAGCCCTCGTGATCCCGCGATCCCAGTGTTTCAGGAAGCTCGATATAGCACGCCGAAGATAGCCAACCCTCCGGATGATAGTGATTGACGTGATGGCCAGTGGCGCGCAGCCGTACCGACCAGATGCCCGTAATCTTGTAGCCATTCGCGTTGCGCGAACGCAGCACGTCGTTACCGGACCCGATCGCCTGCATGTAACGGCGGATCGGCCCGTCTATCGCCTGCGCGAATGCGCGGATTGCAGGATCTTGTTCGTGCTCCAGGTCGAGATCCACCTGGGTGCCGGTGCGCAACGTCTGTCCGATCGGATGCGCCTGCATTACGTGCCGCTTGTGCAGCGCCGCGGCAAGATCGCGCAGGTAATCCGAAAGCGTTGCCCAACCCGGCGGTGTATCGATGATCGCCGGCCGCACGAACTGCGCGTAATCGTAGAGTGCCGCATAACGCGGATCGCCGAGCATGCGCCAGGCGCTGGCGCGCAGCGCTATGGCGTGGCCATCGTGCGGGTCCCGCTGCAACAGTCGGTTGGCAATCTCTAGCGCCTCGCCGGCGCGGCTATTGGCGAGCAAGGCGCTGCCCCAGGCAGACAGTGCCGATGGGTCGTCCGGACTGAATCGAATAGCCTGTTCCGCGTGCTGCAGCGCGCGACCGGCGTCGAACTTGAAAGCTGTCTGAGCAATCGCGATATGCAGTGCGACGTCATCTGGACCACCTACGAGTCCATTCTCGAGCGCAGCCAGAGCCTGCTGCAGTTGTCCCGCCCACTCCAGCAGCTTGGCCTTGAACGCCCGCAGCTCGATGTTGCTAGGTTGCGCGCGCAATGCCGCATCGAGTTCTGCAACTGCGACATCACTGTCGCCCGTGCGCATCCACACCAGCTCGGCGAGATTGGTTTGCGCGGCATTGAAGTCCGGCCTTAGCGCTATCGCCCGGCGCAGTTCTGCTTCCGCTTCGCCATAGCGGCGTTGCGCGAGCAAGGCGCGGGCGAGCGTGTAGCGCGTTTCCGCTCCATCTGCACCTGCCTTGACCAACTCACGAAGCGCATTTTCGGCGACGGTGCTTTCACCCGTTTCGATCTGCGCGGCCGCCAATCCCAATCGCGCGCGCGCCTCGTGGGGCGCAAGCGCCAGCACCTGCCGGAACGAATCCGCCGCTTCTGGTAGCCGCTTCAACAAAAGCATCGCTTGCGCGCGTGCCATCCAGATATCCGGCGAAACCATGCCGCGCGCGAGCAGTTCGTCGGCGTACTGCAGCACATCACCATGACGCGCTTGTGCATGTAGTACCCGCAACCGCAGCGAAACGGCTTGGGGATGCGTGGGAGAGAGTTTCAACGCTTGCTGCAAGGCGCGTTCGGAGTCTCCCATGCGGTTCTGACAAGCCAGGATTTCGCCAAGCAACGCGTGAGCGGAGGGGTTGGCGGGCGCCAACCGTATCGCCGTCGCAACCGCACGCTCGGCACGCGCGAATTCGCCACCGCGCATCAACACGCCAGCGAGCAGCCAATGGGCATCCGGCAACCCGGGGTGCAGGTTGAGCATCTGTTCCAGCAAGGACCGAGCGCGCACAAGATCGCCGGCTTGCAGGAGTCGCGCGGCCGCCTGCAACTGCAGCGCAATCTGCGGGGTGGAAGCGTTCATGCGAGAGAAATTCCGGCGATGCACATGCAGCATCTGCGGGGAAGTTTACCGGGTCGCCAGCATCGGCCGACGACGATGGCGATAAATCGTGTACGCAACGCCGACCAGGCCGGTCAGCGCGGCGGGCAGCAGCAGACCATATTGACCGACACGCGGGAAGATCAGCGCATCGGTCACGGCACCGATGAAGAAGCCGATGACCAGCGTGAGATAGAGCCGCACGCGGCGCACATCAATCTTGACACCGGCGAACCATTGTCCCAGAAACATGCCGAGATCCGTATACAAGCCGGACACGTGGGTGGTGCGCACCACCGCGCCGCTGTAAGTGCCGGCCATTGCGTTCTGCAAACCGCAAGCCGCGGCGGCCAGCCACAATCCGCCGTCGCGATCAGCCACCAATAACGGCACCGCCGCGAACAGCAGCAGCGATTCCACCGACAGTGCCACACCGTAGCGGCGACCCAGCCGCAATGCGCCGTCGCGCACGATGAAACCCCCGAGCGCGGCGCCGAGCAGGAATGCCACCGCCACGATGCCGAATTTCAGCATATCGCCAACGTCGCCCTGCGCCACGCCGATACCCAGCAGTGTGGTGGTGCCGGTCATGTGCGTGATCGCCTGATGGCGGAAGCTCAAGTATCCCGCCGCATTGACCATGCCGCCGATGAACGACAGCACGATGCCACCCAGCAGCACCCAGCGTGGAAGTTTGTTGATCATGGGCGACGTGACTTGAGCCGCGGGTCAATAATGACGTGGCGCCGGGGAGGTCGGCTTGAACGAACTACCGGTTCGCCGGGACGCTCATTGTTCCGCCGCCGGCGCGGCATCCCCCACCACGTCGGTGCCCTTGGGTGGAGTGAACGCGAAAGTACCAGCCGGCAGTTGCGGATTGCGCTGCCACTCGGTGAACACGATTTCGGTACGATTGCCGAGCGTGTCCTTGAACACCATCCGCCGTGGCGCATTGCCGTCAAAGCCGATGTCGGCGTACTCGAACTGCGGGTCCTTGGCACGCGAAACCAGCCGCAGCCATTGCAGCCCGTCACGCTCGCCCTGCTCGCTCGTCCTGAAGTCGTGATCCAACTGCGAGAGATCGGTCAGCACCGTCAACGGGCTATGCGCTTCCTGCGTACCCTGGTCGCGTACCGTCACCTGCTCCAGCTCCGGGTCGTAGATCCACACCTTCTTGCCGTCCGCCACGATCAATTGCTTGTACGGCGCCTGCGTATCCCAGCGAAACTGCCGCGGGGCCTGCAGCGCCAGCGTCCCGTGCGCGGTCTGGGTGCTGCGACCGTTGGCATCGTAGACGGTCTGGCTGAAGTTGCCGGCGAGCGAATGCAGGTTCTGCGCGAACGCATCCAGCTGCGAGCGCGCGCCGGCGGCGGCGTGCACGACACCGGAAAGTGACAGCAGCAGCAGAATCGAAATGGAAATACGCATGGTCTTCCGTCCGGGAACGATGTTGGAATGATGCCTGCGGCGGATGAACGCGCGCAAAAACTGAATAAAATGCGCTGGCTCAACCATTCGTGCACGTGCGCACGCTGCCAGCCGGAGTCGCGACGCTCCGCGCACCCACTCCTCCCCAGACACACTAGGGCGGTGGCGGCGCCAGCACCTCGCGCTGCCCATTGTGCAGCGGCGCGCTGACCACGCCTTCCTGCTCCATCTGTTCGATCAGGCGCGCGGCGCGGTTATAGCCGATGCGCAGATGCCTCTGCACGCCGGAAATCGAGGCGCGCCGCGACTCGGTGACGATGCGCACCGCCTTGTCGTAAAGCACATTGTCGTCGTTGCCTTCCTCTTCCTCGGGCAAGCCCGACTCGCTGACGATCTTGCCGTCGCCCAGCGATTGCACTTCCTCCAGCACACCGTCGATGTATTTCGGTTCGCCCTGCGCGCGCAGCCACTCGACGACTTTGTGCACCTCGTGGTCGTCCACGAAAGCGCCGTGCACGCGTTCGGGCGTGGCGGTGCCGGGTGGGAGATACAACATGTCGCCATGACCGAGCAGCGTTTCCGCGCCGGACTGGTCGAGAATCGTGCGCGAATCGATCTTGCTGGAAACCTGGAAGGCGATGCGGGTCGGGATGTTGGCCTTGATCAAGCCGGTGATCACGTCAACGCTCGGTCGTTGCGTCGCCAATATCAGATGCACGCCCGCGGCGCGCGCCTTCTGCGCCAATCGCGCGATCAACTCCTCGACCTTCTTGCCGACGATCATCATCATGTCGGCGAATTCGTCGATGATGACCACCACGAATGGCAACGGCTGCAGCGGCTGCGCGATGTCCATCGGCAAGTCCGGGTTGGGCTTGAACAATGGATCGAGCAGCGGCTGGCCGGCCGCTTGCGCGTCACGCACCTTCTTGTTGAAGCCGGCCAGGTTGCGCACGCCCACCGCAGCCATCAGCTTGTAGCGCCGCTCCATTTCGGCCACGCACCAGCGCAACGCATTGGCGGCCTCCTTCATGTCGGTGACGACTGGCGCTTGCATATTCGAAATCATGTCGTACACCGAGAGCTCCAGCATCTTCGGATCGATCATGATCACGCGCACGTCGCTTGGAGATGCCTTGAACAGCAGCGACAACACCATCGCGTTCAAGGCAACCGATTTGCCCGAGCCGGTGGTGCCGGCCACCAGCAGGTGCGGCATCTTGGAAAGATCGACGACCACCGGCCGACCACCGATATCCTTGCCCAGCGCCAGCGACAGCGGCGAGCGCGCATCGCCGTATTCCTTGGAACTCAGAATTTCCGAGAGGTACACCGTCTCGCGCGAGGCGTTGGGGATTTCCAGGCCGATCACGTTCTTGCCGGGGATCACATCCACCACACGCACGCTGTACACGCTCAAGCCACGCGCGATGTCCTTGTCGAGCGAGGAAATCTGGCTGCCGCGCACGCCGGCGGCGGGTTCCAGCTCGAAGCGCGTGATCACCGGCCCCGGGTGCGCACTCACCACCTGGGCATCGATCCGGAAATCCTTGAGCTTCATCTCGACCTGGCGCGACAGCACTTCCAGCGTTTCTTCCGAGTAGCCCTTGCCGCGCGGCGGCGGTTCGTCCAGCAATGAAAGCGGCGGCACTTCCCCTTCGGTGCTGGCGCCGGCGAACATCGGAATCTGGTTCTCGCGCCTGGAGCGTTCGCTCTTCACGATCGGTGCGATCACCGGCTCGATCTTCACCGGCTCGCGTTTTGCCTGTCTCGCGGTCTCGAACTTGCGCACTTCCTCGCGCTCCACGCGTGCCGCGCGCGCAGCCAGCGCTTCGGGCGCGCGCTTCAATCGTCCACGCAGCCATGCGCCTGCGCCGACGATGCCGCGGCCGATCGCATCCATCAACTTGAACCATGACAAGCCGGTCGCGAGCGTCACCGCGACCAGAAACAACGCGAGCAGGAACAGCGTCGCACCAAGTTCGCCGAAGCCGCGCGTCAGCACTTCGCCGACCAGTTGCCCGAGAATGCCGCCGCTGCCGGCCGGCAGATCGCTGCCCAGATCGATCACGCCGCCATCGCGCAAGGCGGCCAGGCCGCAACCACTGACGAAGAATGCAACGAAACCGATGAGGCGCAAGGTCGGTTCCAGTGCACTGCGGTCGGCCGAACGCCATTGCCGCAGCACACCGACCGACAGCACCACCAGCAGGATGGGAAATGCGTAGGCGATGTCGCCGATCAGGTACAGCAGCAGATCGGCCAGATACGCGCCGATGGTGCCTCCGAAGTTGTGCAGCGTGGCACCTTCGCCCGTGTGCGACCAACCGGGGTCGGCCGGGCTATGGCTGATCAGGCAGATGAAAAGGTATAGCGCCAGCGGCAGCAACAGCAGCACCGCCGCTTCGCGCAGGATGCGGCGGGTGCGTTCGCTGGTTTCGCTGACTGGACTGGCAAGGGCTTTGGTGCGCGCCACGTATTGCAACCTCAAACTTGCATCACCGTGGCGCGGACTATAACGCTATTGCCGCGCAAGCCAATGCCCTGCTTTCTCTAGCAGCGCGTCTGGGTGCAACGGGGCGCGCGCAGGCGCGCTCCTGCCAGGCAAAATCCGCGTTGCACAACATGCCTCGCCGCGCCGATCTTGCGCAAAGCGCACGCTACAGCTTCATGCCTTGTAACGCCGGATGCACAATCTCGCCATTGGCGATGTTGATGCCCTTGGCCAGTGGCTGGTAGCTGCGCCACCCATCGCCGGAAGCCAGACGCAACACATACGGCAGCAGCGCGGCGGAAATCGCCTGCGACGAGGTTTGCGGCACCGCGCCCGGCATGTTGGTGACGCAGAAGTGCGTGACGCCATCCACGATGTAGGTCGGTTCCTTCCAGGTGGTCGGTTTCGACGTCTCGAAGCAACCGCCCTGGTCGATCGAGATATCCACCATCACGCTGCCGCGCTCCATGGACTTGACCATGGCCGCGCTGACCACGTGCGGCGCTTTCGCACTCGGTATCAACACCGCGCCGATCACCAGGTCGGCAGATGCCACTTCCTCTGCGATCACCGATTCGTAGGCATACAGCGCGGTAATGTTGGCGCCAAGCGCCATCATCTGCGCCAGGCGATCCGGACGCTTGTCGAACACCACCACGTTCGCGCCGCCAGCCGCTGCCAGCGCCGCGGAATTGCCGCCGGCTGCGCCCGCGCCCAATACCACGACCTTGCCGCGCTCGGTGGTGGGCATGCCGCCGAGCAACTTGCCCTTGCCGCCTTCCGGTTGATGCAAGAGATGCGTGCCCGCCTGCACCGCGAGGCGTCCCGCGATCACCGACATCGGCGCCAGCAGTGGCAGGTTGCCTTCCTCATCCTCCACCGACTCGAACGCGACGCCGGTCAGGCCGATATCGAGCAGACGCCTGGTCAATTCCGGCTCCGGCGCCAGATGCAGATAGCAGAACAACAGGTGATGTTTCTTCAGCAGCGCAAGGTCGCCCGCGATGGGTTCCTTGACCTTGACGATCAACTCGCCTTTCTCGTACAACGCCGCGGCATCGGGCACGATCTTGACGCCGACTTTTTCGAACGCCGCATCGGCGAAACCGCTCTTGATGCCGGCGCCGGATTGCAGGAACACTTCATGGCCATGCCGTACCAGATCGGCGCAGGCCGCGGGTACCAGGGCGACACGGCCCTCTAGCGTCTTCGTTTCGGAAGGGATACCGATGCGCATTGATTGCTTCCTCGTGCGAGAATCGCGTGCTTGAATTCAGGCTCGCCTCTCCCCATCCTGCGCAACCAGCATGCGTCGCTCGAAGAGCAACGCACCGGCGGGTTGGTCGGAAAAACGCGCGTGGCGCGGGTCGGGCGAACCACCAGAAAAAATCCGAAGGATTATACATGAGCACCCCCAAACACAGCCGCTTGCTGATCCTCGGTTCGGGTCCCGCCGGCTACACCGCCGCGGTGTACGCCGCGCGCGCCAACCTGAAGCCGATGCTGATCACGGGTCTCGCGCAAGGTGGTCAGCTGATGACCACGACCGACGTGGACAACTGGCCCGCCGATGACGACGGGGTGCAAGGTCCGGACCTGATGGCGCGCTTTCTGCGCCACGCCGAACGCTTCGATACCGAAATTGTTTTTGACCATATCCATAGTGTCGATCTGTCCCAGCGGCCGTTCCGCCTGAAGGGCGACAATGGCGAATACAGTTGCGACGCGCTGATCATTTCGACCGGCGCAGACGCCAAATATCTCGGGATCCCTTCCGAAGAAAAATTCAAGGGCCGCGGAGTGTCGGCGTGCGCAACCTGCGATGGCTTCTTCTTCCGTGATCAGGATGTCGCGGTGATCGGCGGCGGCAACACCGCGGTCGAGGAAGCCCTGTATCTGGCCAACATCTGCCGCAAGGTCACGCTGGTGCATCGACGTGACAAGCTGCGCGCGGAAAAGATACTGCAGGACAAATTGTTCGAGAAAGCCCGCGCCGGCAAGGTCGAGCTGATCTGGAACCATGTCGTCGATGAAGTGCTCGGCGATGACTCGGGTGTCACCGGCGTGCGGCTGGCGAGTGCCGGCGGCAAGGGCAAGCGGGAGATCGCGGTCAGCGGCATGTTCGTGGCGATCGGTCACACGCCCAACACCAGCATCTTCGAGGGCCAGCTCGACATGGCCAATGGCTACATCAAGATCCGCACCGGTCTGGAAGGCGCCGCGACCCAGACTTCCGTGCGCGGCGTGTTCGCCGCCGGCGACGTCGCCGATCAGGTGTATCGGCAGGCCGTCACCTCCGCCGGTTTCGGCTGCATGGCCGCGCTGGATGCTGAAAAATTCCTGGATTCGGTTGGGCTCACAGGCTGAAACACCTGCCATTCCGGTATCAAGCAGCGACGATCCGGAGCCCTGCGCCTTTGGAAGGGTCGCGGGTGGGGCGTTCGCCCGGATGACGAAAACGGAAGTGGCGGCATAATGACCGAATGCTCTCGCTGCGCACCCATGCATCGCTGGACGAAATCAATGCCGCGGACTGGGATGCGCTGGTCGCGGACGACAATCCCTTCGTTTCGCATGCATTTCTCGCCGGTCTGGAACGCACCGGTTGCATCCGCCAAGCACTTGGCTGGCGCGCACAGCACCTGAGTTTGCACGATGGCGATGCGCTGATCGGCGCGCTGCCGCTGTATCTGAAAGGCAACTCGCATGGCGAGTACGTGTTCGACTGGTCGTGGGCGCACGCCTGGGAACGTGCCGGTGGCGATTACTATCCGAAGCTCTTGTGCGCGGTGCCCTACTCGCCCGTCAGCGGGCCGCGCCTGCTGACGGGCGACGTTCCGCAGTCGCGGCAACGGCGGGTGCTGCTTGCCGATGCGCTGACGCAACTGTCCGGAGAACTCGGCCTCTCTTCCGCACACGTGGATTTTCCAAATGAAGGCGAACTAGCCGCGTTTGACGATGAGCGCTGGCTGCCGCGTTTCGACTGGCAATTCCATTGGCGAAATGAGCACGGCTGGCGCGACTTTGCCGATTTTCTAGCCGCACTCACGCACAAGCGCCGCAAGGCGGTCCGTCACGAACGCGCGCAAGTGGCGAAGGCGGGCATCGCCTGCGAATTTCGCGGCGGCGGAAGCTTGAGCGACGCGGAATGGGATGCGATGCACGCTCTGTATCTGCACACCTTCGACGAAAAAGGAAATACCGCCACGCTGACTCGCGATTTCTTTCGGCATCTGGGCCGTGCATTGCCTGCGCGTTCACACGTCGCGTTCGCGCGGCGCAATGGCGCGATCATCGCCGGCGCGCTGTACCTGTCTTCGCGCAGCACGCTCTATGGCCGTTACTGGGGCACGCGCGAGCCGGTGCCGGGCTTGCACTTCGAGCTGTGCTATTACCAGGGAATCGAACACTGCCTGCGCGTCGGTTTGACCCGCTTCGAACCCGGCGCGCAAGGCGAACACAAACTCAGCCGCGGGTTCCTGCCGGTGCGCACGCACTCGCGGCATTATCTGGCCGACACGGATTTTCGCGACGCGGTGCGCGGTGCGCTGCAACGCGAAGCCGCGATGCTGGATGCCTACGGGCGCGATCTGCTCGCCCATTCGCCGTTTGCGCAACGCGAGTGCGCGCCGTGATTCGAATCGCACAACTGCGAGCGGACGCGCTCGACCCTTTCCCCGATCCGGCGCATGCGCTTTCCGATCCCAATGGTCTGCTCGCGTTCGGCGGCGATCTTTCTCCGCAGCGCCTGCTCGCGGCCTACGCGCACGGCATTTTCCCCTGGTATTCGCAAGGTGATCCCCTGCTGTGGTGGTCGCCTGATCCGCGCTGCGTGTTCATGACCGATGGCGTGCACGTCTCGCGCCGGCTGGCACGCGCGCTGCGCAAATCCACCTGGACGCTGAGCATGGATCGCGCGTTCGCACGCGTGGTGCGCGAATGCGCTGCGCCGCGCGCGCGCGAGACCGGCACCTGGATCACGCCGGAAATGCTTGCCGCTTACGTACGCCTGCATCAACTCGGATACGCGCATTCGCTGGAAGTGTGGGATGGCGAATTGCTGGTCGGCGGCATTTATGGCGTGGCAATCGGGCGCGCGTTCAGCGCCGAATCCATGTTTTCGCGCGCAAACGACGGCTCCAAGGTGGCGCTGCTCGCGCTCTGCCGCACATTGCGGGAAGGCGATTGCCCGCTGCTGGACGCGCAGGTTCCCAATTCGCATCTGTTGCGCATGGGTGCGGTTACGCTGGCGCGCGAGGACTATCTGCGCCGCTTGCGGCAACTCGCCTTGCAGCCGGGCCCGGATATGTGGCGGCCGCCGTTCGCGCGCGCCTCGGATCTCGTTCCCGAGCGGGAGCGGTGATGAGCGAGCGCGGAATGCGCAAGCACCGGGTTTCCACACAGGGACTCTCACATGAATTCGCGCGCGGATCGGCGTAGAGTGGAATTTCAATGGTGCAGCGGCGGTCGCGACATGCTGTTGATGCGAAGCGCGCTACCGCGTGTGGACGCCCTTTGGTGGCCGCGTCGATGATCGCAAAGGAGGAGTGATGAGCGACGAGAAAGAAGACCTCGGCAATTCCAGGCGCGGCGCTGAGCAGGCCAAGGCGTTTGGCCGCGGCGTCATGGAATCCGCGCAGCAGATCTGGCTGGCGGGATTGGGCGCGTTTTCCAAGGCGCAACAGGAAGGCGGAAAGTTTTTCGAAACCCTGGTCGAAGAAGGCGCGCAGGTGCAGGAAAAAACCCGCACCTACACGCAAGCGCAGTTCGAGCAGGCGCAACGGCGGGCCGAGCCGTGGGTGAATGAAGCGCGGCGGCGCACCACGGATGTGTTCGGCAAGTTCGAGCAAATGTTCGATGAGCGTCTGGCGCGCGCGATGGAACGCATGCAGATGCCCACGCGTGAAGATATCCGGCAATTGTCCGAACGCATGGACGAGCTCGCACGCGAAGTGCGCGCCGCCAAACGCGCCCCACGCAAAGCCACGAACACCAGGACGACGTCGGAGGATTAGCAACCGCATTGACGCGGCCGTGCACGCGTTCGACAATTGATGACAGGATGTCATCATCCGGGCCAGCACATGGATGCGCGATGAGCCGGGATCGGGACAACAGGAGTACGATCACCCCCGTGCAGGCAGTGGATGCCGTGACACGGGCCAGAGCCCGCATCGACAAGAGTCGGAGACATGCCCGATCTGGCAACCGAATTCGAGCAGGCCGCCGCGGACGTCAAGCAACTGACGCAGCGCCCGGACAACGACACCCTGCTGAAGCTGTACGCGCTCTACAAGCAAGGCGCGGAAGGCGACGTATGCGGAGCCAAACCCGGTTTCTTCGATTTCGTCGGCACCGCCAAATATGAGGCCTGGGCCAAGTTGCGCGGGATGTCAGGCGAGGAAGCGCGGCAGAAATATATCGATCTGGTGCGCAAGCTGGAATCAGAACAGTAGCCTGCGCTCCGTCAACGCATTGTCGCGCGCCGATCGTGCGCGGCGTGCAGCTAGGACTTGTGTTGTTGTGCCGCCGCAATCGCTTCGGCCACCGCGCGCTCGCGTTCGTTGCCCGAGGCGAGCCCGGCACGCGCGCCCTCCTGGTCGGCCGCATCGCGGTTCTGGCTGAGCTTGTAGCGGCCCTGCAGTTTCTCGATGCGCAACTCCAGCCCGACGATGTAGCGCATTTGCTCGTGCAGATAATCCGCCGGCGCGTCGGTGATTTTCCAAGGTTCGGCACGCGCACCCTCGTTGCGCTCGGTCAAACGTCGCAGCAAATCCTCAAGCCGACCCGCGTCGTCGAACGTACGTAGCTCGCCATGCGCGTGCACCGCAAGGTAATCCCAGGTCGGCACCTGGCGCGGGTCTTCGCGCTTGCCCGGATACCAGGACGGCGAGACGTAGGCGTGCGGGCCTTGCAAGATCGCCAGCGCCGGGATGCCTTCACCCAGCGCGCGCCATTGCGGATTGGAACGCGCCACGTGACAGACCAGGGTTCCGTTCGGCGCGGGCGTGAGGTCGAGCTCGAACGGCAGATGGGTGACGAGGAATTCGCCGTTCACATGCGTCAGCAGGGTGCCGAACGCCATCGTGCGGATCGCTTCGTGCAGCACCTCGATGCGATCTTCACGGAAGCAGGGATTTGGATAGGCCATGAAAATGTCACCGGCTTTTGTTGGTGCGGCTGCGGAAGTGGTTTTTGCCAGCAACAGCGGAATCAGTTCGCAAATAGAATGACGCGAGCGAGATGAAGCGAGAAGCGCCGTGCTTGCGCCTTCGCATTCATCCGCGGACCGGCTCCGCCTTTCTGTCTGCGTTGGGAAGAGCGCACCCCGAGTTCGCCTCAGCGCCGCGGACGCATGTGCACTTCCGGCCCTTCGTGCTTGCGATCCCAGCCGCGCAATTCATCACGCAACACCGCGATGCGCTGGCGGCCGAGCGCGTTGCGCTCCTCGTCCAGCACGTTGCCGCCAAGCAATTCGGCCATGCGTTGGGCGGCCGGCAGCATCGCGTCCCAGGCGTCCAGCGCGGTCAGCGGGCCGGGCAAGGTGAGGAAAAACGTCAGCCCCGGCGTGCGCAGTTCATCGATCCGGCTCATGTCGAAGGTGCCGGGCTTCACCATGTTGGCCATCGAGAAAATCGGTGCCGCTTCCGGCTTGCCGTCCAGCGGACGATGGAAGATCTGCATCTCGCCGAATTCCAGGCCGGCTTTTTCGGCGGCGACCGCGATGTCGCTGCCGGAGAATTTACCGTCGCCGCGCGCAACCACGAACAGGGTGACGATACGCTCGACCGGCAGGTCGGCCGGGCGTTTGCCCGCCAGCGGCCGCTGCGACGCCGCGGGACGACCGCGCGCGCGCGCGGAGGCTACCGCCTCACCCAGACGATCCAGTTCCTCTTGCAAGCCGACATCGAGTTCTCCCTGCCGCGGTTCGGGCACCACCGCATGCGGATCGGCGGGATCGGTGATGACATTGCCGGCATCGCCGATCACCGGCTCCACCCGCGAGTCACGCGTGCGCTTGAACAGGATGCGCCGGCCCTGCCCCTGCTGTCCTGGGCGGCCGAACAAATAGATAGCGAGCAGGATCAATACGCCGGCGACGGCGATGACGATGCGCAAACTGGTGGAGGACACGTCCATGTGCGGACTTTAGCAAAAGCCGGGATGCTTCATTCTCGTCATCCCGGTGAAGGCCGTGATCAGCGACTTTGATCTTCCAGGAAAGTCAAAGGATTCGGGATTCCGCGCGCGCTGAATCGCCTAGCGTCCCGGAATGACGACACCAATTTGTCCGTTCTTTACTCGCATCAGGCAGCCCCCGCCAGTTTCGCCGCTTCCGCCAGATCCACCTGCACCAATCGCGACACGCCCGGCTCGCGCATGGTCACGCCGCACAATTGGTGGGTGGTTTCCATCGTGGACTTGTTGTGTGTCACCACGATGAACTGCACCTTCTCCGACATGTCGCGCACCAGTTGCCCGAAACGACCGACGTTGCCTTCGTCCAGCGGCGCGTCCACCTCGTCCAGCAGGCAGAACGGCGCCGGATTCAAGCCGAAGATCGCGAACACCAGCGCCACCGCGGTCATCGCCTTCTCACCGCCCGAGAGCAGCGAGATGTGACTGACGCGTTTGCCCGGCGGACGCGCCATCATGCTCACTCCGCTGTCCAGCAGATCCTCGCCGGTGAGTTCCAGGTGCGCGTGACCGCCGCCGAACAGCTTCGGGAACAGATCCTGGAACCCCGCATTGACGCGATCGAAGGTGTCCTTGAAGCGCTGGCGTGTTTCGCGATCGATCTTCTTGATCGCGTTGTCCAGTGTTTCCAGCGCCGAGGTGAGGTCGGCGAGTTGCGCATCCAGGTATTCCTTGCGCTGCAAATGTTCGGCGTGTTCGGCGATCGCGGCGAGATTCACAGGCTCCAGCCGCGCGATCTTGCCTTCCAGTTCCGCAATGCGCTCCTGCCATTGCTCGGGCTGCGCATCCTCGGCCAGTTCCGCCAGCAATGGCTCGACCTGCAAGCCCGCCGCGCCGATCGCCTCCGCCAGTTGCTCGCCACGCAGGCGCAGCGCCTGCTCGGCCATGCGGCGTTCCGACAGCACTTCGCGCTGGCCGACCAACGCCTGTTCCGCCGCGTGGCGCTCCTGTTCCAGGCGGCGCCATTCGGCATCGGCTTCCTCGACCCTGCGCCGCGCATCCACCAGCTTGCGGTCGATCTGCAGGCGCTGATCCAGATGCGTCTGCCGCTCCCGCTCCAGCGCCGCGACCGGATCGACGCCCGCATTGATCTGCTGATCCAATTCGGAGCGGCGCGACGCGAGTTGCGCATGCTGGGCTTCCATGCGCGCCAGTGATTGTTCCAGCGATACCAGCGCCGCACGCCGGGATTCCAGCGACAGCGCATGACGATGCGCGGCATCGGCGGCATCCTGGGCGTCGGCGCGCGCGGCTTCACGGCTCTCCAGCAATTGCCGGCGCTCGCCTTCCAGCGCCACGCGCGCGCGCTCGTGCTCGCCCATGCGCGAGATGGCCGCTTCCATGCGCGCACGCGCCGCGCGCGCGAGTTCCTCATTCTCGGTGACACGCGCAGCGATCTCGGCCAGTTCGCCATCCAGCGCCTGCAGGCGCGCTTGCGCGCTGTCGATGCGGCCGCGCTTGCCCTGCAGTTCACCGGCAAGTTCCGACAGGCGACGATGCACGCCATACAATTCGCGTTGAAGATCGTCGCGCGATTGCTCGGCCGCAAGGCGCTGCGCGCGCACTTCCTCGGCACGCTGCGCCAGTTCGCGCAGGCGCACCTGCAACTGTTCGATTTCGGCACCGAGAGTCTGCAATTCGCGGCCTCGCGCCAGCACACCCACTTGACCGCCTTCCGCACGCCGCACGCGCGCGAAGTGCGTCGACAACCACACGCCATCGCGCGTGATAACCGAGTGCGGCGCGCCGAGCGTGGCCGCAATCGCGCGTGCATCTTCGAGCGTTTCTGCGGTGCGCACCTGCGCCAGCAGCGCCCGCGCGGCAGCCGGCCCGCGCGCTTGCGCCGCAAGCGTGCGATCGATGTTCGCCGTCGGGGCATCGCTCGCGCCGACCAGGCTGACGTCGGCGTGCTCGATCGCAGCCATCTCGGCGGCAAGATGCAACGGATCTTCGACCAGCACGCCTTCCAGCAAGCCGGCCAGCACGGTTTCGACCGCGCGCTCCCAACCTGGCGTTACCTGCAATTGCGCACCCAGACGCGCGCCGTCGGCCAGCCCGAATTTCTGCAGCCATTCGCGTGTGTGGTCGCGATCCTGGCCGAGCGCGGCGTGCTGCAAGGCCTCCAAAGAAGCGATACGTCCGCGCAAGGATTGCTCCTGCGCGCGCGCCTCGGCCAGCCATGACTGCGACTGGCGCTCCTCGCCCAACAGCCGTTCGGCATCGGCCTTGTGCGTTTCCAGTTGTTGGGTATGCGATTCGATCTTGACGCGTTGCGCGGCATGCTCGGAGTCCAGCGCCTCGGCGGCCTGATGCAGAGCATCCAGGTCATAGCCCGCGCGTTCGGCCTGCAGGGTTTCGCGCCGGCGTGCGAGTTCCAGGCCACGGGCGTCCAGATGATCGATGTGGGTGCGCTCGATCTCCGCTTCACGCGAGGTGGTAGCCGAATTGCCGCCGTGCGCTTCCCATCGTTCCTGCCAGGCCGCATGGGCCGCTTCCGCTTCGCGCAGTGCGGATGCGGTACGCGCCTCGATTTCGCGCAGACGCGCCAGTTCCGGCTCGCCCTCGCTCAGCGCCTCGCGCACGGACTCGTGCTGCGCGCGATCGGCGGCGATATGCGTGCCCAGTTCGTCCCAGGCGCGCTCGGCTTCCTCGCGGGCCTGGCGCAGCCGCTCGCCCAGTTCGCGATGATGGCGGATCTGCTGCTCGACGCGAGCCAGCTCGGCGCCGACCTGATAGACCTCGGCCTGCACTGCGTTCAACGCATCGGCGTGTTCCTGATGCTGCGCACGGCCGGTCTCGATCGCCGCCTCCAGGTGACGCTGTCCGGCGAGCTGTTTTTCGATGCCGGTTTCGGCTTCGCGCAAGGCTTCGCGATGAACGCCAAGTTCCTGCGCGATCGCGCGATAACTCAGCGCGCGCAATTCCGCCTCGCGATGGGTGTGTTCCTCTTTTAGCTTCTTCCAGCGCTCGGCCGCGCGTGCCTGCTTGTTGAGATGATCGAGCTGCTTCTCGACTTCCTCACGCACGTCGCGCACGCGATCCAGATTTTCGCGCGTGGCCTTGATGCGGCTCTCGGTTTCCTTGCGGCGCTCCTTGTAACGCGAGATGCCGGCAGCTTCTTCCAGGTGCGCACGCAACTGCTCGGGATGCGACTCGACGATATCGGAAATGATGCCTTGCTCGATGATCGAATAGCTGCGCGCGCCGAGGCCCGTGCCCAGGAACAGATCGGTGATGTCGCGCCGGCGGCAGCGCACGCCGTTCAGGAAATAATCCGACTGCGAATCGCGCCCGACCACGCGCTTCACCGAGATCTCGCTGTAGCTTGCGTATTCGCCGCCGATCGCGCCATCGGCATTGTCGAAGATCAATTCCACCGTCGCCTGACCGACCGGTTTGCGCCCGCTCGACCCGGAAAAGATCACGTCGGTCAGCGCTTCACCGCGCAGGCGGCTGGCCGCGCTCTCGCCCATCACCCAGCGGATCGCGTCGATGATGTTGGACTTGCCGCAACCGTTGGGGCCGACGATGCCGGTGAGATTGGTGGGCAGATGCAGCGTGGTCGGGTCAACGAAGGATTTGAAACCGGCCAGCTTGATGGTGGTCAGGCGCATGGGTCACTGCTTGATTGAAGACGAAAAGTGGCATCCATGCCTGTCGAACGCGACACTGTGCCAAGGGCGGAAGCCGGGCGCAATCAAAACTTGTCTATCTCTCTTGTATCAGCGATTTGCGACACAAACTTCGTGTACATACGAGAGATGGTGCGCTGCGGCAATGGGGCAAAGCCATAGTCGCGAAGGACGCCAGGGGCGCGAAGGAAACAAATGCGGTTGTTCTCCTTTGCGTCCTTTGCGGGCGAATGCTCTTTACCTGTGGTGCGCTACGCCTCTTTCGGCGCTCGCGCCTCGATCGCCAACGCGTGGATGCCGTGACCCATCAGCTCGTGCAACGCGGCGTACACCACACGATGCCGTTCGACCGCACTCTTGCCGGCGAACGCGGCGCTGACGATGCGCACGCGGAAATGGCCGCTGCCCTCGCCTGCGTGGCCAATGTGCTGATGACCTTCGTCCAGCACTTCCAGGAAAAGCGGGTTCAGTGCAGCGATCAGCTTCGCGCGGATGTCCTCGATGCGCGCCACAGTCATGGCAGCGTCTGGCGGAACGGCCGCACGGCCACCTCCCGATACACGCCTGCGACAACATAAGGATCCGCCTGCGCCCAGATGCGTGCAGATTCCAGATCATCAAACTCGGCGATGATCAGGCTGCCATCGAAGCCAGCCGGCCCGGGATCTGCTGCATCAATCGCGGGGAATGGCCCGGCCAGCAGCAACCTGCCCTCGTCCAGCAATTGCTTCAGGCGCGCCAGGTGCGCGGGGCGCGCACTCTGGCGCGCGCCGAGAGAGTTTTCGTTGTCGAGGCCGACGATGGCGTACCACATGTCAGGCCTCCGGCCGCATGTACGGAAACAGCAGTACATCGCGGATCGATGGCACATCCGCCAGCAGCATCACCAGCCGATCGATGCCGACCCCCAGGCCGCCGGTTGGCGGCAAGCCGTATTCCAGCGCGCGAATGTAATCGGCGTCGAAGTGCATGGCTTCGTCATCGCCGTGCGCCATGGCCTCCATCTGCGCTCGGAAGCGCGCGGCCTGGTCTTCCGGATCGTTCAGTTCGGAAAACCCATTTGCCAATTCCTTGCCGCCGACGAACAACTCGAAACGATCGGTGACTTCCGGGTCGTTGTCGTTGGCGCGCGCCAAAGGCGAAACTTCGGTCGGGTACTGGGTGATGAATGTCGGCTGCACCAGCGTATGCTCGACCGTCTTCTCGAAGATTTCCAGCAGCAGCTTGCCCCAGCCGTATTCGTTCTTCACGGGAATCTTCAGCCGTGCGCAATGCGCGCGCAGCGCGGCGACGTCGCGCAATTCGAACTCACCGATTTCCGGATTGTGCTCACGCACGGCATCGCTCAGCGACCAGCGCCGGAACGCCGGGCCGACATCGATCGCACGGCCCTCCCATTCCAGCGCGGTACGGCCGAGCACCGCTTTCGCGGTCTCGCGGATCATGGCCTCGGTCAAATCCATGACTTCGTTGTAGGTGGCGTAAGCCTGGTACAACTCCAGCATGGTGAACTCGGGATTGTGCCGCGTGGACACGCCCTCGTTGCGGAAGTTGCGGTTGATCTCGTACACGCGTTCGAAGCCGCCAACGACGAGGCGCTTCAGATACAGCTCCGGCGCGACGCGCAGGTAAAGGTCAATATCCAGCGCGTTGTGATGGGTGACGAACGGCCGCGCGGTGGCGCCGCCGGGGATCAGGTGCATCATCGGCGTTTCCACTTCCATGAAACGCCGCTCGGGTGACTCCAGCCACTGGCGCATGAAGCCGATGGCGCGCGAGCGCAATGCGAACACGCGCCGCGCGTCCGGCGTCACGATCAAGTCGACATAACGCTGGCGGTAACGCTGCTCGACATCGGCCAGCCCATGCCACTTGTCCGGCAGCGGGCGCAGCGATTTGGTAAGCAGACGAATCGATGTCACCGCGACCGACAACTCGCCAGTCTTGGTACGCATCAGCGTGCCTTCGGCACCGACGATGTCACCGATGTCCCAACCCTTGAATGCGTCGTACGCCTCGTCCAGTGCGCCGGCCTGCAGGAATAACTGGATCGAACCGGTCATGTCCTGCACGCGCGCGAAACTGGCCTTGCCCATCACTCGCTTGCCCAGCAGACGCCCGGCAACGCGCACGCGGCGAGCCTGCGTTGCCAGTGTCGCTGCATCAATGCCATCGGTCTCGATTTGCAAGTCCCCGGCGAATGCGTCGGGGCGGAAGTCGTTCGGGAACGCCACGCCATGATCGCGCACGTCGCGCAATTTCTCTCGGCGTTCCGCGATCAACTTGTTTTCGTCTGCAACGGGAGAGCTGGCGGGCTGATCGTTCATGGCTCAATAGAGTAGTGGAGAGATCGGGCAAGCACTCATTGCGCATCCGCGCGTTTCGCGCCAGCCGCCAAGCCCATTTTCAGACTCGCCTCGACGAGTTCATCCAGATCGCCGTCCAGCACGCGCTGGGTATCGGTGCGTTCGATACCGGTGCGCAGGTCCTTGATGCGGGACTGGTCGAGCACGTAGTTGCGGATCTGGCTGCCCCAGCCGACATCGGACTTGGTGGCTTCCACCGCGGCCTTCTCGGCGTTGCGCTTCTGGATTTCCATCTCGTACAGTTTGGCTTTCAGCATCTTCATCGCACGATCGCGGTTGGCGTGCTGGCTGCGCTCGGTTTGACACGCGACGACAATCCCCGACGGCATGTGCGTAATGCGCACCGCCGACTCGGTCTTGTTGACATGCTGGCCGCCCGCGCCGGATGAGCGATACACGTCGGTCTTCAGGTCGGCCGGATTGATGGCGATGTCTATGTCGTCGTCCACTTCCGGGCTGACGAACACCGAGGAGAACGAGGTGTGCCGGCGGTTGTCTGAATCGAACGGCGATTTGCGCACCAGCCGGTGCACGCCGATCTCGGTTTTCAGCCAACCATAGGCGTAATCGCCCTCGACGCGGAACGTCGCGCTTTTGATGCCGGCGACTTCGCCCGCGCTTGCCTCCAGCAATTCGGTTTTCCAGCCCTTGTTCTCGCACCAGCGCAGGTACATGCGCAGCAGCATCTCGGCCCAGTCCTGCGCCTCGGTGCCGCCCGCGCCTGCCTGGATGTCGACGAACGCGTTGTGCGCGTCCATCTCGCCGGCGAACATGCGCTGGAATTCCAGCTTGCCCACGTGTTCTTCCAGCGCCTGCACATCACGCGTCACCGCGCGTACGGATTCCTCATCGTCCTCGGCGCCGGCGAGTTCCAGCAATTCCTGCGCGTCGCTCAGGCCCGACCCGATCCGGTCCAGTCCTTCCACCACTTGCTGCAAACGCGCGCGCTCGCGGCCGAGTTCCTGCGCGCGTTGCGGATCGTCCCAGATATTGGGGTTTTCCAGCTCGCGGCTTACTTCTTCGAGGCGTTCGCGCTTGACCGGGTAGTCAAAGATACCCCCGTAGTGACGCGACGCGCGCCTGCAAATCCGCGATCTTGGCGTGGATGGGGTTGGTCTCGAGCATGGCCGTGGGTCTTGCGAAAAAGATCGGTGATGTTAGCAAAGCGGCGGTGTCGCCGCACGATCACCACGCGGCCTGACATCCGTCACTGGCGCCACGGCGCGCGCTTGCCTATCGTTGGCCAAACCACGGAGAGCCCGGCCATGTCCGACGAGACCAGACCTGCGCGCAGCTACGAATACCGGTTGTTCCCCGCACTGTTCGTGATCGCGCTCGGCGTCTTGTTCCTGCTGCGCAACTTGGGACTGGGTTTCGACTTCTTCGAATTCCACAACTGGTGGGCGTGGCTGATCCTGGTCGCCGCGATCGCGCCGCTGACCCGCGCCGTCGAGTTGTATCGCGCCAGCAGCCGCGTGGACGGCCCGGTGATCCACCACCTGTTCGTCGCCGGCGCGGTGATCACGGTGGCCGTGCTGTTCCTGCTGGAGCTGGACTGGGGCCGCTGGTGGCCGCTGTTCGTGATCTTCGGCGGCTGCGCCATGCTGGGCCGCGGTGACCGTCCGCGCCCTGCGAAATGATAGGCAGGCAGGGCGGGCGGGTCTTGACCCACCGCTCCCGAAGCAACCATGGCGGGTCGAAACCCGCCCTACAGGTCGCGCGGCCACCCTGCGGCGATCAAACCTTGAACCCCTGGTTGCCAAGTTCGCGCGTCCTGCGTTCGCAAATCAACCCGGCCTTCA
>Ga0134128_10002933_pt1 | contig 20901 bp, 21 predicted proteins | sample KB31754_FD_96462 | JGI IMG/M metagenome (GOLD analysis project Ga0134128, IMG submission 96462) | Terrestrial soil microbial communities with excess Nitrogen fertilizer from Kellogg Biological Station, Michigan, USA - KB3-175-4 | ecosystem: Environmental > Terrestrial > Soil > Unclassified ...
CGCGAGCGTTACCTTGGCATTATCAAGAAAAGTGCCATGAGTTATGTATGGCCTGCGCAGCGCAGCGGCATGAAGATTGTTCCGGCAGCATTGGGCGATTTGTCGCAGGCCATCGGCGCAGCATTGCTGGCCCTTTACCAGACCACTTGACGGCAAAAAATCAGAACACCACTGCGAATTCCTGTCGTGTAAGCCGCGAATTCGAAAATTGGCCGTTCTGAGGACTTGCCTTTGTCCCTGATTCGCTTATAGATTTTGTCGGTCGAGATTCGAAAGAATCAAGGCGACGGAGAGATGGCCGAGTGGCTGAAGGCGTCGGTTTGCTAAACCGATTTACGGGTAAAACCGTAACGAGGGTTCGAATCCCTCTCTCTCCGCCAATTCATAATCAAGGAGTTACGTAGTAGGTATGTCAAAAGTATGACATGCTTGCGGGAGTTGGGGGTGGTTTCCTTTCCTTTTTCCTTTGTTCAAAACCGGTTCTTCGATTGCCACTTTTATGAATCATTCTGCCAAATCATCTACAATTGACCGGCTGCCGCCGCATGCTTTGGACGCTGAAACGGCCGTGGTTTGCTGTTGTTTGCTGGCACCGAATGAGTCGATTCCGGAATGCGTGTCAGTGCTTCGTTCTCCGGGGCTTGAGGAGTTTTATGATCTAAAGAATCGCGGGGCGTTTGCGATTTTGCGGGCGATGTTCGATCTGCGCATTCCGATCGATTCGGTGACGTTTCATCAGCGGGTAATTGATTTGAATCGCATGGAGGCTCTGGGCGGCATGGAATATTTGTTGAAGCTCCCGGATGCGGTGCCGAGCCCGGCGAATCTTTCTTATTATCTCGAAATTGTTAAGGAGCAATTTTTGCTCCGGAAAATTCTCCAGACGGGCAGTTCGATGGCCAGTCGAGTTTATGAACATCGCGGTGAGATTGATCAATTCCTGGATGAGGTGGAGCGCGATGTTTTGGCTATTAGCGAATCGCGGGTGGCGGAGCGGGCGCTGGATATCAAGTCGTTGGTGCGCGGTGCGATTGACCAGATTGAGGCGTTCCATCAGAACCAGGGCGCGCTGACCGGCGTCGGAACCGGGTTCGCGGATTTGGACAAAATGACGAGCGGGTTGCACGGCGGCGAAATGCTGGTGATTGCGGCGCGGCCTTCGATGGGGAAGACGTCGCTGGCGATGAATATCGCGGAGAATGTGGCGTTGAATTTAAAATTGCCCGTGGGGGTGTTCAGTCTGGAGATGACGGCGGAGGCTTTGGTGTTGCGGATGATATGCTCCCGGGCACGGGTGAATTTGCGGAATGTGCGCGATGGCTTTTTGGCGGACCGGGATTTTCCAAAGCTGACGGGCGCGGCGGGAAAGATTCAGAATGCGCCCATTTTCATTGATGACTCTTCGGGCCTTTCCATTCTCGAATTGCGCGCGAAGGCGCGGCGGATGGCGCAACAGCACGGTATCAAACTCTTCGTAATCGATTACCTGCAATTGCTGCATTCCACGAATCGGCGCGCGGATAATCGGCAGCAGGAGATCGCGGATATTTCCGGCGGTGTGAAATCGCTGGCGAAGGAATTGAACGTACCAGTGGTGGTGCTCAGTCAGTTGAATCGCGAGTTGGAAAAGGACAAGGGACGCAAGCCGCGGCTTTCCGATCTGCGCGAGTCGGGCGCGATTGAGCAGGACGCGGATTTGGTGGGGCTGCTGTATAAGCCGTCATCGGGCGAGGATGACGAATTGAGCCAGGCCGAGGAGCAGGACGCCATTCCAGTGAATTTGCTGATTGCCAAGCAGCGCAATGGGCCCACGGGCGAGGTGAACCTGACTTTTTTGAAGTCTTACACGCGGTTCGAGAACGCCGCGAAATTGGAAGAGGCGGAAGCATGACTCTCGATTTTGACCCAGTTGAATTGGTTGAGGCGGCGATTGAGCGCGGTTGGATTAAGCGGCCGGTGCCGGAATCGGATGCTTATGCGGAAATGCGACGGATGCAGCGACGGCCAAAGGCGCTGCGAGGCAAGGAAAAGTATCGTGCTTATGTGCGGCATCCTGAGTTGCGCGGATTGTCGGGGGCCGCTTACAAGGCGGCTTTGGCACGGTTGAAGAAACGGAAGGTGGCGGCGTGAATAAACAAGGTTCCAAAGCAAATCCTTCGGGCGGCATTGAGTGGACGCATTTTTTTGGGCCGGGAACGGGGTTCACGGCGAATCCGGTGCGCGGGTGTTTGCACGATTGCAAGTGGCGCGTGGAGGGCGCGATCGTGGAGTGTTATGCGAAGGCGTTTCGGGAGCGGCTGGATGGGCCCGGTTCGTTTGAGCAGCTTTCGTTTCATCCGGAGGTATTGGAGGCGATTAAGAATCATCTGACGCCGGCGGGGATTTTCATTGATTCGATGTCGGATTTGTTTGGCGTGCGGGTGAAGGATGAATGGATTCAGCAGGTGATTTACACGATGAACCGCTGTCCGCGGCATGTGTTTTTTACGCTGACGAAGAACCCGGCCGGGTTACGCGATTGGTTGTTTCCGGCGAATGCGATCGTGGGCATCAGCGCGCCGCCGACATTCATGTATGGCAAGGAGCTTTCCCCACAACAACAAATCACCTGGCTGGAGAAGGGGCTGGAGGCTTTGGCGGCGGCTTCGGCGCGGCGGCGGTGGATTTCCATTGAGCCGCTGAGTTTTGATATTGCGCCGATTCTCCAAAAGCATCGGCGGGCGTTGGATTGGGCGGTGATTGGGGCGGGTTCCAATGGGGCGCGCACGTTCCAGCCGGATGCGGTTCATTTTAAACGGTGCCTCGAGGCGTTGGATGGGATCCCGGTTTTCTTCAAGGGGAATCTCGATCTTAAATTTGTGATGAGTGGGCACGGCCGGTGGCGCGAGGAATTTCCGAAATTGAATTAACCGCGAATGATGCAAACCACGCGAAGTGCCAGCCGCACAGGCAAAAGAAAAATGAAAAAGGTTCGGACGTTCAAATGCACACCGCCGAGCCGGGAGTTGATGGCGTTTTATCGGTGGCATTTGGAGCTGTTGAAATTTATTCGGTAAACCTAACGAACTAACCTATGAAAAATAAAAGCAAAAACTACGAAGGCGAGATTGCGACGGTGCTAGGGATTCAGGCGGAGGCTTATTATGCGATGAAGAATCGGCGGCGGGAGGCGCGGGCGCGGTTTTTCCGGAAGTTGCCGGGCAATATTTGCGCGGGGTTTTTGTTGGTAGTGGGGAGCGTGGTTATTACTGGTGTCCTTTATGCAGTTTGTTATTCGCTGGCTGGAGGATTGGCGGCACATGATTTGGCGGAGCGGGTGGATTCTTTGGAATCGACGAATCAGTCTTTCGCCGGCCGGTTTGAGGCAATTGGGGAAGATATCAGCGATTTGCATTTTCAGCAATTGACTCAGCACGTCCACGCGATAGCGGCGGAGAATGTGGATGCGGCATTGTATCAAGAATTGGTGAAGAAGGTGAATCGATTGGAGGCGCGGGTGGATTCGGTCGCGCCGAAAGTTTTGGGGCCGACCAATTCGCCGTATTTTTATTTCACGGATGGTTTCATAGCCACAAATATTATAATTCCCACGACAAATTGGGAGGGCCATTGGGAGCCAGTGGGGACGGAGGGGACGCATCTTTAACCGCGAAGGTGCGGAGTTTTTACACCAATTTCACGAATTAACACGAACGAATTTTCTATGAACGTAATCGTCTCTCGAAAGGAATTATTGGCCGCATTGATTTTTGCCAGCCGGGATGAAACCAGGTTCGCACTCTGTGGCGTTTGCATTGAGCAGCGGCCGAAATCACCTCCATTGATGATTGCGACCGATGGGCGGCGATTATCCGTCATCGAATCTCAAGCGGTTCAGGAGGGGACTACTGAGTATGAGCACACGGTGGTTTTAATGCCCGATTTTATCAATGCCATTTGCCGATTGAGCAAAGCGGTGGGAGGCAAGCTTTTTCCTTGGATGTCGATTACGAACAAAGCGGGCAGTGAAAGGGTAGACGTGAATTTTATCGGGTGCGATTGCGTTTTAAATGCTGAAAAGAACGCATTGTTCAATATGCCGTACTCGAACTGGCGCGCTGCCATTCCGGATTGCAAGGATCGCACGCCGTTGAATGAGTTGGGCATCAATCCAGAATACATGACTGATTATCGAAAGGTGGCGAAGGTGCTCGATTTTCCAGAGTACCAGGTGCGGCTGAACCTCATCGGTGAGGACATGGCGGTCGAAGTAAAGATCAATGGTTTGCATTATTTTTACGGACTGGTGATGCCATTAAAACTGGAGGAGAAAGTCAATTATCAGCCGGAGTTTTTGGGAATGGAAAAATTGAAAGCGGCATGATTGAAACGCCGAACATCGAAAATGCGGAAGCGGCTCGCGAGGACGCTCACCCCACCGTGTTTCAGTGCGAGTGCTGTTTGCGATACTTCCGGTCGCACGGCGACGGCGCGCCGGAATTGTTTATTCCGCAGGGCCATATCGGCTTGCCGGAATCGTTTGTTTGCGGGTTGGGGGATTGTGGGCAAATCCAGGCGGCGATTGAGCGGTCTGAGCGCGAGACGGTTTCGCGCGGACAACGGACGGTGTTGGAACGGCGGCAGGCGATCATTCAATCGCGCAGGGAGAAGAGTAGTCCAAAGTCCAAGGTCCAAGGTCCGAGGTCTTGTCGGCACGTCGCGGGCGCGCCGAGGTTGCAGTCTGCTTTGGGGTCGGCGGCGAAGTGTTTGCATTCGCCGGTGGTCGCGGACAATCGGTTGGCGGCGGATACGGAGCCTTTAACTGAAAGTCCAATGTCCAAAGTCCAATGTCCAATGTCCTCGGTGGGGTCTTCGCAACGGGAGTTTTTGGCGGCGGTGGATGTGGGGCCCGCGCATGCGAAGTTGCTGCAGCATTTCACGAAGCATTATCGCGAGTGGTGCGCGTTGCCGGTGCTGGAGCAGGTGTGCGGGCATCATGCGGTGAATTCGCGGTGTTCGGAGCTGCGTGATTTGATTCCGGGGGATCATGACATCGACCAGATGAATTTGGCGTATGCGCCGACGGGGAAGGTGCATTCGCATTATCGGTTGTGTTTGAAATCGGAGTCGGAACGAATCAAGCGGAAGGAAAGAGCGAATGAAGGGCAAGGGGAATTAACGCAAGGGCACAAAGGTGCGGAGGACTCAGAGTGAACCTGATCTTTTTTATTCTAATAATTTCGGCGGTGTTCGGGACTCAGGTGTATGCGCTCGTTAGTGAAGTGATCAGTGTGCGGAAAATGTCACGGGAAAATGCGCGGTTGAAGGAACTTTCGGTGCGCTTGCGCAAGTCGTCGACCTTGCAAGAACAGGAATTTTGGGTTTCGGAAATCGAGAAATCAAACCGGCGATTTAGTCAGATTCGCGAATGAATATCAATTTATGAAGACTTGCAAAGAAATTAAACAGAAAAGGCAGGAAGCATTTTCAAAACTCTGCGATGAATACGACGCGCTAATGACTGAGGCTGTTCCGCGTGAATTCCCGATCGGTACGAAGGTGAAATATATGCATGGCACCCGGGCGATTATCGGCACTGTTGTAGGCCACGGCCGCTACAGTTTTGGTCGTGATGAAGTGGAATTTAAAAACGATTCCAGCGGCACAAAATGGATCGTCAAAGCGTTTGAACTCGCAGTTCTATAAAAATGACTTACCAGGAATTTTTACGGTCGAAGGTGCGGATGGCGGAGCGGTTGGGGTTTGATGTTGACCCGGCTGAGGTGAATCCGCGGCTGAAGCCGCATCAGCGCGCGGCGGTGCAGTGGCTTTGCTCGGGTGGGCGGCGGGCGTTGTTTGCGGCGTTTGGGCTCGGTAAATCGGTGGTTCAACTGGAAACGTGCAGGCTGATGTTGTCCAAGGTCCAAGGTCTAAAGTCCGTAGTCCCCTTCGGGACGCTACCCGTGCCAAATCGCGCATTGATCACCTGCCCGCTCGGGGTGAGGCAGGAGTTTCAGCGGGATGCGATTGAGATTCTGGGGTGGAAAGTTGCGCCGCAGTTTGTGCGGCGGATTGAGGAGGTGGTGGAGATTGAGAAAAATTCAGCGGCGGTTACAGACGGCCGCTACAGCATTTACCTCACGAATTATGAGACGGTGCGGGATGGGAAACTGGATCCGGCGGAGTTTGCGGTGTGCTCGCTGGATGAAGCTTCCATTCTTCGCGGGTTTGGCGGGTCGAAGACGTTTCGCGAGTGCATGCGGTTGTTTACGGGCGATGGCGGGCCGACGCGGAATCATCGCGTGGACGGGAAGTCGGTGAAGTATCGGTTCGTGGCCACGGCGACGCCGAGTCCGAATGAATATATTGAGTTGCTGGCGTATGCGGATTTTCTCGGGGTGATGGATGTGTCGGCGGCGAAGACGCGGTTTTTCAAGCGGGATGCGACGCGGGCGGATCATTTGACGCTGCATCCGCATAAGGAACGAGAGTTTTGGCTGTGGGTTTCGTCCTGGGCGTTGTTCATTCAGAAGCCGAGTGATTTGGGGTTTGACGATGCGGGTTACGATTTGCCGCCGTTGCAGGTGCAATGGCATGAAGTGGCGACGAATCACGCGAATGCCGGGCTGGAGCGTTCGGGTCAACATAAGATGTTTCGCGACGCGGCGATTGGCGTGCAGGATGCCGCGGCGGAGAAGAGGCTGAGTCTGGGCGCGCGTATTGAGAAACTGATGCAGATACGTGATCGGTACCCGGCCGAGCATCGGGTGATTTGGCACGATCTCGAGGCGGAGCGTGAGGCGTTGGAGCATGCGATTCCGGAGTTGGTGACGGTGTGCGGGTCGGATTCGGATGAGCATAAGGAGAAAATGATCATCGGTTTTTCGAACGGCGAGTTTGCGGAGATTGCCGGCAAGCCGTGCATGTTGGGCAGTGGCGTGAATTGGCAGCGGCATTGTGCGCGCGCGGTGTATTTGGGCATCGGTTTCAAGTTCAACGATTTTATCCAATCGCTCCACCGGATTTATCGGTTCATGCAACCGAGCCAGGTGTGTGTGGATATCATTTACACGGAGGCCGAGCGCGGGGTGCGGAAGGAATTGGAGCGTAAATGGCGTCAACACGCGGAGATGACAGCGCGGATGACGGAGATTATCAAAGAGTTTGGTTTGGCCGAGGCGAGCATGGCGAGCGCGCTCACGCGATCGATGGGAACGGAGCGGTCGGAAGTGCGCGGCAAGAATTTTCATTTGGTGCACAATGATTCAGTGCTCGAGGCGGAGCGGATGGAGGCGAACAAGGTGGGATTGATTCTGACGTCGATTCCATTTTCCACGCAGTATGAATATTCGCCGAATTACGCGGACTTCGGCCACAGCGAGGGCAATGAGGAGTTTTTCGAGCAGATGAATTATCTCACGCCGCATTGTTTGCGCGTGTTACAACCCGGCCGCTGGATGGTGGTGCACGTTAAAGACAGGATTGTGCCGGGCGGCATGACGGGACTGGGGTTTCAGACGGTGTATCCGTTTCACGCGCGGTGCATTGAGCATTATACCAGGCACGGCTTCGCTTACATGGGCATGAAGACGATCGTGACGGATGTGGTGCGTGAGAATAACCAGACGTATCGGCTCGGTTGGACGGAGCAATGCAAGGACGGAACGAAAATGGGCTGCGGGATGCCGGAGTATTTGTTGATGTTCCGCAAGCCGCCGACCGATAATAGCAATTCGTACGCGGACCTGCCGGTGGTGAAGAGCAAAGAGAATTACACGCGCTCGCGCTGGCAGGTGGACGCGCACGGCTTCGCGCGCAGCAATGGGAATCGATTGTTGAGCAGCGCGGAGCTGGAGGACTTGCCGCATGACGCGATCTTCCGATTGTTTCGTGAACACAGCCGGTGCACGGTTTATGATTTTGAGAATCACGTCGCGCTCGGTGAAGCGCTGGAGCGCAAGCAGCGGTTGCCGGTGACATTTATGCTATTGCAACCGCAGAGCTGGCATCCCGACGTATGGACGGATGTGACGCGCATGCGGACGTTGAACGCGATGCAGTTCGCGAAGGGGCAACAGATGCACTTGTGCCCGCTGCAGTTCGATATCGTGGACCGGGTGATTGCGCAATGCTCCATGCCCGGCGAGGTCGTGTGGGATCCGTTCGTGGGCATCGGCACGGTGGCATTGCAAGCGCTCAAAGCAGGGCGCGTGGGATGGGGCTGCGAACTATCGGGCGCGTATTGGCAAGACGCCGTGGCCTATTGCGCCGCCGCTGAAGCGGAGCTGGCGACGCCGGGCCTATTCGACTTGGAACCGGACTTGGAACGCAACACAGGTGCACGAGAGGGCTTCAAAGCAAGGGACTCGCAAGCGCCCACCCGCGCCTCCTGCCATAAAAAATCAAAGGAATCTTTTTCAACCACCTGAATAGCAACGTAAATCAACGGTTCGAGCAATGCGCATGCGGGAAAACATAAAGCAAAAACACTCCGGACAAAAATCCGCCCCGGCGGATTTATTCCCTGCCGCTCAATCAGTTAAGCCCATCGCTGGTGCCACTGCCACGGCCGCGCAAATCCACGCACTCATCGACCATCCGGACGCCCCCACCGACTCCGACCTGCGCCGCCTCGCCAATCCCAACACCGGCGCGCCCTGCTTTCCAGCGCCCGTGCGCGGCGCCTATCAACTCGTTGCCACCCTCGCCGGCCTCGTGCGCCACCACCTCACGGCCTCCCGCACCCCGCGCGCCGACCACCCCATCTACGTCAGCATGGAGGATGCCGAACTGCGCGGCCTCATCCCGCGCGAAGTCCAGAAATACGCCCAGCGCAGCGGCCTCCAATTCATCAACAGCAACCGCTCCGTCAATTCCGAGCCCCTGCGCCGCTTCCTCTTCGACCTGCTCAAGAAAATCTTCGCCAAAGGCGGCCCCGACCTCAAAGGCATCCAGGGCATGGAAATGCTCGACAAAGACACGGAGCTCGCCAAAAAACTCCGCGAAGAACGCATCGCCCTCGAGGACGATCGCGAAATTCGCGATGGCCGGTATGTCGACAAGGAAATCGTGGATGAAGCCATCTACGAACAATGGCTCGGGCCCGCCCGCGGTGCCATTGAGACCTCGCGCAAAATCCACGAACGCGAAACCCGCCTCCTCATTGAGCGCATCATCGCCACCCTGCCGGCCGATGCTCCGGAAAATATTGTCCAATGGCTGAAGACCGCCGCACACAACCAATTTCTCGAACACTTCAAAACCCTCAACAACGCCCGCTACGCCGCCATGCTCGCCAAACTGCGGACATCGCAAGCCGCGCCGGCCAAAGACAAGGAATCCGCATGAGTTTAATCAATCATATCGGCCTTTCAGGCGGAAAAGATTCAACAGCGCTTTGGGGCTGGGCAATCAATGAATCTGGGTATGCTCCGGAAACAATTCGTGGATCCTTTTGCGATACCGGAAACGAATACCAGGAAGTCTATGACCAAATTAAAGCCTTAGATGATTACGGCAAAAAACACGGAATCGCTCCGATCCGCAGGATTGCCGCGATAGACTCTCGATGGGCCTGGACTCTATTGCCTCTGTTTCTCGCCCTGGCAATTTGGAAAGGAAGATTTCCATCCGCTCGGGCACGGTTTTGCACCGAGCATTTGAAAATAATTCCCACTGCTCATTACGTTGAAGAATTGCAGTTGATGGGTTTTGAAATCGTTGCACATTCCGGCGTTCGCGCCGCAGAGTCTATTGAGCGCTCACTAATGCCTGAGTGGGATAACGGCCAATTTGGGTGCCGAGTTCGCCGCCCACTTTTAAAATGGACAATTTCTGACGTGTGGCACGCACACCGCCGTTATGGACTTCCTATCAATCAACTTTATTTCGCAGGCCGGAAACGTGTCGGTTGTCGCCTTTGCGTGATGTCCAAAAAACAGGATGTCCGATTGACTCTGAAGCATCAGAAATGGGTTATCGCACTCTATCGACAATGGGAGCAAATCGTTGGCGCGTCACGAGTGACGCGCGGCTTAAAATGCGATTATAGTTCATTTTTTCACCGCAAGACCGTCCCTGCACCAATGCGCAGCCGAACCGTTATTACAAAATCTGGCCCAATGAAAATCTGCACAATCGATGACGTTGCGCGTTGGTCATTGACCTTGCGCGGAGGCACTCAAGGCGGCTTCGATTTTATGTTTGAAGAAGACGATTTCAACGCCGACGACGCCGCTGCACCATGCCAATCGGGATTTTGCGAATGAATCCACGAAAATCAATGTGTGAAACCTGTCCATTTCGCGGTGCCGATAAATCGTACTGCGATGATGCTGCGTCAATGCCAGCGAATCAATGGCCATGCCATACCGAACAGCTTTTCAATAGTGATAACGATATCCAATGCCGTGGACACTTTGAAGCTCAACGAGTCTCTGCGCTCTCTGCGGTTAAAACATGATCTCAGACCTCCAATTCACCCAAACCCTCGAAGATCCCGTCGTCATCGCACGACGCCAGGAGCGCGCCGCCTACTCGCGCCGATTCGCCGCCCAAATCATCAACCGATTCGCCGCCGATCTCCCCAGCCAAAGCCCCTTCGATTGGTGCGTGGAAAATCTGGAACTCAACGATTCCGATACCAAAGGCAGGTTCAATCCCGAAGGCCGCCGCTACCTCGAAGACATCATCAATGATAACGACGCCATCGAAGTCCGCCAGCAAACCGTCATCAACGGCACCGGAACCGGCAAAACCCTGAGCAACATCGCCGGCATCACCTGGAAAATAAAACACCGCCCCTGCCGCGGCCTCATGGTCATGCCCGCCACCAAAGGCGAAGGCGGATCGGAATCCTTCGCCAGCACCCGCCTCATCCCCGCCCTCAAAGCCACCGTCGCCATCGCGCGACTGTTCCCCGACGGCCAGGAACGGCTCTACATGAATTCCAAGAAAGTGCGCATCAACGGCGCGCATTTCGGCTTCGTCGGCGCGAATTCCACCGGCCAGCTAGGCTCCAACCGATGCGGCGATGTCCGCCTGGATGAAGCCGATAAATACAAAGCCCAACTCGGCAATGAAGCCGGCACCGATTCCCTCGCCAAAGAACGCACCGAAGGCGTGGAAGACTACCAAATCTTCCGCAACACCACCCCCACTGTCGAAACCGGCATAGGCTGGCGCAAATTGATGCAATCCGACCTCCGCCGCAGATTCCTCCCCTGCCCCCACTGCAACGGCTCCGTCTACGGCACAAAACCTGGGAGCGCTGGCGTCCCGCCGGCGAATCAGGACTCCGAAATCGTCAATCGTCAATCGTCAATCGTCAATTTCAAAGGCTGGTTCGACCTCGCCTGGTCCGAACAATACACCGTATTGCCCACAAAGTTTGCGGATGGAACATCCATTCCCCGCGCGTACGTTCATTGGGACAAAGAAGCCAAGCGCAAAGACGGTTCTTTCGACCTCGACCGCGTCTACCACAGCACGCGCATCCAATGCCCCCACTGCGGCGGCCACATTCACGATGAACACAAAATCTGGATGGACGCCAACGGCATCTGGATCCCGTTGCAACGCGGCGTTCCCGAACACCGCGGCTACCATCTCAGCAGCCTTTACGCCCCGGAATTCAGCGGCAACAAACAAAGCAAACTCGGCGGACGCGCCCTGAAATTTCTCGAAGCCTTTGATGACGCCCTCGGCATGAAAGGCTTCATCAACTCCACGCTGGCCGAAGTCGACGTTCTGCAGGAACACGGCAACAACAAAGTCGAAATCAACTCCCAACCCCTCGCGCAACCCGATTGGGTGCCAATCCTCACCGCCGACTTCCACAAAAACCATCCCTACATCTGGTTCGTGGTGAGAAAATGGTGCGCCTTCAAACTCCTACCGCCGTTCCCCATGACCAACGGCCGCCCCGACTTCGCCGAAGCCCTGGAATCGCCGGAAAACGTCGAAGCCAAACATTACGTCCTCGATCTCGCCGGCCATCCCAAGTCAATCGACATCAGTCGCGTGGATTCAGCCACATGGACCGTAATCAGCGAGCTCCAGCGCTTCGACAGCCGCACCGGCCGCTCCCCGATCGTGGATTTCCTCATTGCGCAAAAAATTACGGGCGAAGCCTTGGTGAATTTGTTTCGTTCTGAAGAAGTGGCGGGCGATGCCATCGCCTTCCGCAAAAAAATCTACGAACTCATCAGCATCCACGCCGGCCACCCCGTCCGCGCACCCCGCGGCGGAGATTCCGAACTCACCGCAGCCGGCTACTGCGATCTCTCCGGCGAAGCCTGCTGGGAAGAACTCGCCGACCTCATCAAAGAATTTGAAATCGGCAAAGGCATGCCCAACCCCATGCGCTGCGTCGCCATCGATTGCGGTTTCGCGGAAAAATTCAACCGCACCGTCCTGCAAAAGTGCTATGAAACCGCCAACCACTGGCATTGGTATGACCCGTTGATTAAAAACCGCGAACCCGTCTTCTGGCCGAACGCCCGCCACCAGGCCTGTTTGCGCGCCCCGGCGGATGGCTACCAGGCCATTCGCGGCAAACCCACCTTCCGCCCGCAAGGCAATGGCGCCATCAGCCGAGATATCGGCCGCCACATAGAAGACCCGTATTACGGCACCCCCACCGCCGGCACCTCCGTCGTGGACGTGCTCGAGATACCCACGGATTTATTCTGGCTGCGCACCGCGGATTTGCGCGAAAAAAAGACCAAACAACAATACACCCAAAGCCCGAACGTCGAATGGTTCCCCAAACTCTATCAATCGGACGGCACGCGCACGCCCGCGAGCAAATTCAAGCGGGAAGATTACGAACGCCAGATCAACGAACAAATCTTTGACGAAGCCAAAAGCCAGGTCCGCCCGCGCCACGGCAAAGGCGGCCTCCAAAGTCGCCTGCACCCCTATCACCTCGGCGATTGTGAAAGCTACCAAACCGGATTAGTCAGCTACCTCGAATTTTTCGAAGAAACCACAAAACCATCATGAAATCGCCACTCTCATTGCTAATCCTTCTCTTATTCTGCGGCTGCGGTCCAAAAATTGGCAGAGTTGTCAGCAAAGAACATCGCTCCTCTTACAGCGTCATACTCCTTCAGCACATTCACTCCGGAGATTTGGACGTCATTATTCCGCAGACAATCTATTTCCCTGAATCTTGGAATATCACCGTCACACTCGACGATACCAATTTTGGAACCTGGTCATGCACTCAGAGGGATTACGAAAACGCCACCAACGGAGCGTGGTTTGAATACGGCACCGGCGTCATCCCTGAACCAAGATCAGTCGAGAAACATTCGCTCTAATTCGTGAAATTAGTGTCAACCCAAACAATTCCCTAAATCGTAAATCGCAAATAAGAAAGGAATCATGAAACTCATCCAATTCCCCGAACAAACCATCATCATCGCCAAAGACCATTCACGCCCGAGGATGTCGCCGCCACGGACACCGAGCGCAATCTCATGGAGCGGCAGAAGAATGCTTACACCGTGTTGGATGTCAAATACGGCCGGCGCATCAAAGAGCGTGCCGCCCACTGCGACCGCGTGGGTTATCACCCGAACGATCGCCGCCGCAGCATCGTCATTGAACCGCAGGATTTTGACATTGCCCAGAAGAACGAAATTCTCTTCATCCACGGCATCCGCCTCACCGACGAAAACCATAACAGCGCGGTCAAATAACGGTTTTTAAATCGTAAATCGGCAATCGTAAATCGCAAATAAGAAAGGCCACTCATGCCCAGGAACCTATCGAACATCCGCAGCAACTGCGGCTCCGCCCCACGCAGTGGCGCGAGCGTCCCCGCGAACCGTCCTCCCCCGTCCGATCCCCGCGCCCGCACACCCGAGCCATTGCTTCACACCGTCAAGGAAATGGCGGCAGCATTGGGTCGGAGCGATAAATTCGTGACCGACATGAAACAGGGCGGCTTCAAACTGCCCGCCACGCTCACGGAAGCCGTGGCGTTCATCCGCGCCAACGGCCCGCCCACGCGTTTCCGCCTCTACTCACACGAAAAAAAGTGACGTAGCGGCGGATGCCAGTCCGGAAGGACCTGTGACCGCCGCCAATAAAAAACCCGCTTTACCTTGCCCAACCCGTTTTTATTGAGGGACTGGACGGACAGTTTGCGCATCGATTCGCTCGATGCCCACGCTGAACGCTTTTTCGTCCGCCTCATGATGAAGTGCGATGACTACGGACGATTCCACTCCGATCCGTTGCTCTTGAAATCCGCCCTCTTCCCGCTCAAACCGGACATACGCCCCACCGACATTTCCCGCTGGCTCGCCGAGTGCGACCGTGCCGGATTGCTTCGCTGCTACGTTGCCGCCAACAGCCGGAAATATATCGAGGTGCTGAACTTCAAACAACGCCGTCAATGGATGAAATCCGAACACCCGCCGCCCGAAGGCCAGATGAGCCTGCCCATCGAGCCGCAAAAAAATTTGCGCGCGCCCTGTAGAAGCAGGAGTAGAAGAGAAGAGGAGAACGTGAGCGCGAATGCGCGAACCGTCGAAGATGCAGCCGTGCCCCCCATTCGGGAAAATAAAAAACCCGAGTACTGGCAATTGCAACGCGACGAGAACGCTTTAACGGACCGGATAAAAATAGAAAACGGAAAACCAAAACCGGATTCCGACCTCGTAACCGCGCTCAAAAACCGACGAAGCGCCGTTCGCGAACAAATGAAAACGGTTTAATTACTGTAGGCGAGTATCCCCTGACGACAAGTAAATGAACAAAAATTATGAAATCCGCAAACCAATGGAGTGAGGAAATGAATGGCGAAACAAGCCCTCAAATCGTTAAGCAGATTCAGCAGGATGCGCTCATTCATGCATCCGAAATCGCCCGAAATGCTCTTTACGAGGCAGGGCGACGCGATGAAGGACGGGCCGCACAAAGGGCAATTCTTGATTCCATTGAAACCGTCTAACCCTGTTACTTGTCGTCAGGGGATAATCGCCTTCCTGTAAAAAGTCCCAGAAAGGGCCAAAAAGTCCCAGAAAGGGGGTAACACCCCATTGACGATTCATGAAACGATTGCGGGGTGACGAACGATGTCTCGCCGCAATTGATGTTGGCCTTTCTAAACGACGCGTGGAACCGCGCCGGGGATGCCGCCAACACGTTTTACAACACGCTCCTCTCGGACCAAACCGCCGCGCTTCAATTCGTCAAAGGCGGCTCCCTCGCCAGTGTTTCCAAAAATACCGCCAGCCAGGCTTACCGCGGCTACGGCGCTGGTTCACTGACTCAGGTTCAAATTGTCGAGATCATCGGCAACCTCCTCGGCCTCTACGACCAGGTTAAATCCAAAATCACCTGCGAATTTCAGGCCAGCGCGGATTTCGATAATGCGGTCCCGGCCGGTTTCGATTTCGACCCGCCGGTTTACGACGCGTTGAAAAAAGTATTCACCGCGCAATCCAGCGGCGCCGCGCAATTGCTCCCCGACCTCACGAGCCTGCGCCTGCCGCCCTGCACGATTTTAACCCCTTCTCCGACGACCTGGTGATAACGCGCTTCCAATTGATGAAACGACCGGCGCAAGGCCTCACCGGCTTTGTGGCGAATCACGTTTCACGTTTCACGGACTGGCGCAACACCCGCAATGAACGCCGCAGTCTCGCGACTCTCGCCACCATTTCGCCCACCGCGGCCTTGAACGGCTCGCGTTCCGATCGCCGCTCCGCGCGCGCCGCCATTCGCACGCTGGCCAAACGCCGCCCGGATGCGATTCGCAATTGGTACGAAGCCGGTTTTCCGTTCCTTGATGGCACGCGCAGTGGGGTGCCGAGCATCATCCAGGACGCGCGCTACGATCAAAACCTCGTCACCCGCCGCGAAATGCTCCGGCGCATGCGTTATTGGTCGCAGAATTCCGGCATTTACAAGAGCACGCTGGATGTCCGCCGCCAATACGTCATCGGCACGCACGCGCCGGTGATCACGTCGCTCTCCAAAAACACGGCCTTCGCGGAAATCGCGGAAACGGTGTTTGAGGAAATGATCAAAACCGCCGGCCTCGATGGCGAACCGCTCTATCAATTGCTCGCCGTCGCGTTCGATGCCAAAAAGCGCGATGGCGATGTCCTCTCCATCGATACCAGCATCAAAGCCAAAATCCCGATTCGCCAGGGCACGAAATACGCCGCCGTGATTGAGAAATCCGTCCCGCGCATCCAGCTCGTGGAAGGGCATCGCCTCGAAACTCCGCCCAATCGTTGGAATGAGGAAGGCCTCACCATCGTGGACGGCGTGCAGTTCAAGCAAGTCGAGCAAACGCTCCCGAATGGCGCCAAGCGCACCGCCATGGTCCGCATCGGCTATTGGGTCAAGGACGCCTTCAACGGATTCACGGATGACGAAGCGTACTCGTTCATTCCCGTTGAACATTCGCAACTTATTTTCTCCGCCACGCGCATCAATCAGATCCGTGGGTTGTCGGATTTTTACGCCGGAGAAGTCACGCTCGCGCTGCTCGAGGATTTGTTGAAACTCGAAATGCGCGCGCAGGAAGTGCAGAGCAACCTGAGCGTGTTCATCACCAACGGCGCGGGGCAAATCGTCGACCAGAAAACGCAAGCCTACGTCGGTGCAATCGGTATCAAATTGGCCAAAGACGATGCCGGAAAACCCGTCGTCACCACCAACGACATCGAAAAAGCCAAGGAAGTGTATTCCAAAGTCTGGGGCGGCAATCAATTCGTTGGCCGAACCGGCGACACGGTGGAATTTCTCGCGCCCAATCGCCCCTCGGAAGCCACACAAGCGTTGTTCGAATACCTCATCAACCTCTGGTGCGCCGCGAGTGAATCCTCGCGCACCTTGGTTTTCCCGAAATCCAGCAAAGGCCAGGGCACGGAAGTTCGCGGTGAATTCGACAAGTTCAACACCTCCTGCATCGGCGAATTCAACCTCAATTGGAAACCGCTGATTCATCGCGTCTGGAAATATTTTATCGGCTGGGCCCTGCAGAACGATGAACGCCTCGCGAAATTCAAGGAATCGGTGGATGATTGGGAGCGAATCGAAGTCTCGCCCCCGCGCAGCGTCCTCGTGGATGCCGGTTATGATTCCGCCGCGCAACTCGCCGAGCTCGCCGCCGGCGTCACCAATCTCCATTTCGTCGCCCAACGCCTCGGCACCACTGCCAAGCGCCTCATCAAGCTCGCCGTGCAGGATATTTACGAGCTGAAAAAAGCCTGCCTCATCGCCAGTGGCCAGCCGACGGACAACATCGAAGTGAAGCCCGAGGAAGTCCGCCAATCGTTGGCGGACGTCGTGAAAAACCTCGCCGCGATGAAAACGGCGGAAGCCGCGAAAACGGCTGCTACAAATCCAAAAGAGGAGCCAGCCAACGCATGAACCGCCGCCAAATCATTACCGCGCTCCGCAATCTCGGCATCACGTTCGACGGCCAATCGAGCACCGCCGTGCTGAATCAAAAGCTGCGCGAGACCTGGTTGACGGTCACCCCACTCAATGATGCTTCGGGCGATTACGGCTTCGAAATGAGCATCAACGGGCCCATCGGCACCACGTTCTACGGCGATGAAGGTTATTCCGCGAAACAATTCCAGGATGAACTCAAGCCGTTCAAAGGCAAAACCGGTTTGCTGAACATCCATTCGCCCGGCGGCAATGTTTGGGACGGCTTCGCGATCGCGGAAATGATCCGCGCGCACGGCGCGATGGATACCAAGATTCTCGGCGTCGCCGCTTCCGCCGCGGATGTGATTTTTCAATCGGGCCGCAATCGCATCATGCCCAAAACCTCCGAGCGCATGGGCCATAACACCTCCGGTTACATGGAGCTCTACGGCACGGCGGAGGAAATCGCGCAGCAAAAAAACGAAGTCGATAAGCTGATTGGCCGTCTTCAGAAGCACGATGAAACGCTCGCCAAGATGTATTCCGATCGTTCCGGTCAATCGATCGACGATGTCAAGACCGACATGGCCAATGAGGAATTCATGGATGGAGACGAATCCCTCGCCAAAGGTTATTGCGATGAACTGACCGAAGACGCGCCCGCCGAAAACGCTTTCGAGACCAACCGTCTCACCCAATTCCCCACCGCCATTTTGAATCATCTTGGCGGCAGAAAGGGCAAACCAACCAACCATCCTGAACCAAAGGATACCACCGTGAACAAAGAACAAAAAATTGCCCTGCTCAATTCGTGGGGCGTCACTCTGCCGCAAGGCCAAACCAAAGATACCGTTGCCGACTCCTGGCTGGATGCCGAGCTCGCCAAGGGCAAACCCACCGTGAAAATCGGCCGCGAACAAAATATTGTCCTGCTCAATTCGTGGAGCGTGCAATTCGCCTCCAACGCCACGGATGCCGAATTGGAAGCGCTCGTCGCCAAAGGCAAACCCACGGCCGCGCCGGCGAACAATAACCCGGTGATTGATTTGAATCAGCATCCGGAGTTCAAAAAGCTGCAGGACCAGATGAAGGCGCAGGTGGATAATGCCCGCCGCGAAGTCATCCGCAACCGCATCACCAAATTCGCCGAGGAAGACCGCATCCCGGTCAATCAAATCGAGGATTGGGTGAATGACGCCATGGCCGCCACGGATGACCCGGTCAAAGGCAACCCCATCATCAATCGCCTCTCCGCTCTGGAAGCGAAAGCTCCTGGCGCGAATCCCGTTTCCGCAGTGCTCGACCTGGGCAAAGAGGAATTGACGGTCGCAAAGCTCGATAAGGTCGTCCTCGATTTGATGAAGCCATCGAATCATCGCGATCGCAACGGGATCCGCAATCCGGATAACAAAACCCGCCAGGACATTGCCGCGAACAGCCGCCAAATCTCCGCGCTCATCAACAGCGTCAAAAAAATCGAACGAACGGATGAGCATCCGAATGGCGTTCTCACCGGTCCGCTGCGCAATTCCTGGGATGCATGGGCCGCCGGCATTCAGAACGCGAACACCATGAGCGCGAGCTTGCTCCGCCAGGTGATTCTCTCGGAAATGATGCGCGCGTTCCGCCGCGAATTCGCGAGCCTCAATATCTTTGCCCACAATTACAAGGACGTCGCCCTGCAGGGGACGGATAAAGTCGAAGTGCCCTACTATCCGCTCGACCAGGTGGCCAGTACGGAATTCACGCAGGCCGCCGGCTATGTCTTGGCCGCGAATGCGCAAACGTCCAACAAGGAAATCATCGTGGGCGGCATTGGTGATGGCGTCGCTTCATCGGGCCGCGGTCGCAAGTACAAGCCGCTGCTCTTCACCGCCTATGAAATGGCGCGCCAACCCTATTTGAATATCGCGCAGAATATCACTCTGGCCGGCGAACAATTGGCCATTGATATTCGCGGCGATATTCTCGGCACGCACATCAAGGCGGCGAATTTCGGAAACGCCATCTGGCAGGGCGCGGCGGGCGCGTTCGATAAATCCGCTTTCACCAATTACCTGCTGAATGCGGCGCTCAAGGCTTTCTGGCCGCAAGCGGGCCGCAACGCCATTCTCACGGTGGATTTCTACACCAACCTGCTTGGCGATCCCGGCTTGCAACGCGTGAATGAAGCGGGCGATAGCGATGCGCTCCGCAGCGGCATCATCGGTCGTTTGCTCAGTTTCAACAGCGTGAATTACGACGCGCTTCTGCCCGTGGCCAACTTCATCCGCGGCGGCGATGGCGCTGTGACCGCCGGCCCCGATTTGAACCTCGCCGGGTTCATTGCCTACCCGAGCGCGATTCTGATTGCCACCGCGCCCATCATGCCCGGACCGGCCACCATGAAATTGCTCGCCAGTTACGAGCAAGTCACCGACGACCAAACCGGCCTCACATTCAGCTACCAGTATTTCGGCGATGTGAAAGGCAGCCAGGACGGCGAAATCATCGAATGCACCTACGGCTCAGGCCTGGGTGAACTCGCGGCCCTCAAACGCATCGTCACCGCCGGCGTTTAAGACTGAACCACTCCAGTCTGCATCCGGCTTCGGCGCAGGTCGAAGCCGGTTCAGACCGGAGAAAAACCAAACCCTCAACTCCAAACGATTATGTATGAACCCATCTTTCTCGCCAAAGTCCGCGAGGAAATAACGGTCAAAATCCCCGCCGGCGGCTGGATTATTCTCGGCAGCCCCGACCAGCCGTTGCATGCGTCCATTGCCGCGCGCGCCGAGCTCATCAAGAACGGCAACGTGAGCGATAAATTCTCCGCACTGCTGATTGGCCGCATTCAGGACATCAGCACGCCGGTCAAATTCATGACCACGGCGGAAGCGAAGAAAGCGGCCGGCTTGGAAAAATCACATCAGGATTCGCTCTCCCAAAGCCATCAGGACGCGCTCCAGCGCGAGAAAGATGTTGCCGCCAAACAGCAGAAATCCGCCGAAGAAATTCACGCCGCGCGCGTGGCGGAAATCAACCGGCAAAACGATGCCATTCGCAATCGCGGCGGCGCGCCTGCGGTTATCGAAACCGAACCGGATCTCCTGCCCGGGAAAACCGCCGCTGAAATCCGCCGCGATGAACTCTTCGCCATGAAACGCGAGGACTTGCTCGCATTGGTTGAAAAAATGAAGGCGGAAGGCAAAACCGTCACGATCGCCAAGTCCAGCAAGAGCGGATTGATTGCCGGCATTCTCACCGCGGAAGGCATCACCATCGAAGTTCCCGAATCCGAATAACCCATTTAACCGCCAAAACGCCCCGCGTGGAGGCAACCAACCACAACCCAAACTCGAACCGAAAAATGAACTTAATCAAAAACACCAAACGGGGCGGGGCATTCGCGCTCGCCGAAATCATGCTGATTGTTGCCCTCATTGGACTTCTCGCCGCCTTTCTCATTCCGCAGACCGCGCGCGCCGGAAATTATCTGCCACCACAGGGAATCTACATTGACGGCTCAACCAATAC
>Ga0134128_10002934_pt1 | contig 20898 bp, 18 predicted proteins | sample KB31754_FD_96462 | JGI IMG/M metagenome (GOLD analysis project Ga0134128, IMG submission 96462) | Terrestrial soil microbial communities with excess Nitrogen fertilizer from Kellogg Biological Station, Michigan, USA - KB3-175-4 | ecosystem: Environmental > Terrestrial > Soil > Unclassified ...
GCGCTCGGGAAGCGACATGTCGGGTTTGGCTCTTTCTCGAAAAACGGTAGTTTCCAGACGAGCTATGCGCGCAGGTAGGGTGTCGTTGACGAATGTTTTATTGAAGAGCTGGTTTTCCAAAATCGAAACGCGCTGATTGAGCCCCATCGCCGGCGCCGGCGCAGAGCCTGGCTCGTGCACCACATCCGGTGCCATTGGCGGCATTCCGCCTAGAGGAGCCGTCCGCGGAGGCGAAGCGCTGGCAATCTTTCTGGGCGCCGGCGGATTGTACCCGTAGTTGCCGCCGCGGGTGTACCCGTCGCTGCTGGCAGAGCCACGTCCGCCATAACTGCCGGAGCTACCGCCGAGGTTGGTTGCCGGCGGCGTGCCTTGCCTGGTGAAAGGGGTGGTTTGCGCCGGATAATAGGTGATGTCTCCGCCGCCGTGCTGCGCAGGCATGTCGTCGTCGTCATCAGACCATTCGGTGCCGGGCGGCGGCGTCGCCGCAAGGTCGATGCCGGTGCGCGCCTTCAGTTGATCGACACGATCGCTTAGATCATCGCTTTGCGAAGGTCTGCCGAATACTTTCGTTTCCAGCCGATCGAGCCGTTTTGCGATGGGCTCCGCTGCAAAATCATGACCGAGCACTTTTTTCTCGATTGCCGAAACAGCCGGATACTGGCTGCTGCCGGAAATTTCTTTTTCGCGCGACGCCAAGTCGTCATCATGAGCGGCAGGACGCGCCGGTGACCGTGAAACGCCGCGCGGACCTGGGCTGGCAGCTCCGCCGCCGGAAGACGCAGGCGCCGAGTCCGCGACGCTTTGATCGGCAGTCTGATTTAAGTTAGGTACAGCGGCCACAAGATTCTTTAAACGAACAGCGGCATCGCCGGATTTTGTTTCACCAAAGACAAGCTTTTCCAACCGACTTAAACGCGCGGTCAAATTGTCCTTGCTGTAATCGTGTTCGAAAAATTTCATTTCAAGCTTGACCAGGTTGGGATCCGACTCTGGTCCGGCCCAGGCGAAGTTGGGCATCCACAGGCTCGTAAGACTCACGGCCAGGGCGATTAGCACCGCTTTGCGCACGCGGCCGCTGCCAGGTTGAGCGGGTCTAATGCTGTGCTTGTCCATGGCAGTAAACATGTTAAAAGCCCGTAGGATGTGCGTCCGGCTGATCGCCGATTGGTTATGCAATTGCCATATTACCATCTATTGGGAACGCCCACAGCGCTGATTACACTGGGCTTTGAAGGATGTAACCCGCTATAATCGAACGCCTGGCGGCTAATCTTCGTCAGGATTGCGGAATCATGCTCAGACAAGAAAATAAACGTGATGTCGTGCCCGGCCCGACGATCTTAATTGATGGAAACAGCCTCAAACTCGAAGATGTCGAGCGCGTAGCCAGGGACAGAAACCCGGTCGGGCTGTCGAAAACGGCCATCCATCAGATTAAGCAAAGTCGGAAGGTCGTTGATTCCGTCGTCGAGTCCGGAGCAGCCATCTACGGCGTCACTACCGGCTTCGGCAAGTTCAAGGACATTTTCATCAAGCCTGAAGACAGCCGCATTCTTCAGCGCAACCTGCTTCTGAGCCATGCGGCCGGGGTCGGCGACTGCTTCGATACTTCAATTGTGCGCGCCGCGTTACTGTTACGTGCAAACGCGCTGGCGAAAGGTTACTCAGGCATACGCTCGGAAGTGGTAGAGCTGCTATTGGAATGCCTGAATAAAGGTGTCCATCCGCGGGTGCCGCAACAAGGCTCGCTGGGCGCCTCAGGTGATCTGGCACCGCTGGCGCATTTGGCACTGGTTCTCATCGGTGCGGGCGAGGCGGAGTACCAGGGCAGATTGATGCCCGGGCAAGAAGCAATGCATGCGGCAGGGCTCGAGCCTATCGACCTGCAAGCCAAGGAAGGACTGGCGTTGCTCAACGGTACCCAAATCATGTCGGCGATGGGCACGCTGATCATTTTGGAAGCCGAACGTCTTGCCCGGTTGGCCGACGTCATAGGCGCAATGTCGCTGGAAGCACAATTGGGATCGGCCAAAGCCTTTAAAGAAAACATTCAAAACGTTCGGCCGCATCCAGGGCAAATCGACTCAGCGCGCAACCTGCGAGAGCTGTTGAAAGACAGCGCGATTGTCGCCAGCCATGCCGATTGCCCGATGGTGCAAGATGCTTATTCGTTGCGCTGCATGCCGCAGGTGCACGGTGCCACGCGGCAAGCGTTGCGGCACGCTCGCGAAGTTTTTGAGATCGAAATCAATTCGGCAACGGACAATCCACTGGTTTTCAGCGACGAAATTCTCACGGGCGGAAACTTCCATGGCCAGCCGCTGGCCATCGTGCTCGATTATCTGGCCGTAGCAATTGCTGAGTTGGCCAATATTTCCGAACGCCGCACCGAACGGCTTGTGAACCCAACGCTATCCAACGGTTTGCCGGCATTCCTCACCAAATACGGTGGCTTGAACTCCGGATTTATGATCGCCCAGTACACTGCTGCCGCGCTGGTTTCCGAAAACAAAAGCCTGGCACATCCGGCCAGCGTCGACTCGATTCCGACTTCCGCAAATCAGGAAGATCATGTCTCCATGGGCGCGACAGCCGGACGCAAAGCCTCAGCAATTCTGGCCAACGTCAGGCATGTCCTGGCGATCGAACTGTTGTGCGCTTCGCAAGGACTCGACTTCCGCATGCACGATGACACGGTGCGCAGTGGCGGATGCGAGCACTCGCGCTTGTTACCCGGCCCGGGCGTCCTGGCTGCCTACGAAACCGTGCGCAAACATATTCCCTTCCTGGAATATGATCGCGAGCTTCATCTCGACATCTCTAAAGCCGCAGAGCTCGTCAGCTCAGGCGCCGTGCTGACCGCCGTCGAAGCCGCCATCGGCAGCCTGAACTAGGGCAGCCCGACGCGCCACCCTGTTCCGGTAAATCTATATTGATCGGCTAGTCCTTCGGCCGCCGATCTATAGTAAAATCAGTCTCCTTGCAAACGTACGGGCGAATGGCGCAGCTGGTAGCGCAGCACGATCACACCGTGAAGGTCGGGGGTTCGAATCCCTCTTCGCCCAAGGTTTTCGGGGATCACCCCCCTCCCGTAAGGGCAATGTAAGGGCAGAATGGCCGCAAAATGCGCCAGGCTGCCTTTCTTTTTCTGGCGATTATTTTCATTCAACGAAGATTGTTATGTGAACAGCTGGAAAACCAGAACACGAATTTTTCTATCGGCGCGTTCGAGGAGTTACGTTGGCCACCGGCACGCGATTACAGGTTCAGTTGGTGGCATCACCGTCCGGAGGTTTTAACTTCGACGCTTCTGAGTACGCTTTGCGAGCACCAACCTTATCGTTGCGGCGTGCGAGGATATAACTCAGATTGTAGAGATAATCAGCATCAGCTGGAAATTGGGCGAGCTGTCGATTGACCAATTCAAAAGCCTCATTAACTTCATTCTCGTCATCCAGCAATGCGAACAATTCTTTGTATGCCGTCTTGTTATTGGGATCGAACGAGAGTACTCTTTCTAGCTCGCGTCTTGCATCCGCTTTATTCCCAAGCTTTAGCGCTGCTTGAGCAGCTCGGATATGTTCGTCGCTGGGATCGCCACCAGGAATCCGCCATTCCGTTAATCCCTGCTGATTCGGTTCTGATGGGAGGTCCTTCATCGGTGCCGCACGTAGTTCCGCGACATACTTCTTTAGTGACTCATGACGAGATTTGCGCGCTGCATCGCTAGTTGTATCAACACAAGGCAGAATGTTCGGAAAATGTCTGACGTCGGTAGGATTCCGTTTCAACGTTACTATTATCTGTGCAATTTTTTTGTCACCCGAGCCAGTGAGTTGGACGTATCGTTGAAGCTCAGCTAATGCAGTTTCACCGTGGCCGAATTGCTCGTCCATGATTGCCAGGTTCGCAAGCCCCAGAGAATATCCGGCTACATACGCCCTCTCAAATGCTCGCCGAGCATTTTGAAACTCCTGATGCCAACTGTACACCATGCCTAGTTTGTTCCAGAGAAATCCATTTTGTGGTTCGCCAGCAACGGCCGCCTTCGCCGCGTCGAGATTCCATATTTCCTTATCGCTGTTGTGGTCATCAGTTGCACTGAGCGGTGTGTCCGCCAAAACAGCCACGGAAAAGAAGGCGGCCATTAAGGTGATTTGCAGTAACAATAACGGGACGTTCGTCCAATCTTTGAAGCGTTTCACCGCGCAACTCCTTGCGTCCCCGGCAATAATAACCAATTTTAGCCGACAACTGATTATCCGCTAGACGGCATTATTCCTTCTTTCTGCCACCATCGAGGAACCGGCGACGATTGATCAATGTTTGACGACCGCTCTCATGCGTTCCGCAATCGCTTTCTCGTCGTCCTCAAGGCGCTTGCGGAATCTAGTCTTGACTGAATTTGTGGCCGCCACGAATCGATCCCTCGCATTGTTTTCGACGTGGTTCTGCCAGGCAAGTTCAAACAGAACTCCTGTCTGTACGCCCTGGCGGGCGAGCATGCCGCATATTCGGTCAGTCATATTATTGATGTTCATCGACAGCTCAGATTGAACCTTGTTCTCCTTTGCTCGTTCAAGATTATCGAGATGATAGCGGATAGCCTCACGAGCTAGAGCGGCCGCAGTAGTCCGCCTTTGGCGGCAGACTGACAAGAATCTGTCATAATCGACTCCCGACAGGTAGGTATCGATCCTCGACTTGTAGTTGTTATTTGGTCTAGGCATGAAATCTCCAGTAGTTAAAACGCGCAAGTGATGTGAGATAGCGGATATTTGCGGTGGATTTTGTGAGTCTATTCTTTTTGTACAGTACTTAAAAGCCCCACTCGTGGTGGCATACCGAACAAGAGGATATTCTCTTGCATTACCATATGGTGAAGCCTCCCTAACGGGCAATGGCTCGCTGGGCTCGTCCGACACTTGCGCGTCATTGCCATTTCCGCGCATTGCAACCAGTATGGTTGCGTCGTCAACCGGACATCTTGAAGCTGCGTCTCGTTGCCGCTGTCATTGCTATTCCTCTTCCATTTGCGTCGGTTGTATTGAACGACCGCTTACACCAAGGAAACGAATGAGCCGGGTATTTCGTTCAAAGCTTGGTCGAGTTTCCCGGACAGTACCGAAGTCCGCTGATCGCTGCGCCACATCGCGCCTACTGCCGTCATGGGCAACCCGTATTGTTTGGATATGGGTTATCATTTTCCCGGTAATCGATGGCCATGATGCACTGATTGTTGGAGGTGTCCTCAGTAACGGCATGACGCGCACTTGCCAATGCTATGTTGAGATCACAAATGTCGGCGGCCAATTTTCGAGTTGGCGAAGTCCTGGATATGAACACGGAAAGGACACAGCCAAGCTGAATAAAACGGCGGTCACGGTTCTGGATAAAGCTGGATTCTTCGATAAGACAAAGCTCCAAACTGTAGAAATTAGCCTTTCGGTTGACTATCCATTGCCGACACCGGAGTTGCCGTTCAAGACTCCAGCTCCGGTGAGAATTTGGACGGCCCGAGACCTAGCCACAATCTTTGTAAATTACCACGTTCGATCAAAGCAGCTACCGACTGCAAGGGCTAAGCAAGCCTGGGATGACCTGTTAGTTGCTTATGTTGCTGATGCAGTTACCCGTATCCTGCAAAAGTACAAGTTGAATACGGACGGTGTTGAACAAATTCTGCAACTAGCAAAATCACCCCTGAAGGCAGTGGCAATGACTGCGACTCCTGAGAGTAAGCGTGAGCAAAGCAAATCGAATCGGCATAAAGATGAAAAAAAACCATCACCCAAGATTCCTACGACTATTGCGATTGATCCTGATGACTATCACGCAAAGTATGTTGGTAAAACCAAGGACGGTAAACAGTTCTTCCTGACTCCGCTGTTTGAGCCTTTTGGTAATGAGTATCTGGCTCTGTTCACTTTCGACGAGGAAGGCACGCTCACAAACGCTGAAATCAATGATCTTGGACCTCGTAATCAATATGACGCCGACGAAGCGGACGCGCTTCGTGCCAAGCGTCTGCGCGGTCTTGGAAAAATCACTCCTGAACGAATCGAAGTAAAGCCGTTTTCGGTCAGGAAGTTTGGCAAATCCTTCGGGTTAATCGCAAACATCGACGAGGATAGCGGCGAATGCTTCGTGAACCTCGAGCCAGGAGATTTTATGTCTTTTCACGAGCCGTGGGAAAGCGGTGAATACGATACCTAACTAGCGTCGCTTCTAAAACTTCCATTTTTCGCGACGAATCACATCGATGAACTTGATGCAGTCTATACTCCGTGTCTGGCAGACAAAGGGTATCTTAGGCGCATTCATATTCTGGTTCATGTTTTCTTCGCTGACGACGGCACATGAGTTTATCTCCGCAAGTGCAATCACGAACGGGTCGGCTTGATTTCTAGTACTGCCGGCCTTTGCCAGATTCGGAAACTGCGTCAAAATTTCTGATATCTTATTTTGAATTTTCACATCAATGGGCAAAAACAGTCCTGCTTGGTTTTTCGCCCATTCGAAAACATCATCATCCTGCCTTTCTAATTCGGCTCTGACTTCGATGGTCGCACGAAAGCTGCCAGTAGCAATCAGCTTTTCGACCTGTTCCCAGATCGAGGGAAAGTTCCCCGGCGGGTAGTATTTTCTCCATCCATTGATAAAAAAGCTCGTATCCGCGCTGTACCGCAACTTATCTCCAGGCAAGCTTCTCGATCTCCGGAAGATAATTCATTTTCACAGCTAGATAATCAGATACGTCGGATGCCGTAATTTTGTCTTGATGATAATTCTGAAGGACAAGGCGAGAGAACAGCGGGCCAGCAGCATTAAACGCCCTGACGGAATATTTAGGCCCACCTTCTTTTTCCTTCTGCTCCTCTTTGAACTGCTCATACTGCTGCTTGTAGAGAGTCGCCATTTGGTCGTAAAACGGTTTCTTGATTTTTCCGCATATAAGCAGCCGTCGCAGTACAACCTCTCGGCTCACCCGATAGCGACCTGCAACTACCTCAATGCCTCCAGCTTCGACGGTGCCTTTTAGCTCGGGCTCACCAAGTAACGGTACTTCCGGGGCGAGAATCGCGCCAGCAACTCGGTTGCAATAGACTTCGACATCCTGCCCGGCGCTTTGTGAATCATGAAAGTCACACACTCCCTCCTGTCGCAACGCTATGTGGGTAAGTTCATGCATCATTGAAAAGATGCGCGCCTTTTGGGCATCCCCGCTGTTGAGCACCATGACCGGATATGGCTGCGTGGCGATGGAAAAGCCGCGCATGACTTCAGTCCCAATTCTCGGAACTTGAAAGACCAAAATGTTGACGCGCTCAATGGCCGCACGCCAACGGGCAAATGCCTCAGGCTCCGGCCAATTTTTTTGCTCAGCCAAAGACACACCCAGATAAGCTCTGAGTTTGGCAGCCGCTGTTTCAAAATCATCATTTAGAGACACCTGAACAGATACGGCAGGAGGCGGCTCGTCATTTATTTGCTCATACAGCTCAAGCGCTATCTCGCGCCGTCTACGGGCAGCCCGAATTGCTTGCAAAAGCTCAGGAGTTTCTGTGATCTGGACGTCAGGCTTAAGTCGAAAGTCGTGGGTCGCGATAGTCTCCGCTGGCGGAGCTGGAAGAAAAAACGCTGCTAGCGGGCGCTTATATAGCCCGGCCATGTTGCGCAATTGCGGTATCGATGGATGACCGGCACCAGATTCCCAGGCCGCCAGTTTGTTCGGCGTGAGTTTCAGCTTCTCGGCGGCCTTCTCCAGCGGATAGCCTGAAGTGGTCCTAGCCCACTTCAGCAATTCTGGTCGAACTAGTGCTGGGACACTTGCCATAGTTACACAAGCAATTGGAAGAGATTAGCCAACAACATCATACCCTCTTACCAAGCAATTACAATCAGAAAATCGTTCTCAGCGCCGTGTTTAATTGACGCCTAGCCACTTTGCACGGTTTCATCGAGTAATCAAAATTGGAGAAAATCTGACAAAGCGTTTCAAACTGGCGACTGGACAGACGCCCCGGACTCGAAGAGTGACCGTCCTAACCTTCGACGCGATCTAACCAACCGCCGGACCGACAGCACAGAGTTTTGCCACAGCAGCAGCTTTATGCTGCGGTGCTAAATGTGCGTGCCGCAGAGTCATTTTGTAATCGGCATGACCAAGCAGTTCGCGGACGGTGTTAAGGTTTTCGCCGGCCATCACCAGCTTACTGGCGAATGTATGGCGCAGATCGTGCCACCGGAAATTTGAAATATCGGCACGTTTCAACAGTCCTTCCCATGACTTTCCGATTTCCCCCATCGGCTTGCCGTCGATGGAAGGAAACACATACCCTGCGAGACTCTTGTTTCCAGGCTGACGTTTCCACGAGCGCAGTACAAACAGCGCCTCCTCATTGAGCGGAATGTGTCGTGTCTTGCCGGTCTTAGATGTCGTCCCGACAACAGTGAGTATGGCGTGGTGAAGATCGACATTTTCCCTCAACTTGAGCAATTCGCCCTGGCGGGGACCAGTGTTCAGTGATATCAAAACGGCTGGCTTCAAATGATCGGCGAATGTGCGCTTCTTCAATTCATCCGGGCTGACACAGACGAAGAATTCGCCTTTGCGTAAGGCGTATGCGATGGTGCCCGCCCGTAGATCATCTTCGCGCTCGTCCAACGCCTGCCGCAGTTGCTTCTCCTCTTCGGCGGACAGGTATCGAACTTTCGGACTGCGATCAATTTTGCAGGGCTTCACTTTCCCGAGCTTTTCCGAAATTTCGTAATCCCAAATATCCCGAGCGCGGTGCAAGGACGCTTTCAGGTCGCTTAGCTGCCGGTTGATAGTTGCCGCATTCAAAGGCTTCTTTGTCTTGGGATTGATCTCTTGGAGCTTTCGTGTGCGCCACGCTTCAATCGCGCCCGGTGTTATTTCGACCAGCGCAAGCTCTTGAAACTCGGGAAATGCTTTGACCAGCGTTTCATAGGCGTACTCGCCATGCACCAGATTTGTGCGCAACCACGGCAAGTAAATGTCATCGAGAAACTGTATGTAGGTGCCCAGAGGAGCACGTGTCCGTTTCGCTGCCGGATCTTCACCCTTGTGGTGGTCGGCCATTATTTGTGTCGCTTTCATTCTCGCGACGTCGGGCGGCATTGCCTCGTTCGCCTGGCCAAGGTTGAACCGCACGTGCTTTCTTCTGCCAGCGGCGTCCGGTTCAAGGTCATATTCGAAGTAATACCACTTGCGCCCATTTGATTGAACACGGACAAGCAGCCCGTTGCAGGATGAGTCCCGCACCTCATACGGTTTGTCCTTGGGCTTCAGCCTGCTCATGAACGTCGTTGTCAGTCTTTCGCTCATTACCTAACGATTTGCGCGGTTAAATCCCGGCAACTGTATTTGCGCCGTGATTTACTTCGGATGCTAATTATCGTAAGGGCCATGTAAGGGCAGAATGCAAAGACTGTCAAGTTATGACATCAACATTCAAAAATCGATTTAACCGCGCGGCGACCCGCCCTATAAGGCATTCAGGCTTTCCGATCATTCCTTGTCATGCAGCGCGTTTCGCGGCGATTCCGCGTTTTACCACCATCACACCGTGAAGGTCGGGGGTTAGAATCCCTCTTCGCCCAAGGTTTTCGGGGATCGACCCGTTCCAATAAATACCCATCGAAGGGCAATGCGGCGGCAACATGCGCCAAAGCCTTTCACCGGCTGACGTGCCAGATGAAATCTGCGCACCTTGAAAAGAAAAGTGCGCTATCTTGACTCTCTCCTGAAATTAGGTGGAAGCAGTGTCGATAGAGCAGAAACAGATGGAAGGGACAGCAATGCCAGGTGCAGTGCCGGTAAAGCTGATTATTAATTCGCAAGAGCATGTGCTGAAACTGGATCCTCGCACCACGTTACTGGACTGCTTGCGAGAGAACCTCAATATTACCGGCACCAAAAAGGGTTGCGACCATGGCCAATGTGGTGCTTGCACTGTCCACATCAATGGGCGGCGCGTCAATTCGTGTTTGACACTGGCCGTGATGCATGACAGCGACGAAATCACTACGGTCGAGGGATTAGGCACCCCCGAGAATTTGCATCCTTTGCAAGATGCGTTTATTGAGTGTGATGCTTATCAGTGCGGTTATTGCACGTCGGGGCAGTTGATGTCCGCGGCGGCTTTGTTGAAAGAAGAGTGCGGTGTGCATGACGCCGATGTCCGCGAAGCGATGAGCGGCAATATCTGCCGGTGCGGTGCGTACAACAACATTCTGGATGCCATTCAGATGGTGCGGGGGAATCGCAAATGAAGCAGTTTGAATATAGTAAAACCAGAGACACAAGCACCGCGGTAGCCGAGGCGGGTGACACCCGTCAATTCATTGCCGGTGGTACCACTCTCATCGACCTGATGAAACTGAACGTGATCACGCCGCAGACGCTGATCGACATTAACGGACTGCCGCTGGATAAAGTGGAAACGACCAGCGATGGCGGCTTGAAAATTGGTGCGCTGGTGCGAAACTCAGACCTTGCACACCATCCTTATGTGAAAACGCAATTCGCAGTGTTGTCCGAAGCGATTTTAGCCGGCGCTACCGCCCAGCTTCGCAACATGGCTACCACCGGCGGCAACTTGCTGCAGCGAACACGGTGCATCTATTTTCGAGATCTGGTGTATGCCTGCAACAAGCGTACACCTGGCTCCGGATGTGCCGCTATGGATGGTGACAATCGGACGCTGGCGATTTTAGGCACCAGCGATCATTGCATCGCTACCAATCCCTCTGACATGAACGTCGCGCTCACAGCCCTAGAAGCGACAATTCACCTTCAGGGAAAGCAGGGAACGCGCACGGTGCCAATCGGTGAGTTTCACGTACTGCCGGGGTCGACGCCGCATATTGAAACTGTTCTTCAACCTGGGGAATTGATCACGCACGTTACCGTCCATCCTATGCCCCCGGGAGCGGTTTCCACCTATCTGAAATTGCGCGATCGTGCTTCGTATGAATTCGCTTTAGCATCGGCCGCGATCATCCTGAAAATCGAAAACGACGTCATATCGCACATTCGCCTGGCACTGGGTGGCGTGGGCACCAAGCCGTGGCGTGCCGCCGAAGCTGAGAACGTTCTGAAAGGGAACAGTCCATCGGAAGAGGTTTTCCGCAAAGCTGCGGAAGCCGCTCTTGCTGATGCCCGTCCACGTGCGCACAATAAGTTTAAGGTCGAACTTTCGAAGCGCTGCATCGTGCGCGCTCTGAAAGTTGCAGTTTCCTCTCTGCAATAGGATTTATCATGCCAGTCACCAAACAACCAAAAGAGTCTATTATCGGCAAGCCGATGCGTCGAGTCGACGGCCCGTTAAAGGTTACCGGACAGGCGATGTACACGTCGGATCATCAATTTCCAGGCATGTTATACGCAGTGCCGGTTGGTGCCACCATTGCCAACGGTTCGATCAAAACGATCGATACAACTGCCGCCGAGCACATGCCCGGAGTAAAAGGCGTTTTCCATAGAAGCAACCTGGCGAAGCTGTTTCGCGTAGTGCCCACAGGCGATTTCACGGCGCACGTGGACGAAACGCGTCCGGCGTTCGAGGATGATGTGATTCGCTATTTCGGACAGTATGTGGCCGTCGTCGTCGCGGAGACTTTTGAACAGGCGAAAGCGGCCGCCGATGAAGTGAAAATCACGTACGAAGAGAAGATGCCGAATGTGGAGAGACATCTGGAAGCAGATGGAAAGCCCTCAGTCGTTAGTGAACGCGGGGACGCATCAAAGGCATTCAAAGACTCGGCGGTGAAACTCGACGAGACGTACGTTATGGAACCGGAGACGCACAATACCATCGAGTTGCACGCCACGGTGGCAGTGTTTGACGGCACTAACTTTACGCTCTATGACACCACGCAGGGCGTGGTCAATCATAAAAACGTGCTTGTGCAGATGCTTGGAGTGCAGCCCGAAAATGTGCGAGTGATATCCAAGTTTCTCGGCTCCGGGTTCGGCGGCAAGCTGTTCCCCTGGCCGCATTGCGCTGTCGCTGCGGCGCTGTCCAGACAACTAGCAGTGCCAATAAAGCTGGTGCTCAGCCGGCAGCAGACTTATCACGCCGCCGGACACCGTCCGCGCACGCAGCAGCGGGTGCGCCTGGGCGCGACCAAAACAGGCAAGCTAAATTCCATCATCCACGAGTACATCAATACGACGGCGATGGAGGAGGACTACACTGAGAACTGTGGCGAGTGCACCGATTACCTATATAAATGTTCGAACGTGAAAGTAACATCGGCTTTGTCGCGGCGCAATATCGGCGTTCCGACTGCTATGCGCGGCCCCGGCGCGGTGCCGGGATTGTACGCGACCGAGTCGGCGATGGACGAACTGGCCGTAAAGCTCAACATCGATCCGGTAGATTTGCGCCTGCAAAACGAGCCGAAGAAGGATGAGAGCCAGGGCTTGCCGTTTGCCTCGCGCAATCTTCTTGAGTGCATCAAAGTCGGCGCCAAGCGTTTTGGATGGAGCAAACGCAATGCACGCGTGGGATCAATGAAGAAGGACGGAGTGACGCTGGGCTGGGGAATGGCGTGTGCATCATGGCTGGCCGAGCGGTTTCCCGCGGACGCCGTCATCGAATTGCACAACGATGGTGCAATAAAAGTACTGTGCGGAACTCAAGACATCGGCACCGGCACCTACACGATTCTTGCGCAAGTGGCTGCCGACCAACTAAGCGTACCTGTGGAACGTGTCGAGGTGGTTCTTGGTGATTCTGCGTTGCCGCCGGGACCTTTGTCCGGAGGGTCAATGGTAACCGGGTCGATCATACCCGCCGTCGCTAAGGCTTCGCAGCAAGCTATTGAGCGACTGTTGGCTGCAGCTTCCAACGCATCCGACTCGCCTTTTCAAGGCATTGACGCTAAAAAGCTCGTCTTCGCCGAAGGCCGCATCAGCAAAAAAGGAGAGCCGGCGGCAAGCGGAATTCCATTTCATGAGATCCTGCGGCTCAGCAACTTCAAGTGCATTACAGGAAAAGGGCATTCGAACTCCACGTGGGGCGCACCGACTGATGTCTCAAAGCATTCCTATGGCGTGCACTTCGTCGAGGTCACATGGGACGAGGAAATCGCTAGACTGCGCGTTAACCGAGTGGTTACTGTGATGGACGCCGGCAGGATTATCAATCCCAAGGCAGGACGAAATCAAATCGAAGGTGCGGTGGTCATGGGCATTGGCATGGCGATGCTCGAGGCCACGCACTACGAACCAGTCCATGGCGCCCCGCTCAATAGCAATCTGGCAGACTACATGGTGGCAGTAAACGCTGACGTGCCGGACATTGATGTGCACTTCCTCGAGTTCAAGAACCAGGATTTGAATGAATATGGTGCGCGCGGCATTGGGGAAATCGGTTTGGCCGGATTTGCAGCAGCGGTGTGCAATGCTGTTTATCACGCCACCGGAATACGAGTGCGTAATCTACCCATACGCATCGAAGATCTTCTCGTAGAGAGCTAATGAACGAACTCGACAGAATTGTGCAGTTTTTCGAGGATATGTCTGCTCGCGAGCTGCGGACGGGTTTGGCGACCGTCGTTAAGACGGAGGGACCGTCCTATCGTAGTCCGGGCTCGCGGTCGTTGATTTGCGAGAACGGCACCTACGTCGGCGGCTTGTCTGCCGGCTGTCTGGAAGCAGACATCGCTTGCAGGCTGGACGGCGCAAAGTACCCGTTTATGGTCAGCTATGATTTGTCGAGCGCCGATGATGTGCGCGGTTTTCCCTTCGGGTGTGGCGGCAACGTACAGATTCATGTCGAGCCGATCCGGTGTCCGGCTCAGTTGGACTTCGTGCGCTGGGTAAATGGCACGGATGAACCAGCGGTTTTGGTAACACCGATTCGAGGTGGTGAAGACGCAAATGGTGTCCATTTTGCCACCACACATTCCGGCAACGCCTTCGGCCGGCTGTTGTGGCATGCACAAATTGATGCTTGCATTCAGACAGCATTCAGCAGCAAGACGAGTCGATGCGTGCGTCTCGAAGATGGTGTCGAGTTGTTCATCGAATACTTTGAGCCCCCTGTGCATGTCACCATATTTGGTGACGGGGAAGATGCGCTTGCTCTGGCGGAGCTAGGCGAATCTGTCGGCATGAGTGTTGAGCGTTTTTCCCGGAGAGATTTGCGCTCGGATCAGCGCTTGCCGCTGAAACGCAATGCATTTTTCGTGGTGATGACGCATGACCTGAATTTGGATACAACAGCTGTTGGCTTAGCGATATCGACTTCGCCTCGCTATCTCGGCATAATGGGTCCTCGATCTCGCACTGAGCGTCTCTACGCCCTTCTGACGGACGAAGAGAGGCGCATGGCTGAGGAGATGGAAATTCACGCGCCGATTGGACTCGATATGGCTGCCGAGACTCCGCGCGAAATTGCACTTTCGATTGCTTCCGAGATCCAAACAATCGCACGCGGAAGAAAGCCCGCTCACTTGTGTCATGGTCTGGGAGCTATTCACGACCGCGGGCCGGTGGTCGAAGATATTAAAACGGTTGGCCGCAGATGAGTCCCTAGATCTCTGCATGTTGCTGCTGCTGTTCTGGCAATGCCATTACCCCCCTCGTTTGTACAGCAATTTACGCGCTCTTTACAACAAACACGTTTGCAATTTTACAGCGCAACTCTACACTCATGAAACAGAGAGGAGATGCCGTATGAAACTATCAAAAGCCTTGGCGTGCGCCGGAATTCGCAGCCTGCTTCTCGTCGCCCTAACTTCCGCCGGCCAGGCAGCCGACGCGGCGCACTCGCTCAAGACAACGCCACTTCAACCAACCTTGGCTTTGTTGAAAAACTACAGCTATGTACTCAACTTTCCACACTCGGGTATGGTGGCAGCTATGAGAAACGGCGTTTCCCAACGGTACGATATTGGTTCGGTTAACGTGCAAGCGCTCGGCATAGGTGACTTGAATGGAGACGGAATGGATGATGCTGCGGTCGTACTTGCCGGACCCGACAAAGAGTCGCACCTGATATTGATGCTTAACGATGGCAAAAGATTGATAGATACAGCCAACCTCAGTGCGTTCTCCACGACTAATACCCTGCCGATTAGCCACAAAACTGTCCATGCCAGGTTTGCTAAATTCGATCCAGACACTCTGGCTTTCGTCGGGGAAGTACCCTCCGAGGTGAAACTGGTGCATGAACCATATCTGGAAGCGGATACATACGCCATCAACGGGAATTCAGCGTCATTGGTCAGCGATCCAACCAAATATTGGGACGCCCTTACACAGCAAGTCGAAATCGTCAGGCACAACGATAAGTCGAGCGCTGCCCAATCGGTCAACAGAAGCGTAGCCATCACCGTGAATGCACCGGGAACATATGTAAGCACTTCTTCCGGCAACCGTGATTACGATAGCGCCGCTTACTCGTGGCTTGCTTCAGCAGTCCGCGATTTCGCGCCGCCGCAAGGCTTCGCAAACATACTCGAAGAGCAAGACCAGGAGTCGTTGTTTACCCCCCGGATACATGTAGAGTATCGAGTTGATGGCGACAAGATCACGTTGCGCCAGACCAAGCCATACAAGGCAGTTGCGTTCTACAACGACCAGAAAGAAGTTGCCGGCTCTTCCTTGGAGCGGAGTTTAGCAAAAGACTTGACCAATCAGGCGAAGAATTTTCCCTACGAATGCGCTCAGAGACATATCCAATTAAAGAACGGGAATAGCCAGGACTGTGAGTGCAGGTCGGTTACCATCGGGGATCTTGACGGCGATGGTAGCCCTGATGCGGTCGTCTATTTGAGTTCGCGGGAAACCGGTGATTGCAGAGGAGAAAATTATATCGTTCCCCTGCTTAATCATAAGGGCCGGCTGCACCAGCCGATGAGACAGTGTTATACGATCAAGCCGGTTGCTGAAGGATCTGCACACATACTAAAGATCGGTACATACAACGGCAAAATCAAAATCCTCTGGCAAGAATGCTCTAATGACGCACAATCCAGCGGGCAAGATCATACACACACAACATATGCGACTATGATTCAACTAACGCCGCGGCTGGCGGCCCAAGAGAAGCAAAACGGAAAAGTTGTGTGGACCCAGTTCTAATGGCAGCCAAAGGAAAATTGCTGTGCGTTTCCCACGGATCTTTGGACTGATGATGCTAGGGGCTCTGGCTCTGCTGGTGCCAACAGCCATTCAGCTTTTCGCTGGGCAACAATTGGTATCACTGCTCGACAAAGTTGCGACCGTGATGACGATAGCTGACGCCTAATGAACACCGATTTGGCTGCCATTCTGCGCCGGTTCGATGCCGCAGTTCTGCTCGAGTATTCTCTCGGTTTTACGGCCCAAGACCGAATCGTGTTTCCTTGTGAACGCCACGCATGCGGCAATCTCCTTATTTTTCTTATGCATGTACTCGGTCATTCCTGGATCTGGATTTTTCACGGCGTCTGATTGTGACAATCGCTGCTGGCTCGCCGGATCAAGTTCACCGGTAGCCGGAAGCCCGTTTGCCTGTTGGAATTCTCTTACCGCTTCTTGCGTACCCGGGCCAAATTTGCCGTCATGCCCACCAATCAAATACCCGAGCTTGTCCAACTGTTCCTGTGAATGCTCGATCTGCGGGTCCGGTTTCTGCTTGCCCATGCCATCTCCGAGCTTATAGGTCTTTTGCTGATCGGGATTATCGGCAGTAGTTCCACCGGCGGAGCCGTCGGCAGGTTTACCAGTCGAGGAGCCATCCGAAGGTCCACGACCACCGTTATCCACAGCGTCCGGAGGTCCGAATTTGTCACTAGCGAATGCATTTTTCGCATCGACTTCACCGGACGACCGCATCGTCAAATTACTCTTACCGTCAGCGGATTGAAATACCAGAGCACTGTCGGTGACCTGAGCATTGGGAAAACCGGCGCTCTTCATCTGCGCGACAAACTTTTGTTGATCCTGGGCAGACAATGCACCAGTTTTGACAGACTCCTGCCAGTCTTTAGCCAAGGCTAAAGCGGTTTGATCCACCGTGTCCTTTCCGCTGTTCTTGAATGCGGCGGCATCTGCGGCTACCTTGCTTGATACTTCTGCCATTGCCTGCTACTCCTGCATTTAGAAACTTAAGAGCCATGCGGTCCTAATCCGTTACATGCGACGGGCATCTCTGGGTCTGCGGGCAGGTTAGCCCAGCCAACGTAACTATGACGTGAGTTTTTTGGCCCCACTTGAATGCAGAAGATTAACGCCCGGTATGGAGAAATGCACACCGCCAATAACGACAAATGCCGATGCCTATGCCCGGCGCTTCAAACAGATACTCGACTACATCGATAAGCACCTTGACGAAGGTCTCACTGTCGAGGGTACTGCGGAATAAGCATGACTCTCGCCGATTGTTGCGCCAAGGAAGAAGAATGAAGGGAAAAAGCCCGCGTCTTTTCAATTGTGGATCACCCGATAGGTTGTGACATACACATAAAAGAAACGAACACAATGCCCACTATACTCTCATCGATTCTTCTACAACTTGGTATGCGTAAGCTTGCTCCAGTATCCCAACTCTGAATTTCGTCTGTCAGACTCCCACACCCAAGCCTGACTTTTATTGGGATCGACAGCCAATAAATGTCTGCCGTCCGAATAAAGATATGCAGGCATGTTTTCGACAATTTGTCGCCGCAGAAACTTGTAGTTTCTATTGGCGCTGTAATAGTTGGCATTCAGGCGCACAAATTCCTGACAGTTCATCTTCAAGAATGCCTGATACAGAGCGCGTGATGACTCTTGTGAATCAATACCTGAAGGCAGTTCACTTCGCGTGATTTTCGTATTGATTATGGCCGACCTGCGCGGCAGCGAATGGTACTTTCGCTTGGTCGGCAGCAATGGTAATCCGTTTTCGTTCACGTTGTTCTCGAGTACTCCCGCTCGCAGAACGCCATCACCTGCACCAGACGCCGGCTGCGCAATCGATGGCAGCGTCAGCGCCAGGCAACTCAACCAGCAATGAAAGGCTAATATCCTGATTGCGTACATGCAAAGCAATATGCCCGACCCGGACGCAAATGAATTTCGAGGGCACCCCCTATAATCATCGTCAGCAACCTTTACAACGATAGCCGATCGGCATAAGATGGGCCTATGCGGTACGCCTTTATTATTCTTGCTATTTGCCTCACCATGCAACAGCCGTCGGCTGGGCAAGGAAACAACCGGTCGCAAGCACACGCGGAGGGGCTACCGAAGATTGACATTGATCCGTCCAGCGCAGCAGTGGCATCGCCGACAGTAGAGCCGAAGGTGAACATCCAACAGGGTGCATTGCAGCCCGCGCTGGTCAGTGAGAGCGGCCCATACTGCTGTGGAAAGGCACTTTTCGGCTCGCATCAAAAGATTGACGCTTTCCTGAATGGGAAGGTCGATACGCTCTGCGGTTGGGATCCCGTCTATCAGCCGCGGGATGCTTATGGGGACGTTTATGGGGACGATGGAGCCGCCCGCCCACTGATGCCGCTGTTCAGCGCACCGGTGCAACCAATTGGCCGCTCGAAAGGCACCGTTTGGCCAGAGCTCCAATTACCGAGGACAGCTCCAGCTACGTCTCCGCAATAGGATAATACTCGTCTTCGGTCATCCCAAAGGTCCACGCCACGGCCTGCCGAGCACGCGACATATTTGGCGGCACCCGCAGGAAGTATTCGTTGTAAGTTCCGTCAGGCTCCGGAGTAGAGTTGATCACCTGCACGACCAGAATCGGCTCGTCACCCGGCAGGTTCATTCTATACAGCGTGCCGCACTCATCTTGATGCACTTTCACGCACTTACCTGCTCGCAGGTAATTATCCAGCCCAAATCGCTCTATCAGAACGCGACGGATGGTTGTGTTGGTCTCGGATTCGATCTGTTCGAACGTAATTTCGGTGGACAAAATTACTTCCGGCGGAACTAAAATACCGTTCCACGAATAGAGGCACCACCCGTCCGGATACTCGATCGCCGCACCTTTGTCGTTATGCAGCCGCCCGCGATTGTCGCGGTGCACGACGCGCGGACGCTCGGATAGAAAGCAAAGATTCTCGAAAGGCCACCACCACCCGCCGCTCTGAGCGAGCTTCTTTATTCCGTCGAGAGGTTCTGTTCCTTTAACACCAATCTTCTTCAACACGTCATAGTAGGCTAGCCAGTCCGCATCGTGCAAACCGTTTCCGCAATTGAATCTGGCCATGGCGTCGGTGACAAGCCTTCCATTGCCTGAATTGATCGCCAGGCGCAGCGGCTCCACAATAGGGGCCCAGACTTGCTGGCGAATGGACGGCACGACCGTTTGAAAAATCCTTTCGCTAAGCTGGTGCGATATCTGCTGAGACGCCGAGTTCTTCACCGCTTGTTCGACGTCTGTGCGAATGCGTTCGTCACAATTAGAGCCCGCCATCTTACGCAGGTATCGCCACGCCGCGATACCCAGCTTATCGCCGAATATTTTCTTTGCCTGGCTCTCATAGTAGTGTCCGTATTTATCGACAATGGTTTTGGTGGCCTCATCCTTTATGCTCTTGCGGATCTTCGACCAGCTAGCTTCCCCCATGTGCTGCTCGATCTGGCGAACGGACTGCTTCCAAACCGTTTCCCAAACCTCGCGCTGAAAGTCGCTGAGGTCGTCCGGCCATTCTATGGGGCTTCTCAATATGCGCATCGCCGTATCCGCAGCACGCGGTGAGCCCAACCAGACAATCACTGCCGGAGCAGGCAATCCTGCGGATTTGTAGGCCTGTGTGAGTGCTGCCTGCGCCGCCGGACGATCCGCAGGCATGGTCGAACATGCGATTTCGAGCCAGCGGCTTTTTATGACCTCCAGCTGCCGCTCGTCCGCCAACGAATTCAGCTCAGTCAGCAACATCCCTCGGCACGCTCTGCGGAACATACTCGCGCTGCTGAACAACTTTGTAATAGCCTGCAGGCAACTCGATGGTGGCATGTTCTTCATGCACCAGCTTGCAGCCCGGTTTAACGTCGAGATAGCGCTCCCCCTGCAGGGTCAGCAACGTGGCGAATTGTGTGCTGATGGCGTGCGCGTGGCCCGTGACTTCGCCATAAGCAAGCACGATGCGACCGTCGCAGCTAACCGGCACAAGATTTTCGGGAAGGGCCTCGATTTTTCGCAACAGGACGTCGCCCTGCCGATAGACAGCCGTTTCGCGCTTCTGAGTCTTCATAATACCCCTCCGGCAGGGTCACTGACCCCAGTTTATCAAAACCGGCAGAACCTGGACGATCGATGGCGGCAGACCGGCTCTGGCATGCGTTTGCCACGGATCTTTGCACGGGCCGAGTTGCATCAACTCGCCTGGTACTTAATGGTGGCTAATGCGCTCTTGGAAAGCGGGTGTTAGCATGGCTTTCCGGCTGTCGCCCTTCGGTCGTGACCCAAGCGGTAATCGCATGCTGTCTAACCACTCCCTGATTCGATTAGCTTGCCTCTTCGGGGTCATCGCCTTGTGGCGATTTGACCCAACGCCCGGCTACGTCGTGTTGCTGGCAGGATACGTCCATTATCCTCTGTCATTCTTTTATGCCTGGCGCAAGATCAAGGCTTCATTGACGGATCCTCGCAAGGGTTTGGGCACCCTGTCCGCGATCGCTGTGGGCATAGGGCTGTTTTGGCTGAAATTTCCGCTCATTATCTTCTTCGGAATCCACCATGTGTTTAATGAGGTTTACCTCCTCAAACGCGAAATTTGCAAACAGTTCGGCGATAATGCCGGACGAGTCACAACCGGTGCTTTAGTAATAAACGCTGCTCTCTACTGTGTGACGCTGAGGCGCGCCTTTCCGTTCAGTTGCCTACCGCACCGCATGTGGTGGCTAGTCCTGGCCCTAGCCGCCATCTA
>Ga0134128_10002937_pt1 | contig 20889 bp, 20 predicted proteins | sample KB31754_FD_96462 | JGI IMG/M metagenome (GOLD analysis project Ga0134128, IMG submission 96462) | Terrestrial soil microbial communities with excess Nitrogen fertilizer from Kellogg Biological Station, Michigan, USA - KB3-175-4 | ecosystem: Environmental > Terrestrial > Soil > Unclassified ...
CACCATGTCGCCGACGCGAAGTGCCCGCACGTCGGCATCGGCGACCGGGGTCGTCAGCGTCACGGCGCTCATTGTGCGCGGCGATCAGAAGCCATACGTCACCGCACCCGGCGTCAGCACGGCACGCGCGCGACGCGCCGAATGGCACTGCATGTTGACGGCGACCGGGTTCATCGTGATGTGCGTCGCGGCGATTTCGACGTGCACGGCGAACGCGGTCGCGTCGCCGCCGAGACCCTGCGGACCGATGCCGAGCTCGTTCACCGCCGCCGAGAGCGCATGCTCGAGCTTCGCGCCTTCGGGATCGTCGCAAACACTCCCCAGCGCGCGGGTCGCCGCGATCTTGGCGAGGTGCACGCAGAGGTCGGCGCTGCCGCCGACGCCGACGCCGACGATCGTCGGCGGGCAGGTGCGCCCGCCCGCGTCGAGTACGCAGTCGACGACGAAGCGCTCGATCGCCGCGACTCCGTCGGCGGGAACCGCCATCCTGAGCCATGAGTTGTTTTCGGAGCCGCTCCCCTTGGGAATCATCTCGATCGCGAGCTCCTCCGGCCGCTCCGAGAACGCGACGTGGATGACCGGCACGCGCCGCCCGCTCGACGTGTGGCGGTTCTCGCGCGTGATCGGATGCACGATCGACGAACGCAGCGGGTGCTCGCGGGTCGCGCGTTCGCAGCCGCGAACGATCGCCGCCTCGAGGTCGACGCCGTCGACCTGCACGTTTCGCCCGAGCGTCACGTTGTAGATCGGGATGCCGGTGTCCTGGCAGAGCAGGTTGTCGGTCGCCTCGGCGACCGTGATGTTGCGGATCATCGTGCCGAGGACGCGCTTGCCTCCGGCGTCGGTCTCGTCGCGATCGAGGCGCGCGAAGCCCGCCTTGATGTCGTCGGGGAGGATCTTGAGCGCGCGGATGTAGAGCTCGCGCGCGACTTCCTCCACCTGCCGCGTATCGACGTCCATGCCTCCTCGCCCTTCCGCCATCGTGGTACCGCAGGCCCGATTATCGCTCGATCAGAGGAGATCGACGAGAAAAGCGACGGCGACGAGCAGCGACACCCCGGCCGCGGCGGCTGCGAGGCTCTTCTGCCAGCCGCGCCACGGCAGCCATTCGAGTGCGAGCACGCGCAGCCCCCCGGTGAGGTGCAAGCCGAGGAGCACGACGATCGCCCACTCGGAGGCGCGGACGGCGGGTGCGTCCGCCCAGCGCAGGAACGCGTCGAGGCGCGCATCGCCTCGAAGCGCCTCGCCGAGCGCCCAGAAGTGAACCGGAAGGAAGACCGCGAGCGCCACGCCCGACACGCGGTGCACGATGAACGCCCACCAGCCGGCGTGACGATCGTGCTGGGATGCGATCCTCGCGAGCGCGGTCCCGCGCTTCGTCATCGCCGCGTCGCCTTGAGGCTCATCGTGCGAGTGCCCACACGGCGCGCAGGCCGAGCGCAAGGAGCGCGATGCCGATCGCCGCCGCGACGAGGTCCGCGCGGCGTCCGCCGAATCCGAGCCACTCGGCGGCCACCGCACGCAGGCCGATCGGAGCGTGAACGGCCGCGGCGACGACGAAGAGCACGTAGAACGCCGGCCAGGCGATCGACGCGTGCATGCGGCCGAGAATCGCCTGTGCGGTGAGTCCCGCATGAACCGCGTAGAAGATCGTCGCGAGGTGGACCGCAACGCAGACGGCAAGCACCGCGGCGCTCGCGCGCTGCAGCAGCCACAGCCACGCGTCGACGCGCCAATGCGCGCTTCCCCGTGCCGCTCGATCCGTCCGCATCATGCGATCCGCCCGCATCATGCGATCGCGCTGCGCCACCCGACCGGCCGCACGGCGCGGATCATCGATCGCGCTCGAAGAGGGAGCGCGACGCGAGCCGTTTCAGGCCGGCGATCGAGGCGGTTGGCGCGAGATGCTTCGGGCAACGTTCGGTGCAGCTTGCCTGGCTATGACACGCGTGGCAGCCGGCATCGCCGGCCACGGCGGCGAGCCGCGCGACGCGTGCGCCGTCGCGCACGTCGTTTTCGAGGGTCCATGCACGGTTCAACGCGGCCGGGCCGAGGTACGCTGGCCGCCACGCGACGATGTCGCAGGACGCGTAGCAGACGCCGCAGCCGATGCATTCGATCGCCGCGTCGGCGTGGCGGCGCTCGCGGCTCGCCGGCGGCACGCGGGCGGGCGGATCGCGGCGGGTCGCCGTCGGCACGAACGCACCCTTCGCCGCCGTCCATTTGTCGAAGAACTCGCGCATGTCGCAGACGAGGTCACGGATCACCGGAAGATTAGCGAGCGGGCGCAGTTCGAGCCGACCGGCAGGCGCGACACGATCGACGTGGGTGCGGCAGGTCCAGCGCGCGACGCCATTGACGGTCATCGCGCACGAGCCGCACATTCCGACGCGGCACGCGAAGCGATAGGCAAGCGTCGCGTCGAGGTGGCGCTGGATCCAGGTGACGACGTCGAGCACCGTCTGGCTCGGCGCACGCGGCACGCTGAATCGCTCGAGTCGTCCGCCGGCACCGCTGCGCCAGATCACGACGTCGAGCTGCGACGAAGGGAGCGGCGCCGTTTCCGGTCGCCGCTCCCTGGAGAGGCCCCCCGCCTGTGCCGTTCCGGCCGTCATCCTGAACCGGGGTTCAAGATTGGTCGCCTGCCGGGACCATCAGGCACTTCCGCATGGGGAGCGCACACCGGTCCGCTTGGGGCTCGGCAACCTCGCTACGAGAGCATTGGTTCAAAGAACGTAAAGCCGGCTCGAACACCGCAGGGGATTGAATCGATTGCCGGTGGCGTCGACCTCCAGCGTGCTGCCGGGCCGCCCGAAGCGCTCAGAAGAGCTTCTCCTGGCCGGCGAGCGCCTGGTCGATCGCCTCCTGCATCGCGCGAATTCTACGCCGCGCCGCATCCTCGTCAATCGCGCCGCCTGCGGCGGCGAGCCCGGGGGCCGCACGCGCGGCACTGTTTGCCGATCGCCGCTCGCGCAGGAGCTCGCTCGCGAGGTTGAGTGCGGCCATCACGGCGATTCGCTCGCCGCCGGCGACGCGGCCCGAGTCACGAATCTCGCGCATACGCTGGTCGAGGAAGGTCACCGCCTCGGTGAGCGCCTCGCGCTCGTCGTCGCGGCAAGCGACCTTGTAGTCGCGCCCGAGGATGGCGACGTCGAGCGTCACCGCGCCCGGCGCGCGCGCCGTCACGGCGCCACCCTGGCGATCAGCGCGTCGAGGCGCGCGCCCGCCTGGACGAGTCTCGCAGCGAGTTCGCGGTTGCGCTCCTGCGCGGCGACGAGATCGCGCTCGATGCGCTCGTTGGCCGCACGAAGCGCGGCGGCATGCGCGACCAGCGCTTCGACGCGCTCTTCCAGCATGGCGAGTTCGTTGTCCATGAAACGGCGTGACTATAGGCGGCGCGTTCGCCGCGCGTCAACCCGCGCCGGAATCGGTGTCGAGCGCGACGTAGCGCACCGAAAGCACGTCGATCTCCTCGGTACCCCCCGGTGCGGCGAGCGCGACCGCGTCGCCTTCGCGTGCTTTGATCAGCGCGCGCGCCATCGGGGAGACCCAGCTGATGTAGCCGCGCGCCGGATCGACCTCGTCGATGCCGACGATGCTGACGGTCCTCTCGCCGCCGCGCGCGTCGCCGATCGTCACCGTTGCACCGAAGAAGACCTGGTCCGCCGAGTCGGGATCGCGGCGCGCGCAGGGGTCGACGACCTCGGCGAGGTCGAGCCGGCGGACGAGGAACCTGATCCTCCGGTCGATCTCGCGCAGGCGCTTCTTGCCGTAGATGTAGTCGCCGTTCTCGGATCGATCGCCATTGCCGGCCGCCCACGCGACCGTCGCGACGAGCTCGGGCCTCTCTCGTGCGACGAGCTGGTCGAGCTCGCGCTTCATGCGGGCGAATCCGCCCGGTGTCATGTAGTTGCGCGTCCCGGCAGGCAGCGGAGGGGCCTCGTCCGGAGCGTCGTCGCGCTCGTCGCTCGCGTTCGCTTCGTTCGTGAACGCCTTGCTCATGCACCGATTATAGTTTCGGGCGCGCGAAGTCGGCCGGCCCACCGTCGGTCGCGCGGTGCGCGCGGGCAAGCGCGCGGCACAGCTGCGCCATCCCTTCGACGAAGCGTGGGCCCGGCCGGTGAAGCAAATTCGCATCGACGACGAACAGGTTGCCGTCCCGCACGGCGGCAAGTTCGGGCCAGCGACGCCAGTCGTCGAGCCATACCGGGCGAACCGCACCATCGGTGCCGGCCACGATCGCCTGCGGGTTGGCAGCGAGCACCGCCTCGATGCCGACCTGCGCCGCCGGGACGGGGAGCGAAGCGAATACGTTGCGCCCCCCGCAGCGTGCGATCGCCTCGCTGACGAGCTGCGAACCGCCCAGCGTGAAGATCGGCGACGAAGAAACCTGGTAAAAGACCGCGAGCGGTCGCCCCGCCGGCGCTGCGCGCTCGAGGGCGGCAAGCTTGCTTCGGTAGCGTGTCGCCGCTCGTTCGGCGACCGTGCGGGTGCCCGCGAGCACGCCGATCCGCTCGATGTCGTCGGCGATTCCTGCAATGTGCGACGGATTGGCTTCGAAGACCGCGACGCCGTGACCGCGGAGCCACGCGACCTGTGAAGGCGTCGTCCACGGCCAGGTGACGATCAGGTCGGGGGCGAGCGCGACGATGCGCTCGAGCTCGAGCGAAGTGACGTCACCGACGATCGGCAGGCGCGTCGCCGCAGACGGATAGTCGGAGCCCTTGATGACGCCGACCACGGTATCGCCGGCGCCTGCGGCGAAGACCAGCTCGGTCGCGCTCGGGGCGAGGGTCACGATGCGCGTCGCGGCATGGGGAAGCGCCACCCGCTGTCCCGAATCATCGACGACGGCGACGGCGGGCTGGGCCGCAATCACCGGCTGCGCAACGGCGAGTGTTACGGCGAGCGCCGCCGCGCGAATTAGAGCTGCCATCGCAATCCGGCGAAGAAGCGCGCGCCGCCGGTCGCAAAGTCGGCGGCCAGTTCGTAGTTCTTGTCGAGCACGTTGTCAGCACGGGCGAACAAAGTTATGCCGTGCGCGATCGGCAGCTCTGCCGAGAGGTCGACGATTCCGTAGCCGCCCATGCGGCGCAGGTTTGCGGCATCGTCGTAGCGCGCCGACGAGCCGATCCATTGGGCGACCATCCGCACGGCGCCGATCGACTGCGACCACGACACGCTTGCGTGCCGCCTTGCACGCCGCGGCAGCAGGTTGCGGCTCGCGTCGTCAGTCGGCGACTGCAGGTCGAGCGACGCGCGCAACGTCGAATCGTTCCAGCCCAGGTCGCCGGCAAGCGTCACTCCGCGCAACGTCGCATTGGCCACGTTGTTGGGCTGGCAGTTGAAGTCGGCATCGCACTGGAACACGATGAGGTCTCGGACGCGGTTCTCGTAACCGGTGACCTGCGCGTGCCAGGTGCCCGACCCCACGCGACCCTGCGCGTGGAGTCCGGCCTCGACGTTGCGCGACGTCTCGGGCGCGAGCGACGGATTGGAGAAGCCCGGGTAGTAGAGGTCGTTGAACGTCGGCGGGCGAAATGCAGTGCCTGCACTCGCCGTCACGCGCCACGTCGGCGAGAGCCGGTAACCCCACTCGACAGCGCCGGTCGTCTTGCCGCCGAACTGGTTCGAGCGGTCATAGCGAAGGTTGGCCTGTACGGCGTTCGCGCCTGCGACGACGCGATAGATTGCCGTCGCCGAGTTCGTGTCGCGCTCGTCGACGGCGAACGCTGGCTCGGTGTCGACGCGCTCCTCGCGCCGCTCGAGTGCGAGCGTCAGCGTGCCGAACGATCGGCCGGCACCAGGGGCGGACGCTCCGCCGGAAGGGAGCGTGAAGTCGCTCTGCCACGCGTACTGACGCTGCCGAGTGCGGAACGGAAAGTCGCCGTATCCAGTCAGCGACACCGAGTCGTCGCCGCCGTCGCCGACGGTCATGCGCGAGTGCCACCATGGCGCGAAGTCGCTCGCCCACCGCGCCTGCCACAGCGATTCGGTCGTCACCGTGCGGTCGTTGAAGGCGTCGCCGCCATCGAACTGGTTGTCGAGGCGGCTTCGAAAATACTGCAGCGACAGCGACTGGCCCGACGCCGGCGTCAGCACTGCGCGGGCGTTGACGCTGCCGTTCCGATAGCCGTCGCGGTCGGGATCGTAGAGCGGATCGGCCGGATTCGCGATCGCGTTGAAGCCGTCGCTGTGACGCTGCGAGACCTCGACCGATCCGCGCGCGACCGGCGATCCTCCCGACGCACCAGCGCTCGCCGCGATGGTTCCGTACGTCCCGTAGCCAATCGACGCGTTCATCTGTCGTGCGGCGCCCCCGCCGCGCGTGAAGATCTGGATCACGCCGCCAATCGCGTCGGCGCCGTAGAGGCTCGACGCCGGTCCGCGCAGGATCTCGATTCGCTCGATCTGGTCGAGCGGGATCGCCTCGAGCGCGGTCGCGCCGCTCGACGCCGACGACAGGCGCATGCCGTCGACGAGGATCAGCGTCTGCGCGGCATTCGCGCCGCGGAGGAACACGCCCGAGGTCGCGCCGGGGCCGCCGTTCTGCACGATTTCGACACCTGGCACGCCCTGCAGCAGTTCGGTCAGGCTGTCCGCGCCCGCCGCGGCGATCGCGTCGCGATCGATCGCGGTGACGTCGGCGACAAGTTCATCGAGCGACTCGGCGCTGCGCGCCGCGGTGACGAACATCGGCGCGAGCGCGGGCACGCCGGCCGGTTGCGATACCTGCGCGAAGGCAGGTGTGACGAGCGCAGCCGCGACGGCGAGCGCGCGGCGATCGAAACCCAGTGATTGACGTTGCATACAACCTCGCGCCCTGCCGTGGGAACCCCGCACGGACGTCGATCGGGGCAACGCGAGGTTCGGGACAACGCGCACGGCCGTGCGGACGCGCGTGTGGCAACGGATCCCCGCGCTGCAGCTTCGCGCGCGCGGGTCGACATCATCGATCATCGCGCGCGGCGCAGGCCGGTCTCCGGGCTCGCCGGTCCTGACCGTCCCGCCTTCCCGACCGCTTGCCGCGGCCAGTGGCGAGTGCTGGACGATCCACACCGGCTTACCGTTGCGGGGGCAGCCACGGCATTGGCGCACAGACCACTATGCGCCGCACCGCGTTCCCGTTTCACCCGCCGGACGATGCACGCCCGGCGGACACCTGCTTTTCAAGTGTACCCGATCGCGCGCCGGGCGGCGGAAGGAGCGCTGCTATAATGCGCGCCCCTTCGGCAAGTCGGCGCGTCGCCACCGCGTTACCAGCGGCTCCACGGCGTGCGAATGCAGTGACCAGCAAGCTCTACATCCGGACGTTCGGATGCCAGATGAACGAGTACGACTCGGCCCGCATGGCCGACGTGCTCGCGGCCTCCGACGGCCTCGCGCCGACTGCGCATCCCGGCGAAGCCGATGTGATCCTGTTCAACACCTGCTCGGTGCGCGAGAAGGCGCAGGAACGCGTGTTCCACGATCTCGGCCGCGTGCGGGCGCTGAAGGACACGCGCCCCGGAATCATCATCGGCGTCGGCGGCTGCGTCGCATCGCAGGAAGGCGCCGCGATCGTCGCGCGGGCGCCGTGGGTCGACGTCGTGTTCGGTCCGCAGACGCTGCACCGTCTCCCCGATCTCATCCGCGCGCGACGCGAGACCGGCATGCCGCAGGTCGACATCTCGTTTCCCGAGATCGAGAAGTTCGATCACCTGCCGCCCCCGCGGGTCGACGGTGCGAGCGCGTTCGTGTCGATCATGGAGGGCTGCAGCAAGTACTGCTCGTTCTGCATCGTCCCCTACACGCGCGGCGAGGAGGTTTCGCGCCCGTTCGACGACGTGCTGACGGAGGTCGCCGACCTCGCGCTCCAGGGCGTGTCCGAGATCACCTTCCTCGGCCAGAACGTGAACGCGTGGCGAGCGCCCTCCGCCGACGGCGAGAACGGCGTCGCCGACCTCGCGCTCCTGCTCGAGTACGCCGCCGACGTGCCGGGAATCGAGCGGCTGCGCTACACGACGTCGCACCCGCGCGAGATGAATGCGCGGCTCGTTGCCGCCTACGGACGTCTCGCAAAACTCGCCTCGCACTTGCATCTGCCGGTGCAGTCGGGCTCCGACCGCGTACTGGCGGCGATGAAGCGCGGCTATACGGCGCTCGAGTACAAATCGATCGTGAGAAAGCTCCGCGCCGAGCGGCCGCATCTGTCGCTGTCGTCGGATTTCATCGTCGGCTTCCCCGGCGAGACCGATGCCGATTTCGACGCGACGCTGCGGTTGATCGACGATGTCGGCTTCGACGGCGCCTTCAGCTTCGCCTACAGCCGACGCCCGGGAACGCCTGCCGCCGATCTTCCCGGACAGGTCCCCGCCGACGTCGCCCGGCACCGGCTCGAGCGGCTGCAGGCCGCGATCGACGCCCAGTACCGCGCGAAGAGCGCCGCGATGGTCGGCCGCTGCGAGCGCGTGCTCGTCACCGGGCCGTCGGCGAAGGATCCTGGCGAGCTCGCCGCACGGACCGACAACAACCGAGTCATCAACTTCAGCGGCGACGCCACGCTCGTCGACCGCTGGGTCGACGTCGTCGTCACCGGCGCGCAGCCTCATTCGCTGCGCGGCGAACTCGCGGGTAGCGCCGAGCCCGCGGCGCGGGACTACTGAGAGCGCGCCGAACTCCTCGTCGATGCGATCGTCGTCATCCCTCATACGAGCAGGCGCCCGTTTCGCGCGACGCCTGGCAGTCGTCGTCACGGTCCTCGCGACGGTCGCGCTCGCCGGTTGCGCGAGCCTTCACGTATCCGGCCCGAAAGGATCCGAGACGGCGGCGATCGCCGCTGCGGCGGCGACGGCAGCGGTCGAGCATCCACCGGCCGCCGCGAACGGCGCACCGGGATCCGCTCACCCGGCGTCCGCGGCGACGACCGCAGCGGCAGCAGCGGCGAGCGCTGCGGCGCAGGCCGCGCAGGCCGCGAAGCCGTTCGCCGAGGTGACGAAGGATGCGACCGAGCAGAAGGGCCTTTTCAATCTGTGGCGCAAGGACGACAAGGTGTGGATCGAGCTCGCCCCCGATCAGCTCGATCACCCGTACTTCTTCAAGTCGGCGCTGAACCAGGGCATCGGCGAGAAGGGAATCTTCGGCGGCGCGATGACGCGGCCGATCGGCGTCGCGCAGATTGTCGTGTTCCACAAGCACGGGAAGTCGATCCAGCTGATCGCGAAGAACGTCAAATACACGGCCGCTCCCGGCACGCCGGAGGCGTTCGGCGTCGCCGCGGGCTTCTCCGACAGCCTGCTATCGACGGCGCCGATCGCGTCGCAACCGAAGCCCGGCACGAAGTCGATCCTGGTCGATGCGAACGCGCTCCTCTTCAGCGACATCCCGGGTGCATCGACGGTGCTCGAGCGCACCTACCGCCAGGCGTACTCGTTCGACGCACGCAACTCGTCGTTCGGGAAGCTGTGGGCGAACCCCGACGACGTCGCGCTGGAGGTTTCCGCCCATTACTCGCTCGGGCACATCGCGCTGCCGCCACCCCCGCCGGCGAGGTCGACGCTGCCGCCCCCGCCGTCGACACTGCCGGACATCCGCAGTCTCTTCCTCGGCTACTACTACACGTTCGCGACGCTGCCCACCGAGCCGATGCATACGCGGGTCGCCGACGACCGTATCGGTTACTTCACGACGGACCGGTTCGATTTCACGTCCGACCTGCCGCGTCTGCCGATCGAGCACTTCATCGACCGCTGGCGGCTCGAGAAGAAGGATCCGTCGGCGCCGCTGTCGGAGCCGAAGCAGCCAATCGTCTACTGGCTCGACCGCGACATCCCGGTCAAATATCGCGAGCCGATTCGCGAGGGCATCCTCGAATGGAACAAGGCATTCGAGAAGATCGGTTTCAAGGACGCGATCAAGGTCGAGGTGCAGCCCGACAACGCCGATTTCGACACCTCCGACATCCACCACGCCTCGGTGCGCTGGCAGACCGTGGCGCAGAATGTTTACGGCGCGATCGGGCCGTCGGTTGTCGATCCGCGCACCGGCGAGATCCTCGACGCCGACATCGGCATCGATGCGAACAACATCCGCACGGTGCGAAGCCTCCGCCGCGAGTACATTCCGCCACCGAGCGACGCGTACCGTGCGCTCGCGGGCCCTTTGTGGACGTTGCCGGGTGCGGCCGCGCAGGCGTGGAGCTCCGACTTCGATCGCGCCGCGATCGGACCGATGTGCAGCTACGCGAGTGCCGCCACCGAGGAGGCCGCGTTCGGCCTGTCGCTCCTCGAGCTGCGCGGGGAGATCGCGCCCGACGGCCCCGGCGTCGACCGTTTCGTCGACGCCTATCTGAAGGCGGTGGTGATGCACGAGGTCGGGCACACGCTGGGGCTTCGCCACAACTTTCGTGCGTCGACGGTCTACACCGAAGCCGAGCTCTCCGATCCGGCGTTCACGCGCACGCATGGGATCGCGGGCTCGGTGATGGAGTACAACCCGTGGAACATCGCGACGCGCGGCGAGCGGCAGGGCGCCTACGACATGACGACGCTTGGCCCCTACGACTATTGGGCGATCGAGTACGGCTACCGCGAGGTTCCGGCGGCCGGCGAAGCCGCGGCGCTCGCGTCGATCGCCGGAAGGTCGAGCGAGCACGAGCTCGCCTTCGCGTCCGACGAGGACGTATTCGTCTTCGGCATCGACCCGGACGTCAATGTCCTCGATCTCGGCGAGGATCCGCTCGCCTACGCGAAGAAGCGCTTCGAGCTCGTGCACGAGTTGTGGCGGCGTACCGAGACGTTGCAGCTCGCCCCCGGCGAGAGCTACTCGGTGCTGATGAGGAACTTCACCCGCGGATTCAACCAGGCGGCGCAGGGTGCACTCTACGCGGTCAAATACATCGGCGGGCTCACCACGCTGCGCGATCGCGCAGGCAGCGGCCGCGCGCCGCTGACGCCGGTTGACCCGGCGAAGCAGCGCGAGGCACTTGCGATGCTCGCGAACGACGTGCTGTCGGCGACGAGCTTCCGCTTCGAGCCGGCGTTCCTGCGCCGGCTGACCGCGTCGGTGACCGACATGCGGGACGCCGGCGAGCTCGGCAGGCCGGCGCCACCGCTCGACGTATCGATCGACGAACAGGTGGCGACGCTGCAGAAGGCGGTCCTCGACCGGCTGATGAGCCCGCTCACTGCGCAGCGCCTGCTCAACAACGAGTCGAAGGTCGACGAGGCGAGCCGTGCGCTGCGCCTTCCGGAGCTCTACCGGACGCTGCACGAAGCGGTGTGGAGCGAGCTCGCTCGCGGCGGCCAGATCCCGCTCGCACGGCGCAACCTGCAGCGCGAATACGTACGACTCGTCGCCGATGCGCTGATCAAGCCTTCGTCCGGCCTGCCTGCCGACGCGCGCGCGCTCCTTCGCGTCGAGGCGAAGTCGTTGCGCGGCGAGCTCGCGAACGCCGGTTCGCGCGGGCGCTCGATCGAGGCTCGCGCACACGTGGCCGAAATGCAGGCGACGCTCGACGAGGCGCTGAAGGCGCCGATCCTGCGGCAGGGCCCGTGACGACTCGCAGGCGCAGGCAGGCTGGCGTCGTGGCGCCGCCACTCCCGCCCGCGGGACCGACCCCACACGGCGGCGGACGTGTCGTCGACACCATCGCACTGGCGCCGATCGACAACCGCGCGCTCGCCAACCTGTGCGGCGCACTCGACGCGAACCTGCATCAGATCGAGGCCGCTCTCGACATCGCGATCGAGCGCCGCGGCGCGCGCTTCACGGTCTCCGGAGCGCCTGGCGCGGTGCGTGACGGCATCCTCGCGCTGCGCCGCTTCTACGCTGCGGCCGAGAAGCCGCTTTCGGTCGACGACATCCAGCTCGGCTTGGTCGAAGTGGCCGCACTCGGCGGGCACACCGGATCGGCTGCGCTCAGAACACGGCGTGCCGATCTGCACGGCCGCACACCGAACCAGGTCGCCTATCTCGACGCGATCCGCTCGCACGATCTCTGCTTCGGCATCGGCCCGGCGGGCACCGGCAAGACCTACCTCGCTGTAGCCTGTGCAGTCGACGCGCTGGAGCGCGATGCCGTCAAGCGCATCGTGCTCGTACGCCCGGCGGTCGAGGCCGGCGAGCGCCTCGGCTTCCTGCCGGGCGATCTCGCGCAGAAGGTCGATCCGTACCTGCGCCCGCTCTACGACGCACTCTACGATCTGATGGGCTTCGACAAGGCGGCGAAGCTCTTCGAACGCCAGACGATCGAGCTCGCTCCGCTCGCCTACATGCGCGGTCGCACGCTCAATCACTCGTTCATCATCCTCGACGAGGCGCAGAACACCACTCCCGAGCAGATGAAGATGTTCCTCACGCGCATCGGTTTCGGCACCCGTGCCGTGATCACCGGCGACGTCACGCAGACCGATCTCGCGCGTGGGCAGAAGAGCGGACTGATCGAAGCCGAGCGCATCCTCGGGGGCGTGCGCGGGCTCGCGTTCGTCCGCTTCACGAGCGCCGACGTCGTGCGCCATCCGCTGGTGCAGAAGATCATCGACGCCTATGACCGCGACGCGACCGGCTGAGCGGGCCGCGCGAGAACCCCGCCTCCAGCTCGCGATCCAGTGGCAGATCGACCCGAGGGCGCTGCCGCGCCGGCGGACGCTGCGTCGATGGGTGCTGGCAGCGCTCGAACGTCCGGCCGAGGTGACGCTGCGCTTCGTCGGCGCCCGCGAAGGGCGCGCCCTCAACCGCAGCTTCCGGGGCCGGGACCATGCCACGAACGTTCTGACATTCGTGTACGATGGACAGCCGTCGCTGTCCGGCGACATCGTATTGTGCGCGCCGGTCGTGAACCGGGAGGCCCGGTCGCAGGGCAAGCGCCTCGTCGCGCACTACGCGCATCTGGTGATCCACGGCATGCTCCATCTCCAGGGTTACGACCACCAGCGCGCCGACGACGCCGTGCGGATGGAGGCGCGTGAATCCGCGATCCTCGCGAGCCTCGGCCACGCCGACCCCTGGCGCACCGCGCGCTGACCCCCGCCGATGCCGCCGCACGCCGATCCCGACGACAAACCGACGCTGCTCGAGCGCCTGTCGGGACTCCTGACACGCGAACCCGAGGACCGCGACGACCTCCTCGAGGTCATGCGCGGCGCCTTCGAGCGCAGGCTGATCGATGCCGATGCGCTGTCGATGATCGAGGGTGTGCTCGCCGTGTCCGAGGCGACCGTGCGCGACATCATGATTCCGCGCGCACAGATGGACTGCGTGTCGATCGACGACGACCCGCCGCAGTTCATGGAGCTGATCCTCGACACGCGCCACTCGCGCTTTCCGGTCATCGGCGAATCGAAGGACGACGTTGTCGGCATCCTGCTCGCGAAGGAGCTCCTGAATTACTACGCGAATCCGGAGGCGTTCAATCTGCGCGAGATCCTGCGCCCCGCCGTGTTCGTCCCCGAATCGAAGCGCCTCAACGTGCTTCTGCGCGAGTTTCGCGCCAACCGCAACCACATCGCGATCGTCGTCGACGAGTACGGCGGTGTGTCGGGTCTCGTCACGATCGAGGACGTTCTCGAGCAGATCGTCGGCGACATCGAGGACGAATACGACTTCGACGAGAGCGAGGACAACATCATCCCCGAGGCCAACGGCCATTTCCGCGTCAAGGCGCAGACCGAGATCGGAGATTTCAACGCCCAGTTCGGGACGCACTTCGAGGACGACGACTTCGACACGATCGGCGGGCTCCTGCTGAAGTCGTTCGGCCATCTGCCGAAACGCGGTGAAGTGGCGGCGCTCGAAGGCTTCCGCTTCCGCGTGCTGCGCGCCGACAGCCGCAGGCTCTACACGCTGCACGTCGAGCGGGTCGCCCCGCCTGCGCCGGACGACGACCGCAGCGGATGACCGCCGGTCGCGCACTGCCGCCTCTCCTGGCACTCGCCGCCGGGGCGGCAACGGTGTTCGCGTTCGAGCCGTTTCATCTCGGCATCCTGCCGTTCGCGACCCTCGCCGTGCTGTTCTGGCAATGGCAGTACGCGCCCACCGCGAGGAGCGCTGCATGGCTCGGTTTCGCGTTCGGTGTCGGGGTCTTCGGTGCGGGCGTGTCATGGCTCTACGTCGCGATCCGCACGTTCGGCGGGATGCCGGCGCCGCTTGCGGCACTCGCGATCGGCTGCCTCGTCGTCTACCTCGCGCTGTGGCCGGCGGCCGCGGGCTGGGTCGCCGTGCGCGCCGGCGCGCCGGGGTCGTTCACACGCGTCGTCGCCGCCGCGGGCGCTTTCACGCTCGCCGAATGGCTGCGCGGCACGGTGTTTACCGGCTTTCCGTGGCTCGCGACGGGCTACGCTCAGGTTCCCGACGGCGCACTCGCGGGCTTCGCGCCGGTGGGCGGCGTCTACCTCGTCTCGCTCGCCGTCGCGCTCGTCGCGGCGCTGATTGCCGAGACATTCGGCGCAATCGAGCGTGCGGCGCAGCGCGAGCTCGCGCTGCTGGCGCTCGCCGCAGCGGCGCTGTTCGTCGCGGGGGCTGCGCTTCGCACCGTCGCGTGGACCCATCCGCAGGGTGCGCCGCTCGCCGTCTCGCTCGTCCAGGGAAACGTCCCCGAGGACGACAAGTTCGATCCGGGCCTCCGCAAGGCGACGTTCGATCGCTACCTGTCGCTCGTCGCCACGAGCCGCGGCCGGCTCGTCGTGCTGCCCGAATCGTCGTTCCCGATGTTCTCCGACGAGATTCCCGACGACGTGCTGCTCTCGCTGATCCGCACGGGGATCGCGCGCGACGGCGACGTGCTGGCCGGCATGTTCACTGCGCTGCCGCCGCTTTCCGGCCAGCGCGAGCCGCGCGTCTACAACACGGTCGTGGCACTCGGCGCGAGCGAGCTCCAGTTCTACCGCAAGCATCACCTGGTGCCGTTCGGCGAGGCGATCCCGTTCGCATCGGTCGTGCAGCCGGTGATGGACAGCGTGCTCGCCATTCCGCTCGCCGGCCAGGCGCGCGGTAGCGCGTCGCAGCCGCCGCTCGCCGTCGCCGGACACCGTGTCGCCGTCGACATCTGCTACGAGGACGCCTTCGGCGGCGAGATGATCGCCAGCGCGCGTCGGGCCGATCTGCTCGTCAACGTGACGAACGATGCGTGGTACGGCCATTCGATCGCCGCGCGCCAGCACAACCAGATCGCCGCGACGCGCGCACTCGAATCGGGGCGGCCGATGCTGCGTGCGACCAACACCGGCATCACCTCGGCGATCGGCGTCGACGGCCGGGTGATCGCCGAGTTGCCGTGGTTCACGACCGGCGTGCTCGAAGTCAGCGTGCGGGGTTACGTCGGCGACACGCCGTATCTGCGCATCGGCGACATCCTGGCGCTCGCGCTGGCGGCGCTGCTGATCGTAGGCGCCGCGGCAGCGACGATCCGCCGCGGGGGGCGAGCGCCTACACGGTAGAATCGCGCAGCCTGCGACCTACCGATCAGCCGTGCCTCCCTCCGCCGAGCCCGCGCCGACCTTCCAGCAGATCATCCTCGCGCTGCAGAACTACTGGAGCGCGCGCGGATGCGCGCTGCTGCAGCCCTACGACATGGAAGTCGGAGCCGGGACGTCACATACGGCGACCTTCCTGCGCGCGCTCGGCCCCGAGCCGTGGCGCGCGGCCTACGTGCAGCCGTCGCGGCGGCCGAAGGACGGCCGCTACGGCAACAACCCCAATCGCCTGCAACATTACTACCAGTTCCAGGTGGTGCTGAAACCGGCGCCCGCCGACATCCTCGACCTCTACCTCGGCTCGCTCGAGGCGCTCGGTTTCGATCTCGCGAAAAACGACGTGCGCTTCGTCGAGGACGACTGGGAGAACCCGACGCTGGGTGCGTGGGGGCTCGGCTGGGAAGTCTGGCTGAACGGCATGGAGGTGACGCAGTTCACCTACTTCCAGCAGGTCGGCGGCCTCGACTGCGATCCGATCACCGGCGAGATCACCTATGGCCTCGAGCGCCTCGCGATGTACCTGCAGGGCTGCGACAACGTCTACGACCTCGTCTGGACGAGAGCGCGCGACGACGCCGAGGAACGCCTGCTCTCTTACGGCGACGTCTATCGGCAGAACGAGGTCGAGCAGTCGACCTACAACTTCGAGGAGTCGAACGCCCCGCGGCTGATCGAGCAGTTCGCGTTCTGCGAGGCCGAGGCGAAACGCCTGCTCGAGGCGAAGCTGCCGCTGCCCGGCTACGAGATGATCCTGCGGGCGGCGCACACGTTCAATCTGCTCGACGCACGCGGTGCGATCTCCGTTACCGAGCGCGCCGCCTACATCGGGCGCATCCGCACGCTGTCGCGCCTCGTCGCGCAGGCCTATGTCGAATCGCGCGACGCGCAAGGTTTCCCGCTGCTGCCTCCGCGATGGCAGCGGCCGCGGGCGGCACTCCGCGAGCACGCATGACGAGCACACCGTCGACCCCGCGTACGCTCGTCGTCGAGATCGTCACCGAGGAGCTTCCGCCTCGCGCGCTGAAGGCGCTCTCCGAGGCGTTCGCGGCAGGGCTCGTCCGCCACCTGCGCGAGCAGGGCTACCTCGAAGCCGCGTCCGAGGCGACGCCGTACGCGACGCCGCGAAGGCTCGCCGTTGTCGTCACGCAGGTGCGCGGTATCGCGCCTGACGCTGCGACGACGCAGAAGCTGATGCCGGCGAAGATCGCCTTCGACGCCGGCGGCGCCCCGAGCGCTGCGCTCGCGAAAAAGCTCGCCGGCCTTAAGCGCGGCACACTCGCCGACGGCGTATCGCTCGCGCAACTCGCGGATTCGTCAGCGTCCGCGCGCTCGTCCGCGTCCGGCGCTTCGCCCGACACGCACCTCTACATCGAAAGCGACGGCAAGGCCGACTACGTCCACCTCGCGAGCATCGCGCGCGGCGAGCCGCTCGCCCGTGGCCTCACCGAGGCGCTCGACAGGACGATCGGTGCGCTGCCGATCCCCAAGACGATGAGTTACGCGCGACCCGGCGGCTACTACAACGACGTGCGCTTCGTGCGCCCCGCCCACCGCCTCGTCGCGCTCCACGGCGGCGACGTCGTGCCGATCGAAGCGCTCGGCCTCGCCGCAGGCCGCACGACCGACGGTCACCGCTACATGGGGCGGCGCGCGATCGAGGTCGCGAATGCCGACGCATGGGCACCGACGCTCGAAGCCGAGGGCAAGGTGCTGCCGAGCTTCGACACCCGGCGCGCCGAGATCGTGCGCGAGCTCCTGCATTTGGCGGCCGGCGACCGGGTGATCATGCCGGACGCCCTCGTCGATGAGGTCACGTCGCTCGTCGAATGGCCGACCGTTGCGATGGGCAGCTTCGACCGCGAGTTTCTCGCCGTGCCGCACGAGTGCCTGATCCTCACGATGCAGCAGAACCAGCGCTACTTCGCGCTGACCGGCGGCGACGGCCGGCTGCTGCATCGGTTCCTGCTCGTCGCCAACAATGCGCCGGCCGACATGTCGGCGATCGTCCGCGGCAACGAGCGCGTGCTTCGCGCGCGCCTCGCCGACGCCAAGTTCTTCTTCGACCAGGATCGCAGGCGCGCGCTCGCCTCGCGGGTCGGCGCGCTTTCGGGCATCGTCTATCACAACCGCCTCGGCAGCCAGCTCGAGCGGGTCGAGCGCCTGCGCACGATCGCCCGTGCGGTCGCGCCGGTCGTCGGCGCCGACATCGCCCACGTCGACCGCGCGGCGCTCCTCGCAAAGGCCGACCTCACGACCGGGATGGTCGGCGAGTTTCCCGAGCTGCAGGGAACGATGGGGCGCTATTACGCAGGATTCGACGGCGAGCCTGCCGAGGTCGTCGACGCAGTCGCCCAGCATTACCTGCCGCGGTATGCGGGCGATGCGCTTCCCGCGGGTCCGGTCGCGCAGGTGGTCGCGCTCGCCGACCGAATGGAGCTTCTCGCCGGCATGTTCGGCATCGGAGCATTGCCGACCGGCGACAAGGATCCGTTCGGCCTGCGCCGCGCCGCGATCGGCGTGCTGCGTATCGTCGTCGAGCACCACCTCGCGCTTCCGCTCCCCGCGCTGATCGCCGAAGCGTTCGCAGCGTTCGCCGGCGTCGCCGCCGTGAAACCCGATCCCGCCGGGCTCGCCGGGTTCATGTTCGAAAGGCTGCGCGTCCATCTGCGCGACCAGGGCTACACCGCCAACCAGGTCGAGGCGGTGCTGTCGCTGAAGCCCGAGCGCATCGACGCGGTTCAGGCGCAGCTCGCCGCCGTGCGCACGTTCGAGACGCTTCCCGAGGCACAGGCGCTGTCGGCCGCCAACAAGCGCATCGTCAACATCCTGCGCAAGGGCGATGCCGAGGCGGCCCCCGCGATCGACCGCGGGCGGCTTGCGCCAGGCGCCGAGCACGACCTGTGGCTCGCGTTCGAGCGGCTGGCACCCGTCGTCGAGCGCCACTGTCAGAGCGGCAACTTCACCGATGCACTGCGCGCGCTCGCTTCGGTCAAGCCCGTCGTCGACCGCTTCTTCGACGATGTACTGGTCATGGCCGACGACCCGGCGATCCGGGCCAACCGGCTCGCCCTGCTGCGCGCTGTCGCGGCGACGATGAATCGTGTCGCCGACCTCTCGCGGCTCGCTGCCTGAGCGAACGGGCAGACGACCGGCGGCCGGCATGGTTCAGTTCGCATCGGATGCTGTCGTGACCACGCGCGCCGCGCGCCTCATCGTCCTCGACCGCGACGGGGTCATCAATCACGACAGCGAGCAGTACATCAAGGCGCCGGACGAGTGGCGGCCGATCGCCGGCAGCCTCGAGGCGATCGCGCGCCTCAACCACGCCGGCTTTCGCGTCGTCGTCGCGACCAACCAGTCGGGCGTCGGCCGTGGTCTGCTCGATTTCGCGACGCTGACGGCGATCCACGACAAGATGCACCGCGCGCTCGCACAGGTCGGTGGACGCATCGACGCGGTGTTCTTCTGCCCGCATGCCGCCGATTCGCGCTGCGAGTGCCGCAAGCCGAAGCCGGGGATGCTGATCGAGATCGGGCGCCGCTTCGAAGTCGACATGACCGGTGTGCCGGTGATCGGCGACAGCCTGCGCGACCTGCAGGCCGCCGAAGCGGTCGGCGCGCTGCCGGTGCTGGCGCTGACCGGCAAGGGCGAGCGAACGCTGCGCGAGGGTGGCTTCCCGCCGCATACGCTGATCTTCCCCGATCTCGCGTTCGCTGCGTCCGCGCTCCTCGCCACCGATTGAACGCATGGCGCGCGTCGGGACGTCGCTCCGATCGGTGCTGTTCACGTTGTACCAGGGGTTCGTCACTCCGGTCTACGCGGTGCTCGTCGTCGCGCTGTTCTGGCTGCCGCGCGTGCCCCGCTACCGTTTCATCACCGGCTGGTGCGCGCTCAACCTGTGGGGAGCGCGGCGGATCTGCGGGATCGAGAGCCGGGTGATCGGCGCCGAGCACATCCCGCCCACGCCTTGCGTCGTCGCGTGCAAACACAGCTCGACGTGGGAGACGCTGTTCATGTCGAGATTGCTGCCGCCACTCGCCTACGTCGCGAAGAAGGAACTCCTTGCGGTGCCATTCTTCGGCTGGGGATTCTCGCTCGCGTCGCCGATCACCATCGACCGCAGCGCGGGTCGCGACGCGATGATACAGATGGCCGAGCAGGGCCGCGCTCGCTTCGCGCAGGGCTTCTGGATCGCCGTCTATCCGGAGGGCACTCGCACTCGTGCCGGTACGCGGGCGCGCTACAAGACCGGGGCCGCACGGCTCGCGATCGCGCTCGGCGTGCCGGTCCTTCCGATCGCCCACAATGCGGGCTGGCTGTGGCCGAAGGGTCGCGGCGGCAAGCGGCCGGGAACGGTCACGATGTCGATCGGCGCTCCGATCGATTCGACCAGCAAGGATCCGGACGCGCTCACTGCCGAGATCGAAAGGTGGATCGAAACGGAAGTCGCTCGGCTCGGGAAGCCGGCGTGACGCGCGCTGCCGCGCACACGACGCGTCGTGTGACCCTCTGCGGGCAGGCGATCGAGTACCGGTTCGTCCGCGCGCGGCGGCGCTCGATCGGCATGGAGGTCGATCTCGACGGGCTGTCGGTGCGCGCGCCGCGCTGGGTAGGCATCCGTGAAATCGAGGGCGCCCTCGCCGAGCGTGCCGAATGGATCGTCCGCGCACTCGCCGAATGGCGCGGGCGCCGGCGCGAGGTAATGCCGCGGCGCTGGGAATCGGGCGCGCCGATTGTCTATCGCGGCGACGAGCTCACCCTCGAGCTGCACGACGCGCGCACGCTCGCCATCGCCGCCGACCTTTTCCATCTCGTCGTGCGACACCCGCGCGCGGACGACGAGCAGCAGGTGGCCGACGGCGTGAGGCGCTGGTTCCGTGAGCAGGCGTGGGCACTCGTCGCGGCGCGCGTCGCCGCCTATGCGGCGCGCATCGACCGCATGCCGGCCGGACTGCGGCTTTCGAACGCGCGCGGCGAGTGGGGGAGCTGCAACGCGCGCGGTGAGATCCGCCTCAACTGGCGGCTCGTGCAGCTCCCGCCGCAGCTCGCCGAGTACGTCGTCGCGCACGAGGTGGCCCACATCGTCGAGCTCAACCACTCGCCGCGCTTCTGGGCGGTGGTCGGCGCGATGCTCCCCGGTTATGCAGCACTGCGCCGCGAGCTCGACGACTGGACCGCGCTCCTCGCCGCATAGCGGCGTCGCTGCCGGCTGGACCTGCCGGTGCCGGCGTGATCGCAGGGCATTTCCGGTTTGCCGCGTGCTAGCATCGAGTGCGATGAATCGCCATCCGCCCGCTCGCGCGACGTTCGCGGCGATACTCGCCGCAGCGCTCGCCGGGGTGATCGCGCTCGGCGGCTGCGGCGTCAAGGGTCCGCTGCAGCCGGCGCCCGAGACGGTGCGGAAGACACCGGCACAAGCACCCGCGACGACGCCGAACAC
>Ga0134128_10002939_pt1 | contig 20886 bp, 20 predicted proteins | sample KB31754_FD_96462 | JGI IMG/M metagenome (GOLD analysis project Ga0134128, IMG submission 96462) | Terrestrial soil microbial communities with excess Nitrogen fertilizer from Kellogg Biological Station, Michigan, USA - KB3-175-4 | ecosystem: Environmental > Terrestrial > Soil > Unclassified ...
AAAGGGTGTGAAGTCCGCCGACGCCGCCGACGCCGCCGCCGACGCCGCCGCCGACGCCGCCGACGCCGCCGCCGCCGCCGCCGCCGCCGCCGCCGCCGACGCCGACGCCGCCGACGCCGCCGACGCCGCCGACGCCGCCGCCGCCGCCGCCGCCGCCGACGCCGCCGCCGCCGCCGACGACGCCGCCGCCGACGCCGCCGCCGCCGCCGCCGACGCCGCCGCCGACGCCGCCGACGCCGCCATGTCGGAAGAGGCTGATCTGGTGAAGGTGATCACCGCAGCGAAGCAGACGCACGCGAGCGTGTGGAGCGCCGTGTACCACCATCTCCGCCCCAAGTTCGATGCGGCTTGGAAGGAGCGCATGGGCGACGCCTACGCCGAGCGCACGTCGCGCGCGCTGAGCCTTCTCGACCGGATGATCTCGCTGGGCAACGCTGCCTAAGAGCGGCGGAGGGGCCGTGCGCAAGTTCTTGGTGGAGCATCTGACCAGCGAGATGGAGGGCCAGCTCCTCACGGGCGGGCGCCTCCCTGCTGGTGCCTACAACCTCGAGGTCCGGCCGGCCTGCACCACGCGCGCGAATGAGTTCGACGTGCTCGTGGACGGCGTGGTGGTGCGTCATGGCCTCTCGAAGGGGCGCGCGCTGAAGGTTGCCGCGATGCTGCGCGCGGCCTACCGCGAGGCGTGGATGGGGAGGCAGGGGTGAAGTGCGCCTGTCGCCACGAGGCGCCGCACACGCCCGCGTGCACCGCGCCGGCCTGCCGCTGCCCGAAGCTTCGGCCGCTCGCGCCGCTGCCTTTCCAGCTTGGCGGCTGGGCCTGCATCTACGCGGATCCGCCGTGGCCTGAAGAAGGCGGTGGTGGCCGTGGGTGCCAGAACCACTACGACACGATGGAGCCGGAAGAGATCGCCGCGATGGAGGTGTCGACCATCGTTGCGCACGAGGCGCACCTCTGGCTGTGGCTCACCAACAACTTCGCCGAGGACGGTTTCAAGGTGGCGCGCGCGTGGGGCTTTCGCCCCGTCACGCTGATCACCTGGCCGAAGAAGCGCCAGGGACTAGGTCATTACGCGTTCGGGAAGACCGAGCACTGCCTTCTCGCCGTGCGAGGAGACCACAGCATTCGGATTGGGCAGACCACCACGCTCCTGGACCCTTGGGAGCACCCCGAGCGCAAGCACAGCGCGAAGCCGCCGCAGATGCGCGAGCGAATCGAGCGAGTGACGCCGGGCCCGCGGCTGGAACTCTTCGCTCGCGTGGCTGCGCCTGGTTGGAGCGCGTGGGGGAATCAAGCGCCCGGCGCCGAAGTCATTTCGATCGCCGGCCGGGCGTGCGCTTGGTGCGGAAAGCCGGGCGAGCTCGCGCCATGCGACGGCGCAATGGCCTGCGAGGTGTGCCGTTCGACTCGAGCACGAGCTGGGGAGGCGATGTAGATGGCCCGGACGCGACAACTTCACCCGGAGTTCTTCAAGCACGAGGACCTTGGCGCGCTCTCGCCGCTCCACCGGCTGCTCTTCCAAGGCATGTGGTGCGAGGCCGACCGGGAGGGTCGGCTCGAGGACCGGCCGAAGCGGCTGCGAGCAACGTGGCTGCCTTACGACGACGCTGACGGGGACAAGCTGGTTGACGACCTGGTCGCCCGCAAGCACGTGGTCCGGTACGAGGTCGGCGGCCTGAAGCTGCTCCTGATTCCGTCCTTCAAGCGGTGGCAGAAGGTCCACCCGAGCGAAGTGGAAAGCAAACTACCCGGTCCTACTACCGATTCCGGACGGAGTGAGAACTCACTCCACGTGGATTTGAAGCCCACTCCAGGTGGAGTTGGAAATCTGCCTTTGCCTTCTTTGCCTTCTCAGTCTTCTTTGCCTACCAGCGACCTGCAGCAGCCGGTCGCGGCATCGCCCCCGACTCCGCCTCCCGAGTCGCGCCTCACCGGCAAAGACCTGCGCGAGCGCTGGAACGCCTCGCTCGTCGACGGCTCGAAGCGACCGCCGTGGGAGGAGTTCTCGGCTGCCCAGGAGCTTCAGGCCGACCGTGCTGCGCTGGAGTTTGATCGCGGCAAGTGGGACCGCTTTTTCGCCGTCCTCCGCGTCTCGGCGTTCCTGAACGGCTTCGGGGCGAAGGGCTGGGCGCTGACGCCGCGCAAGCTGCTCGCGGAGCCGCGGCGCTGGGTCGAAGCGGCGCTCAACGGCGAGTACTCGGGCCCAGGCGACATGCGCGAGCCCGAGCAGGAACCGGAGCCGGCGGCCGTCATGTGCCGCGAGCACCCGGACCGCCGCGCAGTGAACCCAGTGGCTGCTGTTCCGCAGTGCGGAGACTGCGCCTTTGCCGACTTGCGACCGAGACCTGCATGAGCTTCCGAGCGCGAAAGGTCGACGACAACCAGCGCGCCGTGGTCAAGGCGCTCGAGGCACACGGATGCCGCGTGCAATCGCTCGCCTCGGTCGGGAATGGCTGCCCGGACCTCGTCGTGGGTTACCGCGGGCGGCTGTACCTGCTCGAGGTCAAGAACCGCGACGGACGCGGGCTGGGACTCACCGAGGCCGAGGCCGCTTGGCACCAGCGCTGGGCGGGCATGGTCGCGGTCGTGGACGGCATCGACCAGGCGCTGCTCGCGGTGGGCATTCGGAAGCCGCAGCCTGGGTGCATGGTCTGCCAGGCCGGCAGCCTGGAGCACCCCATCGATTGCCCGTGTCTGTGCCACGCCAAGAACCGGAGGGGAGAGTGAAGCCGATGGACAAAAGTGGAGTCGCGCCCGCCAATCTCGAGTACCCAGAGCCGCGCACGCCAGCGGAGGCCATCAAGCTCATCGATCGCGCGTGCTCAGACGCGCTCAAGGTGCTTCGGCAGTGCGGCCAGTCGGAGGCTGAAGCTCTGCCAGCTGTCGCGGGCCGCGCGCTCAAGAACGCCTGCATCGCGCTGTTCCTCGGCGGCCGCACCAACTACGAGATCCGCCGGCTCTTCAAGACCTCCATCCCGGTCCTGCGCGCCCAGTTCGAGGAGGAGCTGAAGCAGGCGGTGGAGCAGAGCCAGCGCCGCATCGTGCGGCCGGGAGAGCCCCATTGAGCTGCGCGTTCGACGGCTGCCAGCGCCAGGCGGCGCGCGGTGGGTACTGCTGGGGCCACGTCCAGCAGCAGTCCCGCGGCCAGCCGCTGCACGAGCTGCGGTTCTACGGTGAGCCCCTCACCCGGCTCTACGAAGCGGCGATCCGGTTCTACGAGGTCGACGAGGACGACGAGCACCGCGCCGCGGCCGACAACCTCCGCACGGCCGCGCTGGCCTACGCGTGGCACGTGCTCCGGAAGCAGGTCCGCAAGGTGCCGAGTTTGTCCACCTTGCAGGCCATCCTGCGAGGGTGAGCCGGAGCCCCCAGAAGCCGCTGACGGCCAAGCAGCAGGCCTTCGTGGCGCAGTACCTGGTCGACAAGAACGCGACCGCGGCCGCGGTGCGCGCGGGCTACTCCGAGAAGACCGCGGCGAAGATCGCCTCGAACCTGATGAAGAAGCCGGCGGTGAGGGCTGCCGTCGACTCCGCCGTGGCCAAGCAGCTCGAGCGCGTGGAGGTCTCGGCCGACGAGATCCTGGCCGGCCTCAAGCGCGTGGCGTTCTTCGACATCGCCGAGGCGTACGAGGAGACGGGCAAGGGCGACGAGCGCGGCGAGAACCGCATGCGCTCAGTGCGGGACATGCCGCGCGACGTGCGTGACGCCCTCGCCGGCATCGACGTGCACTACGACGGCAAGGACGAGCCGGGCTACGTGGTGAAGCTCAAGGTCGACGGCCGGCTCAAGGCTCTCGAGCTCCTCGGCAAGTACCGCAAGCTGTTCACCGAGAAGGTGGAGCACTCGGGCGCCGTGAGCGTCGAGATCGTCGACCCCTACGCCGAGCCGCCGAAGGAGCCGAAGCCGTGACGGCGTCCAATGCGGCCGCCACGCGTCCCAAGGTCCGCGTGTCGCTGCCCTACAAGCCCCGCGCCCATCAGCGCGCCGCGCACGCGCTGCTGATGACCGTGCGCTTCCTGGTGCTCGTCTGGCACCGGCGGTGCGGCAAAACTCTCTTCGCGGTGCTCGAGCTCTTCCTTGGCGCCCTCCAGTGCAAGCTCGAGCGTGGCCGCTTCGCGTACATCGCGCCGCAGCTCAACCAGGCCAAGGGCATTGCCTGGGATTACTTGAAGACGCTCGCGCGCTCGGTCCCGGGCACGGTGATCAACGAGGCGGAGCTCTGGGTCGAGTTGCCCACCGGCCACCGCGTTCGAATCTACGGTGCGGACAACCCCGACGCCTTCCGCGGCCTCTACTTCGACGGCGTTGTGATGGACGAGCTGGCGCAGATGAAGCCACAAGTGTGGGGGCAGATCATCCGCCCCGCGCTCGCTGACCGTCAGGGCTGGTGCATCTTCATCGGCACGCCGAAGGGCGTGAACCTGCTCTCCGAGCTCTACTACCGCGCGCTCAAGGGCGAAGAGGGCTGGGCGGCCGACCTGAAGCGGCACTCCGACACCAACGCGCTCTCGGAGGAAGAGCTCGCGCAGATGCGCCGGGAGATGACCGAGGCCGAATGGGCACAGGAGATGGAGTGTGACTTCAACGCGGCGGTGGAGAACGTTCTCATCAACCTGGCCGACGTGCTCAAAGCCCAGGAGCGGAGCGCGCTCGAGGCGGACTTCTCGTTTGCGGCGCGCGTGATCGGTGTTGACTGCGCTCGGTACGGCGGAGACCGGAGCGTCATCGCCTTCCGCCAGGGCATCGTGGCCTTCCGTCCAAAGATCCTGCCCGGGATGGACACGATGTCCCTCGCCGGCGCCGTGGCCAAGGTAATCGACGACTGGCATCCGGATGCCACGTTCATCGACATCGGCAGCTTCGGCGCTGGCGTCTTCGACCGCCTCAGGCAGCTGGACTACGACGTGATCCCGGTGGACTTCGGCGGGAAGCCGTCGAACCCCAAGTACGAGAACAAGCGCGCAGAGATCTGGGACGAGATGCGGGAATGGGTGGCCACCGTCGGCTGCCTGCCCGACATCCCAGAGCTGCGTGAGGACCTCCCGGGCCCGCGCTACACGTACAAGAACAAACGCGGCCACATGCAGCTCGAGAGCAAGGAATCAATGCTCGCGCGCGGCGTGCGAAGCCCGGACGTGGGCGACGGCTACGCTTGCACGTTCACGATGCCGGTGCAGCCCAAACCGAAGATCAACATCCCTGGCCACCAAGAAGGCTACGCGGTGGGCCACGACTACGACCCCCTCGACGTGAAGCGGTTCAAGTGATTGGAGGCAGGACCATGGGCACTCCCACCGGAAATACTGCGGCGATCCCCGCACTGCCGAACAACGGCGACTACACCGACTGGCTGCTCAAGGGCCGCCAGGCCGCGATGCGCACCATCGCCGCTCGCCGCGGCCAGGCCAGCACCTTCCTGTCGATTCCCTCGACGGGCACGTCGTCTCTCTTGGGCGGCGGCATCGGCTCGACCGGCAACGGCACGGGCAACACCGGGGGTGCGTAAGGGCTACCTCAATCGAGAAGCGCAAGCGCCTGCAGCGGCGCCTGGACGCGCTGAAGTCTCATCGCAGCCAGTGTGAGATCCAGTGGCGCAAGATCTCCTGGTTCATCTCGCCGCGCCGCACTCGGTTCTTCACGACCGAGGCGGAGTCGTCGGGCCAGAGCAAGGAACAGCACATCATCAACAGCACGCCCACCACGGCCTCCCGCACGCTCGCGGCCGGGATGATGGCGGGCATCACGTCGCCGGCGCGCGAGTGGTTCCGGCTCACCACGCCCGACGAGGAGCTGGCCGACGAAGGGGACGTGAAGAACTACCTCTACGTCTCGATGAAGCGGATGCTCTCGGCGCTCGCCCGCGGGTTCGTCTACAAGGACCTGCACACGCTCTACGGCGACATGGGGGACTTCGGCGTCGGCGTCGTCTTCATCGACTCCGACCCGGTCGACCTCATCCGCAGCTACTCGATCCCCATCGGCGAGTTCTACCTGGCGCAGGGCCCGAACGGCCGCGTGGACACGCTGTTCCGCGAGACCAGCCTCACCGTGGGCCAGCTCGTGAAGAAGTTCGGCATCGAGGCGTGCTCGAACCGCGTGCGCGACCTCCACGGGCAGAACCTGCTGGACGAGAACATCCCCGTGATCCACGTGGTGATGCCGCGCGAGGACTACGACCCCGACAAGGCCGACTCGCTGAACATGCCGTGGGCCTCATGCTGGTTCGAGGTGGGCGCCACCGAGATGGGACTGCTCGGCGAGAGCGGCTACAACGAGTGCCCCTTCATCGCGCCGCGCTGGAACACGACCGGCAACGACGTGTACGGCACGGGCCCCGGCCACGCCGCCATCGGCGACGCGATGACGCTCCAGCTCAAGGAGCGGAAGAAGAACCAGGGCATCGAGCGCATCGTGGACCCGCCGCTCATCGGGCCCAAGCCGCCCACGGGCAAGGCCATCTCGATGATGCCCGGCGCGCTCAACTTCTCGGAGGGCCCGGCCACCGGCAAGCAGTTCGAGCCGCTGGTGGTGGTGCCGCCCGAGGCGATCTCGGTCATCGACAACTCGATCCGCCAGGACGAGCAGCGAATCGACACCGTCTACTTCGCGAACCTGTTCCTGATGCTGAGCCAGGAGCAGGAGGGCGGCCAGCCCATCACCGCGCGCGAGGTCGCCGAGCGCGCGCAGGAGAAGCTGCTGCAGCTCGGGCCGGTGATGGAGCGGCTCGAGGGCGAGGCGCTCAATCCGCTGGTGGAGCGCATCTACGGCATCCTCAACCGCGCGGGCCGACTGCCGCCGGCGCCGGCGGTGCTGCAGGGCGCGAACTTGCTCGTCGAATACCTGTCGATCATGGCCCAGGCTCAGAAGGCCGTGGGCATGGGCGCGATCCAGCAGTTCGCCGCGTTCGTCCAGAACGTCGCCGAGGCCAAGCCGGAGGTCCTCGACAACGTGGACACCGACCAGATGGTGGCCGACGTGGCGGACATGCTCAGCGTGAACCCGCGCATCATCGTGGCGGCAGACAAGGTCGCGAAGCTCCGCGCCGCGCGTGCGCGCCAGCAGCAGGCGCAGGCGGCCTCTGAGCAGGCGATGGCGGGGGCGGTGGCTGCGAAGAACCTCGCGGGCGCGGACATGAGCGGTGACAACGCGCTCACGCGCCTCGGTGGAGTGCCTGCCGCGCAGGCCGGGAGCGTCCAGTGATCACCCTCGAAGAGCTGCACAAGCACCAGGTGGAGCGCGACCTGCGCGAGGTCCTCAAGACGCCGCACGGCCGGCGCACGTTCTGGTGGCTGGTCGACGAGGTCTCGGGAGTCTTCAACACGAGCTTCGCCGGCGAGCAGACGCACCAGACGGCGTTCCACGAGGGCAAGCGCGCGGTCGGCGCCGAGCTCGTCGAGACCCTCCAGCGCCTCGCGCCCGAGGAGTACCAGCGGATGTTCCTCGACGCGATCGAGGACCGGAGGCTGGCGCGCGAGGAGTACGAGCGCCTGGAAAAGGAGCGGCTCGAGCAGGAGCAAAAGGCTCGTCCGTGACCCTTCGCCGAGTTTGTCCACGCACCGGTTGAAACTGCTTCCGTCGACGTAACGGACGGGAGCACGCATGGCGGGCGAGACCGAGAACACCAACACCGGCAACGCGAGCGCGAACGGCTCCGGCGGCGGTGCGGGTGGCGGGTCCAGCACCAGCGGCCAGGGCGGCGCGGGCGACAAGACCGGCACGCAGACCTCGACCAGCACCACCACGGGCAAGACCACGGGCACGGAGTCGATGCTCGAGGTGAAGACGAGCACCGAGGGGCAGGGCGACAAGAACCAGGGCGACAAGTCCAAGGCCGACGACAAGGCCAAGGACGACAAGCAGGGCCAGGGCGACAAGGACAAGGGCCAGCCGGCCGAGCTGCAGCTGAAGCTCCCCGAGGGCCTGGACCCCAAGGCGCCCGAGGCCGTGGCGACTGTCGAGCGCGTGAAGGCCTTCGCCAAGGCGCATGGGCTGAACGCGGCGCAGGCGCAGGCCGCGGCGGACGAGCTCTTCAAGACCGTCGAGGCGGACCGCAAGGCCATCGCCGAGTACGACGCCCAGCAGAAGAGCTGGGCCGACGCCGTCCGCGCGGACCCGGAGATCGGCGGCAAGAACCTTGACGCGAGCCTCAACATCGCCCGCGGCGCGGTCGCGTGCTTCGGCGGTGCCGAGCTGGGAAAGGTGCTCACCGAGGCCGGCCTGGGCGTGAACCCCGTCGTGGTGAAGGCCTTCGTGAAGATCGGCAAGGCCATCGCCGAGGACTCGATTTCGGGCAGCGAGAACGCCGCACCCAAGACCGCGAAGAACGACGAAGAGACGTTCCATCGCGCGCTGTTCCCCACCATGTTCAACGGCCAGGGCGCGAAGCCCTAAAGCCAGGAGGCGTGAAGGACCACCGCAAACACGACCGGACTTCCGAATCTTTTTGACCACGTCTCGCGCATGGACCCCGACGGGGCCATCGCGAAGGTGGTCGAGGGCCTCACCAAGCGCAGCCCCGTGATGCAGGACGCGGTCGCGGTGGAGGGCAACCTCGCCGACGGCACGACGTTCACGACCCGCGAGGGTCTGCCGGGCATCGGCCGCCGCCGCTTCGGGCAGGGCGTGGCGCCGACGAAGAGCACCACCTCGAAGGTGAAGGAGCCGGTGACGCTGTTCGAGGGCAACAGCGCCGTCGACGTGGCGCTGGCCAACCTCAACGGCAACGCGCCCGCGTTCCGCGCCGACGAGGACCGGGCCTTCATGCAGGCCTTCAACAACCAGGTCGAGTCCGCGCTCATCTACGACTCGCAGGCCGCGAACGAAGACCAGATGAACGGTCTCATCCACCGCCTCGACTCCACGTCGGGCCCGGCGGGTGGCCAGATCGTGAAGCTCGGTGCGGGCGGCTCCAACACCAACACGAGCATGCTGCTCGTGGGCTGGGGCAAGGACACCGTCCACACCATCTTCCCGAAGGGCACCAAGGGCGGCCTCGACCACAAGGACATGGGCGAGCAGCTCTGGGACCCGAACAACGACGGCAAGAAGTTCCGGGCGTACGTCACGAACTGGAACTGGCAGATCGGCGTCGCCGTCAAGGACAAGCGGTTCATCGCCGCGGTCCGCAACATCGACATGAGCTCGGAGTCGGGCGGCACCATCGCCGCGCCCGTCAACGACCTCATCATGGCGGCGATCGACGCCTACCACCTCATCTACTCGCCGGAGGACGTGCGCCTCTGCTGGTACGTGAGCCGCAAGCTCGCCGCGATCCTGCACAAGCAGGCGGTGAACTCCATCAGCAAGTCGACCCTCTCCTACGAGATGGTGGCCGGCAAGCCGGTGGTGAGCCTCATCGGCGTCCCCATCCGGATCTCGGACGCGATCATCAACACCGAGGCAGCGATCTCGTAACCGCGAGCTCGCCCCCGCTCCCGCCCCGCTGCTGGCTCCGGCCGGCGCGGGGTTGAGGTGTCAGAAGGGGCCACGTGCCCCGCGAACTTTCAAGGAGCGACCATGGGACTGCGTGACCAGAACGTCATCATGTCGGACAGCCAGGACCTCACTGGCGCGGGCACCGGCGCCACCCTGTGCAGCAAGAGCATCGACCTCTGGGGCGGCGCTTCGTCCGGCGGGCTCATCACCGACACCACCCTCCAGACCGACGTGAACGGCAACTCGCCGGCCCACGACCCCGGCCTGGCCGACATGGGCCTGGATGTGCGCGTGGACGCGGCCGTGACCAGCGCGGGCGCGGCGACGGTGCAGGCGCAGGTGATCACCGCCGACGACCAGGCGCTGACCACCAACGTCACGATCATCCAGCAGACGGACGCGATCGCGAAGGCCACGCTGGTGGCGGGCTACCGCTTCAAGCTGGGCCGGCTGCCCCCGGGCATGAGCCAGCGCTTCCTGGGCGTCCAGTACAACGTCGGGACCGCCGCGCTCACCGCCGGCAAGGTCTCCGCGTCGCTCGTGGCCACCCCGCAGTAATCGGCTGTCCTTCGAGGAGCTGAGCCATGAGCGGGACCAAGAAGTGGATCGTGTTGGGCGAGCCCTACTACCGGCCGGGGATCGGTCTCATCCCGGTCGGCGGAACGGTGGATCTCCCCGAGGGCGAGGGCGTCCCCAAGCGGTGGAAGCCGTTTGTGGAGCCCACGGTCGCCGAGTCGACCGAGGCATCCGGCGGCGAGCCCGCGCAGCCCCAGAAGAAGGGCAAGCGCCCTTCGGATTCCAGTCCGGCCTAGCTCGAGCGGCGCAGGCGCCGCGGTTCCGTGAGGTGCGCACGTGGCGTTGAACGACTTCGACATCGCCAACCGCGCTCTCGGCCGCATCGGGAACCGCGAGTTCATCACCAGCCTCGACACCACCGTCGACGGCAGCGAGAACGCCGCGCTGTGCGCGCAGTACTACGCGCCCGCGCGCGACCGCGTTCTGGCGCGTGCGCCCTGGCGCTTTGCCTCGCGTGTGGCCGCGCTCCTCGAGTGGGACGCCGGCGTGACGTACGCCGCGTGGGCCGTGGGCACCACGTACGCGAAGAACGCCCAGGTCACCGGGCCCGACGGCAACGTCTACTACTCGCGCCAGGCCGGCAACGTCGGCCACACGCCCGTGGGCGACATGGATGACGTGTGGTGGGCGCCGGGCCCGAGCGCGCAGATCGTGCCGGGCTGGTCGTACGTCTACGCGCTGCCCACCGACTACCACCAGGCCCAATACATCTTCAGCGGTGCACGCCCGGGCGCGATGGCCGTGCCCACGATCGACGCCGCGCTGATGTTCGGCGTGACCGACGTGGGCGTCCTACCCGCCATCAACGGCACGCCGCCGCCGATCCCCTTCGTCGTCCAGGCGGGCTACCTCTTCACGGACCTGCCCAACGCCAAGCTCGTCTACACGTACCAAGCGACGGACGTGACCACGTTCCCGCCGCTGGTGGTGGACGCGATCGCCACCGAGCTCGCGGTCGACCTGGCGCTGGCCGACGCCACCAAGGCGAAGCTCGCGGTGGGCCTACGCGGCGAAGCCGAAGCTGCACTCGAGCGCGCCGCGGCCGCCGAGGCCAACAGCGAGCAGCCCGACTGGCGCCCGGACAGCTCGTTCGTAGCGGTGAGGGGCTGAGCCATGGCCTCGATTCGGCAGCCCAGCTTCGCGAGCGGCGAGCTCGCGCCGCCGCTCTGGGGTCGCACCGACCTGCCGCGCTATGCGGCCGGGCTGCGGCGCCTCTTCAACTTCTTCGTGAGCAAGCAGGGCAACGCGGTGTCGCGGCCCGGCGCGCAGTACCTGGGCACGGCGTCGCTCAACACGGTGAACCTCAACGCGAACTCGCCGCCCGGCCTGCACCTGCCCACGGTGCTGGTGACGCAGGGTGCGGCGGTGCGGTTGATCCCGTTCTACTACTCGGACGACGAGACCACGCAGAACTACGTCCTGGTCTTTGGCGAGCAGTACCTGGGCATCCGCAAGAACGGCTCGGGGCTCACGTTCACGCTCACCGGATCGATCCCGTACCACGCGGCAGATCTGCAGAAGCTCAAGTTCGCGCAGAGCGGCGACGTGATCACGCTGGCCTGCCCGGGCTACCCGCCCGCCACGCTCACCCGCGGCCTCTCCGGCACCACGGTCACGGGCAGCGAAAGCGACTGGACCTACGCGGTGCTGAGCTTCGACCGGCCCACGCCGCCCTCGCTGGTGGCCGGGCCGCCCTCGGGCGCGCGCATCATGGAGGCCTACTTCGGCACCGTCGATGCGCAGCACCCGGCGAAGGCTTGGGCGTGGCTGGTCACGGAGATCCGCAAGGACGCCTACGGCAACGTCTACGAGACGGCGCCGTTGCGCGCGAACGGCTTCGTCTGGAACGGGTCCCCGTGGAACCCGCTCATCACGTACAAGAACCGCACCGTCGTCTACATGGGCAACGTGCCCGGCCGGTCGAACACGTTCGATTACTGGTTCGCGCTCCACGATGGCGTGACCTCCCAGCCGCCGCTCACGAACGGAAACCCGACCTCGGACTGGTATCCGGTGAGGAGCTACGACGGGTCACACACGTACGGCCTGGGCGACGTGATCTTGGACTCCGGCCCGGTGTTCCGGACCTCGCTGCAGGCCGGCAATCAGGGGAACGCTGAGACCAACACCAGCTTCTGGAGCGCGCAGTTCTCCGGCTTCACCTCGTTCCAGACCGACGACTACTCGCAGCTCGACGTGCAGGTGCCGGTGTACCCGGACATGCCCGTGCAGCTCTGGCTGACGGCCTCGAGCAATCCGCTCACGGACCCCAACTTCGTCGCCTTCCGGGTGTACCGCGGCCGCGCGAACCTCTTCGGCTGGGTGGGCGACTCCGCCGGCGGCTCGGTCTCGACCAACTTCTTCATCGACGACGTGGAGAACCCCGACTACACGCTCCCGCCGCCGCAGGGGCTGAACCCGTTCCAGACCGGCGAGTACCCGAACTCGGTGACGTACTTCGCGGACCGCCGCGCGTTCGGTGGCACGAGCGGGAACGCGTCCACGGTGCGGCCGTGGTTCTTCTTCCTCTCGGCCGCGAGCGACTACTCCAACTTCGACCAGCACTACATTCCGCAGCCCGCGGACGCGCTCGTTGAGGCCCTCACCGCGCGGAAGAAGGAAGTCATCCGCTCGGTGGTTGGCGTGAAGAGCAAGCTCTTCGTGTTCAGCAACTCCGCGGTCTGGGGAGTGGGCGGCACCAACGAGTCGCCCATCGCGCCGGACAACGTCGACGCCGGCGTCGAGGTGGACATCGGCGCTGACTGGAACCAGCCGCTGGTGGTGGGCGGGCACATCCTCTACGTGCGCGACAAGGGCACGGGCGTTCGCGCCATTCAGTTCGACTGGCAGCGCGGCGGCTTCGCGAGCTCGGACCTCTCGATCTGCGCCGAGCACCTGGTGCTGGGCCACGCCGTGGCGGATTGGTGCGTTGTCGAAGACCCCTGGAACCTGGTGTGGATCGTCCGCGACGACGGACTGCTCCTCAGCCTCACCTACGCGCCGGATGACCAGCTTTGGGCCTGGGGCCAGCACCAGCTCGTCGTGGCCAACCAGCCGTCGACGGGCTACGGCGTGCCCAGCGGCATCGTGCAGTCGGTGTGCTCCATCCCCGAGGGCGACGAGGATGTGCTGTACCTCGCGGTGCAGGGCTGCGCCGCGGTGCCCTTCAACGGCGCAACCACGTACCGCGTCGGCGACCTGGTGGTCTCCGGCGGCCACTTCTTCCTGTCCAAGACCGCCGGCAACGTCGGCAACACCCCGCCAAGCGACGGCTCGAGCGACACGCATTGGTCGGGTACCACGACTCCTGTCGGGCCCGCTTGGATCTGCCGCCTCTCGACGCGTCTGATCACCACGCTGAAGCGGCCCGCGTGCGTCGATGCGTACGTGGAGTTCGACGGCAGCTACGCGCCCACGGACCAGGTGGGCGGGAGCCCAGGCGAGAACCTCGCAGGGCTCGCCCACCTCGAGGGCCAGCAGGTGATGGTGCAGTACGACAACGCCACGGACACCGCGGCCGCGGACACCTTCGGGCCCTACCTGGTGACCGGCGGCTTCATCGTGGCGGCACCGCCCACGCGCGCGTGCAGCCGCGTCTTCGTGGGCCTTGGCTACAACTGCGAGCTCGAACTCCTGGACCTGCCCGACGGTCGCACCAAGCGGAAGGTGGTGACCGAGGTCGGCCTCGAGGTGATCGGCGGCGGCGTGCTGCAGGCGGGGCAGTCGCTGGCCGACACGCTCAAGCCGTCGAAGGTGATGAAGCCGGGCGCGGATCTCCTGCGCGTCACGGTGGCCGGCTCCTGGAACACGGGCGGCCGCGCGGCGCTGCGTCAGACGAACCCGCTCCCCGTCACGGTGGTGGGCGTCACGCGCGAGGTGGACGCCGGTGACCTCTGAGGCGCGAGTCCGGGACTACCTCGCCGGCGACGCCGAGCGCCTGGCCGCGGTGATGCGACCGGCCGACGCGGCGGAGGTGCAGGCCGAGACCGGCCACGCTCCGCTCGAGGCGCTCCTCGAGTCGGTGCGGGTGTCCCGGAAGACCTGGGCGCTCGAGCTGGGCGGCGAACTCGCTGGGATCTTCGGGCTCCGCGACGGCCCGCGGCAGTCGTTCCTCGCCCAGCCCGACTACATGGTGCCGTGGCTGCTCACCGGCGCCGCGGTGGATCGCCACCGGCGCGCGTTCTGGGCGACCAGCCGGCGCGTGATGGGCGCGTTCCTCGAGATGTACCCGGTACTCGCGAACCTGGTGGACGCCCGGTACGCGGCGGCTCTGCGGTGGGCGTGGCGCCTGGGCGGAGAAATCCACGACGCGGTGCCCATCGGGCCGTCCGGCGCGCTCTTCCACCCCGTCATTTGGAGGCGCCATGGGTAGCCCTCTCGCACTCGGACTTCAGGGAGCCGGCCTCGGTACGGGGCTGGCGGGCTCGTACCTCCAGGCCAAGGCCGAGCAGCAGCAGCTCGCCGACAAGCAGGCCGCGGACCTTCAGAACCAGGACCTCGCCAAGATGCAGGCCGCGAGCGCGCTGCAGCGCGGCGGCTTCCAGGCGTTCCAGCTGCGCCAGCGCTCGGACACGCAGCAGTCCGAGCAGCGTGCGGGCTTCGCGGCCTCGGGCGTGAACTCCGGATCTGGCACGGCCGCGGCGGTGCAGGCGATCACCGGCGGCGTGGGCAACGCGGACGCCGAGCAGGCGATGCACAACGCCGCGCAGCAGGCCTGGGGCTTCCAGGTCACCGCGAACCAGTACGGCGCCCAGGCCGAGCAGGACAAGCGCGCGGAGGGCCAGGTCCTCACTGGCGCGGTGCTTGGCGGCATCGGCGGAGGCTTGGCCGGCGCCAGTCGCCTCTACGGCGCTGCCCGCGAAAACCTCGGCGGCGGCATCGGCGTTCAGCCCGGAGGCTTCTGATGAAGGTCCCGTACGACCCGATGTCGCAGGTGGCACCGCAGGGCACGCCCGACGTGCGCGCGCAGGTGATCACCAACCCCGGCGGCGCCCAGGCCGAGGCTCGCGGCGTGAGCCAGGTGGGCGCCGGCCTGGACGAGATGGCCGACCAGGTGGCGCGAGTCGCCCGGATTGCGAAGCGCCACGCGGACGAGATCGGCGCGACCAATGCGGTCACGCGCTGGGAGAACGGCAACACCACGCTCGGCTACGGCACCACCGCAGCGCCGCAATCACAGCCGGACGCGACGGGCGCGAGCTCCGGCGGGCCAACGGCGGCGCCGGCGACGCCGCCCACCGACACCAACGCGCCGCACGAGCTGCCCAGCGGGCCGCCGGCCAGCGTCACCGCCGCGATCTCCGATCCCGACTCGAAGCTCCCGCAGCAGGGCTTCTTCAACACCAAGGGCATGGACGCGGCGAAGTATGCCGACCCCACGCTGCAGGCCATGGGCGCGAGCCAGGCGGAGATCGCCGCGGGCCTGCCGAACGACGAGCAGCGGCAGATCTTCCTCGAGCACTCCAACCAGCGGCTCGTGGACCTGCGTCGCCAGGTGATCCAGCACGCCACCCAGCAGCAGCAGGTGGCGCTCGAGCAGTCCACCAGTGCGGCGGTGGAGAGCTCGTTCGTCGCCATCAACAACGAGACCACGCGCGCGGCCAACGCCGACGCGGCGATGACCTCGGTCGACACCATTACCCAGCCGGTGGTGGACCGCATCAACGCCATGTACCGCGGCCAGCCGGACGAGGCTGCGCAGAAGGTGGCCGGCTACAAGCAGGAGGTCGCGCTCGGCCTCGTGCAGCACTACATCGCCGCCAAGGACGCGACCGGCGCCCAGAAGGTGCTCGACGCGCGCAAGGACGCGCTCGCCTTCGGGCCCCGCGGGGCGCGCGAGCTCGAGGAGCTGCAGAAGACGGTGTCGCTGCTCGGCGCCCAGCAGGACGGCGAGACCGCGGCCAACGAGCTCGTGGCCAACGCGAAGGGCAAGGGCGACCTCTACGACATGGCTCAGATCGCCGACGGGGCGATCCAGCGCGGGAAGGGCATGTCCAAGGAGCAGTTCTCGGCCTTCGACCAGGCCGTGGGCAAATGGCGCGGGCTCGCTGAGGATGCGAACAAGGCGAACGGCGCCAACCACTTCAACACCGCGCTCACCGCCCTGCAGAACCGCTGGTCCATCAACGACATCTCGCCCACGGATGCGACGTGGCTGCACGAGAACGACCCCAAGGGCTGGCAGGGCATCCTCGACGAGGCGGCGCGCCACGAGCGCGCCCAGGCCCGCGGGCAGAAGGTTGAGGAGACGCCGGATCAACTCCGGACGTTCTACGAGTTCAAGGACTCCATCGGCGACCTCAGCCCGGACGAGCTCGCGTCGGCCAAGCCCGGAAGCATCATCTCGTCGGCCGTGAAGATGGGCATCTCGCTGAAGCGCGCCGGCGAGCTCTCGGACTACCTGCTCAAGCTCAAGCACGACCCCGCGGCCGCGAACACGGGGCTCACGCCGTCGCAGAGCGACGTGATCAAGGACGAGCTGATCTCGGCCGGTTTCGGCGAGAACCACAACGGCGTGATGCGCATCAAGTCCAGCGCACTGCCGCTGCGCACGAAGCTGGAGCAGGAGGTCCTCAAGGAGCAGGGCACGCTGCGCGGTGCGTCCTCTGGCAAGGACAAGAAATACATGCTCGACGGGGACGACCTCCGGAAGTTCCTCGGGCCGGCCATCGCGCCCGTGGTCACCGAGACGCACTGGTACAAGGCTGACGACACCAAGCCGGCGATCGAGACGCCGGGCTACAAGTCGCAGGCCGTGCCACAAAAGGACGCGGACCAGATCAGCGAGGCGCTCAAGGCTGCCGGCGAAGAGGTCACGCCAGCGAAGATCCGCCAGGTCTACGAGTCGCGCTCGGTCGCGCCCGCCGCGGCCCCGAGCTCCGGCGCAGCTCCGGCCGGCGGCACGGTGAAGATCGAGGACCTGGCCAAGGACCCCACGCAGGCGTCCCTGCTTGAGCCCGTGGCTCGCGCGGCGATCTCCCGGCTCAGCGGGAAGCCTGGCGAGCCCGACTTCGTGCCCGTGCAGCCGCGCGCGTCCCTGAAGCCGCCGGCGCGCCAGAAGATCGTGCTCCCCGAGATCCACCTGCCGGGGAAGGCGAAGCGGACCGAAAGCCCGCTGCCCGATGAGGACCAGCAGGCACTCGACGAGACCGCCTCGCTCACCAAGAACATGGGGACCTGATGGCCACCGACAATCCGTACCTCGAGACGGTGCAGCGGATGTTCCCCCAGAACTCCGCGCCCGAGCCGCAGCCCGAGCAGGACCAGGGCGATGACGGCAACGAGCTCGCCAACCCCAACGCGAAGCCGCGCGATGCGGACGCGACGCTGCGCAAGCGCGACGTGGACCCCAACAACCAGACCCCGGTGCTCGAGCCCACCCAGGCCGAGCTCGAGTCGATGGGCCTCGACCAGGACTACCGGAACCCCAAGACGGGCAAGGTCTCGCCGGGCGTAGCGATCCCCGACCAGGACCAGGAGCCGCAGCAGCCCGCGGAGCCGAACCCGTACCTGGCCACGGTGCAGAAGCTCTTCCCCAAGGAGGGCCAGCAGCCCGCGGCCACGGACGGCGGTGCCGACAACGACACGATCGGGCAGTTCCTCAACTGGCGCGCGCGCAAGCCGCAGTTCGACTCGGTCCAGGCGCTGGACGTGCTCCGCTACGCGGAAGCCTCGGGCAAGCCTGTCGACTGGGTGGCGGACCACCTGGACGACGTGCGCAAGAGCGTGGACGCCTCGCAGGTGGACCTGCAGGACCTCGCGCAGAAGGCGCCCGCGCTCCAGGACTACCTGGCCCGCCAGGGCGTCCGCGTCGACGCCCACAAGGACGACGTGCCGGTGCTGGCGCAGATCGAGGGTACGCTGGCCGACGCGGCCCACGCGGTGACGCAGGCGCCGCAGGCATTCGTAGACGCCTGGGGCGAGCAGGGGCTCATCTACCGGCAGTTTCTCGAGGCCAAGGGCATGGGCAGCGAGGAGAACCGCACCGCCATTGCGGCCGACAAGGCGGAGATCGCCGCGCGCCAGGACTACGGCGTCCACGGTGTGGTGGGCCAGGGCATCATCGGCGGCGTCAAAGCCATCCCCGTGATGGCGCTCGACTGGCTCGTGCGCAAGGCGGTGGGTTCTGCGATCGGTCGCCTCGCGCCCGTGGCCACAGACCTCGCCGGCGGCGGCCCAGAGAACCCCGTCGCCGACGTGGGCGCGGCCGGGACGGCCCTGGTGGGCGAGATCGCCGGACCCTCGGCAGCGTCCGCGGGCTTCAACTACGTCGAGACCCTGGGGCCGACGTTCGACGAGCTCTCGCAGCTCAAGGACGAGCACGGGCAGCCGTTCGACCCGCGGCTGGTGCGCGGCGCGTCCGAGTTCGTGGCCATGCTCAACGGCGGCGTGATGGGCCTGGCGGGCCCGTTCGGCGGTGAGGTCTCGGGGCTCTCGAAGAAGCTCCTGCTGCGCGAAGGCGTCGACACCGCGAAGCGGTTCCTGCTCGAGCCGGGCGCGGCCGCGGTGGTGAAGCGGTTTGCCGCTCGGTACGGCGAGCACGAGCTCTCCGCGCTCTTCATGGGCGCGATGCAGGGCGCGATCGGCTCGGCGGGCTCCGAGGGACTGAAGACGCTCTACGGTCAGGACATCAACGAGAGCGCGCGCAACGTCATGGACGCGGCGTGGAAGAACGCTCTCAAGATGGCCAACGACATGATGTTTGTGTCGGGCGCGAACGCCGGCCTGGAGACGTACGGCGAGGCGAAGCAGGCCGAGAAGCAGCGCGTGGTGTTCAAGGCCCAGGGTGACGAGGTCGCCAGCCAGCAAGGCGCCGCGCGGCTGCAGCAGCTCGTCGACCTGGCGCAGCAGTCCAAGACGCTCGGGAAGATGGCGCCCGGCGAGCGCGCCGAGCTCATCTCCTCGATGTTGCTCCACAAGGACGCGCCGGCGGAGATCCGCATCGACCGCCAAGCCTGGGACGAGCTCCACCAGCCCGAGAAGAAGGACCCGGCCAAAGCGGCGCAGGAGCTCACGGGCGACGACGGCGAGGCGTACGCCCACGCGAAGATCACCGGCGACCTGGTGGTGCCCACCGAGAAGTTCATGGAGCTGGCGGCGACCGATCCGGAGCGCGCCGCGAAGCTGCTGCCCGACACGCGCATCGCGGTCGACGACCAGAGCCCGCGCCAGATGCAGGAGGCGCAGGAGCAGCTGCAGAAGCGCGCGGCCGAGGTCGCCAAGCTCGAGCCGGGCGAGATGGAGGACAGCGCGCGCGAGGTCTACGAGGACTATCGCCGCAAGGCCGAGGCCGCGGGCAGTGACCCGAAGGAGGCCGACGCCAACGCGCGCCAAGTCGCCGGCGCCATGCAGAGCTGGGCGGAGCGCTTCCAGAAGAGCGGCTCGAGCGTCACCGCTGCGGACCTCTACGACCTGCAGCGTGTGACCATCGAGGGCCCGCGCGGGCAGCAGCTCGAGCAGGAGCCCGAGACCATCAAGGCGCTCCGGAAGCGCTACGCGGCCATGCCGGAGGACGAGCAGAAGAAGTCGCTCTACATCGACCGCCTCACCGGGCTCTACAACGAGCGCGGGTACGAGGCGCGCGCGCACGACGAGTCCCGGCCGTACACCACCGAGGTCCAGGTGGCGCAGGCCAAGACCATCAACGACAAGCTCGGGCACGACGCCGGCGACAACGTGCTCAAGCTGTTCGGGAACGTGCTGAAGAAGAACGGCATCACCGACGCCGTGCGGCGCGGGAACACCGTGGCCTTCGACCACGCCACGCCTGAGGAGGGCAAGAAGATCGTCCAGGCGATGCGGGACGAGCTCGGCCACGACCAGGTGGTGACCAGCGGCACCGCGCGCGCGGAGGAAGGCGACAGCGGCGCGGACCGCCTGCAGCGGGCGGCGAAGGAGCACGACCGCCGCAAGACCGAAGGGCGCACGCCAGACAAGCAGGGCAAGACGAAAATCCCCGCGCGAGACGCTCCGTTCGCGGAGACCACCGACACGGCCGCACTGAAAGCCCACCTCGAGGGCCAGGCGCGCCCGGAGACGGCCACCGTGTCACCGTCGCACGAGCAGGACTTCGAGCGGCTGAACGGCGGGGACATCTTCCGCGAGGCGAACCTCACGCCCGAGGGCCTGCTCAACGAGAACGGCTACCGGCTCGCCGTCGACGAGGCCAAGGAGCGCGCGAAGAAGACCGGCGGAAAGGTGCACTACCTCTCGGCCGACGTGCGCGGCGTCGGCGACATCAACAAGGCTTTCGGCAAGGGGCTGAGCTGGGAGGAGAAGGGCAAGCCCACCGACGAGATCATGTCGGCGATCGCGGAGCAGATCGCGCGGCGCCCGGAGGGGAAGGAGTTCTTCATCGCCCGACCGCACGGCGACGAGTTCTACGCGGTGCACGTCGGCGGGGAGGAGGCGCTCGAGGAACTCCACGATTTTTTCGACAACGCCGACCGCAAAGCTGCGAAGTCGCCCTTCTATCGGGAGGTTGTGCCGGCTGGCTCCCACGAGCCCACGCACGTTATCCTACAGCGTGGTCTGAGGATCGCCCACGGGACCGGAGAGACCTTCGATGAAGCCGACCGGCAAGCCCTCCCCGAAGCCAAGCTCGCCCAGGACAACCACCCCGACGCCGACGAGCGACCGGCCAAGCCCGAGCTCGTCCCCATCGACAAGTGGCAGCGGGTGGCGCGCGATCTCACCAAGCGGCAAGGACATGAGCCTCAAAGAGTGGGGCGAGGACTTCGGGAAGAGGTTTCAGGAGGGCCTGGACCAGACGGCGGTGATGAGGGCGGAGGAACGGGCGGCTCGGGCAGCGGGGGAGAACGTCCCCCGGATGAGGCTCGAGGAGCTGGAGAAGTGGTACGAGGCGAGGATGGCCAAGAA
>Ga0134128_10002942_pt1 | contig 20865 bp, 20 predicted proteins | sample KB31754_FD_96462 | JGI IMG/M metagenome (GOLD analysis project Ga0134128, IMG submission 96462) | Terrestrial soil microbial communities with excess Nitrogen fertilizer from Kellogg Biological Station, Michigan, USA - KB3-175-4 | ecosystem: Environmental > Terrestrial > Soil > Unclassified ...
AGCGAGTGCGGATCAGATGCGCCATGTAATCGGACACGGCGATGACCGTGTCGCTGTGCGCCATGACGCTGTTGTAGAGATTCTTCACTCGCCCCTTTTCGGAATAATCGGAATGATAGGTCGTGACGAATGGGATGCCGGTGCGCCGCGCCGCGATCAGTGCACTCCACGCGGGAGCCCGGCTTCTTGCATGAATGATCGAAACGCCTTCGCGCCGTATCAACGCAGCGAGTCGCCCGGCGTTTCGTGCGAGAATGAGCGGGTTCTTCGACGCCAGCGGCAGGATGATGTGTTCGGCACCCGCAGCTTCGAGCGGCTCGACCAACTGGCCGCCTTCGGAAGCGACGATGGCGCGATGCCCGGTCTTTACCAGCGCCGTTGCAATCTGCAGGCAGCCGAGTTCGGCGCCGCCCGCCCGCATGCGAGGTATGACTTGCAGCACGGTCAACGGTTCGGGCACGTTCGGCTCATCGCGTTCGAGGATTTGGAGAAGCGGCTATGACGTTACGGAGGGTTCTATAAGGTGCAGGAAGCCGAACCGCAAACTCTGGTCGTCGGTACCGGCGGCACAGCCCGCAACATCGCCTATCGGGCTCGAAAAGTATCGCAAGACAATAAGCCCGGCATCGTCTGGTTACCCGGATTTATGTCGGACATGGCCTCGACGAAGGCGACGGCAGTTGCAGATTGGGCGGCGGCGCGCGGCTTGCCTTCGACGCGATTTGATTATTCAGGTCACGGGCAAACCGGCGGCGCATTCACCGATGGAACGATTGGTCGCTGGCTCGAAGAAACGCACGCCGTCTTCACGCGCGTCACGACCGGTCCGCAAATCATCATCGGATCAAGTATGGGCGGTCATATTGCGCTACTGTTACTTCGCAAGATGCTGCGAGAGGAGCCGTCGGAGGCACACCGCGTCAAGGCGATGGTTCTCATCGCTCCGGCGTGGGACATGACCGAGGAACTGATGTGGAAGCGGTTTCCTCAGGAGGCGCGCCGCGAGATCATCGAGAAGGGACGCTACGATCAGCCGTCTGCTTACGGCTCGCCGTATCCGATTACGCGGCAGCTGATCGAGGATGGCCGTCAAAATCTTTTAGCCCGCGAACCATTTGATCCAGGCCGTCCCGTCGTCATACTTCAGGGGTTGCAAGATCCGGATGTGCCCGCCGCCCACACGCGCGAACTCCTAGGCTTCCTGACGGGCGACAATGTGCAACTCATCGAAATTGCGGACGGCGAACATCGCTTGTCGAGGCCGCAGGATCTAGATGTGCTCTTCGCCGAGATCGCCAAGTTCGCGTAGTCGTTACTTGTCGTTGTCCGGCTGCGCGTCGTCGTCATCGGGAAGGCCTTCCGCGACGGCGTCCTCAAGTCCCGCCGGACCAACCGCCTGCGCTGTCGGCTCCGGCACCAACCAAAGCCTGAACTCTTGCGTCACAAGCGCGTTGCCGCAAACGAGGTCGCCGTCATCCTTGCGGCAGCTCGTGTCGGCGGCAACCGTATACGACCCGTCCGCGACGCCGCGGCTCTCCCCGACCGCAACGACCTGAATTTGTGAGCCGGGTCCGAGGGCGATGTTACGGAAGGCGCACGCCGATTTGCCGCTGCACGAGTCGGACGTCGCGGTGTTGGTTGACTTGAGCGCCAGCGCCTCAGATCGCGGCATGGGTCGGGCCGGCGCCTCGAGCCCGTTCGAAATCCAGCACCGCTGGTCGAAGCAGATGATCGGATCGGGCTTGACGGCCGAGGCTGCGTCGTTGCCGTCGGAATCGAGCACGAGCAGAACCGTGACGCGCGGCTGAACCTTCGATTGAGCGTCAGTATCGTCCGAGGCTGCCGCCGGTGGCAGTGCCGGAGGAGGTGCTGCGGTTGGTGCCGGCTTCACAACTGCGGGCGGCTCGGGTGCCACTGGTTCGGCAAGGCGTGCAGGGGCGGCAGGCGCTGGCGCAGGCGTAGGCTCGGCCGATGGTGCGGCAACCGGCGTTTTGTCAGTCGTCGTCGGCGCGGCGGGTGCCGTGACGGCTGGCGTCGCGGCAACGGGCGCCGCCACTTTTACCATCATCTCGTCTGCACTTTGGCGCTCGAGTTCTTCGGCCCGCGCTCGGCTCAGCATATCCAATTCGTAGTCGAGGTCGGGCCGCTCAGTCGTCAGCGCCGGCTTCGGGGCCGGTTTCGGATCGCTGGCTTCCGAGAACTTTTGCGCGATGACCTGAGCCGGATCGATCGGCTCCGCCGGAACTGGCAGCGCCGAGCCCATCAAGGCTAGCGTCGCGACCACCGATAACGCACTCAGCTGCATGGAAGGTCGTCCCGCATATCGAAAGGCGCCGGGAGCATATCTACGAGGCATTCCAGGCGGAATGGCGGAAAACGTGTGGCACGATTTGAAAAGCCTACGTCGTGCGCCCGGCGATGGCTTTGAGCCCCTCGACGTAGGTCGGATAGGCTAGAGAAACGCTCAATTCGGCCTTCATCCGCGCGTTCGAAACTTTCTTGCTTTCGCCGTAAAAGCTCCGAGCCATCGGCGACAGGCCGGCATCGGCCGGATCGGTAGCTGGAGGGCACGGCACCCCCAACAGCTCGGCGCCGTAGGCGATGACGTCCTGCGGCGGGGCGGGCAGGTCGTCGGTCACGTTGAAGACGTGGTCGCCGGTGCTGAAATGCAAAGCGGCGTCGACGGCTGCCGCGATGTCGTCGACGTGGACGCGATTGGTGACTTGCCCCGGCTTGAAGATACGCCGTGCGGTACCGGCGCGGAGCTGGTCGATGGCGCTTCGTCCGGGGCCGTAAATGCCCGGAAGGCGGAAAATGACGACGGCCTTGCCGGTTTGCCGCCCAAGACCGAGCCAGTCGTTTTCAGCTTTGAGCCGTCGCGTTCCGCGCTCCGTGCGGGGATGGGGCGTCGTCGTTTCATCGACCCAGCCGCCGTCAGCATCGCCGTAAACACTTACGCTCGAGAAATAGCCGATCCAGGAAATCGACGGACTCGACGCGATGTCGTCGCGATAGTGAGCAAACGCCGGGTCGCCGCTCGCATCCGGAGGAATCGAAAGCAGCACGTGCGTTGCACTGCGAAGAGCCTCGGCGACTTCGGCGTTCCGCGCCCGGCCGTCAAAAAGGAATGCGCTGTATCCTTGCCGCGTCAGGGCGTTGGCTTTCTCGGCATCCGTGCTCGTCCCTGAAACGGTCCAGTCGCGTGCCGTCACGCGCCGGGCGAGAGCCGTGGCGCTGTAGCCGAGGCCAAAGCAAAAAAGCTTGTTCATGCCGCGCATCCCTCAAGGTTGCGCGTCCATTCCGCCGAGACATCGCCATCCCTTTCGCGCGGTTCGTGATGCTGTCTCAACGCCTTAACGTCCGCCTCTTTCAGAAGACGGCGAGCCGCCCAGACCGCCATCGCCCGAACGAGCGGTGACGCATCGTCGAGAAGCGGCGTGATTAGCGGCATCAGCGATGCATCGCCGGAATTTCCGGCGGCGATCAGCGCATTGCGGACAATCCGATTGCGCCCGGTCCGCTTGACCGGCGTTCCGGCAAACCGCTGCCGGAATGATACGTCGTCGAGCGCCAGAAACTCCGCGATGGGCGGATTGTCCGTTTCAGCTCGAGCCGCAAAGCGCAATTCACTCGCGGCGGAAGCAAACTTGTTCCACGGACAGATTGCCAGGCAATCGTCGCAGCCGAACACGCGGTTGCCCATCGGGACACGAAACTCGGGCGCGATGTGTCCCTTGTGTTCGATCGACAGGTAGGCGAGGCAGCGGCGCGCGTCGAGTTGATAGGGCGCCGGGAACGCCTTTGTCGGACAGACGTCGAGACAGCGCTGGCAAGAGCCGCAGTGATCCACCTCCGCGGCGTTGGGCTCGAGATCGGCGGTGGTCAGAATGGCGCCGAGAAACAGCCACGATCCGTGCTCGCGCGAAACGAGGTTTGTATGCTTGCCCTGCCAGCCGAGCCCGGCTTTCGCGGCAAGCGGCTTTTCCATCAGCGGTGCGGTATCGACGAAAACCTTGACGTCCGCTCCGGACGCCGCCGCAAAAGCACGCGCCAGCGATTTGATCTTCGATTTGAGAACGTCGTGATAGTCGCGGCCTTTGGCGTAGACCGAGACGAGGCCGCGCTCGCGGACCTTAAGTTCGTCCAGCGGGTTTGAGCCCGGCGCGTAGGACTGGCCAACCATGATCGCGCTTTTGGCTTCCGGCCATAGCCGCCGCGGATCGCCGCGCCGGTCGGCGTTGCTCTCCATCCAGTCCATGTCGCCGTGGCGGCCCTGCTCGAGAAATTGCGCAAGCCGCGCCGTCTGCTGATCGTTCGGCGCTATGCGCGCCACCCCGATCGCGTCGAGGCCGAGCTTGCGTGCCTCAGCCTGCAGCAGATTGTTCAGGTTGGCGGTTACGGCGGCAGCTTGGATCACGGTACGCAGCATTCACGGTTAGAAGTCGAGATCGGTATAGGCGAGCGGCGGCGGCGAACCGGGTATGCGGTCGGCGAGAAGCGTCCGGAAAGACGGCCGCGATTTCATCCTCTGATACCAGACCTTGACGGCGGGGTATTCGTCCCACGGCATTTCGCCGAGGTAGTCGATGGTCGAGATGTGCGCCGCCGCCGCAAAATCCGCAAAGCTCAAATCGTCGCCAGCGAGCCAGCGCCGTGAATCGGCGAGATAGCCGGTGTAGGAGAGATGATACCGCAGATTGGAGCGCGCCGCGCGCAGGATGCCGGGATCGGGAGCCGTTCCGCCCGACGGGCCCATCGAGCCGTAAACCTTTTCAATCAGCAGCTCGCGCGTGACTTCCCGGTCGAATTTGCCGTGATACCAGTCGATCAACCGGCGCACCTCGGCGCGGTCTTCCCGATTGCCCGGGAGAAGCGATGGCGGAGCGGCGGTCATGACGGTGGAAGCGGGACGCGCTTCTTCGGCGATGAATTCCGAGATCGAATAGACACCGCAAAGCGTCAAGCCGTTATCGTACTCGATCACCGGCATTTCACCGGCCGGATTTTTGGCGAGGAAGCCTTTCCGCCACTCCAAAGGTTTTTCATCGAGCAGCGTCACCTCCTGCCCATATTCGGCGAGCGCCAGACGCACCGATCGCGAACGCGGGCAGAGGCGGTATTGGGTAAGGCGCGGAGGCATGCGGTCCCTTCGGTGCCGAAAGCGGCGACTATACATCGGTGCCCGCCGATTCGAAGGCAACCGCGCCAATCGGTTCCTATGGCGGGGCGAAGAATTCTGCTAACCCTCTCGCGTTTTTCGGGCAAGGGGCGGATAGGGGCCAGCAGGGCGCATGGATACTTGGCAAGTCATTTTTCTCGGCTGGCTCGAAGGGCTGACCGAATACCTCCCTGTTTCGTCTACGGGCCATCTCCTGCTTGTAGAACGGCTGCTCGGCGTTTCGTCTCCCGGAAGGACGTTCGAAGTTCTGATCCAGCTTGGCGCCATCCTGGCACTTCTGACGGTCTACTCAGCTAAGCTCCTGCAACTCGCCCGCGATCTGCCGCGCGACCCGAAAACGCAGCGGTTCGTGCTCGCCGTGCTGATCGCGTTCCTGCCCGCTGCCGTCATTGGCGCGGCGGCTCACGACATCATAAAAAACGTATTGTTTGAATCTCCGGTGATCATTTGCCTGTCGCTCGTGATCGGCGGCATCGTGCTGCTCGTCGTCGACCGCATGAACTTCTCGCCGCGCTACCACGACGTAATGGACATCCCGCCTTCTACGGCGCTGATCATAGGCTTTTGCCAGTGCTTGGCGATGATTCCGGGCGTCTCACGTTCCGGCTCTACGATTGTCGGCGGTATGCTGGTCGGCGCCGATAAGCGGACGGCCGCCGAGTTTTCATTCTTTCTCGCCATGCCGACGATGTCCGGCGCCTTCGCCTACGATCTCTACAAGAATTGGTCCGTACTCGGCGTCGGCGACGTCCAGCATATCGTGCTGGGATTTCTCGCAGCCTTCGTGACGGGCGTGATCGTTGTGCGCTACGCGCTCGACTTCATCGCCAGTCGCGGACTTTCCTTCTTCGGATGGTGGCGGCTTTTGGTCGGCGGCATCGGTCTCGGCGCGTTGGCCGTCCTGCACTAAAGGGTGCCACAGGCCCCCCGATGCAACGGCCAAACCGCTTCTAAGCCGCGTGCGAGGCGAGCGGCCTCGTCAAGACGTTGCGAAGGTCCTCGGTATCGTTGGCGTTGCGAAGGCCGTCGAGCGTCGCAGGATCGCGGACGAGGCGCGAAATTCGAGCCAGCGCCTTGAGGTGATCTCCGCCGGCCTGCTCCGGTGCGAGAAGAAAGAACAACAGGTCAACCGGCTCGCCGTCGTGGCTTTCGAATGGAATAGGGCGCTCCAGGCGCGCGAACAGGCAGGTAATGGCTTTGACGTGGGGCAGCTTGACGTGAGGAATGGCAATTCCCCGCCCGAGGCTTGTCGAGCTCAGCCGTTCACGCTGCAATAGCGCCGCAAAGATGTCGTGCGCGCTGGCGCCCGTGGCGGCTTCGGCCCGCGTAGCTAAAGCCTGAAGGGCCTGTTTTTTGTCCTCGGCTTTCAATCGCGGGATAATCCCGTCTTTGGCGAGCATGTCTTCAATATTCATTCAAGCTCCATCCGCGATCAGATCGCCGTCACTATGCGGCTATAGACGCGCTTTTTTTCCGGCTGCTGTGTAAGCAGCATGCCCTCAACAATTTGATTTCCCTCAACCCACCGGTTTGACGGAGGACGCTCCGTTCGGCTTGCTCGAAATGGGAAGCTCCGCGTCGATCCAGCCAATATTCCCATCGCCGCGCCGGTAGACAACATTAAGGCCGCCGTGGCCGGAATTTCTAAAAATCATAAAAGACGCTTCGGACAAATCGAGATGCATGACGGCTTCGCTGACTGTCATATGACCGATGTTGCGTTGCCCTTCGGCGATGATCAGCGGGTTGGCCTCGTCCTGTTCCGGCAGATCCTCGTCGGCAAGGCCGACGACATGATCGGAGGCTTCGACATCAGCTTTGCGCCGCGCCGTCGCCGCAGCCGACGAGTGCTTCTTGATTCGGCCCTTGTGGCGTCGCACGCGCGTCTCAAGGCGATGCGTGGCGTCGTCGACGCTCGCATACGCGTCGCCGCCTTCGCCGTGCGCCTCGAGCAGCAGGCCGCTCGTAAGTCGCACAGAGCACGTCGTCTTGAACAAACCGCGCTCTCGCTCCAGGCGGATGTGTCCATCGGGCTCGCGTCCGAGATACTTTTGCAAGACGCCACGAATCTTATCGCCCGCGTACGTCTGGAAGGCGTTACCAGCGTCGAGGTTTTTTCCGGTAATCTGAATGGTCATGAGATTGCCTGTTCCGCACTTTCAGGGCCGAAGAGTGGCAACGCCGCCGTCGTTTTTGCTGCCCAAGACGCTCACCGCGGCTCGCACCATCCAAAGCTGGCGTGACCGCTACCAGCACGACATTCTTCACTAAGAGGTAGGCGCGCACCAGCCAACTGTCAAATCACGGTTGAAAAACGAGTGTAACGAAAAACATCAACATGTTCATAAACTTAATTAGGGTTCTTTAGGCGACCCCGCCCAGTCGTTCCACCAGTCTCTTATCGCGCCGGCGCTGCACGGAAGAGGGTATCCGCATAGCTTCACGGTACTTGGCGACTGTGCGGCGCGCTATGTCGACGCCCTGATTTCTGAGCCTGTCCACAAGTTGATCGTCGGACAGTACATCGTCGGCAGGCTCCGCATCGATCATCTGCTTGATGCGGTAGCGGACCGACTCGGACGAATGGGCTTCGCCGTCCGCCGCGGACGCGATTGCCGAGGTGAAAAAGTACTTGAGTTCGAAGATGCCGCGTGGTGTTGCGATGTACTTGTTCGACGTCACGCGCGACACGGTCGACTCGTGCATTTTGATGGCGTCCGCAATCGCCTTCAAATTGAGCGGCCGCAGATGCTGAACGCCGTACATGAAGAAACTGTCCTGCTGGCGGACGATCTGCTCGGCGACTTTCAAAATCGTCCGGGCCCGCTGATCGAGGCTTTTGACGAGCCAATTAGCGGTCTGCAGACAATCGAACAGATAGTCTTTGTCCTTCTCGGTCGCCGCCGCCTTGGCGATGCGCGTGTAGTAGGTGCGATCGATCAGAACGCGCGGCAGCGTATCGCTGTTGAGTTCGACGTGCCAACCGCCATCGGACGCGGCGCGGACGATGACATCCGGTACGACGGGCTGCATTTGCACGGCGCCGAATTTCAGGCCCGGCTTCGGATTGAGGTGCTTGATCTCGCGGATCATCTCCGCCAGTTCGTCCATATCGACACCGACGGCCTTTTTCAGCGCGCTGATGTTGCGATTGGCGAGTTGGTCGAGATTGGCGAGCAATTGCGCCATCAGCGGGTCGTAACGGTTCTGATCCTTGAGCTGAAGCGCCAGGCATTCCGCGAGCGAGCGGGCAAATATTCCCGGCGGATCGAACGTCTGCAGTTTGCCAAGGACGCTTTCGATGAGTTCGAGCGGCGCGCCAAGTCTTTGTGACAGCGCTTCGAGGTCCGCCGGAATGTAGCCGGCGTCGTCGACGAGATCGATCAGATATTGTCCGATCATCCGTTCGACCGGCGCGGTAACGGTGAGCGGTAACTGCGCGCTCAGATGCTCGCGCAGCGAAATCTGATGGACGGCGAAGTCTTCAAGATCGTGGCCATCGGTGCTGCCGTTGTGCATGCGCTGCGTGACGTTTGCCCAGCTCATGCCCGTCATTCCAGGGCCGCCTGCCGGTTCGCCGGTGCCGGGGTCCTGAAAAACGTTACCGAAGTCGGCATCGAGACCACCGGTGTGATCGCTGACGGGCTCCCTCAGATCAAGCCAACGGTCGTCTGCACTGTCGCCTACCGGGTCCTCCGCGCGCTGCGTTGGAGCCTCTTCCGCCGGCTTGGCACTGGACGTTGTTTCTTCGCGCTCGAGTAGGGGATTGCGCTCGAGCTCGGCGTCGACGAATTCGGTGAGTTCTAGGTTCGAGAGTTGCAAGAGCCGTATGGCTTGTTGCAGCTGCGGCGTCATCACCAGCTGCTGGCCTTGCCTCAGCTCTAATTTTGCCGAAAGCGCCATGCGCTAACCCGCTGCCCTTACGTACGATCCAGCGGCCAGCTTATACTCAACGCGTATTAACGAACATATCGCCGAGATAGACCCGCCGTACGTCTTCATTCGATATGATTTCCGAAGGCTTGCCCTGTGTTAGAACCTGACCATCGTAGATGATGTAGGCGCGGTCGATGAGGCTTAACGTTTCACGAACGTTATGATCGGTGATCAGCACGCCGATGCCACGTTCCGTAAGGTGGCGCACGAGTTGCTGGATATCGCCGACCGCGATCGGGTCGATACCGGCAAATGGTTCGTCCAGCAACATAAACGAAGGCCGTGACGCCAGCGCCCGGGCAATTTCGCAGCGCCGGCGTTCGCCGCCCGAAAGCGCCAGGGCTGGTGATTTTCTGAGCCGCGCGATGGAAAATTCCTCAAGCAGGCTATCGAGTTGCTCCTTCCGCTGCTTGCGATCCGGCTCGATCAGCTCGAGCACGGACATGATGTTTTGCTCGACCGTAAGTCCGCGAAAGATCGAGGCTTCCTGGGGCAGATAGCCGACGCCAAGCCGGGCCCGCTGATACATCGGCAACATAGTGACGTTTTCGCCATCGAGCGTAATGCGCCCGTCGTCTGCCGCGACAAGTCCCGTGATCATGTAGAACACGGTGGTTTTGCCGGCCCCGTTCGGTCCCAGGAGGCCGACCGATTCGCCCCGCCCGACGGCAAGGCTGACTCCCTTCACGACCATGCGCTTGCGATAGGATTTCTTGACGTCGTAGGCGGTGAGCCAACCTTCGGCGCCGATCGCGTGCGGATCTTCCGGGTTCGGTACGGACTGCGGCGCATGCCCATTCATGTGCGCATGCCCGTTCTGCACGCTACGAGCCGCGGCGGGCGCCTTTGAACGGAGGCTGATTGGAAGAGCCTTGAACACTTATCGCCTCTCCGCGCGGCATGCGTCAAAATCCGGAACTGTCTTCAAGTCGAAGTTGAGGTCAAGGTGTCGTCCGCGCTTGCCAGCCATCGAGTTCCTTTACAGCAGCACTCGCAGCCGCTTTCGCCTTTTTTGAGCCCAGGATCTGGCCGGGATAAAAGATCGCACTCGGCCGGTCGGCCTTGACGATCTCGCCGCCGCCGTCGCCCTCGCTGCTGGAAATCATCGCCGCGCCGGCGCTGGAAGCCGTAGGTTCGGTCTTTATCGTCGTCTCGCCCGTATTCATGTCGATCAGCAGCTTCGTGCCCCTGACGACGTTCTTGCCCTGCGTGAGGACCACCGCCCCGCCGAGCGTCGCGACGTTGGTTTTGATGTCGATGTCGGCCCAGTCGCCGGTCGCCGTCCGGCCATCCTTCGAGACGACGGTCACCTTTTTTCGCGCCTTGAGGTGGGTCAGCGAAGCAGCACCCTTTTTCGTCCCGTCAGCGGCGGTCGCGAGCCCGGCGCTGCCCGTGTAGTAGGCCGTGAGCTCCACCGAACGGATCGTCATATCGCCCTGCGCGGCAACGACATTGCCCGTGAATACGGCGGCTTTTGCCGCGTCATCGACGTCAAGCCTATCCGCCAGGACGTCATAGGGAGCGTTTGGATCCGTTTTGAACGTCGGGCCAAATGGAATGCCGTCTGTTGATGGCTCTTCAGCAGGCTCGCTCGCCGGAGCTTTCGTCGCCGGCCTTACGAAGTGTGCCGAAATCCGGCCGGCACCGGCTCCGGTACTACCCGGCGCAGTGAGTTGCAATTTGTTCGTCGTGCGATTGAAGACGAGGCGGCGCCCTTTCAGGACGTTGTTGCCTTGCGTGACGACTACCGGCCCGGTGAGCACCATCGTTTGAGAAGCTTGGTCGTAATCGGCGCGATCGCCGACGGCCTTTTTATCATCGCCTTGCGTCAGGACGACATCACCCTCGAGAACGGCGGTATTGCTGGCGGTGTCAAAGGCAGCCGTGCGGCTCGTCGCGGTTTCGCCTGACGATTGCTCGAGCACAACCGAATCCTTGGCGAGAATCTGCTTGATCTTGGTGCCGCCGGCATCGCCTTGGGCCTCTTGCCCTTGCGGCGCGACGGCGCCGTCGTAGATCACGCTAAGCTGAGGAGACCTCAGGGTGGCGCCGGCTTGCGTCGCGACGACACTGCCGGAAAAGAGTGCCGTCTTTTTCCCGTCGTCAATGTCGAGCCGGTTCGAGGCGACGTCGACGGGTTCGCCGGGCTTGCCGAAGGGCATGGGCTTGACGGCGCTTTGCTCTTTTGTTTCGGGCTCCGGGCTCTTCGGCTTCATATGCGTGCGCACGGTGTCGAGGAACGTATATTCTTTGGTCTTCTGACGAATCGTCAATTGATTGGACGTGATCCGGCCGGCGCCCATCGACACCGTCGAAGGCTGATCGGATGTGATTATTCCTTCCTTCGTCTTTACCGTTGCGCGCGTCAGCTGAGCGTCGAGCCCGCCATCGCCGGTGACTTTGATCGAGTCATAAAGTTCGAGAATGTTGGACGTGTTGTCGAACAAGCCCCGCGTCGCGACAAGATTAGTCTTCTGCTTTTTCGCGTCGATCATCTCACCCGTGATGCCCTCTAGACGGATGTCACTGAGCGACTTCAGATCCTGCTGCGCTGTCTTCGCCCTGACCCAGTAGTGCCCCCCGTCGGCGTTGAAGCCTTCGTAGTGAGGGTTCTGCATTTTGAGGTTGTCGGCAATGATCTGCGGCATATTCAGGTTGGGAATGGCCGGCCCGAAGCCGACGCTTTTGAAGATGGACCCTGCAAAGATGGCGAGCGTCGCCAGCGCCGCAATCGGAAGCGCGAACTTGAGCGTTCGAACGCTTTTCGAATGGCGGTGCGCCGTGCGGCGGCTCGCCGTCCGGTCCCCGGCAACGACGATGCTGTTCGCAGACGTGCGCGCGCGGCCGTTCGTGACGGCGCTGTCAGTTGTGGCAGCCATTACGGCTCATGTGATTTGACCCCCAAGATCGTCCCAATCTCTGCGGCAATTGGGGAGACTTTGGGACCGCCCGTCTTCCGCGCCTGAAGCCGGCACCGGCCTCGCGCCACGGACGCCCCCTTAATGGGCGAATATATCGTCATCTTCGAAGCCGGCGAGGTCGAGCTTGGCCCGCGTGGCAAGAAAGGAAAACGCTGCCGCTGCAAAGGCTTGTCGGCCCTCGCGAGCGAGCATCTGATCTAGCCTTTCCTTAATGGCGTGCAGGTGAAGGACATCATTCGCCGCATATGCCATTTGGCTGGGGGAGAGCTTGGCGGCGCCCCAGTCGCTGCTCTGTTGCTGTTTGGACAGCTCAACTCCCAAAAGTTCGCCGGCAAGGTCCTTGAGGCCGTGTCGATCCGTGTATGTGCGGACCAGCTTCGACGCGATCTTCGTGCAGTAGATCGGGCTTGTTTCGACCCCCAGGTACTGCTCGAGCACGGCGACGTCAAAGCGCGCAAAATGAAAAATCTTGAGAACCTTGGGATCCGTCAGGAGGGCTTTGAGGCGCGGCGCGTCGTAGGTTTCGCCATTGAATTTGACGAGGTGCGCGGTGCCGTCGCCGCTCGAGAGTTGCACGAGGCACAGCCGGTCGCGATGCGGCTTGAGCCCGAGCGTCTCCGTATCGATCGCGACGCCGCGCGGGAACGTCAGCCCGGCCGGCAGATCTCCATTGTGCAACTTGATTTTGGATGCGGTCATTTGTGATTCCCCTTACGGACGGCAGCATGAGGGGCAGGGAAATCTGAAGCGGCGAGGGTTGCCCGGAAAAGGCACCGGCCGTTGATCCATGGCAGCCTGATGTGCGGCTTTCTCTCATCGTTCCCTGAGCTTATCAAGTAGCCTTCTTTGTCCTCTGTAGAATCCCGTGCGCGGGGGCCTCCTCGGCGGGGCTGGCGGATGGACTCGGCCGGCATTGCAACGGTCTTATGCATGCAGCGGTACGGTTAGGCCTCATGGCCTATTGACCGTTTCAGCACTGGTGCGGGGAAAATATAGGTCCCACTATTACCTTGTCCGGCCTGTTTTTTCTTCATGCATGTCGGGCTCCTAGCGTCGCACCCCGGCTGTTTCTGGCGGCCGGGGTGTTGTTTCATCCGGAGCAATTATCTTCTGCGGGATCTCACTCCGATTCGCAAAATTCACAGAGCTACGCCGTCGGCAAAACATGTGGATGATTGAGGTGTGCAGGACGCCGGCGATGATCGAGAAATCTGCTGCTCGCCTGACGAGAAGTAGCGAGTAACCAAAGACTTTCCTTCTCGTCTCTTTACACAACCGTAAAGTCGGGATCGTTGGATTCCATGTAGCTTGCCTCCTGGACCGCTGAGCATAGCGGCCGCTTGGCGTCAAACCGATGCCTGACAATTAGGAGAGCAAGCATGAAGACAACTTTAGGGGTGGTCATCGCCGTCGCCGCGATGATGTTGGGAGCTGGATTCGCAAACGCTGCAGTCAGCGGTAACGTCGCCGCGCTTCGTTCGCTTTCTGCACAATCGTCACCGGCACAGACCGTCGGTTACGTTCACCATTATCACCACCGTCATTGCTGGTGGAGCCACGGTCATCGTCATTGCAGAGGCTAGTTGAATGAAGCGTGCGGCGCGCGGGGCGCCGCACCTTTACTATCCGAATGTCCGTTTTTCGGTCCGCATTATGCGGTCAGCCGACGCCCATCACCCAACTTACTCTGCCCTCGTCATTTGGCACTCGGCCGCGATCATCTGAAAATCGTCAGTCCAACTGCAACGTGACGCCCGCGCTGTTTGTCAACCCAGTGAGCCAGCGCCGCAGGCGAAGCCAATATGCCGATGGCGGTCGGTTGCGTCGCTTGCCGCGTTTCTAGGATTCTCGTGGCCGGTTTATCCGATTTCTGGACATTGGCGGACTTGTCAGCCGCGAGGGCCGACCCAAGCGGGACGGCCAGCATCGTGACCGCTATCAATGTCTTGAAAGGTGTCGCCATTCGCTTTCAGGGCGCGCACGCCCCGCCTCTCGATGAAAAAAGCACGACGAGAATGAGCAAAGACGTGATTTCGGCGACGAGGTCATGGCTGCTGCCTGAACGGCCGTTCAGTCTTGGTTCGTCATTGTGGTTTGGGAGGGCAGATTTTTGCATAGTGATTGGATTCGACAACCATACCTCTGCCCGCGAATGGAACCTCATGTCCGTCCAAGCAACGCGCGTCACCGAAGGCAGCTACTTCGGCTCGGTGATTACGATCGGCGTGCTGTTCTTCATCTTCGGCTTTGTCACCTGGCTCAACGGCCCGATGATCACCTTCGTCAAGCTCGCCTTCACTCTCGACGACGTGAATGCCTTTCTGGTGCCGATGGCGTTCTATCTGTCTTACTTCTTCCTGGCATTGCCGTCGTCAGCGGTGCTGCGCCGAACCGGCATGAAGAAGGGCATGGCGCTGGGCCTGTTCGTGATGGCGATCGGCGCCACGTTGTTCGGCGAGTTCACCGCAATGCGCCAGTACCCGGGTGTGTTGACCGGCTTGTTCGTGATCGGCGCCGGATTGTCGTTGTTACAGACGGCCTCCAATCCTTACATCAGCATCATCGGGCCGATCGATAGCGCCGCGCAGCGCATCGCCTTCATGGGAATCTGCAGCAAGTTTGCCGGATTTCTCGCGCCGTTCGTTTTCGGTGCGCTCGTGCTGCGCGACCTCGACAGCTTCGACCTGCAGGTGAAAGCCGCGCCGACGACGGCGGCGCGCGATGCCCTGCTCGACGCATTCGCGGCGCAGGTGCATCTGCCCTACATGATCATGGCCGCGTTGCTTGCACTGCTGGCGATCTGGATGGCTCGATCGGCGCTGCCCGAGATCAAGCCCGACACCGCCAATGATGAACACATGATTGGTCATATCGATGGGAGCATCTTCAGCTTCCCGCACCTATGGCTCGGCGTGCTGTGCCTGTTCCTGTACGTGGGTGTGGAGGTGATGGCCGGCGACGCGATCGGTATCTACGGCGAGGGCTTCGACCTGCCGCTCAGCGCCACCCGTCTGTTCACGTCATGCACGCTGTTCGCGATGCTGATCGGCTACGTGGTCGGCTTGCTGCTCATTCCGAGGTTCGTTTCCCAGAGCCGCTACCTCGCCATTTCAGCGGTGATGGGTGTCTTGTTCACCGTCGGCGCCTATCTGACCCGCGGCTACGTTTCCGTTGGCTTCGTCGCGGCATTGGGGTTCGCCAACGCGATGATGTGGCCGGCGATCTTCCCGCTGGCGATCAAGGGGCTCGGACGACATACAGAGGCCGGTTCGGCGCTGCTGATCATGGGCATCGCGGGTGGTGCGGTAATCCCCTACGCCTTCGCCGTGCTCAAGCAGCACTACGATTTCCAACTCGTGTACCTCGGGCTGTGCGTGCCGAGCTATCTGTACATCTTCTACTACGGCGCTCGAGGCCATGAGCTTGGTCAGGATGGTCATCGATGAGAGAAGCGAAAAATCAACCTTCTATTTCTCGCATGCGCACGGACGTAGGAGCGCCAGATGATGACGTTCGAATGACGTCGAAGGCCTCAATTTGGAACCAAACATTGGTCCGGGCCGTTTACCTTACAGCAATTAGATGTACCGAATTCATATTGTGAGGATCGCATGTTCCAGAATGCAAAATTTCTGACGGTGGCCGCCGCGACTCTGGCGCTTACCCTTGGCGGGCTTTCAACGGCGTTTGCCGAATCGTCTACGTCGCCGGACACGACCACCGGCACAAGCACGGAGAGCGGCGCGAGCACGCCGGATGGCAAGACGTCAGATCGCACACCGGGCGACCCATCACCGGCACGCACTCCGAACGCAACCGAGAAAGGCGCAGTCGGCACCGACGCAGCCAAGACTCCGGAGGGCACGTCTGATCGCACTCCGGATAAGCAAAATGCGCCATCCGAAAACTAACGAGTTGTCGACATTCGAAATCCGCGCCGGGCTGATGAGCCCGGCGCTTTTCATTTCTGCGTGATGGCCGAAGCGCTGCGCCTGCGATTGCAAGCAGTCACAAATCTTTTGCATTGCACACCTAACATTCGATGTTGAAAGCAATCGGCGCGTGCCGCAGATTGGTCGCGTGGGGCTTTGGTAAGGTCATTGTCGGCGCGTAACCCCACTACGGTGCTGTCGAATGGGACTGCGGGGGTCCGACACCGGCCCCGCTCCTAGCGGAATGCGCGACCGCATCGCGCCGCTGAGGTACCCACTGAATGTATCAAGACACCCCCAAATCCATCGTCATAGTGGACCGGTCTCACGCTAACGGCTATCGGCTTCGCAACGCCCTACTCAAAAGCGAAGTTACCGCTCACGTGTTCGATGCCTTTGCCCCGGCGATGGCCCTGATCAAAAGCAAGAAGGTCGACACCGTCGTCGTCGAGTTTGATACCGACAAAGCTACCGTAGACTTCTGCGATGCCGTTCGGGACATGCACATTCCGGTCGTCTATTCGTCCACGCCTATAGAGCCACACGACCTGCGCCAGTATGGCTTCGACATCAAATTCCCGATGCTGGCATATTCACCGAGCATGTTTGTGCACTACGCACCGCGCAAGACGGGCTAATGAGACCTGACTGAATTTCACTCAACAAAGTAAAAGAGGCTGACGTGCGTTGCGCGCCAGCCTCGGCATTAGTGCTAGCAAAGACGTCAACCGACAATTAAATAGCTGCTTGTGGACGCTGCTCGGTTCGCGGCGTTCCGATGAACGCATGGCGGCAGGGGCAGTGAAAATTTCCGCAGTCCACGCTATACGCACCCTTCGCTACACGCTGACTCGCGCCGACGCCATTGCCTACGAATCGAGCCGCCCGCTGTTGAGTTGGCGCAAATGGGCTTTCTTGCTCTGGTTGAGTTCCGCCGGAATGGTTCTTGCGGCGCTCCCTGAAGACTGGATCGTCGGCTGGCGCTTCTGGGTGCTGGGAGCCTTGCTCGTCGGCGTGAATTATCTCGTGGCCATGATGGTGATGACGCTTGCTTACTACCGACGTGCGGCTCGGCGCGTGCCGCAGCCGGTCGCGGTCGAAATGGAAGAATGGGACAATCACCTCGTCGTGCGCAGCGACGGCAGTATCCGAAGGCTGGCATACGAAAACATCGCCGCCGCCGTCTTGACCACTGGGCATCTTTTTATCCACGCGCCGCCGGATGTGGTGATCGTCCCGAATGGAGCTTTCGCTCAACCGGGCGACCCTAATGACCTTGCTGAAAAGATCATGGCGTTTGGCCGCGAGGAATAAGGTTCAGTCCGGACCCGCTAAGGCCGCGTGTGTCAATGCACCAAGATGCTGGCAATCGATCGACGGGTTTCCATTTCAATGCTTGGTATCGGGATAGGGCTTCTGGCTGCTTATACTACGCCGCGCATGGTCAACGTCGCGACGCTGCCACATTACACGTCACACATTGCGGTAACCCCGTTCCTGTAGCACCCAGGTGTTGCCATCCGGGTCCGAGAAGTCGGCGAAGCTGGCGTAATCCCTGCGCGCGGGGTCAAGCCCGGGCGCGAAACCTCCGTCCCAGGCATCAATGGGTACCTTGTGCCGGATCTCACCGACTTCGACCCCACGTTCGAGCAGGCGGCTTCGCGCGTCCTCAAGATCGGTGACGACGAGATAGATGTTGCGAAGTGATCCCACGGGTGCGTCAGCGAGTCCGCTACCGATCTGTATCGAGCAGCTAGAGCCCGGCGGAGTGAGCTGCACGACACGGAACGCGTCGTTCGGCGAATAGTCGACGTCGAGGGTGAAGCCGACCTGGTTGACATAGAACCGCAGCGCGCGCTCGACATCGCTCACCGGCAACGTGATCACCTCCACTGAGAGCTTCGCAGCCGCTGTGCTGGTTGGCTTCATCGCCTCACCTCGTCTTCGGTCTGATATGCGCCGCCCCGATCCTCAACTTGCGGATGGACGCTCCTGAAACTGAGCCGTGACGATTCTTCACTCACGGACCGAATCCCGATCAGGATTCACAAATCGACGACGACGTCACGAACGGGTTGCGAGCAGCAAATGAGAAGGTTGCCATCGGCGGGTTTCTCCAGTGGCTGCGGCTCATAGGCAACCGCGCCCGAAATCAAACCGCTTTCGCAGTTGTGACAAACACCTGTCCGGCACGACCAACGGACCGGGACGTCGCACGCCTCGGCCAGTTCCAAAATGCTCTGGTAGGCTGATGCCTTCCAGTGTACGGCGATGCCACTACGCGCGAACGATACCAGCGGACCAGTGTTGGCGTCGTCCTTCGGAAGATGTGGAGCTCGTGCCACTGCACCGACGACACCAGGAGTCATCGATTCGCTGCCATTAAAGATTTCGACGTGAATCCGTTCCGGCGCCACGCCCGAGGCTGCGAGCGTCTCCTTCATGTCTGCCATGAAGCGGGTCGGTCCGCAGAGATAGACATCCGCCTCTCGCGGGATGCCGACCTCGTCGAAGACCGATCGCGACAGGTGACCGGTAGCGTCGAAATCCTCACCCACCTTGTCGCGCGAGCCCGGCTTGCTGTAACAAACATAGCTGCGGCTGCGGGTGAGCGCGGGCATGAGGCGGCGGACTTCAGCGGCAAATGGATGATGCTGCCGGTCGCGAGCCGCGTGCAGCCACAAGACCTGCCGCGCCGAGTGAGCCGCCGCCAGCGCGTACAGCATTGCCAGAACAGGCGTTGCTCCGATCCCCGCGCTGAGCAACACCACCGGCCGCTCCCCTGACTGCAGGATGAAGCTTCCGCGCGGCGAGCTTACGTCGAGAACATCGCCCACCCGGACATGCTCCCGGAGGTAGGTCCCAGCCGATCCATTGGGCTCGACCTTCACGCTGATCCGATAGCGCTCTGTCGAAAGGCCACCCGACAGCGAGTAGCTGCGAAAGAGTGGCGGGGCGCCGCCGTTCCGTCCAAGACGCAAGACTACGTATTGACCGGGCAGAGCCGGTGGCAGCTGCTGATCGTCCGGATGCCGCATCAACAGGGAGATAACGTCCTCGGACTCCTGATCGATCGCCACCACCACGAGCGGCTGAAATCCTGGCGCGACCGGATGCGCCGCTGCGGCCGGCACAAGCCCGGCATTGCCACCCCGCGCGGCAGTCGTTTGGCTCTGCAGTAACGCCTCAAACGACGCGCGCCATCCGGGCGAAAGCGCTTCGATCCTCAGTGCACGCTCCAGTCGATCGTGCGCATGATTTGGCGAATAGAGGAGCGCGTTGATCTCTGCCACCGTCATTCGCTCGTTCGCCTCGCTCACCTTTACGATTTCGTCACCGGCGCCCACCTCACCTTCCTGCACGACGCGAAAGTAGAACCCCGGACGTCCGCTGGATGTCAGCAATGAGGGCATCCGTGGCTCGTTCATCCGAATGCCAACGCGATAGCAGGTGACGCGAGGTTGAGTGACCTCGAACAGTGCACCGCCGATTTGATAACGGTCGCCGACGCAAGCGACATCGTCGGGCAATCCTTCGACCGTGAAGTTCTCACCGAACTGTCCGTGGACGAAGTCGGTCCGCTGCAGCTGCTCTTGCCAGTAGCGATACGATTCGATCTGGTAGACGAAGGCGGCTCGCTGCTCACCCCCGTGGCCGCTCAGGTCGCCTTGACCGTCTCCGTCCAGGTTCAACCGGCCGACCCGACAGCGGCCACGCACAGGATTTTTCCAGATCCCAGTGTGTACAGTGCGACCCTTCCACCCGATATCGCGCGGAAGTCCGACGTTCACCGATAGTAGTCGAGCCATGTCCCGCTCCGCTTTGATGGGAACCGGAAATCTCCTAGCCACTCACAGTCGCTGCGGGGCCGCCACCAGGTGCTCGCTCGTCGACTACCTCGCCTACGTCGAGGTTGCGATCGGGGCCGTGCGGAATCACCGCCTGCCCCGACTCAAGATGGAGCTGCGTGCCATCGAGATGTACCGAGACGATGTCCGGTTCAAACGACACCAGGTTGGAGATGCGGCGGACTTCGGGATAGGCATTAGGATACGACCACGCGGCCAGACGTGCGTCATCGATGGAGTAATAGCTGCAGAGCCCCTTGTACGGGCAGAAGGTCTGGAATTTCACGGGAATGAGGGCGGACTCATCGATGTCGGCGTGTGGAACGTACCAGCGCGGTGCGAAGCCGGACTCGAAAAGCACCACCGGCCGCTTTGTGTCGGCGATGATCCGGTCACGATACCGGACCACGAGGTTACGAGAGGCCTGGCGTATGTCGATGCGGTGGTAGGCGTCAGCGGCATGGCCCACGATTCTTTCGTCTTCTTCGTAGAAAGCATCCATGGCCCGCCAAGCGAATGCGACGCGTGCCTGTATTTCGCTCGCATGGGCGGGCAAGTTGGTGTGCTGCCACGCCCCGCGCGTCGCGATGTGTTGCTCGTCCGCGCGGACGCTGTACCAGGACGTGAGCCCGAGATCGGGGTGTTGGGTGGTATGCTCGGTGCGTTCCAGGGCGTGTGGAGAAACATCGATCTCCGGAAAGTAGGCTACCGGATAGCGGCCTGGTTCGAAGAGCAGGAGGACATGCTCACTATCGGCGATCCAGATTCCCCCGAAGCGCACGCGCATGCGCCGGCGCAACGGCTCGACGTACAACAGTCTTTCGGGCAGCGGTTCGGGCACGAGAAACCGGCCGATTGCTCCCGTTGAAAGCGGACCTTGTTGCCAGGACAGTCCCACGCTCTCTCTCCATAGGTATGATGATGGAGGCCTTTAGACGTGCAGCAGATATACCTGCCCTGGAACACCGACCCGGCGACATGGTTCCACAAGAGGCGAGCATTGGTCCGGGGCGACGATTGCAGCGTTAATTTGCCGATTGCGAAACAGA
>Ga0134128_10002944_pt1 | contig 20862 bp, 17 predicted proteins | sample KB31754_FD_96462 | JGI IMG/M metagenome (GOLD analysis project Ga0134128, IMG submission 96462) | Terrestrial soil microbial communities with excess Nitrogen fertilizer from Kellogg Biological Station, Michigan, USA - KB3-175-4 | ecosystem: Environmental > Terrestrial > Soil > Unclassified ...
AGCAGCACCACGTCGGCCTTGTGGTCGCGCGCCAGATGATAGGCCGTCGAGCAGCCGATGATGCCGCCGCCGATGACGATGATCTGCGCATGAGCCGGGAGCGCCATCAGAGCTCACCATAGGCGACGCGGTAACGGCCGACCGCCGCATCGAACCGCGCAAAATTCTCGGCCGCATAGGCGGCGTAATCCGCCCCCGGCGCCGACATGTTGATTTCGGACACCAGCCCCCACAGCGCCTCGCGCAGCAGCGACGCGCACATCATGCCCGCATGGCTGCGGCGGAGTTCGTCGGACGGCGGTGCGCCGAAATAGGCGCCCATCAGCGCCTCGGATTCTTGGGCCGAAAAGCTGGCATTGGAGGCAAGTCCGGCGAGGTCGAACATGCCGGTCGAAAAGCCCGCATATTCGTAGTCGATGATCCAGAGCTTTTTGCCATCATCGATCAGATTGCCGGGCAGAAAATCGTTGTGCCCAAAAATGATCGGCAGCGGCGCCTGCGCCCGCTCCAGTCCCTCGGCTGTCTCGAGCAGCGCCGGCAACCGCGACACCGAAGGGTTGCCGGTGCCCCAGAGCATGCGGGCATAATCGCGGATGACATGGAACGGCCAAAACAAAAACGCCGCGCCCGACACATAGCGCGGCATCGCCTCGTGGAACGCCCGCACCAGATGCCCGATCTGCCCGATGTTCTTGCGCACATCGGCCTCGCCGAGCGCCCTCCCCTCGATGAAGCGCGACACCATCAGTCCGGGCTCGGCATGCACGATTTCCGGCCCGAAGCCCGCGGCGTGCGAGGCCCGCGCCACCATCAGCTCGCGATCGCGAAATACGTGGTGGAACGCGAAATCGCGCCCGAACCGCGCTACGTAGCGGGCGGCGCCGTCGCGCACTTCATAGCTCTCGTTGGAAAGGCCGCCTTTAAGCAGCACGATTTCCGGCCGGCCACGCCAGACCGGCAGCGCCTCGATCCGGGGAACCGCCGCCGCCAGACGAGAATCGTCCACTTCTCCCAATTGCAGTCCACCCCGGCGCTCCCCGAGGCAAATCCTTACGCAATAACGGGAGTTTGGCAAAGGGGGCGATGTAAGTCCGTCAGCCAAGCGATTCCATGGCCTCCCTCCCCCTTGAGGGGAGGGATCAAGGGTGGGGATCGACCCAGTTGCATAGTGCTGGTGGATAGACCCCCACGCGGCTGCCGCCACCTCCCCTCAAGGGGGAGGAAAATTTGCGGCACGTCCTCCCCCAAAAACACCGGGTCATACCGGCGGAGGCCGGTATCCATCCTGATGCTTCACCGCAACCGCCGCCGTCGTGGCGCGCCTTCAGGATGGCCCCCGGCCTTCGCCGGGGTGACATCGCGTTTGTGGCGATCGTTGATCAGATCATGACCGCCGTCTTTATTTCTCCAACCGCGCCACCAGACTCGACGTATCCCACCGTTTCCCGCCCAGCGCCTCGACATCTGCATAGAACTGGTCGACCAGCGCCGTCATGGCCAGCCGGGCGCCATTGCTCCGGGCCTCATCCAGCGCGATGCCCAGGTCCTTGCGCATCCATTCGACGGCGAAGCCGAAATCGAATTTACCGGCGTTCATCGTCTTGTAGCGGTTCTCCATCTGCCAGCTTTGCGCCGCGCCCTTCGAGATCACTCCGACGACGGCTTCGATATCCATGCCGGCGCGCTTGCCGAAATGGATGGCCTCGGCAAGGCCTTGCACCACGCCGGCAATGCAGATCTGGTTCATCATCTTGGCGAGCTGGCCCGAACCGGCCGGTCCAAGCAGCCGGCACGCCTTGGCAAAACTCATGATCACCGGCTCGACGAGGGCGAACGTTGCCGCATCGCCACCGCACATCACGGTGAGCTGACCATTCTCGGCGCCGGCCTGGCCACCCGACACTGGCGCATCGATGAAGCCGAGACCAGCGGCGTTGGCCGCCTCCGACAGCTCGCGCGCGATCTTGGCTGATGCTGTGGTGTGATCGACGAACACCGCACCCTTGCCCATGCCGCCGAACGCGCCATCCGGGCCGAGGGTCACCGATCGCAGATCGTCGTCGTTGCCGACGCAGGCGAAAACGATCTCCTGGCCCTGCGCCGTCTGACGCGGCGTCGGCGCCGAGCGGCCGCCATTCTCCGCGACCCACTTTTCGGCCTTGGCAGTGGTGCGGTTGTAGACCGTCACGTCGTGGCCCTTGGCCTTGAGATGCCGCGCCATGGGATACCCCATCACCCCGAGCCCGATGAACGCTACCTTGGCCACGCCGCTTTCTCCTTGAACTGCCGCGGTCTTTCTCGGCTGCAACGCGCGCGAAGGCAAGCCTCCGCCTCCCGCAACGCTATCCAAGCACAACCTCTCAGCCGTCATCCCCGGGCTTGCCCCGGGCAACTGTGTTTTTGGGTCATTGTGCATAAGGGGTTTATCTCGGAGGATAGCGCTGGCGAGAGCAGAAGTTTTCTGGCGACGGCGATAATGGCCAGCTTGGGGGCTTTGCCGGCGGCGATCAGCCTGGCGTAGAAGGCCTTGCAGCGCGGATCGTGCCGGATGATGTTCTCGCCGAAATTTGCCGACCGCATCGTCGACGTCAGGCAATTCGCACCGCAAAGGCAAGCCGCATGACCCGCCTCTCGGATGAATCCTATCTCGACACCTCGAAACGACTCAGCGGTAGCGGATCTGGTTCCAGCGGTGGCCGAGCAGCGACAGGATGATGATCAGGCCGTAGAAGAACTGCACGTAAAAGCCCGAGAGCCCGACGCCGACGACGCCCGTCTGGATGAACGACACCGTGAGGCTGCCGATCGCGCTGCCCAGAATCGTGCCGACGCCGCCCCAGGGCGCCGTGCCGCCGACGAACACCGAGGCCAGCACCGGCAGCAGATAGCCGTCGCCCGCCGTCGGCCACCAGGTGAAGTTGATCAGGATGGCAAAGACGCCGGCAAAAGCCGAGCCCAGCCCGACGAACACGTAAGTCTGGAGCCTGACCCGCTTGATGTTGATGCCCATCTGCTGCGCCGCATCCGGATTGTCACCGGTCACATGGACGCGGGCGCCAAACCGGTGCCGGTTGTAGAGGAACGCGCAGATGGCGATGAACGCCAGCGCCCAGAGAAACTGTGCGGGAATTCCGAAAATGTCGCCGGCGAAGATCTTGTACACGGCGGTTTGCGGCAGCGTCACCATGGCGATCGACTTGCCCTGCGTCTGGATCAGAATCAGCCCGCGCAGCATGAAATTCATGCCGAGGGTGGCGATCAGCGAGGAAAGGTTGGCATAGACCACCAGCCACCCGACGATGAACCCCAGCAGCAGCCCGGTGATGACGGCAAAGACTATGCCGACAAACGGATCGAAGCCGGACTGCACCGCCAGCGCAAAGGCCCAGCCCGCCATTCCCATCGTCGCCGGGAAGCTGAGGTCGATCTCGCCGACCGTGACGACGAAGACCAGCGGCACCACGGCGAACAGCACCACCGGCAGGCCCTGCAGCACCGCGCGGTAGATGCTCCACTGCGAGAACACCGTCGGGTTGCCAATGAAAAACAGCAGCAGCATCACGACGAAAACCACCAGCGAGCCGATCGCCGGCCGGTTGTCGAGCAGGAACCGCCGGAGCGGCGACTGATCGACGTGCCGGCCTTCGGCGAGGCGGCGGGCGGCACTCGCATCGAGCGCCTTTGCGGCGGCCTTGGCGCCTTCGTTGGCAGCGTCGGTCATGACGGCACTCCCTTGGCAAAAAGCTCCGCTCCCGCTTCGGCGGGATGGGCGATATCTTCCATGAACTTGATCAGCGCCTCGGCCGAACCGAGTTCGGCCTTGGTGACCTGCAGCGCCACGCGGCCGCGATCGAGCACCACGAACCGTTCGGCGATGTCATAGACGTGGTGGATGTTGTGGCCGATGAAGAGTACCGCGCGGCCAGCCGCCCGCGCCTGCCGGACGAAGTGAAATACTTTTGCCGTCTCGGTCAGCGACAGCGCCGTCGTCGGCTCGTCGAGGATGATCAGTTCGCTCTGGTTGTAGATGGCGCGGGCGATGGCGACACCCTGCCGCTCGCCGCCCGAGAGCTGGCCGACGATCGAATTGGGCGAGAAGACTTTCGAGGTGAAGCCGATCTCCTGCATCAGCTTCTGCGCCTCGTCATGCTGATCTTTCACCCTGAGGAAGCCAAGCGCGCCGGTGAGCTCGCGCCCCATGAAGATGTTGCGCGTTATTGTCTGCTGCACGGCCAGCGCGCGATCCTGGAACACCGTCTCGATGCCCGATTCGCGCGACTTGGCCGCGCTCCAGTTGTTGACCGGCTGGCCGTGAACGAGAATTTGCCCGCTGGTCGGCCGAACGGCGCCCGCGAGGATCTTGATCAGTGTCGATTTGCCGGCGCCATTGTCGCCGACGAGGCCGACCACTTCGCCTTTGTCGACGTGCAGGTCGACGCCGCCGAGGGCATAAACCTGGCCGTACGATTTACGCACGTCCTTGAGTTCGATGATGCGGTCCGCCATGGCCGGATCTCCTCACACGGAAAAGAGCGGGTCCGGCCAGCACGGCCGGACCCCAGTCGGGAGGAAAGGTTAGCGCAGCGCCTGCGTCGCAAGGTCGGCGACCTGCTTGTAGTTGTCCGGGGTGACGAAGCCGGCGCCGGTGTCGACGTTGATGCCGGCAAGGCCATAGACCACCTGCTCGCAGAGGCTGAGGATCGGCAGATAGCCCTGCTGGAACGGCTGCTGATCGGCGGTGAGCTGCACCCAGCCGTCCTTGAAGGCCTGCACCACCTGCGGGCTCGTATCGAAGCCGACATTGATGATGTCGCCCGGCTTCTTGCCGGCGGCCTGCATATAGACCGGCACGTTGCCAAGCGGCTGGCCGCCCGGATAGACGATGATCTTGACTGTCGGGTTGGCGGCGATGGCGGCGGTAAACAGCGGAATGTCGAGGTTGGGGTCGCTCGCATCGCCGTCGATGGACTGCAGTTTGACCACCTTCATGCCAAGCTTCTCGAAAGCGTCGACGGTGCCCAGTTCGCGCTGGCTGCGCTCGACCTGCTGCCAGCCACCCATCACGATCGCCACGTCGCCGGATTTGAGGCCGAAGCGGCGGATCGCTTCCTGCCCCAACGCCTCGCCCTGCGGCTTCTGCTGCGCACCGACATAGGAGCCGCCGAACTTGGCGACCACGTCGTCGACCGGCACGTTCTGATAGATCATCTTGATACCGGCTTTGCTGGCTTCCTCGGCCAGCGGCATGATCGCGGCGTTGCCGGGATGCCCCATCATGGCGATGCCGTCGGGCTTGGCAGCCACCGCTTCGCGCAACTGCTGAGTCATCTTTTCCTGGTCCCAGCCGGAGAATTCGTATTCCACCTTCGCGCCGAGATCGTGCGCCGCCTGCACGGCACCGTTATAGACGATGGTGCCGAACGCATCGCCTTCCGCGCCGCCGACGAAGAAGCGAATTTTGACGTTGCTGCACCACTTGTCGCGCAGCGCGTCGGCCTGTGCTGCCGTCGAACCAATGGCGATCGCCGCCAGCGCCACAGTCGCCAGGAGAGGCAACCGCAAAGCCTTGAATGCCTTCATAGTAGTCTCCTCCTCATTGAGCCGCCCACGGCGGTTCTTCCTCCAACTTGGTGCCGGCCTCTTTCGGGCCAGACGCACCCGGATCGTCAGGCCGCTTCGTCGATGAAGTCGCCGCCGCGGCAATCCTTGAGATAATTGAGCGCCCGAACCTGTCCGGTCATTTCGAGCGCGTTGCGATAGACCGGGTCGTGCCAGCCCTCGATATCGATCGAGCCCGACCAGCCGGCGAGCCGCAGCTCGGAAATGACGTCGACCCAGTTGCTGTCGCCAAAGCCAGGCGTGCGCATGAACACGAACTTCTCCTGGCCGAAAATGCCGTGCTCGCGGATCACTTCGTGCCGCACCGTCGCGTCCTTGCCGTGCACGTGGAAGAATTTGTGCGCCCACTTCCTGATCTGCGGCAGCGGATCGATGAGATAGACGAGCTGGTGGCAAGGCTCCCATTCGAGCCCGATATTGTCGCTCGGCAGCGCATCGAAAATCAGCTCCCACGCATCGGGATTGTGCGCAATATTCCAGTCGCCCGAAGCCCAGTTGCCCTCCATGGCGCAGTTTTCGAAGGCGATCTTTACGCCCTTGTCGGCGGCACGCTTCGATAGGTCGCCCCAGATTTCCTTGTACCGCGGGATGCTGTCAGGGAGCGGTTTGCCGCGCACGCGACCGGTGAACCCGGCAACGCAGGTCGCGCCAAAATGGTGGGCATTGTCGATCGCGTCTTTCCACGCGGCCAGCGTCGTAAGATCGGCGTCACGCTCCTCGAGCGGATTGCCGAACACGCCGATGGTCGAAATTGTGATGTCGCGATTGCCGATCGCATCAAGCGAGCGCTTGCCGAGCTCGGCGAGGTTTTGCCCGTTGGTGGTCTGCCAGAAAAACGGCTCGAAGCTCTCGAAGCCGAGATCGGCGATTTGCGCGATGCGCTGATCGGCGCCGGGCTCGGAGGCCTTGATCATGGTGCCGACGCGGATGGATTTGGCGGGATCGGTCAATTCAAAAATCCTCAGGCTGTAATTTCGACGCGGGTTTTAGTCCTGGCGCTCTCGATGGCGGCGAACACCATTGCGAGGCTCTTTATGTTGTCGCTGCTGACGGTTTCCGGCGCGCGGCCGGCCTCGATCGCGGCGATGAAATTTTCGATGACGCTGGCATGCCCGTGCGTCTCGGCCTCGTCCGCTGGTGGCGGCACGTCGAGGACGGCAAGGTCGCGGAAGAAACCGGTATCGTTGGCGACGGTCTTCGCTTCGAAATCGTCGTACCCGTCCCAGACCAGCGTGCCCTTGGTACCGACGATGCGCCAGGCGCTTTCCCAACTCGTATTGGAGCCCTCGGCACACCACGAGCCCCGATAGTTGAACACCACGCCATCGGCGAATTCGAAGATCGCGCTTGCCGCCGCGCCCTGCGCGTACCACGAGCCCCTGGGGTTGGTTTCGAGGCAATAAACCGCGAGCGGCGCCTTGCCGGCCATGAAGCGCGCCGCATCGAGCGTGTGGATGGCCATGTCGAGCAGCAGCGGATGGTCCATCGCATCGCGGAATCCGCCAAAATGCGCACCAACGAAGAAGTCGCAGTTGAGCGAGGTGACGTCGCCGAGCGCCCCGCTATCGATCAGCCGCTTGATCCGCCGCACGCCGGGGATGAACCGGCGGTTCTGGATGACGGCGTGAACTTTTCCCGCCTTCTGCGCGAGCGCCACTAGCTCCCGCGCCTCCTCCATCGAGGCCGCCATCGGCTTTTCCGTCAGAACGTGACAGCCGTGGCGAAACCCCGTCGCGACGACATCGCGCCGGGCCGCCGGGATGACCACGTCGAACAGCAGGTCGGGCTTCAGTTCGGTCAACGCCGCGTCGAGATCGGTGCCGACATAGACGCCCTCGAGGCCGGACTCTGCCGCACGTACCTCAGCCGTGTGCAAATCGATGTCGACAAGCCCGACCACGGTGATTTTCGATGCAAGCGACGGCGTCTCGGCAATGGCCTTGAGCCAGCCTTTCGACATGGAACCGCATCCGGCCAAAACGGCACGATAAGCCACGCTACCCCTCCCGGCGGAGCTGCTCCCGAGACCAGCGCCTCCACGCGGTCTCTAGCTCCGTAAACGTTTACGATGCTATATTCGGGGGTAAATCCATGTCAATAGGCGACGTGGAGCCAGCCGGACAAAGCGTGTCGAACGGCTCGCGCTTGGGGGAAACATGAGGGGAATCAGGCACCTCGCCGAGCACCTCGACATCTCGATCGGCACCGTTTCGCGTGCCCTCAATGGGCGTCCCGACGTCAATGCCGAGACTCGCAAGCGCGTATTGGAGGCCGCCGAGGCCCTAGGCTATGTGCCCAACCAGTCGGGCCGGGCGCTGCGGCAGGGTACCACCAACGCCGTCGGTTTCATGATCGAACTCAACCCCGAAACGGCGAGCACCGACCCGTTCTTCCTCGGCGTGTTCGACGGCGTCCAAAGCGTGCTGCAGCGGCACGGGCTCGACCTGATCATTCTGCCCTGCCCGACCAGCGAGGACCCCCTGCCCTACCTGCAGCGCTTCGTCGCCCGGCGTGCCGTCGACGCGATGATCCTCTCGGCGACGCAGCGCATCGATCCGCGCATCGACATGCTGCAGCGGGCCGGACTGCCCTTCGTCACCCTGGGGCGCAGCAGTTCGGCCAAAGGCTACGCCTGGATCGACCTCGATTTCGAGGGCGTCGTCAATCTGGCCATCGACCGGCTGGTCGCGGCCGGCCACCGCCGCATCGCCATGACCCTGCCGACCAACGAAATCAACCTCGGCTATGTCTGCCACGCCGCCTATCAGGCGGCGCTCAAGCGCCATCGCCTGCCCTACGATGCCGAACTCATCGTGCGGGCCGGCTGGAGCGATCAGGGCGGCTATGATGTGGCCGACCGGCTGACGCAACTGGCCTCGCCGCCGACCGCCGTGCTCCTCGTTTACGAGATGATGGCGATCGGCCTCTATCGGCGGCTGCAGGAGCTCGGCATTGTACCCGGCCGCGACCTCGCCGTGGTCGCCTTCCAGGATCGCGCGAACATCCGCATGCTGTCGCCGCCACTGGACGCTTTCCACCTGTCGCTGCACGATCTGGGCGTCGGCGTCGGCGAAGCGGTGCTGGCCCAGATGCCGGCCTTTGCCAGCACCTATCCGCTGGGGCTCGTGCAAAAGCGCTGGCCACTGACGCTGATCGAAAGTGAGAGCGGCTCGCTAAGCGCCGGCAACGGCAGAACGAGGCAGCCGGGTCAGCCCGGCGCGGCCGCCACCGCAATCCCGAGATAGCTCATCAACTCTCGCGCCGCGACACTGCCGGCGCGGTTGGCGCCGATCGTCGAGGCCGAGGGCCCATAGCCGACGAGGTGGATGCGCGGATCCTTGGCGACCTGCGTGGCGAGCCCGCCCGCCATCACGATGCCGCCGCCCGGCTCGCGCAATAACAGCGGCGCGAGATGATCGAGCGAACTACGGAAGCCGGTACACCAAAGGATGACATCGACGGCCAGCTCCGTCCCATCCGCCCACCGCACGCCAGTCTCGGTGATCTCCGAAAACATCGGCCGCCGCTTGAGCACGCCCCGCGCTTCCATCGCTTCGATAGCCGGCGAGCGCGGCAGGCCGGTGACCGACACCACGGATAGTGGTGGCAGCCCCTGCCGCACCCGATCCTCGACCATTTTCACCGCGGCACGTCCGGCCTCTTGATCGAACGGCCCGTCACGAAAGGACGGCGGCCGCCGCGTCACCCAGGTTGTCGTCGTCACCCGCGAAATCTCGTCCAGCAACTGGATCGCCGAGATGCCCGCGCCCACCACCAGCACATGCTTGCCGATAAAGTCGCGGGCAGTCCGGTAATCGTACGTGTGAAGCTGCCGCCCACGAAATTTGTCCCGGCCCGGATAGTCGGGGATGTAGGGGCTCTCCCACGTCCCCGTGGCATTGATCAGCCCACGCGCCGAATAGAGGCCACGATCGGTTTCGACCCGGAGGCGCCCGCCACGATCGCACACAACCTGCACCTTTATCGGCCGATGCACCGGGAGGTTGAACGCCTTCTCATAGGCCGCAAAATACTTCGGCACCGCGACCGCCGCCTCGACCTGATCCTGCGTCGTGTCGATGGCATCGGCAAAGCTCATGCCGGGGAGATCGTGGATGCGGTTGACCGTGCTCAACGTCAGCGACGGCCATCGAAACTGCCAGGCCCCGCCCGGCTGCGGCGACTGATCGAGCACAACAAAGCCGCGCTCCGGCGCCAAGCCGCGCTTTGCCAGATGATAGGCCGAAGAAAGGCCGGCCTGCCCCGCCCCGATCACCACGATATCGACCTTCAGCGCAACGCGCGCCGTGCCAGGCCGTGATGCCAAACCAACCTCCGCGCCGTCCGCTGTCAAAGCAAAAGCCTCAAAGGACCATCCCGTACCAGATGCCGTCATCGTCATCAGCGAGCCGCGTAAAACCCACGTGCTCGTAAAAGCCGATGGCACGATAGTTGGTGTTGCTGACGCCCAAATGCACCCCTCGGACGCCCACGCGGCGCAGTGACTCGATTTCCGCCTCGATCAACTTGCGGCCCCAGCCGCCCGATTGCGCCGGCGGCAGCAGGTTGATGTGGAGATGCGCCGGATAACGATCGAAAAACGCACTCTCGGCTGCAACGGGGTTGCGGATGTAGTCGAGCACCTTGCTGTCGTGCGGCAGCTCGTTCTTGCGCGCGGCATATTTGACCTGCAGGTCCGGCCACCACCTCTCCGCCAGCTTCTGCTCGTAGGCGACGGTATCCGCCGCGCCGACGACAAAACCGACCGCCGTCCCTCCGTCATCGACCACGAAACAATGCGCCGGCTCGAATTCGAGATACGGCACCGACCAGATTTGCCCCGGATAGTCGGGGTCGCTGTAGAGCGCCGTCGCATCGCCGCCCGAATCCGCCGTCTTGAGGCAAATCTCGAATAGCGCCTGCCGGTCTTGCTGACGGCCCGGACGAACGAATAGCGGGTTGGTCAAGGATTTTGTCTCACTTGCGGATGGCGTGCCGCGGCAAGTTTGCGGCCCGGCAAATTGAAGTTTCCAGCACGACGCTAACCGCGCGGAACCACCGTGTAAAACACTTCCGGGGCCATCATCAGTTCGTCGCATTCGTCACAATCGCTCACAAATATGATTGACTCACGTTCATTTGAATGGAACCGTTGAGCACATCGGGTTCAGGCAATTCACATTTGTCGGCCGGAGAATGCGAGTGGGGACGCAGGGCAAAGGCATGAAAGTCGAACGTCTCGACGCCATCCGCAGCCATCTCTACGCCAACGGCTTCTCGACTATTCAGACGCTGTCCGAAGCCGTCGGCGCCTCCCTCGCCACCATCCGCCGCGACCTCCAGGCGCTCGACGATGAAGGCGCCATCGACCGGGTGCACGGCGGCGCTCGGATTGCCGAAGGGTCGTCTGTCGAGGTCGCGTTCCAGGAGCGCGCCAAGCACAACCTCGCCGCCAAGCGGGCCCTCGCCGCCGCTGCTTATGAACTACTCGTTCCGCATACGACGGTGTTCCTCGATGCCGGCACAACCGTGCTGCAACTCGCCCGGCTGATCCGCGTCAACCCGCTGCCGCTCAGGATTTTCACTAACGGCCTGCCGGTGGCGCAGGAGTTTCTCAACGTCCCGAACCTGCACGTCTCGCTGCTCGGTGGCCAGCTCCGCAGCGAGAATGCCTCGCTCGTCGGCCCGCAGGCCGAGGCGATGCTGGATACGCTGTGGTTCGACCAGCTGTTTCTCGGCGTCAGCGCCATCGGCGACGACGGCGCGATCTACAGCGTCGACAGCGCCGAGGCGAGCCTCAACGCCCATATGCTGCCGCGTTCGGCGCAACGTTTCATTGTCGCCGACTCCTCGAAGTTCGGCACCATGGCGACCTATCGCGTTGCGCCGCTCGACTCGGCGAGCCGCGTCATCACCGATTCAAACCTGTCCTCGGAGTGGCGGCGGCGGCTCGAAGACTCCGGCATCGCCACGACCATCGCCGAACCGGGCACGCCATGAGCGGACCAACAATCCTCGGCGTCGATGGCGGTGGCAGCAAGACGCTGATCGCCGTCGCCGACGCCTCGGCGACGCTGGTCCGCATGCGTCGCGGCGATGGCATCAATCCGCTGGACAATCGCCGCTGGCGCGCCGATTTCGAAGCGCAGTTCCGCGCCTTCGGCACCGAACCGGGCCTTGCTGGTGCAGCCGTGTCGCTCCCCTCCTATGGCGAGGTCGAGGAAATTTCGAGCGCCCAGCGCGCCGCAACCGCGAGCGTCCTGGGCGCCGTCCCACAGCGCGTGCTGAACGATGTCGATGCCGCCCATATCGGCGCCTTCGCCGGGGGCCCCGGCATCCTGATCCTCTCCGGTACCGGCTCGATGGCCTGGGCCCGCGACGCCGCGGGCACATCGTTCCGCGTGGGCGGCTGGGGCGATCTCATCGGCGACGAAGGCAGCAGCCACTGGATCGGCATGCAGATCCTCGGCCTCGTCAGCCGCGCGCTCGATGGCCGCGCGGCGATGACCGGCCTCGTCGATGCGGTCTTCGATCTCCTGCAGCTCAACCGCGCCAAGCCGATGAACAGCATCGAAGGCTGGGTCGCCAACCTCGTCCACGCCCGCTCCGAAATCGCGGCACTCGCCCCGCTTGCCGGACGGCTGGCGAAGGCCGGCGACGAGGGAGCAACCCGCATCATCGACGACGCGGCGGAGCATCTGGCCGCGCACGTCACCACCATTGCCCGCCAGCGCAACCTGCCGCTCGAGTGGAGCTATGCCGGCGGCACCTTCGCCAGCCGCGTGCTGCTCGATGCCGTGGCAAAGAAAATCGGCACTCCACCGACGCGGCCGGTACTGCCGCCGATCGGCGGCGCATTGCTCTGCGCCGCCAAAGACCTCGACTGGCCCGTGGACGAAGCGTGGATCGGACGGCTTGCCGCTTCGATCGCTCAGCACGCCTCGCCCGCGCAAGCGACGACTGAAGACCAGCTTCAACCACAACCATAAAACTCAGGAGTACAGGGACATGCGTGGACTATTTCTGACATCAGTCGCCTTCGCGGCGCTGGCTCTAGCCGTTCCGGCACTGGCCGATGACGCCAAGCCGCTCGCCGGCAAATCCATCACCGTGCTGCTGCCCTCGCCGCAGGGCGCGACGATCGCCGCCGATTTCGAGAAAGACACCGGCATTCATGTCGATCTCCAGACGCTGAGCTGGGACGATATCCGGCCGAAGCTGGTGACCGCGCTGCTCGCCGGCACCGCCCCCGCCGACGTCACCGAATTCGATTGGTCGTGGACCGGCCAGTTCAACGCAGCCGGCTGGTACCTGCCGCTGCAGGATGTGATCGACAAGGACACCGTCGCCGACATCGGCGTCGCAAAAATCTTCACCGTCGACGGCAACCTGCTCGGCATCCCCTACACCAACGATTTCCGTGTCATGCTGGTGAACAAGAAGCAGTTCGCCGACGCCGGCATTACCAAAATGCCGACGACGCTCGACGAACTCATCGCCGACGCCAAGCAGATCAAGGCCAAGGGTATCGTGCAGTATCCGATCGGCCTGCCGCTGTCGCCAACCGAAGGCGCCTCGACAAGCTGGTATCTGCTGACCAAGGCCGAAGGCGGCGATCTTTTCGACAAGGACTGGAAGCCGCTGTTCACGACGCCGGATTCGGCCGGCTACAAGGCGATGGCGCTCGAGCTGCAGATGCTCAAGGACGGCCTCGTCGATCCAGCCTCAACCGGCCTCAAGGATAGCCAGATCAACGACACGATGTTCGCCAAGGGCCTCACGTCCATCATGATTTCGGGCGAGCCTGGCCGTCTCGGCCAGTTTGCGGACCCGAAGCAGTCGAGCGTTGCCGGGCAGGTCGAGGCGATCGTCGTGCCAACCGCCAGCGGCGTCACCCGCAGCTACGGTCTGCCGGAAGCCCTCGGCATCCCGAAAGTCTCGCAGAACCAGGAGGCGGCGATTGCCTTCGTAAAGTGGTTCACCACCAAGCAGTTCCAGGAGGCGAACTACGCCAACGGCGTGCTGCCGACTCGCACCTCGGCACTCGCCGATCTTGCCGCCTCGGGTAAACTGCTCAGCGGTGATGCGCTGGTAGCGCAGGCCAAGACGGTCGAGCCGCTGTTCGCGCAGGGCACGCCGACCTGGTACCCGCAGTTCTCGAGCGCGGTGAACACGGCGATCAACGCCGTCGCCAAGGGCCAGATCACTGTCGACGTGGCCATGAAGAACATCGCCGACGCCAGCCAGAAGGCGATGTCGCAGTGACAGCCGTCGCCGCCATGGCGTCTGAGCGCAAACGCGGCGCCGGTGGCAACACCGACGCCTTCCTCGGCGTGCTGCTCATCACGCCGATCGTGCTCGTTATGGCGGCGCTGGTCTTCTTTCCACTGATTGATACGGTGTGGGATAGCCTCCACCGTATCAACCCGATGCAGCCGGGCACGCCCTTCATCGGGCTCGCCAACTACGCCAATATGCTGACCGACGGCGATGTCAACGCCTCGTGGATCAACACTCTGATCTACGTGGTGATCGCCGTTACCGTCGAAACGGTTGCGGGCGTTACCGGCGCAGCGCTGATCAACCAGGTCAAGATCGGCCGGCAATGGGTACTCGCCGCCGTCATCCTGCCCTGGGCCCTGCCGGGCGTCGTCAACGCCACGATCTGGCTCTGGATTTATCAGCCCGGCGCGGGCCTCCTCAACGGCATTCTCACCGCCTTCGGCCTGCCCTTCGAAAACCACGTCTGGTTCAACGACCGCACCAGCGCCATCATCGCCGTCGTCACGGTCCACATCTGGCGCATGCTGCCGCTGACCATCGTCATCGTGCTGGCCGCCATGCAGTCGATCCCGGGCGAACTCTACGAGGCGGCCCGGATCGACGGCGCCAGCCGCACCTCGATGTTCGGCTCGATCACCCTGCCGCTGATCCGCAGCGCCATCGCCATGACCAACGGCACCGTCGCCGCCTTCAACTTCTTCGATGAGGCATGGGTGCTTGCCGGCCCGAGCCTCGATACACGGCCAATCCTAATCCAGATATACCTCGAGGCCTTCCAGAACCTCCACTTCTCCTACGGCATGGCGCTGTCGCTAGTGGTGACGATCGTCTCGCTGCTGGTGTCGCTGGTCTATGTCGTCCGCGTCTATCGCAACACCAGGCTCGACTGATGCAGCAGCAAAGCCTCGCCTTCCGCATCATGATCTGGCTCGGTGTCGCGGTGTTGCTCGTTTGGTCGCTCGGGCCGATCTACTGGACGCTCGCCAGCGCCATCACGCCGACGACGGATTTCTCAAGCCGGCCTATCCACTTCGTGCCGATCCATTTCACCTTGGATCACTTTGAGCGCTTGCTCGGCATAAATGTCGATCGCATCGGCGGCGTCGAGGTCTGGGCGCAGTTCCGCGCCGCGCTGTTCAACAGCATCGTCGCCGCCCTCGCCTCGACTGTCGTCTGCGTGGCAATCGCGGCCCTCGGCGGCTACGCCTTCACCCGCCTGACATTCCCCGGCCGGCGGGTGATCTTCATCGCGGTCGTCGCCACACTGGCCATCCCCGGCTATGCCGTGCTGATCCCGCTCTACCGGCTGATGACCAGCCTCCACATGGTCGACACTTTTGTCGGCGTGACGCTGATCTACGTCTCGGCCTTCCTGCCGCTGTCGCTGTGGCTGCTGAAGAGCGTGTTTGAGTCGCTACCCATCTCGATCGAGGAAGCCGCGCAGCTCGATGGCGCGAGCCGGCTCTACATTCTCTTCCGCATCGTGCTGCCACTCGCTGCCCCGGGCCTCACCGCCGCCGCGATCCTGACCTTTCTTGGCGCGTGGGGGCAGTACGCGGTGCCGTTGATCTTCTCGCCGACGCAGACCAAGCCGCTGACGGTGCTGATCCCCGAATTCGCCACCAAGAATTTCATCGACTACGGACTGATCACCGCCGCCGGATCGATCGCCATCATCATTCCAGCCCTCGTGGTGATTTTTCTCAATCGCTATCTCATCAGCGGATTGCTGGCCGGTTCGGCCAAGTAGCAACCGGCAAAAAAGTAACGGAGGAGAGCCGTCATGGGCGTCACCGAACAGACGATTTTCGAGCAGTTCCCATATTGGCGTAAGGCCATCGGCGCACAGGCGGCTCCACAGGACGCTCCGGTAACAGCCTTCATCGGCTGCGGCACCTCTTATAATCTCGCACTTTCGCTTGCAGCCCTATCCAATGCTGCGGGCCGTTCCGCAATCGCGGTGCCGGGTGGCGAGTGGCTGAACCGGCCGGGGAGCTATTGGCCGGATTGGTCGAAGGCGCATGTCGTCGCCCTCTCGCGTAGCGGCGAAACTACTGAAACCGTGGCTGCTGCACGCGCCAGCCGTGCCGCCGGTGCCTTTGTCACCGCGATCACCTGCGAGGCGGGCAGCGACCTCACCAAAAACTGCGACCGGCTGCTCTTTGCCGAAACCCACCCGGCCGAGGGCATCGTCATGACCTCGTCAGCCAGCCTGATGCTGCTCCTCGGCACCCAACTGCTCGGTTACAAGGTCGATCCGTCAGTGATTGATGTCGCCGCAGGCCTGCTGAAATCGCTCGACGCAAAGCTGCCGGCGCTGCTCGCCGGCCGTTCGCACTTCGTCTTCCTCGGCAGCGGCCCGCTTTACGGTATCGGGCTGGAGGGCGCGCTAAAGCTGATGGAGATGAGCCAGATTTTTACACAAGGGTTCCACCCGCTAGAATACCGCCACGGCCCCATCAGTCTCGTCGACGAGCGCACCATCGCGGTAGTGCTCTACGGCGATGCGCAGGCCTCTGCTGAGGCCACGCTGACCCGCGAGCTCCAGCAAAAGGGCGCCCGCGTCATCGGCTTCGGCGGTCTTGGTGATCTGAGCCTGCCGGTCACGCTTGACCCCGCCATGATCGGCCTCGCCTGCCTTCCGGCCCTGCAACTCCTCGGCGAACGCGCCGCGCAGTCCCGCAACATCGACACCGTCGCGCCACGTCATCTGACCAAGGTCGTGACCCTCGCCTAGCCCTCCAACTGCGCAGCGAACCGCACCAGCACGGTGCGAATTTCGAGCGGCTGCAGATCGACGGGCAGCGTCGCCCCCTCGAATGGCAGCGGCGCCAGCGGATGCTCGATCGGGTCGGCGCTCATGGCCGCGCGCGGCGGTACGCCGAACTTCACCGCCGCCCGCGTCGCCGCGCGGGAAAGGTTCTGCAGCCGAAGGGCGATCCAGCCCACTTCCTCGCCGGGCTTGCTGGTCACCAGCACGGGAAGCGCCGGATCAACGCTGAAAAAGCTGTCACTGCGCTTGCCGGTCGGGGCGATATCCCGGAGTGCAATCGGTGGCGTAGCCGCCTCGGCGGCGAACCGGCTCGCAGTGGCAGCGTCAGCCGGGCCCGCATGCGTCGTCAGCCGGTAGCGCAGCGGAATCTTGCCGCTTTGGCTGGACTTGAAATTCACCAGCCAGTGGTTGTTGAGCGCCCACGACATGATCGTCGGCCCCTCGGGCTGCAACGTCCGGTTCCACTTGCCCGTCGTAATGCTTCCGAGATGCACCAGCGGCGCATCGAGCGGCACAACCGTCACGCCGCGCTTCGCATCGCTGACATCGACCCAGCGGCCGGCCGGATACCAATCCTTGGCCGCGCCATCGAGTTGGTCGTCGTTGGGCACGGCCGGGATGCCGTTGAGATCGAGCAGGAAATTCGCCGCATCGAGCTTGAACGGAAAGGCGATGAACACCGCCTCCGCCGGCGGGTGATCGAGCTTGTCGATCGACCAGTCGACGCTGAGGCTCTTGGTGTCAGCATCGAGCGCGTAAGTCACGGATGCCGCGGAAACGCCCGGCGCCTCAATCGTCACCGTGATCGAGGCTCGGCCCTGATCGATAGTGGCAGCGCCCAGCGTCACCTTCGTCGCAACCTCACGCTTCCAAGGCGTATCCTTGTGGCCAGTGAAGAACTCCGGCTTGTCGAAGCTGATATCAGCGATGGCCAGCCGGTCATCCGGCGAGTCGACGGTCTCATAGGCATATTGCCCCGGCCGCCAGCCCTGATATTCGCCGGCAAAATCATGGCTCTGTGCCTTGTCGAAGAACTCGGCAATGGCCCCTGTCGCCGGATCGATCGTGACCCGGTAATGCGCGTTCTCGATGGTGTTGCCCGACGCCTTGAGGTCCGGCCCCGGAACCCCGCCCTTGAGATCGATGAAAGCAAAACCCATCGGTGGCACCACGCCGGCGACCCGCCTGATCGCCGGGTAAGGCCGCGGCCCACCCCACGAACTGCGGCGGTTGAAGAAGGTATCGAGCACGCCGACTGGCGCCGCGCCACCGCGCGGTTCGGGCTCTTCGACCACCACCTTGCGCTCCCAGGGCAGCGTGTTGATGACCAGCAATTCGTCGATGCCGGAGGCCTTGAAGGCTTCGGCCGGATCGAGATTGCCGAGGTTGAAGATGCCCTCGGGGCCCTTGGTGCCCAACGGCGCGGCGAGCGCGTTGGCGGCGCGGGCCACGGCGTTGTGACCTTCCATGGCGGCGGTATAGGCATAGCCCGCCTTGCGGTTCCATTGCGCCATTGAAAACAATGAGTTAGGCGCCTCGACCGAGGAGTAGGCGCCCCAGGTATGCTCGTCGAACAGTGTCATGGATTCGTGGATATCGGCTGCACGACGGGCATCCCATTTGCGCGGCCCCATGGCGCGGAGCCAGCTTTCGACCGCCTCGCCCATGCCGACAAGCTCGTGCGCCTGCCGGTTTATGCCGACTTCGTAGGCGCTCGAACCGACCCCGTCGGCCCAGTGATCGGTCCAGTCGCCGCGCTGCGTGACGATGAAATTTGCGTACTGATTGCGCAACAATGCGCCGAAATCGGAAACGTTGATGAATTCCATCTTCCAGTTGGTGCGCTCGCCGTTCCAGCGGCGCACGAAATCCGGCATGCGCCGATCCGGCGGCCCATTGTCGACGCGCACCGGATGGGTGGATTCGCAGTAGAGGAAATCGAACGGATAGCTTTCGTCATTCTCCAGTTCCTCGACCCAGCGCGGCAGCAGCCGGTCGACGAGGTCCCAGTTGCCGAGGCCCGCCTGCGATCTACCGAAAAGATAGTGGTAGCCGTTCCACGCCAGCACCTGCTTGCCGCTCGGCCCCTGCCAGTTGAAGGCGCCCGGGAACGGCTTTGGCCGTGCCCCGCGGATCGGGTTGATCGCCGCCGTATAGAAGTTGATGCCGAGATCGTGCAGCAGATCGGCATAGAGCCATGAGACGCCGTTGACGTCGTCCTGCATCGCCGCCTCGACCCTGAAGCCGAACTCGTCGCGGATGGTGCGCAGCGGATAGAGCGAGCGGTGCATCTGCTCGACATTGAGCAGCGGCGTGAGGTTATACTGCATGCCCGCGATATCGATGCGGCCCTCCTCGTGCCAGAAGCGGAAGCGCTCGACCTCAGCTTTGCTTGCCTGCCGCAGCCAGCGCAGGAACGGCCCGGTCGTCTCGACCGTCCAGCGATATTTCGCCTCGGTCGGATAGTCGTCCGTCGCCTCGATGATATCGAGCGCCTGGACTACGAATTCGCCGTGCTGCCTGAGCGCCAGCTCCTGATAATCGGTGAAGCCGATATCGGTGTGGGCATGATTGGCGATGTAGATCGTCTTAATTTTCGGCATATGTTTCCTCCTGCGTATTGGGCTACCCCTCACCCCGGCCTACCGGCCGGACCTCTCCCCAGAGGGGCGAGGGACGGCGCGGTCGAGCCTCATATTGGTGAGCACAATGTCAGCGGACCCCTCGCCCCTCTGGGGAGAGGTCGGCCGAGCGAAGCGGAGGCCGGGTGAGGGGCGCCCAGCACACCGACTCACTCCGGATAAACCACCACCCGCGTCCACGCCCGCGGTCCAACGCTCACCTTCACCTCACCACCGCTCACCGGCACAGCCTCACCCGGCTCCCCCGACAGCGATGTCCGGCTCGCACGCTTCGGCACCAGCTCTCCGGCGCCGATCTTCGCTTCGACCGCCTCGTCGCCCGGATTGAGCAGCGTCAGCGCAACGCCCTCGCCTTCCGGCTCGATGCGGGTCAGCAGCAGCGGCCCGAGTTCAGTCTTGAGCAACGAACCCGCCGCCGCCTTCACCGGCCCGCGCTCGGCGTAAAGATGCGCCGCCAACGGTTGCGCGCGAACGATTGCCGCCTGCGCTGACGCGCCAAGCGACTGCTTCGCACTCGGCAGCAGCCAGAAGTTGAAGCGGATTCTTGCGCCCTGGTCGGCCTGGAAATTCGTCGACCAGTAATTGTTGGTGAGCCAGGCGATGAGCGTTGGGCGCTCGCGCACCACTCGTCCGTCGGGATCGCCGAAGCGCCCGAACGTATAGCCGCCGATCTGCCAGAGCGGCGCATCGGGACAGGCAACCGTCAGCTCGCGGCTGGCATCGGCGATGCGGATAAACCGCTGCGTCGTAATGTAGTGGCGGCTCGCATAGGGCAGTTGCTCGTCATCGAGCTTCACCACCGCCCCGCCAGTCTCGTAGTCGACGTCCCAGTTGGCGCCGAGCGCCGACGGCAACGGCAGGTAAAGCGCATGCGGATCGGACAGCGGCTGCTTGGTCACGATGGCTTCGATACCCAATGCCGGATCGTCCGGCAGCACACGGTAGATTACATCGACCTTGTCGCCGTTCGGCAGGTCGAACGACTGCGTGATCCGTGCGCTGCCGCGCTCGACCGACTCCACCGTACCCGTCAGCCGGCCACTATCTCGCGCGGCCTTCCAGTTGGTGTGCCAGGCTTTGTGCCAGTCCGGCGATTCAAGTTCGACCACGTCGAACATGTCGGTGCGGATGCCCGATGCGACTTTCTCCAGCACCGGCACGCCAAACTTCTGATCCGCGGTGGCCGCACCCGCATATTCGACGCCGTCGAGCTTGAGCGAGGTCAGGCCGCCCGCCTTGTCGAGCGTCACGCTGATGCGGCCATTCGACAGCGCGCCGTCCTTCGCCGACAGCTTGCCTGTCCCATTCGGCCCCACACCGGCCGCCGGCATCGTCACGTAGGATAGCGCCGGCACGGTAACCGGCCCCGTCCAGTACGCCCGGTCGTCCGAAAGGTCCGACATCACCACGTCCTGCCGCTGGATGCGGTGCGACGTTGGACCGGAGGGCAATATCTCTTCAAGCCCGGAGCCGCGCTTCGGATCGGGCGCGCCGGCCATCGGCGGCAGATAGGGCAGGCGGATCGCCTGAGTCACCGGGAACGGG
>Ga0134128_10002945_pt1 | contig 20860 bp, 15 predicted proteins | sample KB31754_FD_96462 | JGI IMG/M metagenome (GOLD analysis project Ga0134128, IMG submission 96462) | Terrestrial soil microbial communities with excess Nitrogen fertilizer from Kellogg Biological Station, Michigan, USA - KB3-175-4 | ecosystem: Environmental > Terrestrial > Soil > Unclassified ...
CCGCACCGGGCGGCGGCGGCGCCGGCATGGGCGGCGTCGTGTTCAACCATCTCGGCACCGTGATTCTGGGCGGCGACGCTCTGAACAGCAACGCCGCGCATGGGAGCGGCGGCGGCCAGGGTCTGGGCGGCGCCATTTTCAATTTGAACGGACAGGTAACGATAGCCAATGTCAGCGCCAGCGGCGATGTTGCCAACTCTGGCACGGACGTTTACAACCTTTCTTACAACGGCGGCAATACCGGGCCGAACCAGGTCCCGACGGCGACCGTCAGCACCCTGGCGGACAGCTTCGCGGCGCCGCTTAACAATCAGGTCAATGGATCGGCGCAAGTTCAGAGCGTCTCGAACTATGCGGCGATTCAACTCGGCGGCCTCCAGGCCGGCGTCAATGGTGTTGCCAACAGTTGGACTTTCGGCAACAGCGCGCTGAATTGCTCGACGTGCAGCGTGACCTTCACGGTTACGAATTCGGGCAACATGGCGACGATCGTCACGCCGCGCCTGGTAGGCTCGAGCGACTTCAGCATTTCCACCGGAGCGGTTTCGGTGGACGCCAACGGCAGCGCGTCCATGACCGTGAACTATAGCCCCACGGCAGAGGGAGCGGCGGCGGCGTATGTGGTGCTGACCGACGATGCGTTCGACGAGCCGCAGGTCGTGTACCTCAACGGGATTGGCGGGTTCCCAACAGTTGGGTTCAATCCTTCGCCGGTGACGATCACGGCGGTGACGAATCACTCCGCGCAGCAGGCGCTGGTGGTGACGAATACCGATAGCGCCGATGCGCTAAGCATTTCCGCGGTCAACCTGGCCAGCGCTTCCGGATATTTTACGCAAACCAACAACTGCGCCAACGTGGTGCTTGCGCCCGGCGGCACTTGCAGCGTGAACCTCACGTTCAGCCCCACTTCGGTGGGCGGACCCTTCACGGGAACGGTGTCGCTAAGCGATAACGCCCAGAACGTAACGCAAACGGTCGAGCTGAGTGGAACGAGCACCAAGGCGGATCAGAGCATTACCATTACCACCGCGCCTCCCGCAACGGCGGCGTACAACAGCAGCTTCAGTGTCGCGGCGAGCTCGAATTCCGGACTTGGGGTGAGCATCTCCGGCGCCGGCGCGTGCTCGGGAACGGGCACGGGATCGGCGCAACTGACCATGACCGCGGGCACCGGCGCCTGCACGGTCAGCTTCACGCAGGCGGGCGACGCCAATTACAATCCAGCGCCGAGCCTGGCGCCTACGGTGAATGCCAGCAAAGCGATCGTGCCGGTCGTCCTCTCGTCGCTGACGCAAACGTTCAATGCCACCGCGGTTTCGCCGGTGGCTGCTACCACGCCCGCCGGGTTGAACATCCAGTGGACGAATGCGCCGGAAACCAATGCCGGCGTTTATAGCGTGACGGCAACGATCAATGATGCCAACTACCAAGGTTCGGCCACTGGCACCTTCGCCATTAAAAAGGCCAACGCGACGATTACGGTGACGCCATATAGCATTACTTACGACGCTGTGGCGCATACGGCGGCGGGTGGCGTTACCGGCGTGGGGGGCGTACCGCTGGCAGGGCTGAACCTGGCCGGGACCACGCATACCAACGCCGGGAGCTATGGCTCGGATGTCTGGTCGTTTAGCGACAGCACTGGGAACTACAACAATGCCACCGGAAGCGTGAGCGATACGATCGCGAAGGCGAACCCCAACGTCACTGTCACGCCGTATAACGTGACGTACGACGCCGCAGCGCACACCGCGAGCGGCGCCGCTACCGGGGTTGGCGGCGTCTCCCTGGCGGGGCTCAGCCTGGCCGGAACCACCCATACCAATGCGGGAAGCTACGGCTCAGACGCCTGGACGTTTACCGATAGCACTGGGAACTACAACAATGCCACCGGAAGCGTGAGCGATACGATCGCGAAGGCGAACGCCATGGTCACAGTGACGCCGTACAACGTGATCTACGACGCAATGGCGCACACCGCCACAGGAACGGTAACCGGAGTCGGGGGCGCGGCGCTGACTGGGCTCGATCTCTCCGGTACCACGCATACCTCCGCGGGTGCCTATCCATCCGACGCCTGGGCATTCACAGACGCCGCGGGCAACTATAACCCCGCCACGGGAACTGTGAGCGATACGATCGGCAAAGCGAACGCCACCGTCACCGTCACGCCGTACAGCCTAACCTACGATGGCACGGCGCACACGGCCACCGGGACGGTTACGGGGGTCGGGGGGGCGGTATTGGCGGGCCTCGACCTCTCCGCCAGCACGCACACGGCCGCCGGCAGTTATACGACTGACGCCTGGACATTCGCGGATGCCACAGGTAACTACAACGCGGCCACGGGAACAGTGAGCGATACGATCGCCAAGGCAACCCCCACGGTCACCGTGACGCCCTATAGCGTGACCTTCGATGGCGCGTCGCACACAGCCTCTGGAACGGTTACCGGGGTTGGCGGAAGTGTGCTGACCGGACTCAACCTCTCCGGGACAGCGCACACCGCCGCCGGCAGCTATCCATCCGACGGGTGGACCTTTACAGACACATCGGGAAACTACAACAATGCCAACGACTCGGTGAGCGATACCATCAGCAAGGCGAACGCCACTGTTACCGTCACGCCCTATAGCGTGACCTACGACGGGACGGCGCACACGGCCTCCGGAACGGTTACCGGGGCCGGTGGCGCCGCATTGACCGGCCTCGATCTCTCGGCCACCACGCATACGAACGCGGGCAGCTACGGAACCGATGGCTGGATATTCACTGACAGCACGGGCAATTACAACAACAGCACCGGCTCGGTGAGCGACAGCATTGCGAAGGCGAACGCCACCGTCACCGTAACGCCGTACAGTGTGACCTATGACGCTGCCGCGCACACCGCGACCGGGAGCGTTACCGGAGTTGCGGGCATCACGTTGACCGGACTGAGTCTCTCAGCCACGACCCATACCAACGCCGGCAGCTATTCCGCCGATAATTGGACGTTTACAGACAGCACCGGCAACTACAACAGCAGCACCGGCACGGTGAGCGATACGATCAACAAGGCGAACGCCATCGTCACCGTTACACCATACAACGTGACGTATGATGGCAATCCGCACTCAGCCAGCGGAACGGTGACGGGTGTGGGCGGCGTTAGCCTGACCGGCCTTGACCTGAGCGGCACGGTCCATACAACGGCGGGCGATTATCCGTCGGATGGATGGGTGTTCACGGATGCAGCGGGCAACTACAACACGGCGAGCGCCACCGTCCACGATGCCATCGCCAAGGCCAACCCGACTGTCAGTTGGTTGGCCCCGGCCAGCATCACCTATGGCACGGGGTTGAGCGGCACGCAACTCGACGCCACGGCCAACGTACCGGGTACGTTTACCTATACGCCGAACGCCGGCACCGTCCTACCGATTGGGAGCAGCCCTCTTGCGGTTACGTTTGTGCCAACCGATACGGTGGATTACAACAACGCCGCAGCGCAGGTTTCGATCACGATCACGGTGACGTACAACAGCCTGGGAACGCAGATCCAGGCGGACGCGGCGGCGCTTTCGGGGAACTCCGGCGCGCTGCTCACCAAAGTCTCGAACGCACTGGCGTCGGTGGCCAAAGGGAATACCACTGCCGCCGCCGGGCAGTTGGGCGCGTTTATCAACCAGGTCAACAGCATGGTGAACTCGGGCCGGGTGCCCGCGGCGATTGCGCAGCAATTGATTGCGCAGGCGCAGTACCTGCTCGACAGCCTTTAAAACGGGGCTTTGACTGGTGCGGGGCCCGGCGCGGTTGCGCAGGGCCCCGCGTACCGGTTAATGCTTCTTACCGAGGGGGGCGGGCTGGAAGATGGAGTCGGGGAACGGCGCGAAGCTGACATTGGTATAGAAGCGCTGGTCCACGCGCTGGGTGCCTTCGAAGTGATCGAGGGCGAAGGGCGTATAGATAGCCCCGATGCGGACCCAGTTCCCGTAAATTACCGATTCCTCGTAATGGCCCCCGGTGTCGGGGTCCTCGCGGCGCCAGTGGACGCGCATGGGCAGGTGGGTGGTAATCGAGAAATCAACCACGGCGGTGTCGCCATCGGCGGTGGTGAAGGCTACCGACTCGACCTGCGCCTGGTCAATGCTCGATAGTCCCTGGTACAGCATCAACGTTTGCGGGTTGCTGGCCCAGGTTTTCAAAATGACGTCGAGGGAGTGGCGATTGGCATCCTGATACTGCGTCAACTGCTTGCGTAGCATCGGGGCCACACCTTTATAAGTGATTTCCCACCCGCGATCGGCGGAGTAGATATAGATGACGCTGCGATGCTTGGTCAGCTCGACGCGCTCGTCGGAGGGGAAACGGAAATAGTTCCAAAAGACGGTGCCGGGATCGTTGAGGTCGCCGGTGGAACCAAAGGTGTAGACGCGGCCGTTGCCGCTGCGCTCGTTGGCTTGCAGGTAATGATCGCCGCCCATAGTGGCGATGGCGGTCGAGACCACCTGTTTAGCATGAATATTCGAAGGTGTTTGCAGCGGAGTCAGCAGCAGCAGTGCGAGTGCCAGCATTGAGTTTCATACCTCTTAGACCGGTTGCAGGCCGGCCATTTTTTCGACCAGTTTTTTCAATCCGTAACCGGGGAACGAGATGGTGAGCTTGGTCTGGTCGCCTTCGCCCTCGACGCGCAATACGGTGCCGACGCCGAACTTGGCGTGGCGCACGCGCGCGCCGGTGCGTGAGAGCGGGAGCTTGGCGCCGGCGGTGGAACGCTGTTGCTGGAGAGACGGTTCGAACGCCGGCTGAGCACTTGATCGTTGATTCCCAGGACGCTGAAAGAACTGGTGAATGCTTTCCACCGAGTTGTAGGTAGGACGTCCGGAGGCGGCAAATGGTTTCGGACGCTCGTCCTGGTTATAGCCTTCACTAACGTAGCGGCGGCCGAGCGGGACCGCGGGAGGGGATAAATCCTGTAGCAGAGCCTGCGGCACTTCGCTGAGAAAGCGCGACGGCATCGAGGGCTCGCTGGCTTGGCCGGCGTAGCGGCGGCGGCGGGCGGCGTGGGTGAGATAGAGCTGCTGGCGGGCGCGGGTCATGCCCACGTAGCAGAGGCGGCGCTCCTCTTCCAATTCATTCGGACTCTGCGACGTGCGGCTATGGGGGAACAGGCCTTCTTCGAGGCCGGCGAGGAAGACGGTGGAGAATTCCAGGCCCTTGGCTGCATGCAGCGACATGAGCTGGACGGCGGCGGTCGGGTCGTAATCGTCCTGATCGCTGATCAGGGCGGCGTGATCGAGGAAGCCGGCGATGTCCTCACCACGGGTGGCGGCGTCGGTGGCGGCGTTGATCAGTTCATTCAGGTTTTCCAGACGGCCTTCGGCCTCGGGCGTTGCTTCGGCTTGCAGCATCCTGGCATAGCCGGTGCGCTCAATGATGCGCTTGACCATTTCGTCCACCGGGGTCGGCACGAGCGCGAGGGTGCGGAATTCGGCCATCAATTTGTAAAATTCGGCCAGCGACTGCAGGGCGCGCGGCGTGAGCCCGGCAGCGCGCTCGAGGCCGCGCTCGATGGCTTGCAGCAGGCTGAGGTTTTGTTCGAGGGCGAAGTGTTCGAGAGTGTCAACGGTTGACTTGCCGATGCCGCGGGTCGGTGTATTGATGATGCGCAACAGGCCGACGGAGTCGGCGGGATTGGCGGCGACGCGCAGATAGGCGAGAATGTCGCGCACCTCGGCGCGCTCGTAAAAGCTGAAGCCGCCTATGACGCGGTAGGCGAGACCGTAGCGGCGTAACGCCTCCTCAAAGAGACGGGACTGGGCGTTGGTGCGGTAGAGGACGGCGATCGAGCGGCCGGGGTTGGCGGCGAGCGAGGCGCGGATGGTTTCGGCGGCAAAAAGCGCTTCGCCTTCCGCCTCCGGGGCTAGATAGTAGCCGACCTTGGGGCCGGCGTCCGCCTGCGTCCACAGAACTTTGCCCTTGCGCTCGACGTTGTTGGCGACAACGGACGAGGCGGCTTCGAGGATGTTCTTGGTGGAGCGATAGTTTTGTTCCAGGCGAATGACACGGGTCGACGGGTAGTCACGCTCGAAATCGAGAATGTTGCGGATGTCGGCGCCGCGCCAGGAGTAGATGCTTTGGTCCTCGTCGCCGACGACGCATAGGTTTTGGGTCTTGCTCGTGAGCAGGCGCATTAACTCGTATTGAGGACGGTTGGTGTCCTGATACTCGTCAATCATGATGTAGGGATAGCGTTGGTTGTAGCGTTCGGCGACCTCGGGGCTTTGGCGCAGCAGGCGTTCGGTCTCGAGCAGCAGGTCGTCGAAATCGAGAGCGTTGGCAAGTCGGAGGCCGTTCTGGTAACGCTCATACAACATGGCGATGCGTTCGTGCTTGGGATCGCTGGCCATGGCGAGGTATTGCTGCGGGGACAAACCGCGGTTCTTGGCGCTCGATATGCGGCTCAGGACCTGGCGAGGGGCGAATGATTTATCGTCAAGACCGAGCGACTTCACCAGCGTCTTGATCAGGCGCAATTGTTCATCATCGGCATAGATCACGAAGTCGCGCTTGCCGCCGATGGCGGGATAGTCGCGGCGCAGCGAGCGCACGCAGAAGGAGTGGAAGGTCGAGAGCTGGGGCTGGGCGTAGGCCTCATAACTGAGCAGCGAGGCGACGCGGGACTGCATTTCCTCCGCCGCCTTGTTGGTGAACGTCATCGCCAGGATGGATGAGGCGGGAATGCGATAATGGGCGATGAGGTGGGCGATACGATGAGTGATGACGCGCGTTTTGCCGCTGCCGGCGCCGGCGAGAATGAGCAGCGGGCCTTCGACATGCTCGACCGCGGCGCGTTGTTGGGGATTGAGATCGGCGAGCAGGGACACATTTCATTTTAACAGCCGGAACCTTGATTTACTCTTTCATACTGGCCTGCGGATTGTTGGCGCTGACGCCGTGGCTGCTACTGCGCGACACGCCGGATGGGCGCTACACCCGCTTTGTGGGCGAGCGCTTCGGACGGGTGCGGGGGGCTGGACGCGGGGCGATTTGGATCCATGCCGTGTCGGTCGGAGAAGCGCTCGCGGTGGAGCGGTTGATTGGGCAATTGCGGGAACGGTATCCGGCGCGGGCGGTGGTGCTGTCGGTGACGACGGCAACCGGGCGGAGCGTGGCGGAGCGGCGGATTCAGGCGGACCGGATTTTTTATTTTCCGCTCGACTTTCGACATGTGGTGCGGCGCTCGTTTGAGGCCATCCGACCGGAACTGGTGCTGATCGCGGAAACCGAGATCTGGCCCAATTTTCTGCGCGAGGCGGGGCTGCGCGGGGTGCCGGTGATGTTCATCAACGGCAGAGTTTCGGGGCGAAGCTATGCGCGGTACCGGCTGGTTCGGCGTTGGCTGAGGCCGACGCTCGGCGGCGGCGCGCACTTCTTGATGCAAACGCCGACCGATGCCGAGCGGGTGCTCGATCTGGGCGCGGACCCGAGCCGGGTGCGGGTGGCGGGCAATTTGAAGTTCGATTTGATTCCGCCGGCGCAGTCGGGCTTTTTGCGAATGCTGTCGGGGCAGTTGGCGGCTGCCGGAATTACTCGCGTGCTGGTGGCGGGCAGCACCATGGAGGGCGAAGAGGGCCCGGTGCTCGACGCCTACCAGCGGCTGTTGCAGGCGGCGGCGAAGCCGGAGACGATGCTGTTAGTGCTGGCGCCGCGGCATCCGCAGCGGTTTCAGGAGGCGGGCGAGCTGGTGGCGGAGCGCGGGTTGGGATGGACGCGGCGCTCGCAAATCGAGGCGGCCGGATTGCGCGGCGGAGGCGTACTGCTGCTCGATTCGCTGGGAGAGTTGGCCACGGTCTATCAGTTGGCGGAATCGGCCTTCATCGGGGGCAGCCTGGCGGCGCATGGCGGACACAACATTCTGGAGCCGGCGTACTGGGGCGTGCCGGTGATTTTCGGTCCCCACATGGAGAACTTCGCCGCCATTGCGGAACAGTTTCTGGCCGCGGGCGCGGCTCTGCGCGCGGGCAGCACGCATGAGTTGGCGCATGTGTGGAAGCGGCTATTGGACGACAGTGAACTGCGGGCGCGGGTGGGCGGAGCGGCGCGGGCGTTGCTGGAGTCGCAGCGGGGCGCCACCGGGCGGGCGCTGGAGGCGATCGACTTGTTGCTGGCGGAGCGGCGGGCCGTGGTGGGCGGCTAGCTGAGCCAGTACGACGCTTTTTTCGTCCAGAGATTGCCCGGATATTTTCCCTGCAGCTCCTCCGCCATGGGGCGGAATCGGGTGTGGTCGTGGTCGCGCTGGTAACCGCTCACGGTGGCCCAGTAGATCGCCTCGGGCGCCGCCGCGGTTTCAGGATACTCGGCGATTAACGCGCGGAAACCGCGCTCAGACGCCTCGAAGTTCTTTTGTTGGAAGGCCGCCTTGGCGTGGCCGAGAGCGAGGGCGGCGCGAAATTCCCGAGGCGGGAGATAGCCTTCGCTGCGGTATTGTTCGCGTCCGGTACTGTCAAGCACAAGGACGGTCGGAGTCCAGGCTACGTTGAAGCGCTTAAACCAGGTGGGATTTTCCTTGATGTGGGCTTCGACCGGGACGAATTCCCGGTTGATGTAGTCGGCGGTCGCGGGGTCGGAATAATCCTCGGCTTCCAGCCGAGCGCAAGCCCCTCAACTGGGAGCGGCGCTGAAGTCGAGCAAAATGGGCCGCGAAGATTGCTGCGCCTGGGTGAGCGCGGCGTCGACATCGGTGCGATTCCAATTGACCAACATGACTTTATTAGACTCCTCCCTTAGGGGGCGGTCAAGCGGCGGCAGGATTACTGCAGGATTACTGAACGACGCGCCAGGGCGAGGAGGCGCTCCAGTGCAGGAGCGCTTGGTTGGCCCAGGCGGTGGATTGTCCGGCATGGCAGGTGGTACAGGGGTTGGGAATTTTGTATTTGTCGGTCCAGGCGGGCGGGATGAAGCGGAAGGTATGAGCGCTGACAAAGGCGCCGGGCACGCCCTGGGTTTCAATCTTTGGCATGTGACAGGCGATGCATTGGCTTCCGGGGCTGCCATCGGCATGGTGGGTGTGATCGGCGATGGTCGCAGCGTGGGGTCCGTTGGGAGAGTTGGGGCCGTGGCAACTCAGGCAGAGCTGCTGGGGCGGCAGGCGCAGTTGGGCGATGTTGTCAGTGCCGTGAACGTCATGGCAAGTGGCACAGGTAACGCCACGCCGATACATGAGGCTCTGGACGAAGTCATTGCCTTGCATACGGTTTTTGTGGGCGGTGCCGTCGGAGAAATAAAGGAAATCCGATTGGCCGTACGAAGAGCTGTCGAGAGACCAAAAGTCGACGAGGCGGAGGCCGACTTGGTAGCCAACCGGCCAGTCATAGGCGCGTCCGTTGATGACCGGTGTGCGGGGGCGCCCCTGGGAGTGGCATTGAATGCAGGTGTCGTCAGAGGCGACGTCATCGAGGCTGGCGGGATTGAGAATGTTGTTGGGGGTCGGGTGGGCGGCGTGGTCGCTGCCTGGTCCGTGGCAGCGTTCGCAGCCGACGTTCCATTCGGCGGGACGGTGGGTCTGGATGTCGTAGGCGACGGAATGACATCCGTCGCAGGTGGGGCCGGTGGGACGTTGGAGATTGGCGGAAGGATACGACGCGGCCCACCAATCAGCGCCTTTGTCGGGGACATGGTACGGGAGCCACTGGTGGGTGCCAATATCCCACTGCGCGGGGAGGGGATAATAGTCGTCGCCGATTCGGGTGAAGTAGCGCTGCTTCCAACGACTGCCGTATACGAGCGCGACCTGGGAAAGCGCGAACGGCGCCACCGTGTTGGTGGCGAGATCGGGGATGACAGCGTGGGGATACTGTTTGGGATCGCGAACGACATTGGCCATCGGAGTTTTTTGCCAACGGTCATAAATGTCGGCGTGGCAGGAACGGCAGGCGGCGGAGCCGACATAGTGCGCGGAGACGAGAGCGGCGGCGGGGGGTGGCGTCGAGGTCAAGCCGCGGAGAAAGGTCACGAGCTGCCAGCCAGTGCGATCGGTGGCGGCGGGAGGTCCGGGAAGAGCGGGCATGCCGGAGAGTTGGACGCCGTTCTCAATCAGATAATGCAACTCACCATCGGTGAGGTGTTGGGTGGGAGCGCCGTGAAGGTCGGGCACGCGGGGATATTCGTTGCCGCCGATGGCGGTTCCACCACGGCCGTCGACGCCATGGCAGAGGGCACAGTGGGAGAAAAAGTACTGCTGGCCGGCCGCGCGGGCATGCTCGTCCCGCGAAAATGGGTTGGAGCGATTAGCTTCGCGCGCCGGAATGGCGAAGTTGCGGAGGGAACGGGCGATGTGGGCTTCAAAGCGCGTGGGCGTCGAGGTGGCCTTAAAGCCGCGCCAGCGAAGCAGCGCGAGCACGAGCGCGGCAGCGGCGAGAAGGGCGGCAAGGACGAGCCAATTCCGGCGCGAGGACATACCACAATAGGCTACTCGATTGCGAGGCAGAGGTTCTCGGCGAAGGGCCAAGCCTCATCGCGCCATTGTTGGTGCAGGCGAAACCCGGCGCCGGCAACCATGGAGGCGACCGCGCGCGGGCGGAACTTGTGTGAGCTTTCCGTCCAGATGGATTCGCCGCGTACGAAAGAAATCGCGCAATCGAGGACGCGCAAATGCGCAGTTTGGTGGCGCTGCGATACGAGGTGCATTTCAACGCGGGCGGGGCGGCGCGTATAGCGGATTTTGTGGCGCCAGTACCGCAGATCGAAATCGGCGTCGAATTCCCGGTTGAGGCGAGCCAGCGCGTTTCGGTTGAATGCGGCGGTCACGCCGGCGGGGTCATCGTAGGCAAGTTTGAGCAGCTTGACCGGCTTGATCAGGTCGAGGCCGAGCAGAAGTCCGTCGCCGGGGCGCAGAAGGCGACGCACGCTGAGAAGGAATTCGTGACCTGGGCCTGGGTCGAAGTTTCCGAATGTGCTGCCGAGGAACAAAACCAGCAGTGGCGCCGGACCACGCCTCGCGGCGAGCGCGCCGAGGCCGGCGAGGTAGTCAGCCTCCTGCGGATAAATCGTCAGGTCCTCGATTGACGCCAACTCGGCCTGGCATTGCTTCAGGGCGATGGACGAGATCTCGATGGGGTAGTAGTCCGTCGGCTGGCGGCGGCAAAGAGTCTCGAGTATCCAGCGGGTCTTCTCGCCGCTGCCGCTGCCCAACTCCGCAACCGCGACACCGCGGGCAAAGGGGGTAACCATCGCGGCGGCATTGGCTTGCAATAGGCGCGCGTCGGCTTTGGTCAAGCCGTACTCGGGCAGAGCGCAGATGGCCTCGAAAAGGACTGAGCCGACCTGGTCGTAAAAGAGCTTGCTGGGCAATGTCTTCTGGCCGGTTCGTGTGAGGCCGGCGAGGACTTCATCGCCCAGTGAAAGCGGGAGCGGCGGCGGGGTAAGTAGTGATGTCGCCATGTGGTTCAGCGGGAGACGCAGCGGAAGCCGGCGTAGAGATACGGGTACTGCGGCTGGAACCAGTTGCGAAAGCTGGGGCGGAGGAAGCAGGCCGCAGTGCGGGGCGAGGCGCCTTTAAGAACGAAATGTTTTCCGTCAAAAAAGTTGGCCGAGTAGCCGGGATAGAACTCGAAAGGCCGAAAACCGGGGAAGGGAGCGAATTCGGTCGAGGTCCATTCCCAGCCGTTGCCAATCGTGTCTTGGACTCCGAACGTGGAGGCGGTCATCGGATCCACCGGAATTGGATCCCAGTGGCGCAGTCCGGCATTGCCCGCAGTGGCACCCTCAGAGGCGCGGTGCCATTCGGCTTCGGTTGGGAGCCGCTGGCCGCGCCAGTCGGCGTAGGCGGAAGCCTCGGCGTGGGTGACATATACAGGCAGGTCGAGCGGAAGCGGCACTTCACCGAACATGCCGCGGTACATCCATTGTTTGTCGCGCATGGTCCAGAAATGCGGCGGCGCGGCTCCGGCGGCAACGAACTTCAGATAGTCACCATTGCTGACTTTGCGTTTGTCGATGGAGAATGAGGGAACGGGGACGGAGAAGGCGTCAAATTCATTGTCCCAGCCGAAAGTGCCGTTGCGCTGCTGCCCGAGCGTAGCAGTTCCGGTGGGGATGGAGACAATGGCCGCGGGGTAGGGGGTGGCGGCGCCGGCGTGCGGTTGCGGACCTGATTGCTTTTGTTCGTAGGGCAGGTTGTGGAAGAGGTAGCTCAGGGTCTCGACGTGCATCCAGCGGTGTTCGAGGGCTACTTCGAGGCGGAGTTCGACTTCAGGTGTTATGGGCTGAGCGAGAGCGCGGTCGAGCTGCGAGCGCACTTCGCGATTGTAGGAGCGCACTTCGTCGATGGCCGGCCAAGCCGATTCGGGATCGCTGGGCAGTTCGCCCTCGACCGGGTCAATTCCAAACGCGAAGAGTTTATCCCACTCTGCGTGAAACGGTTTTAGGTCGAGCACGGGGGCAAGGAGATTCCAATCGAATGCCTCCAAATGGCCGAGGTAGAAAACCAGGCGGTGGCGCTCAGGTACGGGACGCCGATAAAGTGCCTCGGGGCGCACCACGGGCCAGAGCATGTCACCCCCCTGTCGGGCTTCCCGCCATCGCTGTAATGCTCCGACTTGCCGCATGGTTACTTCCGCCGCTGCCGTACCAGTTCATAGAGTACGATGCCGGCAGCCATTGATGCATTGAGCGATTCCACTCCGGGTGCGAGTGGAATGGATACCAACGCATCACAGCGCTTGCGCGTAAGAGCATGGAGCCCTTTGCCCTCGGCTCCGATGACTAATACGGTGCGTTGGGAGAAGTCATGGTTCCAGAGCGTACGTGGGGCGGAAGCATCGAGGCCGACCAGCCACCAGCCGGAATCCTGGCAGGTGGTGAGCGCCTGCACCAAGTTGCCGACGCGAGCGACGCGCACGTGTTCGAGGGCGCCGGCCGAGACGCGTTCGACGGTCTCAGTAAGTCCAACCGCGCGACGCGCGGGCAGTAGGAGACCGTCAACGCCGGCGCCGCAGGCTCCGCGAATGATGGCGCCGAGGTTGTGCGGGTCTTCGATGCCGTCGAGCGCCACGAGAAATCCAGCGGGGGCGTCGGCGAGAAGGTCTTCGAGCTCGAGAACGGCCTTGGCCTCGGCCTGTGCGACAGCACCTTGGTGATGCGGAGCGGCTGCGCCGGCCAGCCGGTCGAGGTCGGCGGGGGCGGTGAAGCGAACGTTCACATGGGCGGCTCGGGCGAGCGAGATCAGGTCCTGGATGCGGGCATCGCGGCGATCGCGGGAGACTGCAATCCACGCCAGAGGCGTACGCGCCCGGAGGGCCTCGCGGACCGCGTGAATGCCAACGATGGCGCGCATGCGAGGCTATTCGTCGTAGGCGAGGAGCGATGTAACGTCGTAGGGGGCAAGGCGTTGGCGTCCGCCGAGGAAGGTGAGCTCGACGATGAAGGCGAAGCCGGCGACAGTGCCTTTCAGTTGTTCAACCAACTGGGCGCTGGCGAGAGCGGTACCACCGGTGGCGATGAGGTCATCAACAATGAGCACGCGCTGGCCGGGAGTGATGGCGTCGCGGTGGAGCTCGAGCCGGTCAGTACCGTATTCCAGTGCGTATTCGACGGCCACGGTGGGCGCGGGCAGCTTCCTGGGCTTGCGAATGGGCACAAATCCCGCAGCCAGGCGGAGGGCGAGCGCCGGGCCGAAGATGAAGCCCCGGGCTTCGATGCCGGCTACCACATCGATGTGCTGATTGGCGTAATGCGCGGCGAGGGTGTCTATCAGGCGGGCGAGAGCGGGACCATTCTTGAGCAGCGTGGTGATGTCGTAAAAGAGAATGCCCGGTTTAGGAAAATCGGGAACTTCGCGGATATGAGCTTTCAACTCTTTCACGACCGACGGTGAAATGCTGGCGCCGAGACCGGCATGAGGCGTGGACATGTGGAAAATTGTACCGTACAGCGCGAAGCCGGATTGGGGCTCATGGGGTCCCCGGTCCGGCGCCGCGCCTAAGCGGGTCGCGCGGCGATAGCCGCGCGCGGCCCCGCGCCTGTCAATGGACAGAAAGGGCAATGAGCCAGTTGCGTTGTCCATGCAATTGGCGTAGTTCTAGTAGTAGAGGATTGTTTGCCTATGAACGTACAGCTAACAGTTCAAGTCCCTCGTTCCCCCGACCTAAATTCCCTTTTCCATCGCTTTGAGCAAAAGCTCGAGCCCTTGCTGAACGCTTTTCAACCGGATCTGATTCAGGTGCAGGGACGCTTGCTGCGCCACACCAGCCGGGAAGGCGTGGAGTGCCGCTTGAATCTGCACTTGCCCACAGGACAGTTGAGCGGCGAGAAAATCGCCGGCACGGCGCAAGCCGCTTTTCGCGGCGCGAGCGAAGAACTGCTAAGACAGTTGAAGAAACACAAACAGAAATTGCGGGAAACGCGCCCGCACATGCGGAGCGTGAAAGCCGCGCAGAGCGCGGCGAACGAGACACGAAATGGACCCGCGCTGGAGAATGGCGCCGACCTCATGGGCTACTTCGGCGAGCATTATGCCGATCTGCTGGGTTTTGTGCAGCGCCAGGTTGCGCTGCGCGAAAGGCTGGGCGAACTGGCGCCGGGGCAGATTGACGCGCACGAAGTTTTGGATGAAGTCGTAGTGGCCGCGCTTGACAGCCGTCCGCGCGAGCTGCGCGAACACCGTGCGCGCTGGCTACTAGTGCTGGCGGCGACCGCCATTGGAAGGTTGGTGAAACAGTACGGAAGCAGCCCGCAGGGACAAACGCTCGAACCGCTGGAGAATAACACTCTCGTCGCCGAGCAATCCAATCCGGAAGAATTGGCCAACACGGACGAGTGGATGCGGCGTTTGGCCAATGCGGTGCGCAAGCTGCCCTCGGCGCAGCGCCAGGACGTGGTGTTGTACCTGCTTGAGGGTTTCAGGGTGGCGGAGTTGGCGGAGATGTCGCAACGAAGCCCAACCGAGGTGGAGGCCTCGATTGCCGCCGCCGAAGCGACGCTGCGGACGATTCCGGACCTGCCCGCGGCGCTGCTGCAAACTCTACGCCATGTGCCTGAGCCGGGAGCGGAGAAGCGCCACCGCGGCGCGCCGTTGCGGATGGAGCCGCAGCGCGCCTAGCCCATGCGGCGGGTTTGTATGGCAGCGGCCGCGCTGCTGCTGCTATGTGCCGCTGCGCCTGGGGGAGCCCAGGCGCAGCGCACCCCGGGCGATCCTGTGCAGGCTCTGGTGCAATCGCTGGAGCAGCAGTACAGTTCGGCGCTTCATCTCTATCAGGTGGGGCGGCTGGACGAGGCGCGCGCCGCTTTCGACGCCACGCTTGATCGTTTGTTGGGCACAAACTATTCCATTCCCGATACTCCGGCGCTGCAAAAGGAGCTTGATTCATTGCTGGACAGAATCCACGCCATCGAGAGCGACACGCTCGATAGCGGCGGGATGAGCAACACAAGACCGACCCCCAAGGAGACCATTCCCGAACTCACGTTTCCAATCGACGCCGCCACCCGCGCCGAGATCGAAAAGAGCACTGCGCCAGCGACAACCGCAAGCGCGCCCGACAAGGCCCAAGAATTGCCGATTGAGTTAAACGACACGGTGATCCGGTACATTCACTACTTCACCACCACCGGTCGCGAGGGACTGCTGCGCGATTACCGGCGCGCAGGAAGGTACCGCGCCATGATCGACCGCATTTTCACTTCGGAGGGCATTCCCGACGAGTTGATTTACCTGGCGCAGTTGGAAAGCAGCTACGATCCGGTGCTGGTTTCACGGGCCGGGGCGCGGGGCATGTGGCAGTTCATGGCGTCGCGCTCGGAGGATTATGGCCTGAAGCGCACGGCGTGGGTGGATGAACGCGACGATCCGGAAAAGGCGACGCGAGCCGCCGCCGAGCACTTAAAGGATTTGTACAAGGAATTTGGCGACTGGTTCCTGGCCATGGCGGCGTACAACGCCGGGCCGGGCGCCATTCAAAAGATCGTGGCGCGCACCGGCTATGCCGACTATTGGACACTTTATGCGCGCAACGATCTGCCGCGGTATGTACGCAACTATGTGCCGGTGATTTTGGCCACCGCACTGATTGCCCGCAACCCGGAAAAGTATGGACTGCCGCCGGTCGTGCCGGATGCTCCCTACCAGGTTGACGAGATGCCGTTGGACGCGGCGGTGGACCTAAAACTGATCGCGGACTGCGCCTCGGTTACCGTGTCAGATTTACAACACCTCAACCCGAGCTTGCTGCACACTCGTGCACCGGCGGGATTTGAACTCAAATTGCCGGCAGGAACCGGGCAACAAGTTTCCCAAGTGCTGGAACGGATTCCGGCCGGGGACCGATTGAGTTGGCGCGTACATTGGTCGCGAGCCGGCGACACCTGGGCGGCTTTGGCGCGCCAGTATCACCTGACGCCGGACCGTCTGGCGGGGGCCAACGAAACAACGGCATCGACGCCAATCGCGGAAGGCACAGCGGTACTGTTGCCAGTGGGTGCGGACGGCGGGCGGACAGCACCCAGAAAAAAAACGTCGCGGAAACTCCACCTTTAAGCTTGCAGTCTTCATCAAAGCCTTGCCAGAATGTGGAAGCGCGCGTAAGCGGCGCGCAAGGAGTTCAACCATGGACGAAATGAAAACACCAATGTTTGCCGCCTCCGACGACGATGAGAGTTTCGTGTTCCCCGCTGAGAACAGTGGTCAGGATTTCGGCGATGACGAAGAGCTTGACGTTTTTGCGGCGCTGATCGGCAGCCAATCCGACGAGCCAGTGGCCGCGAAGGCGACACCGGCCAAACCGGCGGCGAAGAAGCCGGCGGCGAAGAAGAAGCCGGCTGCCAAGGCCGCAGCGAAGCCGGCGGCGAAGAAGAAGCCGGCGCCGAAAAAATCGGCGGCGAAACCCGCGGCCAGGAAGTCCGCAAAAAAGGCGACGGCGAAGAGAAAGTCAGCCGCGAAACCGGCCGCAAAGAAGTCCGCACGGAAGTCGGCTGCCAAGAGCTCGCGGAAATCGGCTGCCAAGAAGAAGCCCGTGGCGAAGAAAAAATCCCGGCGTTAACGCAGAGCCGAATCAATAAAGGGGCGATCGCCGGGGCAGGCCCGGCGATTCATTGGCGCGGCGTTGCACGTCCGCGTCATGCGGTGGTTCTTCGCGATGGCGGGCGATGGACGTTTCCTACATCATTGACGATCGCCTGGCCGTCGGGGGCGGGATTTGGACCGCCGAGGACATGGCTGCGATGGCAGCCGCCGGGTTCACCCACATCGTTAACTTGCAGGCTGAGTTTGACCATTCGGAGATGGCGAGGGTGGCCGGCCTGCAGGTGCTGTGGAACCCAACCGAAGACGACCTCACACCAAAGCCGGGCGTCTTTTTTGAGCGCGTCGCGAGCTTTGCGGTTTCGGCGCTGAAGGACGAAAAGGCGCGCGTGTATGTCCACTGTGCCGCCGGGGTGCATCGCGGACCGCTGGCGGCGGCGGGCGTGCTGTGCGCCTTGGGGTACCGTCCGGAAGCGGCGATGGAGTTGATCTCAGCGCGGCGCAACTGGGCGGAATTTCCGGACGTGTATCAGAGAAGCCTCAAACGTTGGGCGCTGTCGCGGGAGCGCGGCAAAGGGAAAAAGCCGCCAGGCAAGCCTACTCGCAGCGTAAAGCACTGATCGGATCACCCGCCAGCGCACGGCGCGCGGGCAGAGCGCAGGCGGCGGCGGAGGCGGCGAGCAGCGCCCCCAGCGCCAGGACGAACGCCAGCGGGTCGTGGGGCGACGTGGCAAAGAGTTGAGAAGCAAGGCCGCGGCCAAGCAGCAGCGCGCCGAGCGCCCCGACACTTAAGCCGCCGAGAACAGGCCGCATTCCCTGCCGAAACACCATGCCGGCCAGCGCGCCCCGATTGGCGCCCAGCGCCAGGCGAATACCCAACTCCTGCGTACGTCCGCCCACGGCGTAGGCAACGACGGCATAGATGCCAAGGCTGGCCAGCCCTAAAGCGCACAAGGCGAAAAGCAACACTAACCAGAGTTGGAACTGCTGCGTGGCGACGGAATCGGCTCGCACCGACCGCATCGTTTCGATTTTCGGAACGGTTGCGGCGGGCGCCAATGCCGCAATCAAACGGCGCACCGGGGAAGCCAGCACAAGAGGCGAAGCAGTGGCGGTGCGCAGGACGATATAGGCAAGATGACGGTGAAGATTGTCCCAGTAGGGCTGGTAGACGACTAATCCTGGCGACGCCTGTAGATTGGTTCGAACATCGGCGGCGACGCCGACGACGGTGATGGGCGGTCCGTCCGGGGTGTAACGAAATTGCCGGCCAACCGGATTGCGTCCCACGAAGACGCGGGCGGCGGCGGTGGCCGAAAGAATGGCCACGTCACAGTGCGGAGGCGCGTCGCTCGCGGTGAAATCACGGCCGGAGAGCAGTGCGATGCCCATGGCGCTGAAGTAATCGGGGCTAATGTATTGGTAGTTGGCGATGGGGCGCTGGCTGAGCGGCCGCGTATCGCCGTCGAGATAGACCACGTCGGTCACACCAGTGCCCAGGAGCGGAACTTCAGTCGTCAGCGCGGCGGCGTTGACGCCGGGCAGGGCGCGCAGACGCGGGGGCAGTTGATCCCAAAGAGCGCGTCGAGCCGTGTCGGGCCCGCTCAGTTGTGCGGCTACGATCAATTTGGGCGAGGGGTCGAATCCGACGTTGACCTGATTGAGGCGCACAAAACTATGCAGCAGCAACCCAGCCATGATCAACAGCATGGCGGTAAGGGCCGACTCGACGGCGATGAGGAGCCACCGTCCGCGATTGGGTGCGCTGCCGCCGGCGGCGCGCCCGCCGGCGCGGAGCGCGGCCTGGGGTTGATTTTGCGACCAGCGCCAGGCGGGCCAGAGACTAAAGGCGCCGGCGACTGCCAGGGCGAGCAATAGGCCGAAGGCGATGGCGCGGGGCTCAAGGCTGGCGGCTTCCAGCCGGGGGATGCCCGCGGGTGCGGCATGGGAGAGCCAGCGCACGCCGGCATATGCCATGGACACGCCCAGCAGGCAGCCGGCGGCGGCCAGGATCAATCCTTCGGCGAAGATGGCGCCGACCAGGCGAGGGCGGCCGGCGCCCAGCGCCAGCCGCAGCGCCGCCTCATGTCCGCGACGGCTGACGCGCACCAGAAGCAGGTTGGCGAGATTGAGGCAAACCAGAAATTGGATGACGAGCACGGCGGCGAGAAGAAGCCAAAGCTGGTGCGCAACGCCGGCGGTGATTTGGTCGCGCAGAGGCACAAACGTGGTCAGCACCTGGGCATCGGCCTGGTGGGCGGTGGCGACCAATCTCGCGGTAATCAGATTGATTTCGGTCTGCGCACTGGCGGCGGTGACGCCCGGGCGGAGGCGGGCAATCACACCGAAATCAAAATTGCCGATAATTTCCTGCCCCGTCGGATCAAGGCCAAATGGCTGAAACAATTCCGGAGCGCCGCTGGCGGCGGCCACCGCGGTGAGCGGGCCAAAGTCGGCGCCGCGCGGAAAATGGAAGTCGCGAGGGAGAATGCCGATGATCTGGCAGAGCTGACCGTTCAAGTTGAGAGTGCGACCCAGGGCGGAGGGGCTGGCGCCGAACTCGCGACGCCAGAAAGCATCCGTAAGAATGACAACATGATTGCGCCCGGGCGCATCTTCGGAGGCAAAGAAATCGCGTCCGAGCCGGGGTTTGATCCCCAAAAGGGCGAAAAGATTGGCACTGACCTGATCGGCGACGACAGGTTGAGGCTCGCTCGCGACTGTGAGGTCGAGTGTGGTTGGGTGGATCAGCGCCAAGCCTTGCAAGGAATGCGACTCGGCGCGCCAAGCGAGAAAGGAACGGTCGTTGACCGGCAATGTGGGATAGAGATGGCTAACCTGGGGAATAACCTCGCGGATGGCGTACAGTTCCTGGGGCGCGGCATACCCGAGCGGACGCAGAAGGACCGAGTCGACGATGGAAAAAATGGTCATGTTGGCACCGAGACCAATGCCCAGCGTCAGAACAGCCAGCAAGGTAAATGTGGGGGTTCGGCGCAGGCTGCGCCAAGCTTCGCGGGCCAGACCCATAAAGGGATCATAGCCGAAGCATCTGCCCCGCCAGATGGTTGACTGAGAACCAGCAGTAGTGTCTAATTGCAGTTTGTACTCACCAGAGGGAGAACAGCGTGGCACTCAAACTCACCACTCGTAATGTTGATGGCGTCACCGTCGTGGAAGCGAACGGGCGCATTATTCTGGGCCAGGAAACCAACGATTTGCGCGAGAGCATTAAGGGGCTGCTCGCCAACGGCACGACGAAAATCGTCATCAATTTGGCGAACGTCGATTTCATCGATTCCAGCGGCTTGGGCGCCATGGTCGGGCTCTACAGCACCGCCAGCGCGCGGGGCGCGAAAATCAAGCTGGCCGCCATCACCAAGCGCTTTCATGAGCTGTTGATGATCACCAAGCTGTTGACCGTCTTCGATGTCTACGACAACGAAGAGGCTGCCGTCGCCAGCTTCCGGTAACTCAAGTTCGCTCAGCCTTACGAGGGAGCCGCGACGTTTGCACCGCGGGGCAAAATAGGCGCGGAAGGCAGCGAACCGGGCCCCCAGCGGCAGTCGGACGCTCCCGGCAAGAAATGCGGCGCGACGCCGGATTGGGGCTCAGGGGTCCCCATTCCGGCGTCGCACCTAAGCGGGTCGCGCGGCGATAGCCGCGCGGAGCCCCGCGCCAATAAATGAGACGCCGGATTGGGGCTCAGGGGTCCCCATTCCGGGGTCGCGCCTAAGCGGGTCGCGCGGCGATAGCCGCGCGGGGCCCCTGTACCTTTAAGGTGTGACCAGCGCTGTATGGCGGGTCATGCGGCCAGCTGACGGGAGTGCCGGTGGGCCCCAGCGTGCGAATGCAACG
>Ga0134128_10002947_pt1 | contig 20858 bp, 17 predicted proteins | sample KB31754_FD_96462 | JGI IMG/M metagenome (GOLD analysis project Ga0134128, IMG submission 96462) | Terrestrial soil microbial communities with excess Nitrogen fertilizer from Kellogg Biological Station, Michigan, USA - KB3-175-4 | ecosystem: Environmental > Terrestrial > Soil > Unclassified ...
GCCACTGCGTCAGGTGGCTGCCGTCAAGAAATGCCATGTGGAAGATGGGATCGGGATCAATGTATTCCAGCCCGTAGTCGCGCAGGGGAATCTCGTTGTTGCGCAGCATGGGATTGGACTGGATAAAGTACTGCGCGGTGGAGCAGACGTCGTCCTGGAAGCCGCGCAGTGTCAACTCCGCCGTCTTGACGCCGCCGCCGATAGTGGGACGGCCTTCCAGCAGCACGCAGCGGTAGCCGGCCTTGGCCAGGTAAGCGGCGGTGACCAGGCTGTTGTGCCCAGCGCCGGCCACAACAATGTCAAAGCTTTCAGCGCGCGGACCCTGCTGGCCGATGGCAGCCAGGGGTTTAAGGATCAGGGGCGCCACCGCCGCTCCTTTGAGAAAGCCGCGCCGGGTGATGTCGCTCATGAAGTTGCTCCTATCGGTCGCTGGTCTTGCCTGCCGCCGCGGGCTGCGTGGTTGCCGCCTGTCCCCCCTGCAGCGAAGGGGCGGAGTGGCAGGTGCTGCAGACCGTTTTGGCGTGATTCTTCTCATGGCAGGAAATGCAGACAGCCATGGTGGTCACGCTGGTCTTCTCGAACATGGCCGGCATCTCCTGCACCGGCCCATGGCAGTTCTGGCATTTCAAGCCGGCAGCGAGGTGAAAGCGGTGGCCCCACTTCACCCCGGGCAGCACCTTGTACACCCGCACCCAGGGGATGGACTGATGGTTGCTGTCGTATTCCGCCAGCTTTTTGATCGCCGGCGAATCTGTGGCTACAGATTGGTGGCAGGTCATGCAGGTCGCGGTGGCGGGATAGGTCATCAGCTTGCCCGGGTCGGGATTGGTATGGCAAAACTGGCAGCCAATCTTCAGAGCCAGATGTGTCTTGTGACTGTAAGGCAGCGGCTGTGTGGGTGCGGCGGGATGCAGGGGATTGTCAGGCACGAGCTGCGGCGGATATGCCGGCGCGTTCTGCGCTGGCAGCTTCATGCCGCTGACAAGCAAGACGGCTAGCACGGCGACGAATAGCGCGGGAATGGGCTCAGGTCGCACAACCGAACCTCCACTTATGTCTTTTTGCTGACCACTTCTTCAATACTGGTGCCGAAATCCTTGAGCATGACCACGGCCGCATTCCGCCCCGGGGCCCCGGTCACGGAACCCCCGGGATGCGTGGTGGCGCCCGTCTGGTACAGGCCGGGAATGGGCATGCGATGCTGCGCCCAACCCAGCATGGGGCGCATGGGCCCGGATTGCGCGGCATCCTGCCGCCCGCCGTGCGCGCTCCCGTGCCAGAAATGTGGATTCATGCGCTCAATATCGAGCGGGCTGGTGAGAAAGCGCGCCAGAATCTTGTCGTCGGTAAGGTTGGGCGAGAAGCGCCGCAGATAATTCAGGTTAGCTTGGTCCACCTGGTGCTTGATTTCGTCCCAATGCTGCGGGCCTTGCTTCAAGTTATAAGGCTGGAATCCGATGATCTTGAGTGTGTGCATGCCCGGCGGCGTGCGCGAAGGGTCGGCCACGCTGCAGCAGATGACCTGCAGCGGAGGCTGGTCCAGGTTGACCAGCCCCGAGGTGTCGTCAAAACCGAATCTTAAAGCCCGGTCCGCGTCGGCGATCACCCCGGCCTCTACGGGCGTCAGGCTGCCGCCATGGACGGTGTAAGTCGGCGCTACCGAGGTGGCGTAATGGCTCACAAACATGGTGCGCTCGCCCTGCCAGGTATCCACGCCGTCGAGGAAGTCCTGGCCCCAGAGCTGGGGCGGCGCCATCTTCACCAGGTGCTTGATATGAATGGTGGAGAGCACCGCCTTGGCGGCACGATAGGAACTGCCATCGTCGCACTCCACGCCGGCGCAGCGGCCATTCTCGATGATGAAGCTGCGCACCCACTTGTTGGTCAGAATTGAGCCATTGTGGGCCTCGATAAAGCGGGCGAGGGCCTGTGTCAGCATTCCGGAGCCGCCCTTGGGCAGCGGCCTCCCCCCCTGCTGCTGGCCGGCAAAGGCGTAGGCCATGCGGCCGGTAACGGGGTCGCTGGGAGCTTCCGACGAAAGATGTCCCATGAACAGCAAGGCTGCCCGGGAGTGGTCGTCTTCGAAAGTGTCGCGAATGATCTCCCAGGCCGACATGGCCAGGCGACGCTGCCACTGTTTTCCACGCGGAATTTTCGCCAGGCGCTCGTTCAGGGGCGGAACGAAGCCGATGGGGTTGAAACTGGCGCCACCGAAAACTGCTTTAACCGAGTCGAATTCCGCCAGCATGCGGCGGTAGGCAGCCGCATCCTTCCTGGAGAATTTAGCGAATTCTGCTGCGGTGCGCTCCAGGTCGCGCCACTGGGTGAGGTAAGAGCCATCCCCAAACACCACGTGGAAGATGGGATCGGGCGTTATGTACTCCAGGCCGTAGTCGCCCAGGTGAAGTTCGTCGTTCTTGAGCAGAGGATTGGCTTGGATGCCACTGTGGGCGGTGGAGCAGACGTCGTCGTGAAAACCGCGCAGAGTGAGTTGGGCGGTCTTGACGCCCCCGCCTACCAGCGGCCGGCCTTCGAGCACCAGGCAACGGTAGCCCGCCTTAGCCAGGTAGGCGGCGGTAATCAGGCTGTTGTGGCCGGCGCCAGCCACAACGATATCGAAGCGTTCGGGGGGAGCGCCCTGGGCATGCAAGGAAAGAGGGCCGAGGGCCAGCGGCGCCAAGGCCGCGCCTTTCATAAAACCGCGCCGGGTAATGGCGCACATGCCCATGCCTCCTGGGTGACAGGCGGAGTTCTGTACCGGTAAGCCGCGCATCATACCACAAAGCGGTCAGACCACCGTACAACCTCACCCGCCCGCCCTCTCCAGCCCTGCCCTAGGCGCTCTGGTAGAGCTTGGTCATCACGAACTCGCGATGGCCCAGCGCTTCGGCGCAGGTCAACCGCCCATTGCAGGTGCGCAGCATGAGCTCAATCAGCCGGTCGCCAGCCTTGTCCAGGTTCATTTCGCGGCGCAGCAGGCCGGAAACGTCCAGGTCAATGTGCTCGCGCATGGTGCGCGCCGTGCGCGGATTGGCGGTGAGCTTAATCACCGGTTCGATGGGATTGCCAATGACGTTCCCCTGGCCCGTCGGGAAGAGGTGGACCACGAATCCGGCGGCGGCCTGCAGGGTTACGCACTCCGCGGCCGCGGAGGATGTATCCATGTAGTAGAGCCCGGGCCCCTTTGCGGGGGGTTCGGCGGGTTGCAGAACGTCAATGTACTTGGTCTTTTTTCCGATTTTCTGCAGGTTGCCGAAAGCTTTTTCCTCGATGGTGGTGAGGCCGCCGGCGATGTTGCCTTTCGTGGGCTGCGACTCCGAGAGATCGCTGGTCTTGTAGCGGTCAATCACTTCCTGGTAGGTGTTGAACACCTGCATGAATCGCTCGCCGACGTCCTTGCTTGCTGCGCGGCTTGCGCAAACCACTTCTGCGCCGGTCAGCTCGGAGGTTTCCCCGAAGCAGGTTGTAGCGCCCAGGGGGTCCAGCTTGTCAATCAGGTTGCCGACGGTTGGGCAGGAGCCCAGTCCGGAGGTGGTATCGCTCTCCCCACATTTGGTGGAGACAAACAGGTCCTCAATGGAGCAGCGCTCGCGCTGCTTTTCCGTTGCCCACTGCACGAACTCCTGCGCCTTGCGCGAGGCCGCGGCAATAGTGCTGATGTCGCCATTGGTCTCGATGGCAAAACCGGCTACTGGCTTGCCGGTGGCGGCGATGCCCTCGACCACCCGTCCCGTCCAGCCGGGTTCGATGCCGATGACCACGCAGGCAGCTACATTGGGATTGCAGCCGGTGCCGATCAGGGTGCGGAAATGCAACTCCAGGTCCTCGCCGAATTGCAGGCGGCCGTAAGCATGAGGCAAGGCCAGGCAGCCCTTGATGTTATTAGCGACGGCTTCGGAAGCCGCGTTGGAGAGGTCGTCCAGGGGCAATATGACTACATGATTGCGAATTCCTACCCGCCCATTCTCGCGGCGATAGCCGTAGAACTCATAGCCTGCCATTCTCACCACCTCTTGGTCTTCAGGTTGTGAACGTGAACGTGGTGTCCCTTGCCGACATCAGACACGGCGCGGCCGACATCATGGCCGTATTTCAGGACGGTGTCGCCCGACTTGATATCGCGCAGCGCGATCTTGTGGCCGAGCGGAACCGGGTCCAGAGACTTGAGGGTGATGGTTTCGTCGGTCTCCATGATCCAGCCGGTCAGGTCCTTGCCCGGTTGGACATCTTCGACCACCACGACGCCGACTGTGTCAGCCTTGTCGTGGACGATAAAAGCGGTGGTCATCCTGTTCTCTCCTCATGAACGGCAAAATAAAGTGCTTTATGAAGCGTGCGGGGCGGGGGCAGGGGAGTCGGAGTTGCCCAATAGGCGCATGATTTCCATGGCTGCCCGGTTCACTTCTTCCCGCATGATCTTGTCGGCCTGTTCGGGGTCGCGCGCCTTGATGGCCGCAACTACAAACCGCAGGGCCCTGATGCTTTCCTGGGAGCGCCGCGGGGAACGCTGGGGGTGGGCCAGACCGAGGGCCCTCCAGCGTCTTATGCGGGCATGCAGGGTGGCAATCATGGACGACAGTGTCTCGCTACCCGCGCCCTCGAACAGCACATCATAGAAACGGTTCTTCGCTCCCAGGAGTACTTCGGGGTCAGCGGCCTTGTAAGCCGCGGCGGTCACGGTGAGCGCGGTTTGCAGTTTGCGCAACTTGCCCTCATCGGCGTTCTCCACGAACAGGCGTGCGGCCAGGCCTTCCAGGACGGCACGAATGGAGTACAGATCCTTGGCTTCGGCCAGGGTGAGTTCGCGCACCACCGGTCCCTTGTTGGGAATCATGGCCACCAGGCCTTCGGACTCGAGCTGGCGCAGGGCTTCACGAATCACCGTGCGCGAGACCCCCATCATGGCGATCAGCTCGCGCTCCACCAACCGGACGCCCGGCCTCAGCTTTCCGCTGATGATGGACTGGCGCAATTCCTCCACAACCTGGCGGCGTAAAGGAGCAGCCGCGCGAGGGATGGCGGAAAGGACGGCGCCATTGGAAGGAACATCGCTTGACGGACAAGTCATGCTGTAATACCGTACTACCACTCGCCTGCTTTTGTACAGCGCGGGCCGTATCGCGGTCAAGACATTCCATTGTGTAAGGGGCCATCATGAGCGCAGAGCCGGTCAAAGTTGGCATTGTGGGGTTGGGCCGCTGGGCCAAGGTCCTGACCCGCGCTGCCGCCAAATCCGACAAGCTGAAAATCGTCGCCGCCTACAGCCGTTCCGAGGAGAAACGCCAGAATTTTGCGCGCGAAACGGGAGTGGTCGCGGTGGCCGACCTGAAGCTTATGCTCTCCTCGCCGGAGATCAGCGGCGTCATTCTCACCGTGCCCAACGAGCAGCACCTGTCTGTGGCCCGCGAGGTGGCCAAGGCGGGCAAGCACGTCTACACCGAGAAGCCCATTGCCAGCACACTGGAAGAAGGCCTGCAGATCGCGGCGCTGGAAAAGCAGTTTGGCGTTACCGTCACCGTGGGCCACAGCGCGCGGCTCATGGCCGGCGCGCGCAAAATCCGAGAAGCCATTGACCGCGGCGAACTGGGCCGCGTGGCCTTTCTCGAGGCCAATTTTTCCAATGAACGGGCCCTGGAACTGACTCCCAATACCTGGCGCTGGTACAAGGACCGGGCGCCGGGAGGGCCCTTGTCGCAACTGGCGATTCACCAGTTCGACTTGCTGCATTATCTGGGCGGCGAGATTGCGGAAGTCGGCTCCATGGCGTCCAAGCTTTCGCCGGTTGGGGCGGAGGTGGACGACCAGTCCATGACGCTGCTGAGGTTTGCCGATGGAAAAATCGGCTACGTGGGCTCGTGCTGGACTTCGCCAGGGGTATTCGCAGTGCGCGTGTTCGGCTCCAAGGGGCTCATGCACTACGAGATTGATTTCGGCACTTGGGACACGCCCGATATGCTGCACCTTACCTCCACCCTTTACATCCAGCGTGGAAAAGATGGCTATGGCAAGCGCGAGGAGCTGAAGGTGCCTCCGAGTGACATGTTCCGCGCCGAGCTGGAGATGTTCGCGGAAAGCTGCCGCAGCGGCAAATCCGGCGAACTCAGCGCGAATAACGGCAATATCGCCGTGGCCGTGGTCTATGCCGCCCTGCGCTCGATTGAGAACAACGGCCGCTATACCCGGATCGCGGATGTGATGGAAGCGGCGCGCGAACGCCTGGCAGAGAGGAGCGCCATTGCCTAGCCGGTATTTTGTGGAGCTGGCGCAGCCGGAAATCGCCGCCCAGTTCAAAAAAAATCCACTGGTCATTCTGGCGGCAGGGAGCGTGGAGCAGCACGGTCCCCATCTGCCCAGCGGAACCGATATGTATGCCGTGGATGTAATCGCGGAGGCGGTGGCGGAGCGCATGGATGGCCTGGTCCTGCCGGCAAGCCCGGTGGGGGTAACGCCGCTGCACATGCCCTATGAGGGCACCATCACGCTTACCCCCGAAACCTACATGCGGGTGGTGATTGAAACTTGCGCCTCGACTGCCCGCCACGGAGCGAAATACCTGTTGATGATCAATTGGCATGAAGGCAACATCCCTTCCCTCGCCATCGCGGCGGAAACGCTGCACCGCGAGCACGGCATGACGGTGGCGACGGCGCAGGCATGCTATGTGGCCGCCGACCTGTTTGGCCCGGAATGCAACGGGCTCACGCACGGCGGGGAAATCGAGGCTTTGGCCGTGCTGGCCCGGCGGCCGGAGCTGGTGCACCTGGACCGCATTGAGAATTCTTCCGAGCATGTTCACGCCAGCCAAATGGACAAGCTGCGGCGAACGCGCAGTTATCAGCCGGTGCTCACCGACATCCGCTCCATTGCGCCCACCGGCTGGTACGGCAGTCCGCAGCCGGCGACAGCGGAAAGAGGAAGACGCATGGTGGGAACCATCGCCGACGCGATCGCCAAGGAAGCACTCCAGATTTTTCGCCAACTGGACGCGGTGCAGGGCGGAGTGGGTGAGATCAAGAAATTGCATCAGGTGGGCTGATGGCGCGAGTTTGCACGCAGGCGGAGGCCAAACGGCTGGGGTTGCCGGGACGAACCGCCCTGGAAATTGTCTCCGGGGAGAAGGGAGCGCGGGCGATTACCCTGCGGCTGGTGGAAATACCGGTTCCCGCGCCGCTCGAGGCGCCGCGCGGACCGCATCATCACAGCGATTTCGAAGAATGTATTTACGTGCTGGCCGGCCGGGGCACCACTTATGCCGACAGCGGTACGTATGAGTTGAAGGCGGGGGACGCGCTGCTGGTTCCTCCCGGGGAGAAGCATGTAACCCGCAACACGGGAAGCGAGCCGCTTATGTTGTTGTGCTTTTTTCCGGTAAGTGACATCGCCGGCGGAACCAGGGAACCGGGAACTCGATCCTAGGCGTTCAGGGGCCATCGCATGGACGTGATCTGTCTGCGGCCGGAATCCGATTTTGCGCGGGTGGGGGCTTTGCCGCCGCCGTCGCTGAACGTCGTTTATCGCGCCCCCGACAGTTGCGATATCGGAAAAATGGTGAAGCAAGCGCGCGCCCTGGTTATTCCGGCGGTGGGTCCGCGCATTGCCCCGGCGCTTCTTGAAGGCAGCAGGCTGGAACTGGTCCAGGTGACGGGCGCCGGACTGGACCGGCTGGACGAAGCGGCGTTGAAGCGGCTTGGCATCCCCGTTGCCAACGTGCCCGCCGCCAGTAACAGCGCGGTGGCGGAATATGTAGTGGCCGCCGCCGTGGTTCTGCTGCGGCGCTTGTGCTGGGCCGACAGCGAAGTTCGCAAAGGAAATTACGCTCCCAGCCGTGCGCACCTTGTTTCGGCAAGCCTCAGCGGTCTGGAGGGATTGCTGGCCGGGGTGGTGGGCCTGGGCACGATAGGGCTGGCGGCAGCGGCCGCATTTCACAAAATGGGCTGCCGCATCTGCTATTACGATCCCGCGCCGCGTGATCGCGCCGCTGCGGAGTCATTGGGCGCCCGTCAGGTGTCGCTGCATGAACTCCTGGAAACCGCCGATGTAATCAGCCTGCACGTGCCGCTTCTGCCGGAAACCCGGGGCATGATAGGCGAACGGCAACTGGCAAAAATGAAAGCCGGAGCGGTGCTGGTGCAGGCGTCACGGGGCGGGGTGGTGGATGAAGTGGCGCTCGCCGGCCACCTGCGGTCTGGCCACTTGGGCGGCGCCGCTGTGGACGTTTACTCCAGCGAGCCGCCTTCCGCTGACAACCCGCTGCTGATGCTGGCGGCCGAGGGTTCGGACCGTATCTGGCTGACGCCGCACATTGCCGGGGTCACGCGGCAGGCTTCCGAAGTGCTGTTCCGGGCGGCATGGGCGAATGTGGAGCGAGTGTTAATTACCGGGCAGCCGCCGTTGAATCGCGTGTACTGATGACCGATGACTTTGAAAGCGCACGGCTTCAGACGTGCCGCAAGAAAACAAGGAATACAGGCTTTAGCCCCTAAAGTACGAAATATCCGGGCACAAGCGTCTATGCCGTGCAAACGCTGGTACACCACTCTTTACGTGCAGGTGATCATCGCCATCCTGCTGGGGATAGGGGTGGGGCACCTGTTTCCCAAGGCAGGGATTGCTTGCAAGCCGCTGGGAGACGCGTTCGTTGCGCTCATCCGCATGATGATCGCCCCCGTGGTGTTCTGCACCGTGGTGCAGGGCATTGCCTCCATGAGCGACCTCAAAAAAGTGGGTCGCATCGGAGTGAAGGCGCTGGTTTACTTCGAGGTAGTTTCCACTTTTGCGCTGGCCATCGGCCTCGTCATCGGGCATCTGCTGCATCCTGGAGTGGGTTTCAATGTTGACGTGGCCACGCTCGATCCCAAAGCGGTGGCGGCCTACGCCGGCCACGCCAAGGAGGTCGGGATCATCGGCCGGCTGATGGCGGCCATTCCCAAGACCTTCGTGGACGCCTTCGTTCACGGCGACGTGCTGCAGGTGCTGCTGGTCTCGATTTTTACCGGCTTCGCCCTGGCGCGCATGGGCGCCACCGGTGCGAAAGTGACTCGAGCCGTGGAAGCCGCCGGCAAGGTATTCTTCGCAATCGTTCGCATGATCGTGAAAGCCGCGCCCATCGGCGCCTTTGGCGCGATGGCCTTCACGGTGGGCCGCTACCGGATCGCCTCGTTGTCCAACTTGGCGGAACTGATCGGCACTTTTTATCTGACCAGCGCCATCTTCGTGCTGCTGGTGCTGGGCATCATCAGCCGCCTGACCGGCTTTTCTATCCTGCGGTTCCTGGCGTACATAAAAGACGAATTGCTCATCGTGCTGGGCACCAGTTCCTCGGAGACCGTGCTGCCCGACATGATGCAGAAATTGGAGCGCCTGGGCGCTTCCAGTTCAGTCGTAGGTCTGGTGTTCCCCACGGGGTACAGCTTCAACACCGACGGGACGAACATCTACATGACGCTCTCAGTGCTGTTTCTGGCACAAGCGACCAACGCGCACCTCACCTTGGTGCAGGAGTTGGGCATCCTGCTCTTCGCCATGATCGCCTCCAAAGGCGGATCCGGCGTGACCGGCAATGGGTTTGTTACGCTGGCAGCTACCCTGGCAGCCGTGCCCTCCATCCCCATCCAGGCGCTGGCTCTTTTGCTGGGCGTGGACAAATTCATGAGCGAATGCCGTGCGCTGACCAACGTTGTGGGAAACGGCGTGGCCACTTTGGTGGTGAGCCGCTGGGAAGGAGAGCTGACCAGGGCAGATCTGCGTGACAACATGGACATCGCCCTGGCGGCGCCAGTCCCTGAGCCGGAGCAGGTTCGAGCTGCCGGCAGCTGAATCCGCACGGACCTGGTAGCTGAACACGCCCATTAAGTGCGCGATTTCTTTCCCCCCGCTGCAGGTGCCTGCACGGCGGTTTGCTGGCTGTAGGCCAGTTGCCAGCGTCCGTCGCGCTTGATCCAGATGCGGGTCACGCGCGTCGGCTTTCCTCCCGGCGATTGGTGCAACGAAGTCATCACCACCGTGTCCGGGAAGTCGAACATGCGAGCGGAGACGAGCGGCGGCGGCGCTGAACCGGTCCCCGCCTTCTTCTGCCGGTCGAGAATGTCCATGCGGTTTTCTTTGTCGAGCGGGTGGTCGTTTCCGGAGCTGATCAGCTGGAACTCATCCGCCACATGCGGCGCCCAATTCTGCGATTCGTGGTGGGTTACGGCTGTCTCCAGCGCCTGCCAGGAGGAAATCACGCCCTGTTCCGCCGCGTTCTTGGGCCGGTAGGGAATGGTTTTGCAAGGATTGACGCAGTCCTTGCCGCGCTCCGCCGCGGTGCCGGTGTGGCCTTTTTCAGCCAGGGTAGCGGCGTGGGAGACCAGCAGGCGCCATCCGTCAGCACGCTTCACCCATACGCGCAGAACGTGAGTTTTGCCGCTCACGGCGGTAATCTCGCCAACCTCGCCGAAGCTCACTTCCTTCGTTTCGGCATCGGCGGGATTGCCACTGGAGAACGAAGGCAGCTCGCGCAAGGCTTCAGCCTTGCTCACCGTCTGTCCCTGGGTGTCGGTCCAGGTGAAGTTGGGATCAAGCAGCTTGTTGACGGCCGCTTTGTCGCCTTTGGCCAGTGCCTGCACGAATGCGTGATCCGCGTCCACAACCGCCTGAGTAGCTTCCGCGGCCAACGCCCGTCCGGGAGTGAGAACCCCGACGGTCCACACCAAAACCACCATAGCTGAAACTTTCACCACACGCGCCATTGACCGCCTCCTTGGATAATTGCCAGCCGAGACTAACTGCGAATACGAGGCCCGGGGACGTGCTACCGGCTTTTCTTAAGCATGGATAACGCTTTTTCGTAATAAACCGGGTCGTAGTATTTTTCCGGCGCCGGTGGATGTCCGCCCCACTCTCCCTCCACCTCAGCGCGCAGCTTGAGCACGTTTCGGAAGGCCGCCGGATCGAAGCGGGCATCCGGCTCGTATCCGCCAGGCGCGAGCATGTCGGCGTAGGTTGCTGCGGCGATGTCCGGCGCCAGGTGCGACCCGGAGCTCAGAAGGCTGGTGACCTGCTGTTTGTTGGCCGGATCGAGCAGCCAGCGCTGCGCCTGAATGTACGCCGCCAGGTAGCGCTCCAGTACCCTGGCATGGTCGCGGGCCCACTGGCGGCGGACAAAAGCGCCAAAGCCCTGATAGGGGCCGATGAAGTGCAAGGTAGAGCCCAGGCTGCCGAATCCCTCGTTCTTGGCCACCAGCGAAGCGGGCGGCCCCAGCATGGAGCCGGCATACTGCTTGTCCGCGCGCATGGCCTTCAGCCGCAAGGGTGTGGCGCCCAGTGCCTTCAGCTGGCAGTCGCGTCCCGGCTTGAGCCCGTTGAGCAGGAGAATCTTCTTGAGTTGCAGCGCATAAGCTGTGTTGATGGCGTCCACCAGCAGCGTGCGCCCGCGCAGGTCAGCGAAGCTTTTGATGCCGGGCTGAACAATCAGTTCGTTGTTGGCGCCATCACCTCCCATGACCGTGACCACATCCGCGGCCGAGCTCTCCATCATAAACACGGCATTATCCACCGCGGCATGGCCGATATCGGCTTTGCCGCTGGCCAGCATGGCGCGCAAAATGTTCGAGCTGTCCGCGTGTTCGTTCTGCAGTTCAATGCCGTGTTGAGAGAAGTAGCCATTTTTCTGGGCCACCACGATGGGCAGGGAAGGAAACAACGTGACCACGCGAACCGTGGCCAGCTTGGGCGCCTGTGCCGTCGCACAGGTTACGGCCAGCATGACAACCGTCAAGCAGCACAATATACGCATATTCATGTCCTGAGCAGGTGGGACCTGAGCCAGTTGGCCACCAGTTTGTCGGTAGTGGGATCTCCGCCCATGTGGCCGCCTTCCGGGTAGGTGCGGGCGGACTTGGGCTCGCCATTTTCCAAGAGCAGGTACAAATCGCGAATGGAGATCCAGGGATCTTTTTCGCCGTTTACCACCAGCAGCGGCGCACACGGCTTTTGCAGCCAGTTCTGTGCCTGCAGAGAAAGAGTTGGCGCCTGACGCCGCAATTCGTCCAGATCGCGCACGTGGTGGGCGTAGATCATAGAATCCAGAAGCGACCACAGGTAGAGCCGCTCCTGCTGCAGGTGCTCGAACCAATCCTGCTGGAAGGTGTAGTGCGTGGGGCCGCCCCAATCCACCGCCGCGCGCAGCCGCTTGCTTTCGACGTAGGCCATTTTGGCGCCCCAGTATCCTCCATAGCTGCGGCCCAGGATACCGACGCGCGTTCCATCCACATCCTTACGCGTCAGCAGGTAATCGATTACCGAGCTGTAGAAGCGGTGTGCGTCCTGCATATACCACAGCGGGCATTCGCCATTTCCCGGCATATCCGTGGAGAAGGCCGCCAGGCTGGCGTCCAGCAGGTCGGAGGTATTGCGTTCTTCTTTGTAAACATCAATGCCGCCCGTAGCAATGACTACCGGGGGCCGGAAAACGCCTTTGGGCAGCCGCAGATAGCCGATGATTTCCTTGCCTTCAAACGAAATGGTCACCCGCTCCAATGGGGGATCGAAGTAGCGCGCCGCTTTCAAATAATTCTCGATGCACTTGCGGTAGGCGGCCTGCTTGGCGGGGTGATTGATGACCGGGAACTTGGCAATACCGTAATACATGGACGCCTTGTGGTAGGCATCCCTGGCCTGCTCTTTCTGGGACCCCGCCTCAGCTTGTGCCGCTCGGCGCTCCCACGGTTCGGCCAGGCGCGTCCAGGCGGTCACCCAGGGTTCCGCCGCCAAGTCCGGCAGCGAGCGGAACACCGCTTCCGCCTGTTGTGGATCAGCTCCGCGCTTGATGAACTGGGCCAGTCGGAATTTTGCGCCCGTTGCGTAGCGCGGGTTGGCGAGCAGGTCGCCTCCTTCACTTTGATCCGTGCGGGGAGAAGTTGGCACATTAGAAGCCTTCGTCCACCTGGTCACGGACAAAGCACTGGTGCCCAGCATGGCCCATCCTGCGCCACCTGCCGCGCTGCGAAAGAACTCTCGTCTTGTAGCAGCCTCACGGGCGGGACAATCACTGCCCAGATTGTGGTTGGGGGCGGAATCGCGCTTCATCCTGAATCCACTCTTCCTTGTACGGCTGTCCGCCTGCGCAAGGAGCAGATTGGTTAGACAGCTCTACCACCATACGCCTTGCCGGGTCAAGAAGATTTGTCCCTCTTTTCCGCCTCCCAGCAGGAATAAGCAAACGCTTGGGGCCGGCGACCTCATTCGGCTTGCGCCCTCAATGATTCCAGGTTTTAGGTGGAATCAGCCCGCGGGGAACTACGTCCATTTTTTCGTGCCTTCGGTGAGGGCGATATAGCGGTCAACTGGAAGATCAGTAAAGCGCTCAATAGCTCCGCTGGGCTGGGGCCATTTAATTTCCACCCAGTCAATCTTCGCCCGAGTCCCCAGTCCCAGGACCACACGAGGATCGTGGGACGAGAGATAACTCCCGCCGGCGACTTTCATGGTGCTCCGTTTGAGATCGCCGGCCTGCCAGGAGATGCGCGCCCCGACTGCGTCAGGATTTGACTTCTTGCCGATAAGCCGCAGCCCCAACCAGTGATTCCTGGCCCCCGCCTTATTGCGCAGCAACACGGGGCGGTCATCATTCACCGCGATCAGCACGTCCACGGCTCCATCGTTGTTGAAATCGCCGATGGCCAGACCACGCGAGGAAAGAGGCCGGGTAAAAAATGGTCCGCTCTGCGAGGTGACATTCTGAAAGCTCTTACCCGTATTGTGAAAGAGCAGGCAGGGTTCACGATAGCTGACGCCGGGGTGCAGCGATTCGATCAGATCATCGGGGTTTCCGTTGGCCAGAAACAGGTCCAGATTGCCGTCATTATCGTAGTCAAAAAATTTCAGTCCCCAGCCGCTCATCAGCCGGGTGGCCTGCGCGATCCCGGTTTGCATAGCAACGTCATCGAAGGTGCCGTCGCGGTTGTTCCGGTAAAGGGAGTACATTTCGTGATCAATGTTGGCCACGAACAGGTCCATCCAGCCATCCTGGTCGAAATCCGCGGCGTCAACCCCCATGCCGGACCGGGGACGGCCGTCGGCGCTATACGCAATGCCTGCCTCCTCTCCCGTCTCCTCGAATTTGCCGCCACGGTTCATAAAGAGGAAGTTCCGCACGGTGTCGTTGGCGACGAACAGATCCATGCGGCCGTCGTTGTTCAGGTCGGCGGCCACCGCGCCCCAGGCTTTGCCCAGGGCACCGGCAACCCCGGATTCACGGCTCACGTCCTTAAAAGTGCCGTCGCCGTTGTTGTGAAAAAGCCAGCTTGCCATCGGCTTATATAAATGGGGAATGCAGTAGCCGCGTTTCGCATCTTCCCCGGCGCGGCAATCCTTGCTGCGCTCCTTGGAAAACAGGACAAACTGGCAGACAAACAGATCCAGCCGCCCGTCATTGTCGTAGTCGAACCACAAAGCGCTGGACGACCAGCCCGGTGCGGCGACTCCGGCTTTTTCGGTTACATCCGTAAAGGTTCCATTGCCGTTGTTGTGGTAAAGGATGCTCCGGCCGTACTGGGTTACGTATAAATCGGGGAAGCCGTCGCCGTCGTAGTCGCCGACGGCCACCCCCTGTCCGTAGCCACCGCCTGCAACCCCGGCCTTCTCCGTGACATTCGTGAAGGTGCCGTCGCGATTGTTGTGGTAGAGGGCGTTGCTCAGCGGCGGGTTGGGTTCATAGAAATCGCATTTGCCGCTGTTCACAAAATAAATGTCCATCCAGCCGTCGTTATCGTAGTCCAGGAACGCGCAGCCGGCGCCGGTAGTTTCCGGCAGGTATTTCTGCGGGGACTTTGCCGCCACGTGCTTCCAGGTAATGCCGCTCTGGGCAGGCAAAACCTCTTCGAAGGGATAATCAGGCAAGGGAGTTCCGGCGGCAAAGCGAGACAATCCGGCGGCGGCCATGCTACCCGCAAGTCCAGACAGAAACTCACGGCGGGAAAAACGCAGCCTCACTGGGAGGAGTCCTGTTCCGGCGGGCTTTTTTGAACCATGCGGCGGTGGATGGCGAATTCTTTTGCCGCCTCCTGCTTGTGGCCGGCGCGGCTGTAGGCGGTGGCCAGCATGTAGTGTGCGGCTGGATTTTGCGGCTCCAGTTTGACCGCCGTCTCCAGCGGAGCAATGGCATCCGAGTACTTTTCGCTCGAAAGCAACGATTGGCCCAACCCCAGAAAGGCGTCGCCAAAGCCGGTATCTAGTTTGGCGGCGCGGGAGAAATGCTCAACCGCCTGATCCCATTGCTGGCTTTCACGGGCCAACTCGCCCAGCACATATTCCGCGCCCGCATTGTAGGGGTCAATCTTGAGTTCGGCCTCAAACTCCTTCTTCGCCTGCTCCGCCATGTCGGGACCGGGATTGGGTTTGGAGAGTAGCAAACGGCCCAAATGGAAGTGAATGCCGGGAGCATTCGGGTCTTGCTGCAGCACTCGTTGGTACTCTTTGGCTGCCTGGTCCCACTTGCCCTGCATTTCCAGGGATTCGGCGTTCAGTTCGTGAGCCTGATAGGACTGCGGCGCTCGCTCCGCCAGGTCGGCGGCGGCACGCGTCGAAAGGTCCGAATACACGTGGGTGGAAACGTAAAGAACTTCGGGATCGTTAGGGAAATCATGGTTCAGCCACTGCAGGGTGCTGGTGGCCATTACCCGGCGATCCAGAGTCATGGCGCAACGGACTTCGGCGAGACCAGCATTACGTCTGAGTTCCTTATCGGCAACGCGGGGAGCCGCCTTTTCGAGCACGGGTAAAGCCTCGGCACAGCGGCCGCTCCGGGCCAGAGCAACCCCGTGCTGGGCAGAGGTGGAGCCGGTTGCTGTGACCGATTTCGTGGTCTGAGCCGTCAAACCGGGAACCAGGGAAAGGAAGAAACTGACAGTTAAAGCCTGAGGAATGGACTTGAACATGGGAACAAAAAGGGGCAGGCGTCGGACGACTGCCTGCCCCATGATACAGCCTTAGAAGTAGAACTTCAGGGCGAATTGGATGTTGCGTGGGTCTTGAGAGCTATTGATCAGCCCCATATTGCCTCCCAGCGCGGTAGCCGGAGCATTCAGGTTGACGCGGTTGAAGGCGTTGACGAAGTCGGTGCGGAACTGCAGCCGCTTAGACTCGGTGATGCGAAAGTCCTTCTGCAGGCTCAGGTCCACGTCGAAATAACCCGGTCCCCGAATCGGTCCTTGCGCCGGGCAGGTACCGAATTGGCCGGTGGGCGGCGCCGAGAATGACGTCGGGTCGAACCACTGGAATCCGGTAAAGGCGCCGCTGCTGGGATCAAATGCCGGTTTCCTGCCGAACGTCTGGAAGGGGCCACTGCAGTCCGGGCGCAGCCCGCGAGAACCGGTGCCGGTTGGGTCGCTGCCGAAGTCGTAGAGAGCCAGCGGGAAGCCGGTATGCACGGAGACGATGGGGTTGACGGACCAGCCTCCAGCAATCGCGCTGAGTACTTTAGGCGCATTGCCTCCAAATTTTTTGCCCCGTCCGTACGGTAATTCATAAACCGCATAGGCGGAGAGTAGATGGCTGGCGTCGAAATAGCACGGAGCGTAGTCAGCGTGCGGATCGTAAAGGTTTTGGTAATAGGGATTGGCAGGGGTCGCCTGGGTTGAACCCCAGGTGCCGTAGTAGCCGCTGTTGTCGGTCATGCACTTGGAGTAGGTGTAGGCCACCTGGAACTGCAGACCCTGGCTGTAGCGCTTCTGCAGAACCGCCTGCAGGGCGTTGTAGCGCATGTTGCCCACCGAGGCGGTTCCGGAGATCTGCGAAAGATCGCTTTGCAGGGCCGGGTTGCCCGAGAGGTAGATGCTTGGCAAGGTACAGGGCGGCTTGGCGCAGGCGCTGTTGGGAAGCAGTTGCCTCTGCAGGTAGGGCATGGGGACCATCAGGTGGATTCCGCGCTGGCCTACATAGCCGACCTGGACAGTTGTGCTGTTGTTCAACTCCTGCTGCACCGTGGCATTCCATTGGTAGGTATCAGCCGGTTGCACGTGCGAGTCCCAGACACGGAACAGGGCGCCGGCAAAGGGATCCCCGGCTGAAGTAGTCGGCGGAACAATGCCGTCCTGAGTGGGCGTGGGCGCCACGTTTCCGTTGAACTGGGTCAAGGTTTCCGCCGGGCTGAACGGCGGGTTGATAGGCAGCCGCAGGTTGGTGCCCGTGCCTTCCAGGTAACTGGAAACGGTGAAGGCGCCGCGGATTACCGTCTTGCCGCCAAAACGAGCCGGTGTCCAGGCAAAACCCAGGCGGGGCTGGAAGTCAGGCAGGCCATAGGTGCCCTGATACAGTCCGGGGTTGCTGTTCTGGCAGGAAAACGGAGTAGTTCCGAGCAAAGAGCAGTCCGGAGCGATGAGCTGGCCGCCGATCAGGGTGGTATTGTCCTGGCGGTTGTTGCGCTCGACCCAGGGGGTGAAGGCCTGATAGCGAAGTCCAATATTGACCGTCAGATTGTCGGTAGCACGCCAATCATCCTGTACATAACCGGCTACCACGCTCTGGCGCTGTCCCCAGCCACCACCCGAAATGCCGTGCCCGTAGGAATTGGGTAGCCCAAGGAAGAAATCGGCTCCGCCGAAACCGGTGCCGTCGGCCGGACTGCTGCCATCGTTGGCGGTGTACTGGCCGCTGAAAAAGATGCCGCCGTATTTGCCGCTGTTGCCGGAGTAGAAGATGTTGATGCGGTTGCGCCGGTAGTCGAATCCTGTGTGGATGATGTGGCGTCCGTGCGTGATGACCAAATTGTCGTCGAACTGAATCACGGCGCTGCGGAAGTTCTGCTCAATGCCGAGGGTCCCAACTGAGTTGATGGTTCCATTACCCGGTTGGCTGGGCGTACCACCGTAGAAATCCAGTTGCATCAGGCCCGGTCCAATGGGATTGCCATTAGCAATTCCCAGCTGGGTGGCGAGACTACCCACCGAACTCCCGAAGGTGGTCCCATTGTGCAGCTTAATGTAGTTGACCCCAAACCGGAGGTCGTTCAGCAGGTCGCTGCTGAAGGTGTGCGTCCAGTCCGCCATCTCGTTGTTGATGGGCGCTTGGGAAAAGCCCTGTCCGATGATGGCCAGAGAATTGGTCAGCGGGTTGTTCTGGTTGGCATGCGAGTAGCGGCCGAAAATGTGGTCCTTTTCGGTGGCGTTGTAGTCAATCTTGACGTCGAACTGGTTGTTGTCGAAGGCTTGCGTCACCGTGTTGAAGGCATTGTTCTCGACGTTGGCGTTGACCGGCGCCGGATAAAGTGGGGAACTGAACAGTGCCTGCGCAACCGGGTTCAGCATGCTTGTGGGAACCCTGTTGAAGGGGAAGGGGGTACGAGTACCAGGAACGAAATTTGCGGCCGTACACGGGCCAGCAGTGCTGGTGCAGGGATTGTAAAGCTGGTTGGTAACCTGGCCTTTCGAATTGCGGTCCTGGCAGATGCCGGCCCCGTCAAAACCTTTGCTGCAAAGGGCGCCGAAGTCTCCGCCGCGCTCTGCCGTGGTAAACACGTTGAAGAAAGAGGTGGAGGCGGGATGATCGAAACGTTGTCCCTGGTAATCAAAGAAGAAGAACAGCTTATTTTTGACTACCGGGCCCCCGATAGTGCCGCCGTACATGTTCCAGCGCAGAGGTGGGCGTTTAACTCTGGGGTTGGCGAAGTTGTTTTCCCAACTGTTGGCGTTCAGCACATCGTTGCGGAAGTACTCCCAGAGATCGCCGTGAAAGGCGTTGGTGCCAGATTTGATGGTGGCGCTGACAATGCCACCCTGGAAGTTGCCGAACTCGGCGGAGGCATTGCTGGTGATGAGGTTGAATTCCTGAATGGCATCGGGCGCGGGAGTGTAGCCCAGCAGGTTATCTGAAACCTGGTTGTTGTCCATGCCGTCCAGCAGGAAGTTGTCCGACTGCTCGCGATTGCCGTTGATGTAGGGCCGGGCGCCGCTGGCGGTGTTGTCGCCATTATTGAAATTGGTCGGGTCGGGTGAAATCGAGCCCGGCGACAAGAGCGTAAGCTGGACGTAGTTCCTGGTGGCCAGCGGCAGTTTGTCGGCGGAAACCGAGTCAATGACGGTGCTCACCATGGTGTTTTCGGTCTCCAGCAGGGGCGCCTCGCCGGTCACCTCCACGGTCTGATTTACCTGCCCCACTTTCAGCCCGATATCAATACGGGCGGTCTGGTTCAGCACCAAAGTGAACGCCGGATATTCCACGGTCTGGAAACCAGGGGCGCTCGCCTTCAAGGTGTAGCTGCCAACCTTGATACGCGAAATGTTGTAGGCGCCCACATCGTTGGTCTTTGCCGAGTAGACCGTGCCCCGGGCAGTATCAGTGGCAATCACGGTGACGCCGGGAACCGGCGCCCCGCTGGGATCTTTTATCGTGCCCACGATGTTGGCGGTAACTTCCTGGCTCCAAGCCATGGGCAGGGCAGCCAAAAAAGTAATCAAGGCAAGAAGGACAACGCCAAAGCGCATCGGTCGCAGCATTACAAACCTCCTGAAAAATCGTGTGGCCGGGCCAACAGCAGAAATTTCTCCCCACAAATGAATGCGTACGCTATATAGTACTTTTCGGGTCGAGGTCAAGAAAAAAATCGTGGACAGAGGGAGCAGCGGGAAAATTTCCACTCGACAGCAAGAATGGGTAATCATTTTGCTGTTCAGGTATGAAAAGCAATAGAACGATGCCTGTGGAAATCTAGATAATGGAATAGCTTCCACCGCTCAAAGCTGCGGCGCTTCGCTTACCAGATTGCCTCCCCGGGCTTCCAGTGGGCAGTTGAATCCAGTCGCCAAGGGTCAAGAAATCAGCGCAAGATATCCGGTCTCAAGGGTGAAATTTCCGTAGTATAAAGGCACTAATGCTCTATCGCACTGGCGCGAGCTACAGGTGAAGGCTGCAAAGTTCGAGAGCCGATGAGCCAATCCCCTCATAACGGAACACCTGCTTACAGGAGAATCCAGAGAGCGATTCTGGAGCGCATTGAGGCAGGTCAGCTCAAGCCCGGGGATGCGGTGGGCTCGGAACGTGAACTGGCGCGCCTGCACGGGGTGAGTCTTATGACCGCGCGCCATGCCCTGGTGGGTTTGGAGCAGGATGGCAGAGTGGAACGCCGGCGCGGCGCGGGAACGTTCGTTGCCCCTCCTAAGATTCATTTCAACAAGCTCACCAGCTTCAGCGAACAAATGGCGAGCCGCGGCCTGGCGGGTTACTCGAGAATTCTTTCGGCCTCAATTGTGTGCGACCAGCCCGAGATTTCCGCTCGGCTTGCGTTGCCTTCGGATGGACGATTGTGGAAGATTGAGCGCCTTCGGCTGGGAGCCGATGAACCATTTGCGCTGGAAACGGTCTACATGTCGGCGCAGGATTTTCCGGGACTCGTGCGCTCGCGCCTGGAGCGCGGGTCTCTCTTTTCGCTGCTGGAAGGGGAGTACGGGATGACGCTGGCTCATGCCGACGAGGAAATTGATGCCACCACCGCGGACGCCAAAGCGGCGCACCTCCTGGCCGTTCCTTCAGGAGCGGCGCTGCTCCGCATACGGCAGGTCATCTTTTCCAGCGGCGGCAAAGCGACGTTGTATGTGCTGGGTTTGTACCGCTCTGATCGGCACACTCTGCACATCCGCAGATTTCGCTAGAAGCGCTGCTCCCGGCTGTGCCGAACCGATTACAATCCGGCTATTCAGCTGAGATGGTTTCCCGTGAAAACAAGGGCGCCTTGGGCAAGCCGTATACGGAGGGTGGTGCGGTAAGCAGGAAGAATCTCCTGGCGCGATTTGCCGGCTTGGCGCTGCTGTTGGGGTTGGCAGTGCTAAACCCTTGGCGCCCAGGAATCCAGCCACTCTGGGCACAGGCCAGCCCGGCCCCGGCAGTTA
>Ga0134128_10002949_pt1 | contig 20853 bp, 21 predicted proteins | sample KB31754_FD_96462 | JGI IMG/M metagenome (GOLD analysis project Ga0134128, IMG submission 96462) | Terrestrial soil microbial communities with excess Nitrogen fertilizer from Kellogg Biological Station, Michigan, USA - KB3-175-4 | ecosystem: Environmental > Terrestrial > Soil > Unclassified ...
CGCTGGTGGAAGCGCGCGCTGCCGCGCTCGCTCTTCGGCCGCTCGCTCATCATCATCATCCTGCCGCTCGTGCTGGTGCAGCTCATCGCCACCTGGATCTTCTACGACCGCCATTGGGCGACCGTGGAGCGGCGTCTCGCGGCCAACGTCGCCGCCGATATCGCCTTCACGCTCGATTCGCGCACCGACGCGGCCACGGTGGAGCAGGCCGACGCGCTGCTGTGGCGCGCCGAGCAGACCACCGACCTGCGCTACACCTTCCTGCGCGCCGAAAGCCTGCCGCGCACGCCCGCGCCGGAGATCGGCGACACCTGGCTCGAAGAGGCGCTCGCCGGCGCGCTCAGCGAGCGCGTGCGCCGCCCGTTCCGGATCGATGTCGATTCCAATCCGCGCTACGTGCTGATCTCGATCGAGCTGCGCGACGGGGTGATGGGCGTCTCGGTGCCGCGCGATCGGCTGTTCACGCCGACCACCTATATCTTCGTGCTGTGGATGGCGGGATCCTCGCTGGTGCTGCTGGCGATTGCCTCGCTCTTCATGCGCAACCAGGTGAAGTCGCTGCGCCGACTCGCCGCGGCGGTGGACAGCTTCGGCAAGGGGCGCGACGTGCCCAATTTCAAACTCGAGGGCGCGACCGAGGTGCGTCAGGCGGCGGCCGCCTTCATCAAGATGCGTGACCGCATCCGCCGCCAGGTGACGCAGCGCACCGAGATGCTGGCCGGCGTCTCGCACGATCTGCGCACGCCGCTGACACGCATGCGGCTTGCGCTCGAATTCCTCGGCAAGGGAGGCCCCGAAGTCGAGGAGATCAAGGAAGACGTCATCGCCATGGAGCGCATGGTGCAGGGCTATCTCGACTTCGCCCGCGGCGAGGGGCCGGAGCAGCCGCGGGACACCGATGTGGCGCTGCTGCTCGAGGAGGTGGCGGCGGCAGCACGCCGCGACGGCGCCGATGTGTCGCTCGCGGTGCCGGAGGAAATGATCCTTTCGCTGCGCCCGGATGCGATGCGCCGCTGCATCGGCAATCTCCTGAGCAATGCGCGGCGCTACGGCAGTCACATCTGGGTGACGGCGCTGCCGGTCGCCGAGGGCGTCGACGTGCTCGTCGACGATGACGGTCCGGGCATCCCGCCGGCCGAGCGCGAGAACGTCTTCCGCCCCTTCTTCCGCCTCGATTCCTCGCGCAACCCTGCCACCGGCGGGGTCGGGCTCGGCCTCACCATTGCGCGCGACGTCGCGCGCGGCCATGGCGGCGAGTTGACGATCGAGGACTCACCGCAGCACGGGCTGCGCGTGCGGCTGCATCTGCCGCGATAAATCCAGGCATAGGCATGCGGGCAAAAAAAGAGGCCGCCCCGAAGGGCGGCCTCAACGCGTCGCACAGGGGGAAACGTCGGCGACGCGGTGGGTTCGCGATCGATCAGGCGGTCAGCGCGCCGTCTTCTGCTTGGCGTAGTCGCGCAGCTCCTCGAAGCCCTCGGCGACGCGCTTCTGGATGACGCCGAACGCCTCGGTGTTGGCCTTGCTCACGAGCTCGGCGAGCTCGCGTGCATTGGCGACGCCTTTCTCGAAAGCTTGCTTGGCGTATTCAGCATGCTTGGCGATGCGCTCTTCGGGAGCGCCAGGCTGGGTCCATTCACGCACGAGGCTGGACACCTCGTCGACCGCCTCGCGGGCGATCTCGACCTGGCGACGGGCCACCGCCTGCACACCCTCTACGGCCAGTTGATTGGCCTGGGTCAACGCCTCAAGATTCTTGCGCTGAGCGGCGACGAGCGACTCGACGTCGAGGCCGGGAAAGGTGAAGCCGGCGAATGCCTTGCCGACATCCATGTCCAGGAAAGTGTGCTTACCGTTGGTGGTCATGGGTCTCATCCCTCGCGGAGTTGGCAGGGCTATGTTGCGCTGCACAATGTCGAGAATATGGCTTGATCACCTACCCAAGTCAAGGGCGGAGACCAAAGAATATTGCGATGCAATAGTACGCTAGCGAGGCTCGGGCGCTTCCGTCAAGCCGAGCCAGGAAGCCGCCGCCCGGAGCCGGCGGTCGAGGGCGGCCATGGTCCGGGCAAGGTCGGCGCTGTCATCCTCTAGGAAGACCCGGAACACTGAAATATAGAGTCCAGCAAGTAGATGCGCCCGCACCCGGCCCCGCCAGCCGGAGGCGAAGAGCCCGGCGCCTTCCAGCATCCAGCCCATCGAGCCGATGAGTGCCGGGAGCGCCAGCAGCGCGGCCGGGTCGCCGATGCTGTCGCGCAGCATCGCCCGCAGCGCGCCGCGATGGGGCGCCAGCGCGTCGAAGCGACGCATCAGCACGTCGAAGAGCCGATCGCGCGCCGGCTCCGCCGCGGCGGTTTCGCCGGCAAGCGTTGCGCGGTCGATGCGGCGGTGGAAACGGGCGAGGAGTGCGAGTTTGGAGGGACAGGCGGCATAGGCCTCGGCGAGCGGCACGCCGGCCTCGGCAGCGATTTCGGCAAGCCCCGTCCGCCGCCAGCCCTGGCGCTCGGCAAGCGCGAGCGCCGCATCGAGCAGCCGGTCGGCGACTTCGCCCTCCGGAGCCCGCGCGGCTTTGCCGCCGGTCTTCCTGGCGCGGGCGCCTCTTGCCATGAACGCCTCCCGAGATCGCCTTCAAAGGCGGCCAGCATAGGCGAAGCCGGCATGACCCCGCCAGATCGCACGGCCCACGGGGGTTAGTCGGCGAGCTCGCGCGAGCGCTTGGCGGCGGCGAGGACAGCGCGCCGCAGCAGTGGCTCGAGCCCGTCCGCACCCATCAGCACGTCGAGCGCGGCGCGGGTGGTGCCGCCCGGGCTGGTGACATTCTCGCGCAGCTTGACCGCGCTCTCGGCCGAAAGCCGCGCCAGCTCGCCGGAGCCGGCCACGGTGGCGCGGGCGAGCCGCGCCGCGAGATCCTCCGGCAGCCCCACCGCCGCCCCCGCTTTGGCGAGGCACTCGATGAGCAGGAATACATAGGCCGGGCCGCTGCCGGAAACTGCGGTGACTGCATCGATGAGGCTCTCATCTTCCACCCAGCCGACCTCGCCCACCGCCGCGAGCAGCGCCTCGGCAATGCGCCGCTGCTCGGGACGGACGCGGCGATTGGCGCAGGCGACGGCGATGCCGCGGCCGATCGCCGCCGGCGTGTTCGGCATGGCGCGCACCACCGCGGCCTCCTCACCCAGAGCGCGGGCGAAAAAGCCCAAGGTCTTGCCGGCGGCGATTGACAGGAACAGCGCTCCCTCGGCAACGAAGCGGCGATAGGCTGGCAGCACCTCCGGCATGCCCTGCGGCTTCACGGCCAGCACCACCACCGCCGGGCGGAACCCGCCGGGGAGCGCGGCGGCATCGGTGAGAAGCGCAATCCCAGGCTTACCGGCGAAGGGAGCGGCACCGGTGCCGGGCTCGACCACGAAGACACGGCCTGCGAGCCGGCGCTCCTGCCAGCCGGCGAGCAGCGCCCCCCCCATCTTGCCGCAACCGACCAGGAGCAGCGCCGGGCTCTCCGGCGCCGCGGCGCGAGTCACGCCTCGCCCACGGGATCGATCATCGCCGCGGCGATCGCCTCTTCCGCCGGCTTGCCGCCCCAGACGACGAGCTGGAAGGCCGGATAGAAGCGCTCGCATTCGCTCACGGCGATATCGACGAGATCCTCGATCTGCTCGACGCTGGCGCCGCCGGCGCCGCGCAGCAGCACGCCCTGCCTGAAGGCCGGCGAATACGCGTCGGGGGTGAGGTCGAAATGACCGAGCCAGAGCCGCTCATTGACCACCGCCAGCAGCTCGAACACCGCGGCGCGACGCGCCTTCGGCACTTTCATCTCGAAGGCGCAGGTGAAGTGCAGCGCGCTGATCTCGCGCTGCCAGACGAAAAGCAGCCGGTAGTTGCACCAACGGCCGGTGATCTCCACCACCATTTCCTCGTCGCTGGCGCGGTCATGTGCCCATTCGTTCGCCTGCACGATCTCCTCGACGAGATCGATCGGATTGGCGGCGACGGCAGGCACTTCCAGGGACAAAGCGGTCATTCACCCTCCTGCGGGGCCAACCCGAAGGGCGATCCGCGGCATCTTGTGTGAACCACCCCAGGCTACCACAAAATGTAGCCTGCCAAAGCTGGCGAAGCAGCGCAAGCGCGGAGTTGTCCACAACCCCGCAACGGGCCTGCTCAGAGCGGCTCGGCAGGCTTCGGCTTGCGCATCGCCGGGCGTGAGCGCAGCGGACGACGAGGCGTCGCACGGGGCTTGTCGCCCGAGGTCACGCCGAGACGCGCCTCGAGCTCGGCGACGCGCGCCGCCAACGCCTCCTGTTCCAGCCGGGCTTTCGCCGCCATGGCCTGGACGGCGTCGAACTCTTCGCGGCGCACCAGGTTCATGCGGCCGAGGATGCGCTCGAACTGGTCGCGCATCCGTCCCTCCAGCTCGTCGCGCATGCCGGTGAGCGCGCCGAGCGCTCCGGTCGCGACACGGGCGAGATCGTCGAGCAGGCGGTTCTCGGTCTGCATGGCGGCGTCACTCCTAAAAGTCCCGCTCCGACAAGGCTTGCCCGAGCTACCATAGATATGGGCTGCGGCGCAGCCGAATTCGACCGGGGCTGCCTGTTTGACGCGGGCCCCGCACCGCTTATAACACCGCCGCGGCCCAGGAAGGCTTCCTCGCGATGATCATCATCACCGGCGGCGCCGGCTTCATCGGCTCGAACCTCGCCGCTTCGCTCGAGGAGCGCGGCGAGCAGGATCTGGTGGTGTTCGACCGGCTCGGCCATGACGAGAAGTGGCGCAACCTCGCCAAGCGGGAGCTCGCAGCGCTGCTGCCGCCCGAAGCGATGTTCGATTTCCTCGACCGGCACCATCGCGAGATCAATATCGTCTTCCATCTCGGCGCCATCTCTTCGACCACCGAGACCGATGCCGACCTGATCGCCGCGACCAATTTCACCCTGCCGCTGCGCCTCTGGGACTGGTGCGCCGAGACCGAGACGCGCTTCATCTACGCCTCCTCGGCGGCAACCTATGGCGACGGCGGCGGCGGCTTCGACGACGACAGCTCGCTCGAGGCGCTGGCGCGGCTCCGGCCGCTCAACGCCTATGGCTGGTCGAAGCATCTCTTCGACCGCCGCGTCGCCCGCCTTCTCGCCCAGCCCGGCAAGCGCCCGGCGCAATGGGCGGGGCTCAAATTCTTCAACGTCTACGGGCCCAATGAGTATCACAAGGCGACGATGCGCAGCGTTGTGGCGCAGCTCTATCCGCGAGCCGCAAAGGGCGAGAAGGCGCGGCTCTTCCGCTCGCATCGCGCCGACGTGCCCGATGGCGGACAGCAGCGCGACTTCGTCCATGTCGCCGATTGCATCGACATGATGCTGTGGCTCTACGACCGTCCGGCGGTGAACGGCCTCTTCAACATCGGCAGCGGCACGGCCCGCAGCTTCGCCGACCTCGCCGCCGCCGTCTATCGCGCGCTCGGCCGCGAGCCCGACTTCGAGTTCGTCGACACGCCGCCAGAGATTCGCGACAAGTACCAGTACTTCACCGAAGCGCGCATGGATCGGCTGCACGCGGCGGGCTACGACAAGCCCGCGACCTCGCTCGAGGACGGGGTGCGCGACTACGTCCAGAATTACCTCGCCGCCGCCGACCCCTATCGTTGACCCCTCATCGAGCATTCCCGCAGCATGCTGTTCATTCCGTTTCCCGCCATCGATCCCGAGGTCTTCCGCCTTGGCCCCTATGTCGTCGATCACTGGACGCTCGGTCCCTTTGCTGTGCGCTGGTACGCGCTCGCCTATATCGCCGGGCTGGTCATCGGCTGGCGCTACTGCCTGGCGCTCGCCAAGCGGCCGCCGCAAGTGGCGCGGCCGCAGGACGTCGACGATTTCCTGGTCTGGGCGACGCTCGGCGTCGTGCTCGGCGGTCGCACCGGCTATGTGCTGTTCTACAACTTCCCCTATTACATGCAGCATCCGGAGGAGATCTTCTTCCTCTGGCATGGCGGCATGTCGTTCCACGGCGGCGCGATCGGCGTCTGCATCGCCATCCTGCTGTTCTGCCGACAACGCAAGATTCCGCTGCTCAGCTTCGCCGACATCATCGCCTGCGCGGTGCCGATCGGTCTCTTTTTTGGACGCATCGCCAATTTCATCAATGGCGAGCTCTGGGGCCGCATGACCGACGTGCCCTGGGCGATGATCTTCCCCACGGGCGCGGCAAGTCCGCTGGCGGTACCGCCGGCGCTGCGCCCGTTCTGTCAGCCCGCGACCCTTTTCGACGGCGCAGCGGGCCTTAACTGTCCGCGCCATCCGAGCGAGCTCTACGAGGCCTTCCTCGAAGGCATCCTGCTGTTCACCGTGCTGTGGATCTGCCAGCGCCGCGGACTGAGGATGCGACCGGGAGCCATCACCGGCGTCTTCCTCATCGGCTATGGCTGCGCGCGCATCATCGCCGAGTTCTTCCGCCAGCCTGATCCTCAGCTCGGCTTCCTCTTCTGGGGAGTCACCATGGGTCAGCTCCTGTCGGTGCCGCTGCTGTTTATCGGGCTCTGGCTGATACTGCGCGCGAAGCCCGTGCCGGCGCCGGCGTGAACGAGCTCGCGCGGCTGCTGGCGCAGCGCATCCGCACCGCCGGCCCGCTCACCATCGCCGAGTTCATGCAAGAGGCGCTGCTCCATCCGCGCCTCGGCTATTACATGACGCGCGATCCGCTGGGCGCGCGTGGCGATTTCATCACCGCGCCCGAGGTGAGCCAGGTGTTCGGCGAGCTCGTCGGACTCTGGTGCGCGGATATCTGGGACAAGATGGGGAGGCCCGAGCGCGTCGTGCTCGCGGAGCTCGGCCCCGGCCGCGGCACGCTGATGGCCGATGCGCTGCGCGCGCTGAAGGCGGCGCCGGATTTCGGCCAGGCGGTGAGCCTCAATCTGGTCGAAGCCAGCCCGGTGCTGCGGCACCAGCAGGCGGCGCTTCTCGCCGCAGCACATCCGAGCTGGCATGAGAGCATCGCCGGACTGCCCGAGGGCAAGCTGATCCTGATCGCCAACGAATTCCTCGACGCGCTGCCGATCCGCCAGCTGGTGCGCGGCGAGCGTCATTGGCACGAGCGCATGGTGACGCTGAGCGCCGATCAAAAGAGCCTCGTCTTCGCGCTCGACCCTGCGCCGAGCCCGGCCGCGGCGCTGCTGCCGCCGCAAGTCGCCGCGGCGCAAGCGGGAAGCCTCGCCGAGATCCGGCCGGCGGCCACGGCGCTCGGCGCGGCGCTCGGCAAGCGGCTCGCCGAGCAGGGAGGCGCCGCGCTCTTCGTCGATTACGGCTATTGTCCCAGCGCCTGCGGCGACACGCTGCAGGCCCTGAGCCGGCATCGCTGCCATGAGGTGCTGGAAAATCCGGGCGAGGCCGATCTTACCGCCCATGTCGATTTCGCGGCCTTCGCCGCCGCCGCACGGCAGGGCGGCGCACGCGCCTGGGGTCCGATGCCGCAGGGCGGATTCCTCGCCGCGCTCGGGCTCGCCGAGCGCGCTGCGGCGCTTTTCGCGCGCGCCACGCCGGCGCAGCTTCCAGCAATCGAGAGCGGCTGCCGGCGCTTGATCGACCCGCAGGAAATGGGGACCTTGTTCAAGGCGCTGGCGCTCACCGAGCCGGATCTGCCGGCGCCTGCGGGCTTCGCCGAGGAATTCGCCGCTTGATCACGCTCCCCACCCTCGCCGAGGCCGGCACGGCGCATGCCTTCTTCACCCGTGCCGGCGGCGTCAGCCAAGGCCTCTTCGCCTCGCTCAATTGCGGCCTCGGCTCGCGCGACGACGCGGCCAGCGTTGCGGAAAACCGCCGGCGCGCCGCAGCATCACTCGGCCTCGGGGCCGCGGGGCTCGCCACCTGCTATCAGGTGCACAGCGCCGATGTCGCGGTCCTCGACGAGACATGGCGGCCAGAGGCGCGCCCGCGCGCCGACGCGCTGGTGACGCGGCGCAAGGACATGGCGCTCGGCATCCTCACCGCCGATTGCGCGCCCGTGCTCTTCGCCGATGCCGAGGCGGAGATCGTCGGCGCCGCGCATGCCGGCTGGCGCGGCGCGCTCAGCGGCGTGCTCGAGGCAACGATCGCCGCGATGGTGGCGCTGGGCGCCGCGCCGCGGCGCATCCGCGCCGGAATCGGCCCCTGCATCGCCCAGCCCTCTTACGAGGTCGGGCTCGAATTCCCGGCCCCCTTCCTCGCGAAGGATCAGGGCAATGCCGGCTTCTTCCAGCCGGCGGCACGCGCCGGCCATTTTCTCTTCGACCTGCCGGGCTATGTCGCGCGTCGGCTGGAGCGCGCCGGCATCGGCGTCATTGCCGCCACCGGCGGCGACACCGCCGCCGAGCCCGAGCGCTTCTTCTCCTATCGCCGCGCGTGCCTCAGGCGCGAGACCGATTACGGCCGCGGCCTTTCGGCGATCCGCCTCACCGCTTCGGCCGCATAGCGCCCGCGCGGCAAACGCAGTTGCCAGGCGCGCCACGGCGCGGAATCATCGCTTGTCGCCCGGAGGTCCGGGCGGCGACGTTCTCGGGGCGGGGTGGAAGTCCCCACCGGCGGTGAAGGCGAGCGATCGCACGAGCCCGCGAGCGCCCGGCGGCGCCAGTCGCCGGGGTCAGCAGAGCCGGTTGGAATCCGGCGCCGACGGTCACAGTCCGGATGAAAGAGAGCGGGATGGCTTCGGCCCGGCACCGCGCGCACTGCGCGCCGCAAGGCCGAGCGGCTCGCGCCCTGATTCTGGTCGCAAGGCAAAGGAGCCGCCATGAATCAGCGCTACGCACACGACACCACTCCTGCCGGCGAGGGCGAGCGTATCGCCTTCGTCCAATCCTGCTGGCACAGGGACATCGTCAATCGCTGCCGCGAGTCTTTCGTGGCGGAGATGGCGAGGCTCGGCCACGGCGGCAACCACATCGACTTCTACGAAGTGCCCGGCGCCTTCGAGATCCCGCTGCACGCGAAGCTGCTGGCGAAAACCGGACGCTACGCCGCGATCGTTGCCGCCGGGTTCGTCGTCGATGGCGGCATCTACCGCCACGAGTTCGTCGCCGAAGCGGTGATCTCGGGGCTGATGCAGGTGCAGCTCGAGACCGAGGTCCCGGTGATCTCGGCCGTACTAACGCCGCAGCGCTTCCACGCGCATGACGAGCATCAGCGCTTCTTCCGCGAGCATTTCGTGGTGAAGGGCGCCGAGGCCGCCGAAGCCTGCGCGCGCACCATCGAGGCGGTCCGGCGGCTCAGGCAAGCCGCCTGAGCCGCGCCGTCGCAGAGATCACGCGGCCTTGAGCAGCGGATCGAGGCCGCGAATCTCCTTGAGACGGGCGAAGAGCTGATCGCGCTGCGCCGGCGAGAGCGGCCGGTTCGGCGGCAGGACGTCGAGCCAATGGCGGTCGCCGGTAAGCCGCGCCACCACCTCCTTGAGGCCGCCCTGGAACGGAAACCCTTGCAACACGAGCCGCGCCTCGGTGAGTTCCTGCTGGAGAGCGTCGGCGCCGTCACGCTGCCAGGCGCGGAAGGCAGCGCCGGCGAGCGGCGCGGTGACGTTGGTGCTGGCCGAGATGCAGCCGGCACCGCCGGCGCGCAGATTCGCCAGCAGGAACTGCTCGCTGCCGGAATAGACGCCGAAGCCCGGAATCTCCTTCAGCAAATTGGCGGTGTAGTTCCAATCGCCGGAGCTGTCCTTCAGGCCGGCGATGGTATCGCCATAAGCCGCCTTGAGGCGTTGTATGAGCGCCGGCGTCACGGGCACCGCCGACATCTGCGGGAAGTGATAGAGATAAAGGCGGAGCCGCTTGTCGCCGACGCGCTCGATCACCTCGGAGAAGAAAGCGAAGAGCCCGTCCTCGCTCGGGTTCTTGTAGTAGAAGGGCGGCAGCAGCAAGGCACCGGAGCCGCCCGAGGCGAGCACCGCCTTGGTGAGCGTTACCGCATCGGCGAGCGCGCAAGAGCCGGTGCCGATGATGCAGCGCTCCATCGGCAATCCTGCTGCCGCGCTCGCCTCGATGAGGCCGAGGCGCTGCGCCAGCGACAGCGAATTCGCCTCGCCGGTTGTGCCGAGCGGCGCGAGACCGTCGCAGCCATGCGCGAGCAGCCAGCGGCAATGAGCGACGAAGGCCTGGTGATTGGGCTCGAGATCGGCGCTGAACGGCGTCAGCACTGCGGCATAAACGCCGCGGGGCGGGCTCGATTGCGGCTCGGTCACGCCATTCCTCCGTTGGATATCAGGGCGGGACCAGTGCAGCACGAAGCAACGCCCGGCGCAACCGGCACCGCCTTCACGCGACCGCCTTCACGCGATGGGCGGGCGGCCTCAGGCCGCGGCGAACAAAGCCTTCACCTCGCGCACGATCTCGGGCACGCGCACGGGCTTGAAGAGCGTGCGGCCGAGGCGCAGCGCCGCCTGCTCGGTGGCGCGCTGCGCATAGCCGGTGACGAACAGCACCCTGATCTGCGGGCGCAGGCGCTTCGCCTGCTCGGCCAGCTCGACCCCGCTGCGGCTCGGCATGACGATGTCGGTGAACAGCATGTCCACCGGCTGCGCAGCGATGATCGACAGCGCTTCGGCCCCGTCGGAGGCGGTCAGCACGCGAAAACCGCTGGTTGCCAGCACATGGGCGACGAGGTCGCGCAGTACGCGCTCGTCGTCAACGACGAGGATGGTGGGTACACGTGGCTCGGTCATCGGCAACTCCCCGACCTCCCCAACGCCGAACCCATCACCATGTTCCGCAGCCGCCGCGGAGCTTCGGGCGGCGTCCGCAATTTGTCACGGCGCGTGCATCATTTGATATTGACCCGCCGGGTGGTCGCGCGCCGTCGACACGGCCGCGACCATTGGCAAGGGCCGAAATGCCTTGCGGTTGTGTGCTACTCGGCGATACCGGACATCTGCCGCAGCAGCGTGCCGAGGCGCGCCACGCCTTCCGCGATGCGCGCCTCATCGGCAAGCGTGAAGTTGAGACGCAGCGTGTTGGCACCGGAGCCGTCGGCATGGAAGGCGCGGCCGGGCACGAAGGCGACGCGTGCCTCGGCGATGGCGCGCACGAGCAGTGCGGCAGCATCCGCCCCAGGTGGCAAGGTGAGCCAGAGAAACATGCCCCCCGTGGGCCGTGTCCAGCTTACGCCAGGCGGCATCTCGCGCGCGAGCGCCGCCAGCATCGCATCGCGGCGCGCGCGATAGGCGCGGCGGATCGCGCCCAGCCCCGCGGGCATAACTTCCTCTACGACCTCATGCAGCACCATCTGCGCGAGGCTCGGGCTGTGCAGGTCGCTCGCCTGCTTGATGAGGACTAGCCGGCGCACCACCTCGCGCGGCGCCGCGACCCAGCCGAGACGCAAGCCCGGGGCGACCGTCTTCGAGAAGGTGCCGCAATAGAGCACGCGGCTCGCATCGATGCCGCCGTGGCTCGCCGCATCAAGCGCCACGAGCGCCGGCTGCTCCTCGCCCTCGTAGCGCAGCGCCGCATAGGCAGCGTCCTCGACCAGCGGCAGGTCGAGCGCTGCCGCCGCGGCGAGCAACTCCTCGCGCTCAACGCGATCGAGGCTCGCCCCCGTCGGATTCTGGAAATCGGGCATGACATAGCCGAGCGCTTGACGTGGCCCGGCGCCTGCCTCGCGCCGGTTGTCCCCTCGCCGCGGCAGATCGTCGAAGATCGGCTCGTAGGCGGAGAGCGCCTGCAAGGCTCCGAGATAGGTCGGACGCGCGACCAGCACCCGGTCGCCCGGCGAGACGAAGAGCTTGCCGATGAAATCGAGCGCCTGCTGTGCGCCGCTCGTGATCAAGATGTGCTCACCGCCGCAGGCAACGCCGAGCCCGCCCATATAGGCGGCGACCCAGTCGCGCAGCGGCGCATAGCCTTCGCTCGGCGAATATTGCAGTGCTGCCGCGGCGCGGCGCGGGTCGCCCAGGATGCGGGCGTGAGCGGCGGCGATGGCTTCGACCGGAAAGAGGGCGGGATCAGGAATGCCGCCGGCAAAGGAGATCACCTCCGGACGGTCGATGAGCTTCAGCAGCTCGCGGATCTCCGATGCGCCCATGCGGCGCGCGCGCGCCGCATAGTGTTTCTCCCAGGCGACCATTGCCGCCTCCTCTGCACTATTAAGTCAATAATACTGACCTAATAAGCCAAAGCCAAGCACGATTGCGGGGCGCGGCCGGCACTCCTATCATCGCCGCCCGCCCATGCCTCTTCCCATCGCGTTCATGGCCCTGCTCGGCTATTCCGGGATCTGAGCCGATGCGCCGCCTCTTGCCGCTCCTGCTCCTGGCGGTGGCCGCCTGCCAGCCGCTGCCGCACCCCCTCACCGCCCAGATGCCGGTGCCGAACGCGCCGCTCGCGCCGCCGGACAGCGCCGATATCGTGGTGGCTCCGGTGGCCGGTGCGCCGCCCGCGCTCGGCGCAGCGCTTGCCGCGGCGCTGCGCGATGCGGATATCCCCGCCACAACCCTGGGCAGTGGCAATAAGGGTAGCGACCATCTTTTGGCGAGCGCCACCCTGCGCCCGCTCGCGCCGGGTGAGGCCGCCGTCGTCCTCGCCTGGGAGCTGCACGCTGCCAATGGAAGGCTGCTCGGCAGGGGCAAGGTCGAGGGCGAGGCGGCGGAGGGTGCTTGGCAGCAGGGTGACGCGGCGACCACGCGCGCGCTCGCGCAAAAGGCCGCACCGGCCATCGCCCAGGTCGTCCAGGCGCCGGCGCCCCGCGCGGCGGCAACCGGCGAGCCGCTGCTGGCGGTGGGCGGGGTGAGCGGGGCGCCGGGCGATGGCGGCACGACCTTGAGCCGCGCCATGACCTATGCGCTTAACCGCGCGCATGTGCCGCTCGTCGAGAAGGCCGGCGACAAGGGAAGCTTCGTACTCACCGGCCAAGTCGAGCTGTCGCCGGCCAAAGCAGGGAAGCAGCAGGTGAAGGTGCGCTGGATTTTGCGCCGGCCGAACGGCGCCGAGCTGGGTCGGATCGACCAGCAGAACGCGGTGCCGGCCGGCAGCCTCGATGGCCCCTGGGGCGATATCGCCTTCGCCGTCGCCAATGCCGCCGCGCCCGGCGTGGCCGCGCTGATCGAAAAGGTAAAATCCGAGGGTAGCGGCGCGTCCTAGGAGCCTGCTCCGCGGAAAGGACATTTACAGGCCGGGGGCGGCTTTGTTACAGTCCCGGCCGCTCGGCACGGGCGTCCTCAGAAGCTCAGGGCGGGCGCCACCCGCAGACCCGGCAAAGCCTCGTATGAAAATTCTGACCTGCAACAGCAACCGCCCGCTCGCCGAGGCGATTTCGGCCTATCTCGCCACGCCGCTCACCAACGCCAGCGTGCGCCGCTTCTCGGACATGGAAGTCTTTGTCGAGATCCACGAGAACGTGCGCGGCGAGGACGTCTTCATCATCCAGTCGACCTCGTATCCGGCGAACGACAACCTGATGGAGCTGCTGGTCACGCTGGACGCGCTGAGGCGCGCCTCGGCGCGCCGCATGACCACTGTTATTCCCTATTACGGCTATGCGCGGCAGGACCGCAAAGCGGCGGGGCGGACGCCGATCTCGGCAAAGCTCGTCGCCAACATGATCACTGCCGCGGGCGCCGACCGGGTACTCACCCTCGATCTCCATGCCGGGCAGATCCAGGGCTTCTTCGACATTCCGACCGACAATCTCTATTCGGCGCCGGTCTTCGTCAAGGACATCAAGGAGCGCTACAACGGCGAGGATCTCGTCATCGTCTCGCCCGATGTCGGCGGCGTTGTGCGCGCCCGCGCCGTGGCGCGACTCTTGAACGCCGATCTCGCGATCATCGACAAACGGCGCGAGCGCGCCGGTGTCTCCGAGGTGATGAACATCATCGGCGATATCGATGGCCGCCGCTGCATCCTGATCGACGACATCGTCGACAGCGCCGGCACGCTGTGCAACGCCGCCGAGGCGCTCATGGAGCGCGGCGCGAAGTCGGTCGCCGCCTATGTGACGCATGGCGTCTTCTCCGGCGGCGCCGTCGCCCGGGTGACAGCTTCGGCGATGGAGGCTATGGTCACCACCGACAGCATCCTGGCGACCGAGGCGGTGCGAGTGGCGAAGAACATCCGCCAGCTCAGCATCGCGCCGCTGATGGCCGAGGCGATCCGCCGCATCAGCGAGGAGCGCTCGGTTTCGAGCCTGTTCGACTAGGAACGGAATTTCCGCTGCCCGCGCGATGCGGCAGCGGCGCGACGCGCGGCACCCCTGGAGGCCGGCGTCGCAAGCGGTGAAGCCCGCGCGCTGGGCGCGGGTCCGCGGAGCAAGAGAGGAGTCTTCGATGGCCGACATCGTCACCATCCGCGCCGAGGCGCGCGACCGGGCCGGAAAGGGGGCCGCCCGGGCCGCTCGCCGTTCGGGGCGCGTTCCCGGCGTCATCTATGGCGAGAAGCAGCCGCCGGTGCTGATCAGCGTCGAGCCCCGCGCGCTCGAGACCGAGATGCGCAAGAAGGGTTTCTTCGCGCGCCTCATCAATGTCGAGGTCAACGGCTCCACGCAGCGCGCCCTGCCCCGCGACGTCCAGCTGAACCCGGTGACGGACCGGGCCGAGCATGTTGATTTCATGCGCGTCGGGGCCAAGACGCGCCTCACTGTGGCGGTCCCGGTGGTGTTCCTGAACCAGGAAAAGTCGCCAGGCATCCGCCGCGGCGGCATCCTGAACATCGTCCGCCACGAGATCGATCTGGTCTGCTCGGCCGACGCCATTCCGGAGCGCATCGAAGTCGATGTCGCGGAGCTCGATATCGGCGACAGCGTCCATATCAGCAAGGTGGCGCTGCCGGCCGGCGCGAAGCCGACCATTGCACGCGACTTCACCGTGGCCTCGGTCGCGGCGCCGACAGCGGTGCGCGAGGAGCAGGCCGCAGCGGCGGCGGCCGCAGCGGCGGCGGCGGAAGCGGCGGCGGCTCCCGAGGCGGCAGCCGCGGCAGCAGGCGCTCCCGGCGCAGCGCCGGGCGCGGCCCCGGGTGCGGCGCCAGGCGCGGCACCGGGCGGCGCTCCGGCAGCAGGCGCTGCGGCAGCGGCCAAGGAGCCGGCGGGCAAAGGCAAGGGCTAAATGCGCCTCATCGTCGGGCTCGGCAATCCCGGTGCCCGCTACGAGCGCAATCGGCACAATATCGGCTTCATGGCGGTGGACGCGATCGTCCGCCGCCATGGATTCGGTCCCTATCGCAGCAAGTTCCAGGGCGCGCTTGCCGAAGGCGAGATCGGCGGCGAACGGATTTACGTGCTGAAGCCGCAGACCTACATGAACGCCTCGGGAGAGAGCGTCGGCGAGGTGGCGCGCTTCTACAAGATCGCGCTGCCCGAGATCGCCGTCATCTACGACGAGATCGACCTCGCGCCCGGCAAGCTGCGCGTCAAGCGCGGCGGCGGCTCCGCCGGCCATAACGGCATCCGCTCCATCGATGCGGCGATCGGCGACGATTTCTGGCGGGTGAGGCTCGGCGTCGGTCATCCGGGTGTCAAGGAGCTAGTGCAGCCTTACGTGCTGCAGAATTTCGCCGCCGAGGAGATGGACTGGCTCGGGAAGTTGCTCGACGCGGTGGCCGAAGCGCTGCCGGTGCTCATCGCCGACGATGCGCCGGGCTTCATGACCAAGGCGGCGCTCATCCTGAAGCCGCCGCCGCCGAAGCCGCCACGCCCTGCCGCGGAAGAGGAAGGCTGAGCTGAGATGGGTTTCAATTGCGGCATCGTCGGACTGCCCAATGTCGGCAAGTCGACGCTCTTCAACGCGCTGACGGCGACGGCAGCGGCGCAGGCGGCCGACTATCCCTTTTGCACCATCGAGCCCAATGTGGGCCGCGTCTCAGTGCCCGACGAGCGGCTCGAAGTCTGCGCGCGGCTGGCGAAATCCGCGAAGATCGTGCCGACCCAGCTCGAATTCGTCGACATTGCCGGGCTGGTGCGCGGCGCCTCGCGCGGCGAGGGACTCGGCAACCAGTTCCTCGGCCATATCCGCGGCGTCGATGCCATCGCGCATGTGCTGCGCTGCTTCGAGGACGGCAACGTCACCCACGTCGAGGGCTCGATCGATCCGATCCGCGACGCCGAGACGGTGGAGACCGAACTGCTACTCGCCGATCTCGACAGCATCGAGCGGCGCGTCACGGCGACGCAGAAGAAGGCGCGCGGCGCCGACAAGGAGGCGATGGCGCAGCTTCAGGTGATGGAAGCGGTGCTGGCCGGCTTGCGCGAGGGCAAGCCCGCGCGCTCGGTCGTGCTCGCGCCCGAGCAGCAGGCGATCTTCAAGGAGCTGCAGCTCATCACCGCCAAGCCCGTGCTCTATGTCTGCAACGTCGAAGAGGGCGCGGCCGCGCACGGCAATGCGCAGACGGCACGCGTCGAGGCCTTCGCCAAGGCGCAGGGCGCCGCAATGGTGGTGATCTCCGCCGCCATAGAAGCCGAAGTGGCGCAGCTTGCCGACGAGGCGGAGAAGCGCGAGTACCTCGCGAGCCTCGATCTCGAGGAGCCAGGCCTCGCGCGTGTGATCCGCGCCGGTTACCGCCTGCTCGAGCTTATCACCTTCCTCACCGTCGGCCCCAAGGAGGCGCATGCCTGGACCGTCGCCAAGGGCACCAAGGCGCCGCAGGCGGCGGGGGTCATCCATACCGATTTCGAGAAAGGCTTCATCCGCGCCGAAACGATCGCCTACGCCGATTTCGTCGCCTGCGGCGGCGAGCAGGGCGCCAAGGACGCCGGCAAGATGCGGCTCGAAGGTGCGGAATACACCATTCAGGACGGCGACATCCTGCATTTCCGCTTCAATCTCTAGGCCGGCGGCGCAATCCGCTGAACCCCTCTTCGACTTTCGACGAAGGCGGAATTCCCGCCCTCCCTTGCCCCCGCTCGCTCGATCCCTATGATCCGCCGCCAAGAAGAGGCGCCAAATGACAGGAGAGGAGACGGCTTTCATGGGGCAGAACGTCACGCTGACGGCGAAGGACGGGCACAAATTCGCCGTCTATCGCGCCGATCCCTCGGGCAGGCCCAAAGGGGCGCTCGTCGTCATCCAGGAGATCTTCGGCGTCAACCACCACATGCGAAACGTGACCGACAGCTTCGCCCGCGAGGGCTATGTGGCCGTCTGCCCCGCCCTCTTCGATCGCGTCGAGCCCGGCATCGAGTTGGGCTATGACCAGAAGAGCATCGAGTCCGGGCGCGACATCCGCGCCAAGGTGCCGCTCGACGGCACGCTCGCCGACCTCCAGGCGGTGATCGACTATGCCAAGCAGTTCGGCAAGGTCGGCGCGGTGGGCTATTGCTGGGGCGGCGGGCTCGCCTTCCTCGCCGCGACGCGGCTGCCCGGCACTGCCGCAGCGGTAGGCTATTACGGCGGCATGGTGGCGGCGCACGCGGGCGAGAAGCCGAAGGTACCGGTGATGCTGCATTTCGGCGATCAGGATCAGAGCATCCCGATGAGCGACGTCGAGAAGGTGAAGGCAGCGCGGCCCGATGTCCCGCTCTATGTCTACAAGGCCGGGCACGGCTTCAGCTGCGACGAGCGCGGCAGCTACAACGCCGAGGCCTCCAAGACCGCGCTCGAGCGCACGCTCAAATTCTTCAAGGAACATATCGGCTGAGTCCCGCCCCGCTCCCTACCGGGAGCGGGGTTCCATCCTCAGGAGCGCCGGCGCGGCTTCATCTCGCCGAGCGCGTAGAAATGCGTGCTGTTCTCCGGACCTTCCTCGATGAAGCGGCCGATCTTGTTGATCGGCATGGTCACATGACCTTCGGCCACCAGCACGGCACAGGTTCCGAGCCCTTCCGGAAACACCGCCATCATCTGCGGGTATTTCGGAAAATGGTCGTAATAGTTGACCCAGCGGAAGGTCAGCTCCGAATTGCGGCGGATGACCTCGCCGAGATAGCAGCCGGCAGCAAGCACGGTGTTCGTCTGGTCCTGCCACTCGATCTCCCGGCGACGCGTGTGAAGGAGCTGCAGGTACTGATCGAGCCGGAGCAGCGAGTCGATCGAGTAGTCCATGCGCGGCCGTTCGATATAGTCGCTGAAGGCGATTCCGCCTTCCTCGAAAGGCAGACCGGCAACGAATGATTCGCAGAAGCCGGGCACCAGGCTGACAATGTCGTAGGCCATGGGTCCTCCGTGGTCGGAGCGCCTCAGCGCTGGATCACCAGCAGAGCGCCGTTCGCCTCCTCTGGCGGCACCAGTAGCGTGCCGCCGGCAAGCTCCTCATAAGCGACCTGCCATTGCGTCAGATGGTCGGCGGCGCGCGGGAGGTCGCGGCTGCGCAGGTTCAGCGCGACCATGGCCGGGAGAGCGCGGTCGAGATCGAGCTCGGCCTGGGGATAGAGCGCCGAGACGTCGTCTGGGGTCGCGAAGATGAGGCGATGCGGTCCGACATGCACGGTGAGCACGTCGTCCGTGGTATTGACCCCGGAGCCGAAGAGCCGGTCATAAGCGTCACGCAGTGGCTCCGTCGCCTCGACCATGATGGTGACGCCGGCGATGGCGGTAACGCCGTTGGGATGGGCGAGCCATTGCGGCCGGCGCACCAGCTCCGGCGTCAGGTGCTGGCAGATGAAGGCGGAGAGCGCCGGCATCTCCTCGGGAGGCAGCGAGGTGAGCTTGAAGCGCGGCAGCACCGAGCCTTCCGGCAGCTCCAATTGCCGCGCGAGGTCGCGCGGCGGCGTCGGATGGAGACCGCGCCGCGCCAGCTCTGCCGCGGTCGCTTCGCCCGAGCGGGTGGCAAAAGCGAGGCCGCGCAGCCCTTCGCCCTGGCGCAGGAACGCATCGAGCCCGCCCGAGGTCTGGGCGGCATCGACAGCACCCAGCAGCTCGAGATAGTCGCGCTCGAACATGATACAGTAATTGCCGGTGCCCTGCTGCAGATGGCGGCCGCGCGGCGTCAAGGTGAAGCCGAGCCGGGTCCAGGCGAGGCGCGCCCGCTCGAGATCCTCGACGGCGATGATGACATGGTCGATGCCGGAGAGAGGCGGCGCCGTCACCGGAGGCTCGCCTCGATGTTGCCGCCATCGACGGTGAGGATGGCGGCGGTCGTAGTGCGCGCCTCGGCAAGGAAGACGAAGGCCTCGGCCACATCCTCGGCCGTCACCTCGCGCCCGAGCAGATTGCCGCTCATATAATCTCCCGGCGCGAGACCGCGGGCGCGGGCGCGCTCGCCGATCATCGCCTCGGTCAGCAGGCCGCTGCGGATGCGGTCGGCGTTGACCGCGTTGGCGCGGATCCCGTCGCGCCCGTGATCGAGGGCGTATTGCTTCATGAGGAAGAGCGTCGCCGCCTTGGGCAGGCCGTAGGGGCCGAAATCGCGCCCAGGATTGACCGCCTGCTTCGAGACGTTGAAGAGCAGCGCGCCGCCCGTGCCCTGGGCGCGCATGAGGCGCACCGCGTTCTGCGCCACATGCTGATGGCCGAAGAAATTGAGCTCGAAGGAGCGGCGCAACACCGCCTCGTCGACCTCGCCGATCCTGCCTTGCCAGGCGGCTCCGGCATTGGAGACGACGATGTCGACGCCGCCAAAGGCGGCCGCGACGCGGTCGAAGGCGGCGCGCACCGCGCCGGCATCGGTGACGTCGCAGGACAGCGCGAGCGCCGCCCCGCCGATGGCACGGGCGACCTTTTCGGCGGCAGCAGGATCGCGATCGAGCAGTGCCACCTCGGCGCCGGCGCGCGCCAACGCCTTCGCCGTGGCGGCACCGATGCCGCCGCCACCGCCGGTGACCAGCGCCACCTGCCGCGCGAGCGGCCTCTCCGCCGACTTCCCGAGCTTCGCCTGCTCCAACGACCAGTACTCGACATCGAACATGTCGGCTTCCGAGACGCATTCATAGCACCCGGTCGCCTCTGCATCGGTGATGACGGCCATCGTGTTCTCGGCGATGTCGGCGGCGATCGCTGCATCCTTGGCCGAGGCGCCGAGTCCGAAAAGGCCGAGCCCCGGCACCAGCACGACGCGCGGCAATGGGTCGAGCTCGGTCTTGGGCCGGACTTGCGCCGCATTGTGGCGGGCAAAATAGGCGTGGTAGCGCTGCGCATAGGCGTCGATCGCCGCCGCGACACCCTGCCGCCAGAGATCGAGCGCGCCCGCCTCCGGCGCAGGCACGACGAGCGGCCAGTTCTTGGTGCGGATGGTATGGTCGGGCGTCACCACGCCCACTTGCGAATAGCGGGCGAGCTCGGCGCCGCCGACATAGTTCAAGATCTCCGGCGAGCGGCGGAAGGAGAGGAGCTGCCGCCTGGCGAGGCCGGACGCCCGGTCGTTCGCGATCGCGACGAGGCCGCGCAGCACCGGCGCCACCTCGGCGAGCGGCGCAAGCGCGGGCGGCAGCGAAACAGCGGCGAAGACATTGCGCCGTCCACGCGCGAGCCGCACCTCGGCGAGGCTCACCATCTCGATCATGCGCTCATAAGATTGGCGCGCATCCTCGCCGAAGGTGAAGATGCCGTGCTTCAGCAGGATCATGCCCTCGACGCCGGGATCGCGCTCGTAGACCTCGGCCGCTGCCTTGGCGAGAGCAAAGCCCGGCATGATGTAGGGCACAAGCGCGAGGCGCCCGTCATAGACCTCGCGGCAGAGCGCCTCGCCCTCGGGCTGGTCGGTGAGTGCCAGCACTGCGGTCGAATGAGTGTGATCGACGAATTTCTGCGGCAGGAAGGCGTGGAGCAGCGTCTCGACCGAGGGGTTGGGTGCCGCGCTGTCGATCAGGTTGGCGCGTTGGGCATTCACCATCTCCTCGTCGGAGAGCCGCTCCAGCCGGCGCAGCAGCCTGAGCGGCTGAAGCCGCACCGCGGGCAGGCCCGCGGGCTCGATGTTGCCCATGTCCCAGCCCGAGCCCTTGACGCAGAGCACTTCGACCTCCTCGCCGAGGACGTCGCGCATCCCGGTCTTGA
>Ga0134128_10002951_pt1 | contig 20845 bp, 15 predicted proteins | sample KB31754_FD_96462 | JGI IMG/M metagenome (GOLD analysis project Ga0134128, IMG submission 96462) | Terrestrial soil microbial communities with excess Nitrogen fertilizer from Kellogg Biological Station, Michigan, USA - KB3-175-4 | ecosystem: Environmental > Terrestrial > Soil > Unclassified ...
GAGCTGGCGGCGTCCCGAGACCCCTGGTTCAACATCAACGTAGGCGACGGGTTCTATCATTATCACCGCTCCTGGAACGATGACCTGACGATGCCCTTCGCCGGCCTGCCGGGCTACATGGCGCGGATCAAGGCGGGCGAGAGCCTGGAGCGGCCCGTCGAGAGGCTCCAGGAGGAGCGCCGCCAGCTCATCGCCGATTACCGGGAGCTTCTGGGCAGCGACGAGGAGCGCGCCGCCTATGACCAGATGATCACGCTCGCGCACCGCGTATTCCCCTACGTAGAGGGCCACAAGTTCTACTGCGAGCATTGGTACACGAATCTCTTCTTCAACAAGATCCGCGAGTTCGGCGCGCTGCTCGCCGCGCACGGATTTTTTCCCGATGCCGAGGACGTCTTTCACCTGACGCATTACGAGCTCGAGTCGGCCATCATCGACCTGATGAACGCCTGGTCGACTGGCTCGGCGCCACGTGGGCCGGCGTATTGGCCGGCGCTCGTTGCGGAGCGGCGCGCGGCAATCAGGGAATGGTCGAAGCACGGGACGCCGCCGGCGCTGGGCCCCGTGCCGGACGTGATCGACGACCCGGCGATCGTCATGCTCTGGGGCATCACGCGTGAGAGCCTCGATATGTGGCTCAAAGCCGGCACCGATTCCGCGAGCAGCGAGATCCGCGGCTTCGCCGCTTCGAGCGGCGTGGTGGAGGGAACGGCGCGCGTCGTGAAATCGGTGGAGGAGATCGGCCGGCTGCAGACGGGCGACATTCTGGTCTGTCAGATCACGAATCCCACCTGGGCGCCCATCTTCCAGAAGATCGCCGGCACCGTCTCGGATATCGGCGGCTCGATGAGCCACGCTGCCATCGTTGCGCGCGAGTTCGGCCTGCCGGCGGTCGTCGGTACGGGTACCGCAACCTCGCGCATCAGGGATGGGCAGCGGGTCCGGGTCGATGGCGGCCGGGGCATCGTTACGTTGCTTTGACACCATGCGTCACGTCAGCTGGTTTGCCGACGTAGGGCTTCACGACCGGCCGCATGTCGGCGGCAAAGGAGGAAGTCTCGGGGAGCTGCAGCGCGCGGGTATCGCGGTTCCTCCCGGATTCATCGTGAGAACCGCGGCTTTCGAGAGATTCCTCGCGACCGTCGAAGCCGAATGGCCCGTACGGGAGCGAATCGCATCCCTGAGCGCCGAAGACTTGCCGGCCATCACCGAGCGGTGCGCGGCGGTGCGCGGCCGCTTGGAGGAAGCGCCGCTGCCGCTGGAGCTCGAGGAGCAGATCGAAGGCGCGTATGCGCAACTCTGCGGGTCGCGGCGCATTGCTGTTGCCGTGCGCTCTTCGGCAACGACCGAGGACGCGGCCGATGCCAGCTTCGCCGGTCTGCAGGATACGTATCTGTGGGTGCAGGACCTGGGCCAGACCTTACGGCGAATCCGCGGCTGCTGGGCGAGCCTGTATTCAGTGGAATCCGTCAGCTATCGGCGCAGGCGCAGCTTGCCGGAGCACGGAGTCGCGATGGCGGTGGTTGTCCAGGCCATGGTCGATGCCCGCACGGCAGGGGTGATGTTCACGCGCAGTCCGACGACTGGCGACCGGTCTGTCATCACGATCGAGGGAGCCTGGGGGCTGGGTTCGGCTGTCGTGGGTGGTGAAGTGACTCCCGATCGCTGGGTGCTGGGCAAGATCACGGGCGAGATCTCGGTGCGGGAGATTTCCGACAAGGCCGTCCATCACGGCCCGGCGGCCGGCGGAGGCGTCGAGACCGCGCCGGTGGAGGAGGCTTTACGCCGCGCGCCGTCCTTGAATGACGAGGAGCTGCAAACACTACGTACGCTTGCGCGCAAGGTGGAGCGTCACTACGGCTGTGCTCAGGATATCGAGTGGGCCATCGACCGCGCGAGCGGCCGGGTGCTGCTGCTGCAGAGCCGGCCGGAGACCGTCTGGTCCTCGAAGGAGTCGGCGCCCGTGGCACGCGCCGCGCAGAATCCACTTGCGCATGTCATGTCGATTTTCGGAGGTCACAAGTGACGCTCACGGCGAAGGAGGTCGCGGAAATCACGCGGTTGCTCGAGGAGTCGAGTTTCGACGAGATGGATCTGGAGCTCGATGGACTGAGATTGACCCTGAGACGCCATGGTGCCGGCGGAATATCGGAGTCCCCCCGATCGGGCGAAGGGGCGCCGGCGGATGCGACTGCTGTCCGCCCGGCAATTTCCGTGGCGCCCGAGGGGGGAGCGCAGGACATAACGGCCCCGCTCCTCGGTACCTTCTACCGGGCTCCGAGGCCCGGCGCGCCGCCCTTCATCGAAGTCGGATCCCCGGTGGAGGAAGACAGCATCATCGGCATCATCGAGGTGATGAAGCTGATGAACACCGTCCGCGCGGGCACGCGCGGCAGGGTCGTCGAGATCCGGGCGCAGGACGGGAAGCTCGTCGAGTACGGCGAGATATTGGTGCGTGTCAGCAAGGCGACACAGGCGTGACCCTGCGCCGAATTCTGATTGCCAACCGGGGCGAGATCGCAGTGCGCATCATCCGCACGTGCCGCCTTCTGGGCATCGAGACGGTGTTGGCCGCTTCGGAGGCCGACCGCGATGCGATGCCTGCGAGGCTCGCCGATCGCACGCTGTGCATCGGTGCCGCTCGCCCGAGCGACAGTTATCTCAACGTCGGCGCGATCGTCCAGGCGGCGCTCGCCGCGCGCGCAGATGCCATTCATCCGGGCTATGGCTTTCTCTCCGAGCGGCCGGCACTGGCGCAGGCCTGCGAGAGCCATGGTGTCATCTTCATCGGCCCGACGGCGGAGCAGATCGAGTCGGTGGGTGACAAGCTGCGCGCTCGCGCTGAGGCGCAGGCCAGCGAGGTTCCCGTCGTTCCCGGAGGGGCCGTCGGGTCCACGGCGGAGGCGATGGAAGTCGCGCGGCGTATTGGCCTCCCCGTGCTCGTAAAGGCGGTCGGGGGCGGTGGCGGCAGGGGCATAAAGCGTGTCGAGCGCCTCGAAGAGCTGCCGCATGCAGTGCATCTGGCGCAGGCGGAGGCGGGCGCCGCCTTCGGCGACGCACGCGTTTATATCGAGCGCTTCGTGACCCGCGGGCGGCATATCGAGGTGCAGGTACTCGGCGATGGACAGGGAGGCGTCATTCATCTGGGCGAACGGGATTGCTCGGTACAGAGACGCTACCAGAAGCTCATCGAGGAGACGCCGGCTCCGCGGCTGTCGGAATCGTTCCGCAGCCGCCTTCATGAGGCCGCCGTCCGGTTCGCGGGAGGGCTGGCGTACCGAGGCGCGGGAACGGTGGAATTCCTGGTGGATCTCGAGCGCGATGCATTCCATTTCCTGGAGATGAACGCCCGTATTCAGGTCGAGCATCCGGTGACGGAAGCGGTGACCGGAGTGGACCTGGTGGCGGAGCAGATCGCCGTTGCCGCGGGTGACGGGCTGCGCCACGCGCAATCCGATATCCGCCGGCGCGGCTGCGCGGTCGAGTGTCGCGTGAATGCCGAGGACCCCCTGCGCGACTTCCAGCCGAGCCCGGGGCGCGTGCGCGCGGTGAGTTGGCCGGCCGGCGAGGGTGTCCGGGTCGATACGCACATCGAGACGGGAGCGCGCATCCCGCCGTTCTATGACTCGCTGATGGCGAAGATCGTCGTTCATGGAGAAGACCGCGACGCAGCGCTCGAGCGCATGTGGCGGGCCGTCGCCGCCACCAGGGTAGAGGGTGTGACTACCAACCTGTCGTTGCATTCGACGGTGCTCGCCAACCGGGAGTTTCAGGAGGGCGGTGTGGACACGGGATTCCTGGGCCGGCTGCTCGAGCACGCACCGGTGTTCGTGGAGGCTCGGCTTGGCTGACGTCCAACTCATCGAGACATCGCTTCGGGACGGCAACCAGTGTGTCTGGGCGGCGCTGGGCGTGGATACGGCGCGGACACTGACCATCGCGCCGGTCATGGACCGAGTGGGTTTCAAGGCGATCGATTTCACGACCTCCACGCACATGGGAGTGGCGGTGCGCTACAAGCGTGAGGATCCGTGGGAGCGGATCCGGCTGATGGCGGCGGCCACGCCGCGCACGCCGCTGCAGTTCATGTCGACCGGCTTCCGGTTCATCTCCTGGGAGACCGCGAGCCCCGAATTCATGGCGTTGGCCTTCAGGGTGCTCGCGCGTAACGGCATCCGCCGCTTCTGCCTGGCCGACCCGATGAATGACTCGGATTCCAACATCGCCTGCGCTCGCATGGTGAAGCAGGGCGGGGGCGAAGACGTCATCGTGGCGCTCGTGTTCACGATCAGCCCGATTCATGATGATGCCTACTACGCGGAGCGCGCGCGCCGGCTGGCGGCCAGCGCGGACGTGGATGCGCTTTACATCAAAGACCCGGGCGGCCTGCTCTCGCCCAAGCGGGCGGCGAGCCTCATCCCGGCCATCAAGGCGCAGATTGGAGAGAAGCCGCTCGAGCTGCACTCACACTGCACCATTGGTCTCGCGGAGCACACTTATATGGAAGCTCCCGACCTGGGTGTGAGCGCGCTGCAGTGCGCCTCGGGAGCGGCGGCGGATGGCATCTCCAACCCACCGTCCGGGCGGACCGTTGCGAACCTGCGATCACTCGGCCATACGGTCGATCTCGACACCGAGGCTCTGGCCGAGGTGGAGGGTTATTTCACGCGCCTGGCGGAGGCTGAAGGGTTACCGGCCGGCAGTCCGCAGGGGTTCGACGCCGGCTATCAGCATCATCAACTTCCCGGAGGCATGGTGGGGACCATGCGTCGTCACTTGCAGGAAAGTCGCATCCCGCATCTCGAGGGCGCGGTGATCGAGGAGCTCGGGCGCGTGCGGCAGGAGCTCGGCTGGCCCATCGTGATGACGCCGTTCTCACAGATTCTGCTCACCCAAGCTGTCATGAACGTCACGAGCCGCGAGCGGTACTCGGTCGTGCCCGATGAGCTCATCCGCTATGCGATCGGCCGCTTCGGCAAGCCCACCGTGCCGATCGAGCCGCGGGTCATGGAGCGGCTCGCATCATTGCCGCGCATGCGCGAGCTCGCGGCGGAGCCGCACATGGCGCCCATCGAGGAGCTGCGCGGGAAGATCGCCAGGGAATTGGGCAAGGAGCTATCGGATGAGGAGTTTCTGCTGCGGGCGACCATGCCTCGGACCCAGGTGGACGCGATGTTGGCGGCGGGTCCCGCGCCACGACATTACGACCCCTCGAGCCGGCCGGCGATGGAGCTCATCCGCAAGCTGACTTCCCGCCGGGATCTTTCTCACGTTTCGGTCGAGAAACCGGGCTTTCGGCTGGAGCTGCGCCGATCATCCCCTCGAGTGCGCCCGTGAGCTGCCGCATCGACGGGCTGATGTTCGATGTCGATGGTACGCTGCTCCTCAGTGACCGCGCGCTCGGTGGCTACGAGGTGCTGCCCGGAGCCGTGGAGGTGCTCACGGCATTGCGCGAGAGAGCCTTTCCGTTCGTCCTGCTCACCAATGGCAGCAACTATCCGTCGGCGGAACAGGCAGCGAAACTGCGCAAGTCCGGGCTTCCAGTGGAGGATGGGCAGATGATCACGCCCTCCACCGTTGCCGCGGATTACCTCGCGCGGCGCGGCATCCGCCGCGTTCTGGTCCTGGGTACGCGTGGCGTAGGGCACGCGCTCATGGAGGCGGGCATGGAGACCGCCTATACCGGAGAGCTCCGTGCCGCCGAAGCGGATGCGGTCTATGTCGGCTGGCATCCAGAGTGTGGAATGAAGGACATCGAGACTGCCGCACACGCGATATGGAATGGAGCCAGACTGTTTTCCGCCTCCGACGTGCCGTTTTTCGCAACCCGGCAGGGGCGTACGATCGGCTACAGCTTCGCGATCGTAGGCGCCATCCGCAGGCTCACGCGGGCGCGCGTCACCGTGATGGGCAAACCCTCCCTGCACGCGCTGCGCTTCGTTGCCAAGCGCCTCGGCACGGAGATTCGGCACGTCGGCGTGATCGGCGATGACCCGATCGTCGAGACCCTCATGGCCCGCCGAGGCGGCGCAACGGCGCTGGCGGTGACGACAGGGATCACCAGTCGCGACGCGTGGCTGCGCCAACCGGAAAAGCGACGGCCCCATCGCGTTCTGAGCGATTTGCGCGAAGTGCTGGCCTGCATACCTGAGGAGGCTGTCACGTGAGGGACCCGGCGAAGCACGTAGCCCTCGACAGACTCGGCTAGTCACGGTCGGCTGCCGCGCGACGGAACGCGAGCGGCGCGACGCCGAACCGGCGCCTGAATCGGCGGGCGAAATGGCTGGGATCGATGAAGCCGCAGCGGGCGGCCACTTCGATGACGGGAAGATCCCGATACCGCGCATCGGCCAACAGCTCCCGCGCCCGCTGCAGCCGCGCCTGCATCAGCTCTTCGACGAAGGTCGTGCCGGTCGCCGCAAAGGCGTAATGGAGCGTGCGCACCGAGATGTGGTGCTCGGTGGCCACGGTGAGCGGCGAGAGGAACGGGTCCGAAAGGGTGTTGCGCAGGATCCGCATCAGCCGGTTCCGCAGATGTTGGCCAGCGGTTGAGTCCCGCGGCTCGGGGCCGAGCGCCAGCCGGAGTAACGCCGCGATGTGCTCGGCAACCTCGCCGCGCGGCAGCGCGAGTTGGTCACAGGAATCGAGATCCAGACTGGCGACCGCTGCGCAGAGGGCCCCGCTCCAGCCTGCACTCATGAAACGCCGCGGCGCGAGGCGCTCGGGCGAGCTCACCCAACCCCTGAGCCAGGTGTCGGAGAGCTGCAGCACGCAGGAGCGTGTCGGTTCCGGACACTCGACCTCGTAGGGCTGAGCGCCGTCGAGAAGAATGCACTCACCGGGTCGAAGCGGCGTGACCTGTCCGGCCTGCCGTATCTCGACCCGACCGGCGCGCAGCTGCATCAACAGAAAACTCGGACGGGAGCTCGCGATCTTGGCGCGGGTCCGCCTCACCCGTTGGGCATCGGCGCACAGCCAGCTGGCTGTCGCAGGTCCGAGTTGTGTCTGGTCCAGCCGGGCGTGGAAGTGCTGGCGCACCGGGGAGTCGATATCGAGCTCGAGGAACCGGTCGCACACGGTTTCCACCCAGTAGGAAAAGGCCCGGTCCGGGACCTCGTCGGTCGACCAGTGATGGGCCGGGACGGATGGCATGGGACCCGCCATGGGTGGGCTCGGCGAACTACCTGCCGGAATGCTGCCCTGTCGGCGCACCCGGCGCAACGGGCAAGTCGGGGTGCGCGGCCCGGGAGGGGCCCTGGAAGGGCGCCTTCTTGCGCTCTCGGTTCATAAGTCTTGCGCTGTGATCCGCGCGCCCGCCGTGGTCTGCGCGCTACGCTCGCCTGCAAATCAGCAGGGGGGTGAGTACCGTCATGAATGCGCGGAAGAACGTCCCGGCAGCAGCTCGGCAGATCGCGCTTTGGGGCCTCGGTCTGTCGGTCTCGTGGGGTACGGCCGTCGCGGATGCGCAACAGCTGGCGACGGCGCAGGCAGAGCCGCAGCTCCAGGAGGTCGTGGTGACCGCGCAGAAGCGCTCGCAGAACATCCAGACCGTCCCGATCGCGATATCGGCTTTCACCAGCCAGCAGCTGCAACAGCAGAATGTGACCAGTCTGGCGTCGCTTTCCGCGCAGACTCCGGGTGTTACGCTCGATGCTGGATCGCCGTTCTCCGGCGATAGCTCCGTGCTGTCGGCGTCTATCCGCGGCATCGGCCAGAGCGACTTCGCGATCAACGTCAATCCGGCGGTCGGAGTCTATCTCGATGGGGTATATCTCGCGCGCACGGTGGGCGCGAACGTCAACCTCTTGGACGTGGATCGCGTCGAGATCGCCAAGGGCCCGCAGGGGACGCTCTTCGGCGCCAACACCATCGGTGGCGCGATCAGCATCATCACGCACACCCCGGGCGACAAGGCGCGTTTCATCGGGGCGGCGACGGGAGGCAGCTTCGATCGGCGCGATCTGGCCTTCACCGCGGATATCCCGATCATCCCGGACAAGCTGCTGTCCAGCTTCACTTTCGGCACCCAAAACCAGAATGGTTGGCAACGGGTCATCCCGTACCCGACGAGCTCACCTTACGGTCAAACGCCGTTCGTGGTCGACTCGCCAACGGCTTATCCGGAATCCGGCTACCAGACCGGGAGCGATTACGGCGGCACCGGCGTGACCATGATGCGAACCAAGGTGCTGTGGTTCGCGACGGATAAGCTCAAATTCACCTTCACGGGCGACTGGACGCACGAGAACCAGACCGCCCTGCCGAACGTCGTGGTGGCGACCTATTCCGGCAATCTGCTTTCGTCCACGTTCTCGACCCTGTACAACCTCTGCATCGGCAACAATGCCGCCAGCTTGCCGGGGGCGATCGCGACAGCCACTACCATCCCGGGAATCGGCCCGATATTCCCGGTCGGCTCGCCGGACAACGGGCTGTTCGGGGGCATCTGCTCGCAACCGCGCGCGCATGTGCCGGGGCTGTCGATCGGCGGCGCGCCGCTCCTCGGGGCCGGGTACCTGGGCGGACCTCCGGGCCCGTTCAACTACAACGATCATCCGGGTACGCCCTACTTGGGCTCGAATGATCCGCGGATTTACCTCGGCATGGCCGCCAGCAGCACCGGCAATATCAATACCACCTACGGAGTCGGCCCGGACTTCGCCCGCAGCGACGTCTTCGGTTTCTCGCTGACCGGCGACTACGTGCTCAACGATGCCATGAGCCTGAAGTCGATCACCGGGTATCGGCAGATGCGCTGGCGGATCGGCACCGAGCTGGACGGCACGCCCGAAACGATGTTCCAGGTCGTCGACAAGCAGCACCAATCGCAGGTCTCGCAGGAGTTCCAGCTCCTCGGCAAAGCGCTCGACGACAAGCTCAATTACGTCGCCGGCCTCTACTATTTCAAGGAATCCGGCTACGTGTACGACTACGTGCCGTTCGAAGGGATACTCGAGGTATATGACGCGACGAACGACGCGCAGAATGTCAACTACGCGGCCTATTTTCACGCGGACTACAACCCGACTGCCCATTGGGGCTTCACCGTGGGCGGCCGTTACACCGATGCGCAGGCGTATTTCAGGCCCGGGCAGAGCGACCTCAACTCCTTCCCGCTCGGATCGGCCGTGTATCCGCTGGCGACCGGCCAGCCCTTCCTGCACTACTTCCCGGGCACTTCCGACGGCCAGCAATGGCACATCTTCGATCCGACCGGCGGCATCCAGTATCATTTCAACGATGATGTGATGGCGTACGTGAGCTGGAGCAAAGGCTTCATGGCGGGAGGCTGGACGACCCGCGTCTCTGGCCCGGAACCCTCGCCCAAGGACGCCGAGTTCGGTCCCGAGACCTCCAAAGCCTGGGAGCTCGGGCTGAAGTCTTCCTGGTTCAATCGCCATCTCATCGTCAACACGGACGTGTTCGACACCAACTTCGATGCCATCCAGCTCAATGTGCAGCATGGCGCCTCCCCCACGCTCGTCAACGCCGGCAACGCCAAGATTCGCGGCTGGGAGCTGCAGGCCCAATCGCTGGTGGGGGACTCCGGCCTGGAGCTGAACGGGTCTGCGGCTTACCTGGACGCCTACTACACCTATGTGAACCCCGCGGCTAACATTCCGGAGACCGCTTTGCCCGATGGCACCACGGTGTGCCCGGGCGGGCAGGCAGCCGGCTGCAGCATCAGCCTCGGCGGCTCGCCGCTCGAGGCCAAGCTGCCGAAAACCCCGCGGTGGAAGTTCACCTTCGATCCGATCTATACCTATGAGCTGAGCAACCAGGCCCAGCTGCGCTTCATCCCGGTCTTCAGTTACATCACGGCCATGTTCAACGACTCACTGAACACACCGCAAATGTGGCGTCCAGTCACGCGTAATCTGGACGCTTCACTGCACTACGTATCACCGTCTTCGATGTATGACGTGGCAGTCGGTGGAACCAATCTGACCAACGACCGCTACGTCAGCTCGGGCCAGCCGAACTATGCGGCTGGGTTCATAGACGCCTACTACAACGCGCCACGGGAGTGGTACGTCACGCTGCGCGTGCAGATGGGCGAATAGTTCGATCCCACACTCGATGCAAGAGGGCGAGCTTCTTTGGATTCCTAGCGCCAGGCGTGTCGAGCAAGCGAACGTGACGGCTCTCGGCCGCTGGCTGCAGCGGGAGCGGAGACTGTCATTGGCCGATTACACGGATCTCTGGCTCTGGTCCGTGGAGGATCTCGAGGCGTTTTGGGGCGCTCTGTGGGATTACTTCGGGGTGCAAGCCTCCTCGCCCTACGCGCGGGTGCTCGGCCGCCGCGCCATGCCCGGGGCCGAGTGGTTTCCCGGCGCGCGCCTCAACTACGCCGAGAACGTGCTGTGCCGGGAGCGGGATGGGGGCATCGCGCTGCTGCATGCCAGCGAGAGCCGGCCGCTCGAGGCGCTGAGCTGGCCGGACCTCGGCAGGCAGGTCCGCATCGTGGCCACGCGCCTGCGGGCGCTCGGGGTGCAACCGGGCGATCGGGTGGTCGCTTGGATGCCCAACATCCCGGAGACGGTGGCGGCGATGCTGGCGACCACCGCGATCGGAGCCATCTGGGCGTGCTGCTCGCCGGACTTCGGCGAGCGTGGGGTGCTCGATCGCTTCGCGCAACTGACTCCGAAGGTGCTGTTCTGCATCGACGGCTACCGGTACGGCGGCAAATCGTTCGATCGGCGGGGGGAGCTCGAGCAGATTATCGCGGGGCTTCCCACCCTGCGGCAGGTGATTCACCTGCCGTACCTGGATCCCGACGCGCGCGCGCCGCGCGCTGATGCGCTGCCGTGGTCCGAAATGCTCGATCAGCCCGCCATCGATGCGGCCGATTTCCGTTTCGAGCAGGTTCCGTTCGATCATCCTTTGTGGACGCTGTTTTCTTCCGGCACCACGGGACTGCCGAAGGCGATCGTTCACGGTCATGGAGGCATCCTGCTCGAGACCCGAAAGAACGCAACCTTCCATTTCGATCTGCATCCCGGTGATCGGTTGCTCTTCTTCACGAGCACGGGCTGGATGTTGTGGAATTTCCTCGCGAGCACGCTCGCCACCGGCGCGATTCCCATTCTGTACGACGGGAGTCCTGCCTATCCTACACCGGACATGCTGTGGAAGCTGGCGCAGGATGCCGATGCGACCATGCTGGGCGCGAGCCCCCCGTATGTCGAGCAGATGGCACGCTCCGGCATCGTGCCGCGCGAGCGCTATGACCTGTCACACCTCACCAGCATCTCGCTCGCCGGCTCGCCGGCCACTCCGGGCTCCATGGCCTGGTTCTACTCCAACGTCAAGAAGGACTTGTGGGTCGCCAACGGCAGCGGCGGAACCGACTGCTGCACCGGTTTCGTCGGCGGCGTGCCCACGCTGCCGGTGTATGCCGGTGAGATCCAGGCACCCTCGCTGGGTGTCGCCGTCAAGGCATTCAACGTGAAGGGCGAGAGTGTCATCGACGAGGTCGGTGAGCTCGTCATCACCGAGCCCCTGCCATCGATGCCCGTCCGCTTCTGGAACGATCCCGACGATCGGCGCTATCGCGAGAGCTACTTCGAGGAGTTTCCCGGGGTGTGGCGGCACGGGGATTTCTTTCGCATCAATGCTCGCGGCGGCTGTTTCGTGCTGGGGCGCTCGGACGCAACGCTGAACCGCCACGGGGTGCGCATCGGCACGGCGGAGATCTACCGCGCCTTGGCGGCGCTGCCCGAGGTGGAGGACAGTCTGATCGTCAATCTTGATCTGCCGGACGGCGGGTTCTTCATGCCGCTCTTCGTCAAGCTCGCGCCGGGAGTCTCCCTGGCCGCGGCCTCGGAGAAGATCCGCGACACCCTACGCCGCGAATACACCGCCAGGCACGTCCCCGACAAAGTCATCGCCGTGCCGGTCATCCCGATGACGCTCACCGGCAAGAAGATGGAAGTGCCGGTGCGCAGGATCCTCCTCGGCACCCCACCGGAGAAGGCCGCCAACAGGAGCGCCATGGCCGATCCGCGGGCCCTCGACTTTTTCGTCGATTACTTCGCCACGCAGCAGGACTACAGCTTGCCCAAGCATTCACCATGACGCTCTATGCTTTAGACGCGGTGATTTCATGGTCCGTGCCAGCGTAGTGTTCTTACCGGGGCTGCTGTGCGATCGCGCCGTCTGGGAGCCGCAGATCGCCGTGCTGTCACAGCGGCATGACTGCCGGGTGGCCGACTACGGCAGCGCGGACTCGCTGGCGACGATGGCGAAATCGGTGCTCGAGTCAGCTGCCGCAACCTTCTCTCTGGTCGGTCATTCGATGGGTGGTCGGGTTGCGCTCGAGGTGATGCGGATGGCACCACAGCGCGTCAGCCGGCTCGCACTGCTCGATACCGGTTATGAAGCCAGACCCGAAGGCGAGGGCGGCGAGGCGGAGGCCCGCAAACGGTACCGGCTGCTCGACATCGCGTCGTCGCAGGGCATGCGGGCGATGGGGCGGGAGTGGATCCAGGGCATGGTCCACCCGGAACGTTTGCAGGACGCCACGCTGATGGAGTCGATTCTGGCCATGATCGAGCGCAAGACGCCCGGCATCTTCGCCGCGCAGATCCGTGCGCTCCTCAGCCGGCCTTCGGCGGAGGCCGTGCTGCGCTCGATTGACTGTCCGACCCTCGTCCTCTGCGGACGCCAGGACAGCTGGAGTCCACTGGCGCGCCACGAGCAAATGGCCCGAATGATCCCGGGCGCGCGCCTCGTGGCCATCGAGGACAGCGGCCACATGGTCACCCTGGAGCGCCCGGAGGCGGTCACGACCGCACTGCACGGTTGGTTGGCTCTGGGGGATGGACCTCACGCACGAGCGTGACTGCCCGCGCGGGCGACGGACCTCAACTCTGGCGTGTCCGCCAGCCCGCGTGATAGCTCTCGCGGGCCGCCTTGGAATAGGGCGCCGGTGCGACGCGCACGCGAACCTCGAGCTGTTTGTGCGGCTCGACCGTGGGTTTGCGGGTGCCTCCATTCTCCTCTCCCCACACCAGCGTCAACACGTCCCCGATCTGCACCTCCGGGTCGACCACACCCAGCGAGAGCACCGTGCGCTCGTTGTAGCTGTAACCGCCGAACATGGAGAACCCGACGGTCCTGCCGCCCGCCATGACGCGGTCGTAGGACGCGGAGGAGTAGTTGCAGTTGGGGAAGTCGAAGAACTTGTAGTTCTCCCCCTGCGGATCGAGGAGCGAGCCATAGATCTTGATGAAATCCGCCGGGTTCCAGGCGAAGGTCACCTTCCTGCGCTGCGGCTCCGTGGAATGGCGCTTGAGCGCCTCGGCGCCGATGAAGTCATGGTCGAATTTGACGAAAGGACCGTAGCCGAGTGCGTAGGGCGTGAGGTAGTAGTCCTCGATATTCTCGGACACGAAGCTGCCGCCGATCGAGCCCGAGCCCTCGTAGCCGGCGGCAGGCAGCCACTCGCGATAAGGACGCATCTCCTCGCCCGTGTACACCGCCGGCAGCGGCGAGGGGATCCATCCGGACTCGAGGGTGTTGCTCGAGTAGGCACGCGCTCCTACCTCCTCGAGGCCGAAGTCTCTGCCGGCCTCCACGATGGCAGCGCGGATCTCGTCGTACTCGGCGTAGGGACCCCAGACCTCGAGTCCCGGCTCCCCCGCCATTCCGTGGCGCAGACATCTGACCTTCCGACCTTTGATGTCGATGACGCCCATGTGGAAGAACTTGATCTCCGGCAGAGGTCCGCCGTTGAGCTTCGTCAGAACCTGCGTGGCGTTCGGACCCTGGACCTGGAATCGGTAGTGGCGGCGGTGCACGGGCTTACCGCGCGGATACGAGGGGGATCGGTCATCACGGATCACCTCGACCCGGTAGCCCCCGGTCTCGGCGTGGAACTGGATCCAGTTCACCGTGGGCACGCGTCCCACGAACAGCAGCTCGTCTTCTTGCAGGTAGAAGAGAATCCCGTCGCCGATCACGTAGCCGTCATGGCTGCAGGGGACCATCTGCTTGGCTTTGTCCGGGACGAAGCCGGCGAAGCTGTTGATGGTCAGGTGCGACAGCATCCGCAGGGCATCCGGGCCCCTGACGGTGATCTCCGCCATGTGGTGCGACTGGTCATAGAGCACCGCCGTCTTCTGCCAGGCCACTTGCTCGCTGCGCCAGTTGCTGAATTCATAAGGCACCACGGGGTACACGTAGGCACCGATCTGGGAGTTGCGCAGCATGTGCACCGGATTGCCGCTGCGGCGCAGCAACTGCTCGAGGTTCTCCTGCTTCATCGCCTGTGCTCCGGATCGCCCGACGTTTCGGTCCGCATGGTGTACCGCCAATTCGCAGCCAGAGTTCCACCGCTGGCGAAACGGCAAGAGGCCGCGGGCGAAAGCCGGCGAGCCTGCGCCATCCCAAGGCGCCTTGATACCACCTATAACCGCCGCCGGCTTGTTCAGGCCCGGGCGCCTCCGTATAAAAACACGGCGCAGTTCGCGCTGGGTCGCGGGAGGGGGAACCATGACCGACATCGAGTCGTCTGCCGCTGCCGGGACCGATCCCTGTCACGCACCGGCGCATTGCACGGGCCAGAGCAGTCAAAGCGCCTCGAGAAGCTCACCGGCTTGGACGGCGCTCGGGGACATGCTCGCCATCGAGATTGACTCGGACGCGCAGGCGAGGGCGGCACGCATGGCCGCGGCCCGCGCCCATCCGCCGCGATTTTTCCTGCATCTGCAGCTCGAAGGCGAGGGCCTCGTCCGCCAGGACGGGCGCGATGCCCTGCTGCGCACCGGCGATTTCAGCTTGTGCGATGGCGCGCGTCATTACGAGATCAGCTGCCCGGCCGGCAGCCGGATGCTCGTGCTCGGCGTTCCCACCGCCAAACTGCGGCGCCACATTGCGTGCCCCGAGTCGCTCGCGGCAACTGCGATGCGCGGGGCGACCGGTGCCGGCAGCCTTCTGTCCGGCTTCCTGCGTCAGTACTGGTTGCAGTGCCGGTATTCGCTGGATGGCGAGCCCGCCGAGCAGATCGCGGTCGCCCTGCTCGACATCCTGGGGGCTGCGTACGCGCAGGTGCCGCGGACGCACGCGGAGCGCTCCCTGCGCGGTACGGCGCATCGCATTCGCATCATCAACTATATCCACGCGCATCTGTACGATCCCGACCTCTCGCCCGCGCAAATTGCCGCTGCGTGCAGGATCACCACGCGCTATCTGCATTATCTGTTCTCTGACGGAGAAGAAACGGTGGCGCGCTATATCCTCGCGCGACGCCTGGACGCTTCGGCGCAGGCGCTGCTCGCCGACAGTCAGCGCGGCAGGACCGTGACCGCCATTGCCTTCGACCACGGATTCAACAGCGCGACGCACTTCGGGCGGGTCTTCAGGGCTCACTTCGACACGACACCGCGCGAGTATCGGGCCCGGGCGGCTTCCGAGCGGCGGCCGCTGCGGCGCGAGCCGGCGGGGGTGGCGGCTGGCGCGGGGTGCTGAGGCTTCCGCCAGTAGCCTATAATGAGTCGTGCTCGAGCTACGGCGCTTCGATCTCAACCTGCTGATCTCTCTCGATGCGTTGCTGCACGAGAAGAACATCAGCCGCGCGGCTGACAAGCTCTATGTCTCGCAGCCCGCCATGAGCGCGGCGCTGCACAAGCTGCGCGAATTCTTCAACGATCCGCTGCTGGTGCGGGTCGGACGCAATCTCGAGCTGACGCCGCGCGGACAATCCCTGGTCGAGCCGGTGCGCGAGGCGCTGCTGCGCGTCCAGGCCACTCTCGGCACCCAGCCTGAATTCGATCCGGCGACAGCCCGCCGCGAGTTCACCCTGATCATTTCGGAGGAGGCGTTGCCGGATCTGTTGCCGGCGCTGGTCAAACGCCTTGCAACACAGGCCCCGGGCATTTCCTGCCGGGTGCAGCTGATCTCCGAGAGCATCCTGACCCGCCTGGAGTACGGCGAAGCGGACCTCTGCGTTTGCCTCGACACGCTGAGGCTCTATGGCACCCGGGCCTGGCCGGACTCGTTGCGCATGGTTCGCCTGCGGCCGGTGCGTTGGATCTGTGCGGTCGATGCCAATCATCCAACCGTCGGCGAGGAGCTCACGGCGGAGCAATTCTTCGCGCTGCCGCACGCATTCGGCGCGCCGAGCGCCTATTCGGTGAGCACCGAGGACCTGGTCCGCCGACTGTTCGACATCGACCTCACCGTGCAGCTCGCCGTACCGAGCCTGCTGCACCTGCCGCTCGTGCTGGCGGGCACCTCCTACGTGGCGATGATGCCGGAGAGGGTGCTCAGGCTGGCGCCGGTGGCATCCGCGTTGAAAACCTTCCCGACGCCCTTCCCCACGCCGGTCCAGCACGAGCTGATGCTCTGGCACAACCGGCACGAGCCCGACCCGGCGCACGCCTGGTTGCGTGAGCTGATCGTCGAGATCAGCGGCAAGCTGCCCTGATGGGGTGGGCGCAACTCAAAGCCTGATCACGACTTTGCCGATGTACTGTCCGCCCTCGATACGCTGATAGGCGGCGAGGGTGTCATCGAGATCGTAGACCCGATCGATCACCGGGCGGATCCGGTGGCGCTCGATGAAGGCGTTCATCGCCTCGAAGTTCGCCCGCGAGCCGACATAGATGCCGCTTGCGGTGAGGTTGCCGTGCAGCAGCGCCCTCGCCGGAATCTCGCCGCCGAATCCCGTTAGTCCCCCGATCAGCGCGACGTGTCCTCCCGGGGCGAGGCTCGCGAGGGATTGCGGCAGGGTGCCGGCTCCGCCGACCTCGAGCACCTGATGCGCACCGATACCGCCGGTGGCGGCTCGCACCGCGGCCGACCATTCCGGTGTCCTGGAGTAATTGATCGTGGCGATGGCTCCCAGCTTTCTCGCATGTGCGAGCTTGTCGTCACTCGAGCTCGTCACGATGGGACGGGCTTCGGCGGCGGCGGCGAGCTGCAGGCCGAAAATCGACACGCCGCCGGTGCCTAGGAGCAGTACGTTATCCCCTGCCCGCATCCGCCCGCGCGTGACCAGGCCATTCCATGCCGTCACCGCCGCGCAGGGCAGGGTGGAAGCTTCTTCGTACGAATAGGCTTCCGGTACTCTGACGAGTCCCTGTTCCGAGAGGCAGACGTACTCCGACAGCATGCCATCGAGTTGCCCGCCGAGAGCGGACGAGTGCGCCTCTTCATCCGGACGTCCGGCGAGCCAGCGCTGGAAGAAGATGGAGGCGACGCGATCGCCGGTCCGAAAGCGCGTGACACCCTTGCCGAGGGCGACGACTTCCCCTGCGCCGTCCGAGAGGGGTACGAGCGACGGTCGCGGGGGCATGGGATACTGTCCTTTCAACACGTACACATCACGCCGGTTGAGCGATGCCGCGCGCACGCGCACCAACACTTCGTGGTGAGCTGGCTCGGGTACGGGTGCCTGCACCAGCGTCAGCCGGTAGCTGCCGTCCTGCTGGCGGATCAACGTGCAGCTGCGCTGCCGCTCTGCGGATGTCATGTCGGTCCTCTGCGCTGCTAGATGGCCATGCACACCGACTTGAGCTCGGTGTACATCTCGATGCCGGCGCGGCCCTGCTCGCGGCCGAAGCCGGATTGCTTGTAGCCGCCGAAGGGCATGCCGGCATCGATCATGGCATGGCAATTCACCCACACCGTGCCGGCCTTGATCTTCGGTACCAGCCGCTGTACCGCGCGCAGGTCGTTCGACCAGATGCTGGCGGCCAGGCCGTAGGGGGTGTCGTTGGCCCAGGCGGCGACCTCATTGAGGTCATCGAAGCGCTGGGCGACGACCACGGGACCGAAGATCTCCTCGCGAACGATCTTCATGTCGGGCTTCACGTCCACGATCACTGTCGGCTTGACGTAGTAGCCCTTGTGCGCCGGCGCATCGCCGCCGGACACGATGGTCGCCCCCTGCTGTCGTCCAGACTGCAGATAGCTCAGCACCCGGTCACGCTGCTCCTGCGATACCAATGGGCCCATCTGCGTGCGCTCATCGAGGCCTGGCCCGACCACGATGGAGCGAGAGGCCGCGCTCACGCCCTCGAGGACCTCATCGAAGACCCGCCGCTGTACGAAGAGGCGCGAGCCCGCCACGCACACCTGTCCCGAGTTGAAAAATACCGCCTGGGCGGCACCGGGAGCGACCGTTTGCGGATCGACGTCAGGCAGCACGATCACCGGGGACTTGCCGCCGAGCTCGAGCGAGACGCGCTTCAGCGTCGCGGTGGCCGAGATGTTGATGATCTTGCCCACTTCGGTCGAGCCCGTGAACGCGATCTTGTCGACGGCGGGATGGGCCACGAGCGCCGCGCCGGTGGTCTCTCCGAGTCCCGTCAGGATGTTGACCACGCCCGGAAGAAAGCCTGCCTCCAGGATCAGCTCGCCGAGTCGCAGCGCGCTGAGCGGCGTCTGCTCAGCGGGCTTGAGCACGCTGGTGCAGCCCGTCGCCAGCACCGGCGCGAGTTTCAGAGTGGCCATCAACAGGGGAAAATTCCACGGAATGATCTGGGCCACGACGCCCACCGGCTCGCGTACCGTGTAGGTGTGGAATTTCGTGCCGGGCGCCGCGCGCAGCGAGGTGTTGAAGGTCGAGCCGTCGAGCTTGCTCGCCCAGCCGGCCATGTATCGCAGGTGTGAGATGGCGCCTGGGACGTCGATCAGGCGCGCCATGGCGATGGGCTTGCCGTTGTCGAGGCTCTCGAGCTCGGCGAGCTCGGCCGCATTCGCCTCCATCAGGTCCGCCAGGCGCCACATCAGACGTTCCCGCTCATCCGGCAGCATGTCGGCCCAAGGGCCGCTCTCGAATGCCGCGCGCGCTGCGCGGACGGCACTATCCACGTCCACGGCGTCTGCATCCGCCACCTCCGCGATCTGACGCTCGGTCGCGGGATCGATCACCGGAATGCGGCCCTGGCCGTGCGGCTGCACCCACCGACCGTCGATGAGCAGGCGCGGCTCGTGCTTCAGGAACCCGGCGAGGGAGTCGGGAATGGAGAGCTGCTCGGCGATCGCAGGCGTTGCGGGGACGGCGTTCATGGTGGACTCCCAGGTATCGCGGGCGCGCGGGAACCGGCCGGGCACCCTCCGGCGGATGGACGGTGAGCGAACGTAAATCGCAGGCGTGCCGGAAACAAGCGCGGGCGAGCGAATTTCTGTTCGCTGGGGGTCGCATTATCGGCCGGACCGATAGCTGGCATTTCAACTTTGGATTTCTGAGCGCGCTACGGACCCGCTACCGTTGCGCGCGAGTCGTCATCGAGGTCCGCTCATGTCCAGCCTGGAACAGCTTCTGCGCAGCGCCGGCAATCCCGTGAAACTGCTGCGTAATTCGCAGCTCGGCGCATACGTCTACCCCGTCGTGCCGAGCGAGTTTTCCAACTGGCGCGACGAGCAGCGCGCCTGGCGCGAGTCGGCGGTGCTATTCGACCAGTCGCATCACATGGCGGAGATGACGGTCAAGGGTCCGGATGCGCTGAAGCTCATGTCGTACCTCACCATCAACAGCTTCGCCAATTTCCCCCCGAACAAGGCCAAGCAGATGGTGCCGCTGTCCTACGACGGCCATGTGATCGGCGACGGGATCCTCTTCTACCTCGCCGAGAATGAGCTGCTGTTCGTGGGGCGCGTGCCGACCGTCAACTGGATCGAGTTCCACTGCCAGACGGGCGGCTGGAAGGTCGACTACATCCGCGACGACCGCTCGCCGTCGCATCCGCGCGGCAAGCCGGTGACGCGCCGCCATTACCGCTTCCAGATCCAGGGCCCGCGTGCCTGGCAGGTGCTCGAGAGGCTGAACGGGGCGAAGCTTCCGGAGATCAAGTTCTTCACCATGGGCAGCATCAATATCGGAGGGCGCGCGGTGCGCGCGCTGCGTCACGGGATGGCCGGGGCGCCGGGCCTCGAGATCTGGGGGCCCTATACCGAGTACGATGCAGTCCGCGATGAGATCATGGAGGCGGGGCGGGATCTCGGGCTCGTTCAAGTGGGCTCGCGCGCCTACGCCAGTAATACGCTCGAGTCGGGCTGGATCCCCTCGCCCCTGCCGGCCGTGTACACCGGGGAGAAGATGAGGAAGTACCGCGAGTGGCTGCCCGCGAATGGCTACGAAGCCTCGGGCTCGATCGGCGGCAGCTTCGTTTCGGACAACATAGAAGACTATTACCTGACGCCGTACGCCCTGGGCTACGGACCGTTCGTCAAGCTCGACCATGACTTCATCGGGCGCGAGGCGCTCGAGAAGTTCGCGCGCCAGCCGCAGCGCAAGAAGGTCACCTTCGCCTGGAACGGTGAGGATATGGCGAAGATCTATGCATCGCTCTTCAGGCCGGGCGAGGGATGCTGCAAGTTCTTCGATCTTCCGATTGCCAACTACGCGTCAGCATCCTACGACGCGGTGATGATGGGCGGCAAGGTGGTCGGTTATTCGATGTTCGGTGGTTACAGTTTCAACGAGCGCACGGCTCTCTCGCTTGGCGTCGTGGATCCGGGTATCGAGATCGGCGATGTGCTCACGCTCGTCTGGGGCGAAGAGGGCGGCGGAACACGCAAGACCACGGTGGAGCGCCACGAGCAGATCGAGGTTCGCGTCAAGGTGTCGCCCGTGCCTTATGCGCGCGATGCGCGCGAGGGTTATCACGAAGGGTGGCGCACTCGGCGGAGTTGATCCTATTCGCCATGCCCGTGTGCGCGGGAAAGGACGGACCTGACGCCCGCAACTGACGCCGCTTTCGAGCTGCGCGCGCGCCAGGCAACGAACCCGTCGGGGCGCACCAGCACGCAACCGTCCGGCTCGATCATGTGTGTATCGCACATGGTGCCGGCCGGGTCTTCGAGGCCATCCGCTCCAGGACGGGAGATATCCAGC
>Ga0134128_10002954_pt1 | contig 20834 bp, 18 predicted proteins | sample KB31754_FD_96462 | JGI IMG/M metagenome (GOLD analysis project Ga0134128, IMG submission 96462) | Terrestrial soil microbial communities with excess Nitrogen fertilizer from Kellogg Biological Station, Michigan, USA - KB3-175-4 | ecosystem: Environmental > Terrestrial > Soil > Unclassified ...
CGATGCCGTTTGGAGTTTTTTCTCCGATACTGCAGCGGTCGCATCTTGCCTTCCCGGAGTGTCGATAATCGGTGACGCTACGGCACGCAACGTCAGCGGAAAAATGCGCATCAAAGTAGGCCCCATCGCCGCCGAATTCCATGGCGCGGCGGAGATCGATCGCGATGCTGCAACCCATTCCGGTGAAATCCAAGGCAGCGGGCGCGACCAGCGCAGCAGTTCCGCAACGCGCGGCGTGATACGCTTTCGGCTGGTGCCGCAAGCCGGCGGTTCTACAAAAGTGGACCTCGACGTCGGATACAGGCTGACGGGACCGCTTGCCCAGTTTAGCCGCTCCGATCTCGTGCACGATATTGCAAGCCGCATCATCGAAGCCTTTGCGCAGAACGTCGAGGACCGGCTCAGCGGCAAGACAAGTGGCGCCGGCGCGGGATCAGCCGAGCTCAATGCAGGCGGGCTATTCCTTTCGGTACTCGCCAATCGGATCAAAGCGGGCTTGCACCGGCTCTTTGGACGCCGGCCGGCATAGCAACACCATTAAAGAATTTGCGTAAGGAGAAAGCTCAGATGACCGACGCCAGAAAGAAGATCTTGGATACTGTCGATGCCAACAAGGAAAAGGCAATCAAGTTTCTTCAGGACATAGTTGCGATCCCGAGCGTCACCGGCGACGAAGGCAAGATCCAGGCCTTCCTCAACACCTACCTGAAGAAGGTCGGTCTCGACGTCGACATGTGGGAATCGAAGTGGGAAGAGCTGAAGAAACACCCCGGCTACATCCCCGTCGAGCGGGGCTATGAAGGCCGACCAAATATTGTCGCGACCTGGAAGGGCTCGGGCGGCGGCCGATCGCTTCTATTAAATGGACACACCGATGTCATCCCGGTGGGAAACGGCGAAGGCTGGAGCGATAATCCTTGGTCGGCGAAGGTGAAGGAAGGCCGCATCTATGGCCGCGGCTCCTGTGACATGAAGAGTGGTGTCGCCAGCCACATTCTCGCAGTCGAACTTCTCAAGGCCGCCGGAATCAAGCTCAAGGGCGATGTCCTCATTAATATAGTGATCGATGAGGAAGTCAGCGGTCACGGCACGCTCGACACCGTCATCCGCGGCTACAAGGCCGATGCCGGGATTTCCGGCGAGACCAGCGGTCTGGCAGTCCAGCCGGCCTGCATCGGCCGGATCTGGTTCGAGATCGAAATTCAGGGCAAAGCCGCAGGAATCCAGCGCCGCTACCAGGGCGTCAGCGGCATCGAACTCGGATACAAAATCACCAAGGCAGTTGAAGCCCTCGAGGCAAAGCGAGTCGCAACGGTCAAGCATCCGCTTTACCCAAAGGCAATCGACGCTCTGCCATGCATGATCGGTGCATTTCATTCCGGCAATTTTCCCAGTTCGTTTCCCGCCACGTGTCTCTTGAAGGGCAGCATGGCGACGGTTCCCGGCGAAGATCATGAAGGTGTGAAGCGCAGCCTGGTTGAGCATATCGCGAAGGCCGCAGCGGAAGATCCGTGGATGAAAGACCATCCGCCGAAGGTACGGTTCGTCGGTTACGACGCCCAGGCCTCCGAAATTCCGGTCAAACATCCGATCGTCGAAACGGTGAGTAAAAATTATACGGAAGTAACCGGCCGCCAGCCGGAAATAAGCGGCCGGCAGGGCGCGGCCGATACCCGGTTCTTGAACCTCTACGGAAAAACACCGACCGTAATATTTGGGCCTGGATCCACCGCCGTGATGCATGCGGACGATGAATATGTATCTATCGAGGATTATCTCGCAGCCATTAAGGTGATGGCACTCAGCATCTACGACTGGTGTGGCAGCTGATGCGGAACCTGGCATCACCAACGCGTTGCAGGATGTAGCCATTATGGCTGCCTAAATAAGGTTACTGCAATGCGGAGCATCGTGAGTGCCCTGGAATGACGCGATTTGCGCCTATTGGTGGCTGACCGCGGTCAGTGCGTGCGGATGATTTGATTTGCGCGGTGCGCTTGCCTTAGGATCAGCCGCAAGCATACAACCGTGTCGCATAACTATTTGCCGACGACCTGCGCACTGAGACTCAATGTACCGAGGGCTGGCATGAGCGGAGACCGGAAGAAGCGGATGGTTGTCGGCATCACCGGCGCATCCGGAGCCATCTATGGAATCCGGTTGCTCGAAATGCTGAAGGCGGCCGGCATTGAGAGCCACTTGATTGTATCGCGCGCGGCGCAGCTCACTTTGGCCTACGAAACCGAGCTAAAGCTTGCGGACGTGGAAAGGCTCGCCACAGTCGTGCATCCCAACAATGATATCGGCGCCGCCTGCTCGAGCGGTTCATTCCTCACGATGGGGATGATCATCGCGCCATGCTCGATCAAGACCATGGCCGAGATTGCGACAGGCAATACGGCAAATCTGATTTCGCGGGCAGCCGATGTGGCGCTCAAGGAGCGGCGGCGCGTCGTTCTCATGTTGCGTGAGACGCCACTGCATCTAGGCCATATCAGGACCATGGCAGCCGTCACCGAGGCCGGTGCCATTGTGTACCCGCCGGTGCCGGCCTTCTACGCGCAGCCGAAATCACTTGCGGATATGGTCGATCACACTTTGGGGCGGGTGCTCGATCTATTCGACGTCGATGTCGGGGCCGTTCGGCGATGGTCGGGTGGAAAGGGACGCGCTAAGTCCTCGTCGCAGGCTGCCCGGGATTTGGACCTGACCCACTCTTCGTGAAGTCAAACGGGCTGCATGGATACTGCAGAGCTGGAACTCGACAATCCGTTCTGGCGCTTTTCGCTCGCGGTCTACGCGGCGGACGGCGTGGAAGATGAGTGCCTCGCGCTCCAGCAGGAACTCAATATCGACGTCAATCTGCTGTTGTTTTCCGTATGGGTTGGGGCTGAGCGCGGAATAAATATCACGCAAGATGATATCCGGTCCGCCGATGCAACCGTCGAGAGCTGGCGCAAGCGCGTTGTTCGTCCGTTGCGCGAAGTGCGGCAAGCTCTGAAAAAAACGCGAGCGGATCGTGACGACTTCCGGCGGAAAGTGAAGGCAATCGAGCTCGAGGCGGAGCAGATCGAGCAGGCGAAGCTCTATATCTTCGCGTGCAAGCGTTGGCCTGACGAGGGCCGAAGGCAATCAACCCAGATCACGGCGAATGCACGCGCCTTCATGCTTTATGCCACCGACGGGACGACACGCGGTGATGATGAAGCGCGATTAAGAAGTCTGATCGAAGCAGCGGATCGTCTTGCCCGTTAGACGTGCGGCCCATTCGGTTGTTGCCCTGTCGTGGCGGCCGTCTTATCATTGTTCTAACATTAGGCTCATTTGGGGATAGGCGCCTATGGCGGTCCGCGCTGACAATGTCGATACGCAAAGCTTGCGCGGATTTCTCAAAATGGTCGAGCGCGACTATCCCGACCAGATTTTGCGTGTCAGCGGAGCGGTCGATCCTCGCTTCGAGATGACTTCGGTCGTGTTTGAGCTGGAGCGCGCCGGCAAAAATCCGGTGATCATCTTCGAAAAGCCGACCGGGTTTAACATTCCTGTTGTTACCAATGTGGCCGCAAATCGACGGTTGCTTGCGGCTTGTCTCGGTGTCGAACCGGGTGAACTGCCGACCGCATTCCGCGAGCGTTGCCAGAAGTATCTTCCGTGCGAAGTCGTTTCGGAGGCGGCATGGAACGATGTCGTGATCGAAGGCGAGGATGTCGATCTCAATAAACTTCCTATTCCCTTGCAGTTTTCAGTGGACGGGGCGCCTTACATCACTGCCGGCCAGATTTCCGCACGCGATCCGGTAACCGGAGTCGACACGACCGGATTCCATCGTCTGATGCTTAAGGGCAAGAATCGTCTCGGGGTGTCGCTGCATTCCCGGCGGCGGATGTATGAGTTTCACCGCCGCGCGGAAGAGCGTGGCCAATCGCTGCCAGCAGTAATCACCATCGGCACGCATCCTCTCCACTACATGGGTTCGATGGTTTACGCATATCCGCCGAATGTGCGGAAGTTCGAGATCATTGGTGGGCTATTCGGCGAACCGTATCGGCTCGCACGCAGCGGCATCGAGGATCTCGAAGTGCCGGCCGGCGCCGAAATCGTGATCGAGGGTGAAATCCTTGCCGGCGTGCACGAACCGGAAGGTCCATTCGGCGAATTCACCGGTTACGCGTCCTACCGGAGCACGCAGAATGTCTTTGTTGCAAAGCGGGTCCGGATGCGTGCCGATGCAATGTACCAGTGCGTTACATCGGGCATGTCGAAGGACCACATCCTGGTTTCTTGCGTCACACGTGAGGGTGAAATCCTGAATGCATTACGGCGCAATCTTCCCAACGTAAAGAATGTGCATGTGCCGCACACGACTTGTGGCGCGTTTGTAGCATTCATCTCGATGAAGAAGACCGCGGATGGCGAGCCACAAATGGCGGTCATGGCGGCCCTCGGTACCGAGCTCTATACGAAATACGTCATCGTCGTCGACGACGACGTCGATATATTCGATCTCAATGACGTGATGTGGGCCGTGGCGACGCGCGTTCGCGCCGAGAAGGACATATTCTTTATTCCAGGGGCCAAGGCGGCGATCCTCGATCCGACCTCCGATCCCCAGAATTTCACCGTCACCAAGATGGGCATCGACGCTACGCGCCCGTCGGGCCGTGATTTCGCCGAACGGCTGGTCATTTCCGATGAGCAGCGTGCGAAGGCGCGGAAAATACTCGAAGGCGCCGGGCTAAAGCTTAATGGGGCATAAAATAGCTACGCAAAGAAACAATTGAGACTAGGCCGGGAAAACAGAGGAGGCACACGTGAAGACCATTGCTCGCTTCATTACCTTAGTCGTCGCGGCGGCGATCTGCGCTGGCGCGGCCGGGTCGGCCAGCGCCGAAACGAAAATTCGTTTCTCGCTCGACTGGATTCCGGGGTCGGTTCATTCGCCATTTTTTATTGCGTTGTACAAGGGCTACTACAAAGCCGAAGGGCTCGACGTCGTCATCGATCGCGGCAAAGGCTCCGTCGGCCTCGTTCAGCAGATGGCAAGTGGCGTCTATGATATGGGTTATCCTGATATCAGCGTCGTTGAGGACTTCGACTCGAAAAATCCCGATAAGGGATTTCCAGTGCTGATGATGGGCTATGAGCAGGCGCCCGCCGGCATTGCCTACCTGAAATCAAGCCCCATCAAGTCGCCGAAAGATCTCGAGGGCAAGGCTCTCGGAGCAGCGGCCCATGACGGCGGCTTCAAGCTGTTTCCGACGTTTACGCAACACACGGGTATCGACGCGACGAAGGTAAATATCAAATTTATTGACCCGAAATTGCGCGAGACGCTGCTTGCCAAGCATGAAGTGGACGCCATCATCGGGCAAATCTTCAACACGATGCTGGAGCTAAAAGCGAAGGGAGTGAATCCCGATCAGGTCGGATCGTTCATGTATCGGGACTACGGCCTTGATCTGTACGGCAACGGCGTTGCCGCTTCGCCGGCGTTTCTGAAAGAGCACCCCGACGCGGTGAAAGGGTTCATTCGCGCGACCATCAAGGGCGTGCAGGACATGGTCAAAGATCCGGAAATGGCCGTGCAGATGACGTTGAAATACGAGCCGCTGCTCAACGCGAATATCGAGCGCGATCGGCTGAAACTTGCGATGGAGTGCTGCATCGTCACCCCGAACGTTCTCAAGGTAGGCTTTGGCGATGTCGACAAGGCCCGGCTTGTTCGCGGCATTAAGATTGTCGCGGACGGCTATCAACTTCCGAACGCTCCCAAGCCCGACGACATCTTCAACTCGTCCTACCTGCCGCCGGCGAAGGACAGAATGGTCAAGTAGCGCCATCCTGCTTTCGACGGCGAGAGACGGAAATGACCTTCATAGAAGTCGCCAATATTGATTTGATCTATGGCGATCGCTCCGGTGCCGGCAACGGCACCGGGACGCTCGCATTGTCCAAGGCAAATCTGTCGGTCGACCGCAATGAGTTCATTGCCCTTGTCGGGCCGAGCGGCTGCGGAAAATCCACGCTTCTCAAACTCGTGTCCGGTCTGGTCAAAAGCTCGCAGGGTTCCGTTTATGTCGACGGGGCGGCGGTTACAAAGCCCTTAAAGAATGTCGGCATGGCCTTTCAAAACGCCACTTTGCTGCCCTGGCGCAACATCAGGGACAATGTTCTGCTTCCCCTCGAGATAGTCGAGCCCTATCGGAGCGAACCAAACAACGAGCAAAAGCGTGCACGCGCCGACGAGTTGCTCGCGACCGTGGGCTTGGCGGAGTTCGGTGACCGCATGCCCTGGCAGCTGTCAGGCGGCATGCAACAGCGGGCGCAGCTCTGCCGTGCCTTGATCCACAGCCCCTCGATCCTCCTGCTCGATGAACCGTTTGGCGCGCTTGACGCCTTTACCCGCGAGGAATTGTGGGGGGTATTGCAGAACCTGTGGATGCACAAAAAATGCACCGTCGTCCTGGTAACGCATGAACTGCGGGAAGCGGTCTTCCTCTGCGACACGGTCCATATCATGAGCGCGCGGCCGGGCCGGGTGATCGCCTCGCGTGAAATACCGCTTCCGCGCCCTAGAACGCTGGATATGACATTCCAGGCCGACTTCGTCGATCTCGTTCACGAATGCCGCCACCACATCAGCTTGGGTAAGACATCGTGAACAAAACAAGAGTCGAGCGCCTGGCGCCCTGGATCACGGCACTCATCTTCCTAACGCTGTGGTGGCTGGTCGTTAAGATATTCCACATCGAGAATTTCGTACTGCCGTCGCCTATCGAGGCCTTTGCCGCGCTGTACGAATTTCGCTATCCGCTCATGACTCACGGACTGTCTACGCTGGGAACGACGCTCGCGGGCTTCGCGTTTTCGGTGTTCTTCGGCCTCGTTCTGGGGATCGTGGTCGGTTCGTTCCGGCTTGTGTACAGCTCGCTCTACCCGCTGCTGATCGCCTTCAACAGCGTGCCAAAAGCGGCGTTGGTTCCCGTGCTGGTCATCTGGTTCGGTGTCGGCACAATCCCAGCAATCATCACGGCGTTTCTGCTCTCGTTTTTTCCGGTGGTCGTCAATGTGGCCACGGGTTTCGCCACCATCGAGCCGGAACTGCTTGATGTTCTCCGCGTACTCGGTGCGACCCGGCGCGATATGATTGTGAAGATAGGTATTCCGCGTTCGCTCCCGTATTTTTTCGCGTCGCTGAAAATCTCGATCACCTTGTCCTTCGTCGGCACTGTGATTGCGGAGATAATCGCCGGCAATCAAGGCATCGGCAATGTGATGCTGATTGCAAGCTCGAACTTCAATGTTCCACTCATCTTCGCGGCGCTTATCGTTGTCGGCGTGATGGGTATCGGCATGTACGCGATCTTTGCGCTGCTCGAATCGCACTTCACGTCTTGGTCGGTCCGTGGCAACGGCCTGGAGCACGCCATCGGCGGTTGAAGCGGGCATGGAGTGGCAATGCGAACTTTGATTCGTGGGGGCTGGGTTGTCGGCCATGAAGGCGGGCGTCATCGGTTGATCCGTGAAGGGGTCGTCGTTTATGAGGACAACAAGATTCTGCATGTCGGCAAGGTGTTCGATGGCAGGACCGACGCGACGATCGACGCCACCGGAAAGCTCGTAGCGCCGGGTTTTATCGATACACATGTACATTCCGGGCATCGCGCGTCGCACCGGCTGATCACCGACACCGGAAGGCCGATGTATTACGGCCAGCCGTTCCTCGAAATCAGCGTCCCGAGAGAGGGCAAGGTCGTCAAGGGCGATCCCCGTTACCTGAAGCACGGAGATGCGGGATCGCAGGCTGCTTTCGAGCTCAACGCCAGGTTCACGGTGGCCGAGCTGCTGCGCAATGGTGTCACGACGTTCATCGAATTCGGCAGCCAGGAACGTGTCCAGGATGCCCTGCTCGACGAGGTCACGAGGCTCGGCACGCGTGCCTATCTGGCCCCCGGTTACGATTGCGGCCGATGGGTGGGGGACGAAAAGGGGCGGCTAAGGCGACTCCGCAACGACGAACTCGGCCTGAGCGGCCTTGCGACGGCGCTGAAATGGATCGAGCGGAACGACGGCGCAGCGGAGGGGCGTGTACGCGGAATTTTGGTGCCTCGAGAAGTGGAGACGGCCAGCCTCGAACTTCTGCGGCGAACGCGCGAAGAGGCGGATGCGCGCAAGCTGCCGATGGCCACGCATGCGGCCTATAGCGTGCTCGAGTTTCAGGACATCGTGCGCGAGTACATGATGACGCCGATCGAATTGCTCGATGACCTGGGCATGTTGCGGCCGACTTTGAATATCGGGCACGGCAATTTCATCGCCGACAATCCAAATTTGAATTATGCGTCGGGCCATGATCTCGAATTGATGGGTAGGGCGGGGGCAACGATTTCGCATTGCCCCATCAACATCGTGCGGCGCGCGCGCGTCCTCGACAACTGGAAGAAATATCGCGATGCTGGCGTCAATATTTCAATCGGCTCGGACACCTATCCGCGTGACATGATCATGAACATGCGCACGGCCTCCTACCTCGGCAAAATCATGACGCACACATATTTTGCCGCCGCCGCGGGCGAAGTCTTCGAAGCCGCCACCCTGGGCGGTGCCAAGTCGGTCGGCCGGGACGATCTCGGGCGACTTTCGCCAGGCGCGCTTGCCGACATTATTATTATCGATCTTACAGGACGAAATTCACTTCGCTACGGACCGGTCTGGGATCCGGTGAGGAGCGTCGTCGAATGCGGCGTCGGCGATGATGTCGATGTCGTCATCGTCGACGGAAAGACACTGATGGAAAACGGCGTCATCCCGGGCGTCGATTTCCGTCGCCTGCGCGAGGACGCCCAGGCGGCCGGTGAAACCATCTGGCAGACCTTGCCGGAATGGGATCCGCTTGGCCGCACGGCCGAAGAGGCCTGCCCTTATTGCTATCCCATGCTTTGACCAGCGGCCGTTGCGGGTCAGCGCACTGCCTTGCGCGGGACGACCAGGTTCGCCTTGAGCGTTTGCACGACCTCGCCGCGTTGATTGGATGTCCGGACAAGGACCGTCACCCGGCCGCGATCGGGCCGCGACCGCGACGGCGTGATCTCGAGAACCTCATTCTCGACATGGAGAATATCGCCAGCCCTGGTCGGCGCGGGCCAGGTCAACTCGCCGCCGCCTCCGATAATGCCACCGGCAATGGGGAGACCGCCGTCCACATTCAGGCGCATTGTGATCGCCGCTGTATGCCAGCCGCTTGCCGCCAGCCCCTGGAACAGACTGTTCTCGCCGGCCTTTTCATCCATGTGAAACGGCTGCGGATCGAATTCGGCCGCAAATGCTTTTATCTGCGCCGCGTCGAGTACATGCGTTGCGCTCTTGAAGCGCTGCCCCACATGCAAATCGTCAAGATAATACGTCGTTTTCGGCTCCGGCATGATTCAACTCAACCGGTCCGCGCCGCGGAGGTCAAGGTTGAGCGATGAACGGGAATACCCAAACAACTGGCGCCGGCGGCCATGCCGTTTGATGGCGGAGTTAGGGAGCATATTGATCCGAGCCGGAAAATATTACGGCGGCGGATTCGCCGGGGGTGCCTGTTGTCATGAGCCCCGCAAGACCCGCGGTGCCGGTTGCAGATGCGCGTATTGTCGTATGGGTCTTCCCCATGTTGCACGCGCGCACGACGGTTGCTTCATCGGCAACGATGGCCCCGCCGCCCGTTTCGCGCGCACCCTTCGCGGCCTCCCACCAGTCGTAGGTCTCGTCATCGAGGATTCCACTTGCGGCGCTGGACGGCGTTTGGCCCCATGGCCACATGAAGCGAGACCGATGCCGCACCGCATCGTCAAGGCTTGCGCCCGCGAGGAGCTTCCAGGCGCGTGCAATTGGCGCGCAGCCCGCGGTCTGCACGAGCAGTAGCCTCGGCACTTTCGGCAATAGTCCAATGCGTTTTGCGATCGAAAAGCCCTGCGCAATCGCGCTGGCGAGCGCGCCACCGCCGACCTGGATGTAGACCGCGTCGGGAACATCGGCGGCAGCGGCGAAGTCCTCCGCCATTTCAAGCGCCAGCGTGTGCGCACCTTCGATGGCCAGGCCATTCTCCGGGCCCTGTACGCTGAAGGGGATCGCGCCATCGCGCACGGCATTGCGAAATGCGCGCATGCAGGGATCCCCCGTCTCGCCCGGAGAGCGCTCGCAAACATGAAGGGTGGCGCCCAATTCCCTGAGCTTGCGGACAATCGATGGATTTGCGTCGGCTGGAATAAAGGCATCGAGTGGCCATTCCGCGGCGCGTGCCACAACAGCGGCCGCGAGCGCGGCATTGCCGCAGGAGGCGATGGCAAGACGGCGCTTGCGCAATGTCTGAGCGGCGGGATGGGCGGCGGCTTCCAGGACGCGCAGATACAGCATCACCCCGATGAGATGCCGGCCCTTATGGGATCCGGCAACATTGCCCGTTTCGTCCTTCACCCAGAGCCGCGGCTTTGACGCGAGCGCCGCGGCGAGCGCGGATTGGCGCGCCATGGGCGTGCGCCGGAAAGCCCGCCCGTCGATGGCGAGCAAACGCTTCTCGAGCGTCCCCACGATGTCGATCCAGGCGTCATCCGGCAAATCCAGAAAACGGCTCAACCGGTAGGGGGAAAGGAGCGTTCGATACCGGATGAACGGATCGGGCTCGTTTCCTGCGCCGAAACCGTCATTTGCGTGCCCAGGAACGAGCACATGATCGATATCGTCATTTGCCCGGCCTGCGTTGGGGCACGAAAAGGGAAACGCGCGCGCGATATCGACGCTGGCACCGCAGCCGTGACAGGCAAAATGTGGCGCGGATTCGCTCATGCGGTCAGCGCGGATATTCCGTCATGGCGGTTATCGGCCCGATAAAAATCGAATGTCCGGCTGACGCTGGCCCCATCGGCCCGTCCCATCCTCGTGATCATGCCGTCAGATAACGCTCGAATTGCGATGCAACCATCTGCTCCCGCGCCGGCGACCCCTTCAATAGACCACTGGCCTGCGAAAAACGAACGAGCCCCGCGAGCGCTTCGTTGGAAATCTCCGGCCGATAGTAGGGCAGGTCGCGTCCAACGACGTCGGCGATCCGGCCGGCTTCCGGTTGCGGGAATAATTTTTCCCCCACCTTTGCCGCCAGGCTGACATCCTTCACGAGCGCGCGCTGTGCCGCGACTACCGCGCGGACGCCTGCGGCAACCATGTTCGGATCGCGGGCAATAACTTGGTCGCTCGTGACCAGTGCAGGGAAGGTGTAGTGAAATGCCGCTTTGGGGCCCAATCCGCGCCGGACATCGAGCACGACCTTGCCGACGCCGCTGCGAATGGCGTTCTGCGCACCCATCGCGTTCGCCCAGAAGCCGTCAATCTGTCCGTCTTCGAGCGCTTTAGCCGCAGCGACACCAAAAGAGACGCCGCGTTCGTGGGCGCGTTTTACGTCGACGATCTTCACCTGGTCGCGATCAAGGTCGACGCCGTTCTCCGCCAACAGGCGCTTGAAGGTCAGTTCCACCAAGGGCGCCGCCCCGATGGTCCGGCCTTTGACCGCGCCGACATCGCCAGGCTTGATGTCGAGATCGGCGCGCATCACCAGCAGCCAATACATGCCCTGCGACAACGCTGCGAGAAGCTTGGCGCCTTGCCATTCGGGAAATGCCAGCAATACGACATGCGCCGGTCCCGCGACGAAGTCGACTTCTCCTTCGCGCAGGGCTTCGTAGGCCTTGTAGTTCGGGAAGATCAGGCGGTGTTCTGCGTCCAGTCCTTCCTTGGCGAAATTGCCGAGAGCGATGGCGGCGATGGCTGGAAAATAAGAGTTAGAGACGAGATCCGGCACCGCAACACGGGTTAATTGCAAAGATGACCTCTCACTTTGTCGCTGGCGCGCTACTGCCTGCGCCGCTGTTTTATTTTGTGACGAAACCCGGCACGTAGGTGTCGGTGGCCTTCACCTGTGACTTGAGCTTGAAAGCGCCATTGACGACGTCGATCGTGGCCTGAATTCCTGCCGGGTCGATTTCCGCAAGCGGTTTGCCCTTGACCTGCGCCAGTTCGGCGACCGACTCCGTTTCACCCTTGGCGACCTCGACGCTCACCTCCGGATGGTATTTGTGCATGATCGCCCCGGCCTCGGCCGGATTGGCGATCGCGGCCTTGAGTCCTTTGATCGTGGCTGCAACAAAACGGCGGACTTGATCCGGGTTGGCCTTGAGCGTTTGCTCGGTGGCGATGATCCCGTTCCCGTAGTAACTCAGGCCTGGGTCCGAATAAGCAAAACGGATCAGTTTTTTTGGCGCAGCCTGCGCGCGCAGCAACGGCTCGCCTACCGTAAATTGCCCGACGCATGGCACCTTGCCGCTGGCGAGCAGACCGGGAAGCGCCGAGCTTGCCGCCACCACCCAGTTCACTTTCGCGGCGTCGATGCCGGCCGCTTTTGCGAATGCCGGAAACATGTCGGGGATCGAGCCGCCCGCCGGGTTGGCAATCGACTTACCTTCGAGGTCTTTTGGCGTTTTCAGCCCCGATTCCTCGGTGCAAAAAATCGCCTGAGGCGGTCGCGCGTATACCACCGCAACCAGTTTGACCGGAATGTTGTCGTTGGCGCGCGCGAGCACCAATGATCCGGCATCCGCAAAACCGTAATTGGCATTGCCTGCCGCTACCTGGCGGATTGCGTCGACCGATCCTTTTCCGCCGACGATCTTCACGTCGAGTCCGGCGTCCTTGTAATAGCCTTTGTCGAGGGCGACGAAAAAGTAGGCGTGCCGCCCGTTATAGCCGAAATCCGTGATCAGCGTGACGGCGTCGGCGGCCGCGGCGGTTTGCGCGGATGCGCCAAGAAGCAACGTCGCCGTCAGCACCGCTGAGCGAAAGGAAATTCCTGCATTCATTTGATTGTCCTCCCGCCACCGCTGCGCCGACGGTCGATGTCGGGCGGGTGGCTTGACCCGAGGACTGAAATCGTATGATTTAGTATACAAAATTGCAAACCCATTCCGGCCGATTTGCCGCCGTGGCTGCCAGCCCGGACGAATGCGCGGCCGGCGGCGAGTCAGCAGGACAACAAATGCCGGCCACACCGCTTCGAAACGTCGTCACCTGGGACAGGGCGGATCCGCGCGCGGCGCGCCACGCCATCCGCTCCGGCGGCTATACCGGTTATACGGCCGCGATTGCGGCGGGCTATGTGCAGGCCAATATCTGCATCCTGCCGCGTGACTGGAGCGCCGACTTCCTGCTCTATTGCCAGCGCAATCCAAGGCCGTGCCCGCTGATTGCGCGCTCGGATGTCGGCGACCCGCGGTTGCCGACTCTTGCCGCGGACCTCGATATTCGCACAGACGTGCCGCGCTATCACATTTTCCGGGACGGCGAGTTCGTGGAGGAGGTAATGGATATCACCCGTTATTGGCGCGATGATCTGGTGACATTCGCTCTCGGCTGCTCGTTTTCTTTTGAAGAAGCCATGTTGGAGGCAGGCCTCCGCCTGAAGTTTCTGGAAAAGAACAGCGTCGCCGGCGTCTATGTGACGAATGTCGACACCGTCGAGGCCGGGCCGTTTCGCGGGCCGCTCCTGGTGACGATGCGGGCGTTCAAGCCCACCGACGCAATCCGCGCGATACAAATCACCTCACGTTTTCCGAACGTCCATGGTGCGCCGGTCCATATCGGCGATCCGGCCGCGATCGGTGTCGACCTTTCGAAGCGCTACCAGGATGTCGGCGACGGCGATGTGGCCGAAGGGGAGATGCCGGTGTTCTGGGCGTGCGGTCTCACGCCGCAGCTCGCGGTCAAGAATGCCAAGCCGCCATTGTGCATCACGCACGCGCCGTCTTCGATGCTGATTACCGATCTGCGTAACGCGAGCCTCGCGGTACTCTGACCGTGCGGGATTTCGAACGACCGGGCCGCTCCGAGGCATTGGGCACACGAGGAATGGCGTCGACGTCGCATCCTTCCGCGACGCTGGCTGCGGTCGATGTGCTGCGCAAGGGCGGCAATGCCGTCGATGCTGCCGTAGCGGCAATGGCGCTTCTGGGGGTGATCGAACCCACGCAGACCGGAATCGGCGGAGATTGTTTTGCCCTGTTGATGCGGCGCGGCGAGGGGGACGTGATCGCCCTCAACGGTTCCGGCTGGGCGCCGCAAGCGGCGACGGTTGCTTTCTATAGGAATAAAGGGATTACCGCGATCGAGACGGAAAGCGCGCACGCGGTTACGGTTCCCGGCGCGGTCGCATCCTGGGCCCGCCTTGTGGCCGATCACGGGACGATGGATTTTGGCGAATTGCTCGCGCCGGCAATCGAAGCGGCCGAGGCGGGCTATCCCGTCACCGAACGCGTCGCACGCGATTGGGCCAAACAAGTTGGGAAACTCGCACGCAATCGCGCCGCGGCAGAGGCGCTTCTGTTCAACGGGGCGGCGCCGCTGCCCGGCACGATCCATCGACAGCCTGCGCTTGCCAAGGCCCTGCGCAGCATTGCCGTCGAAGGTCCGGCAGCCTTCTACGAGGGCTGGGTTGCGCGCGACATGGTGGAAACGCTGCGTGCGCTGGGCGGGCTCCATACTCTTGATGATTTTGCCAGCTTCGCCCCCGAATACGTTACAGCCGCGAGTGCCGGTTATCGCGATTATCGTTTGTGGGAATGCCCGCCCAATGGGCAAGGCGTCGCGCCGTTGCTGATGGCGAAAGCCCTGGAAGGCTTCGATCCCGCGGCATGGCGACAGAATTCCACCGAGCGCTGTCACGTCATGGCTGAACTTGCCCGGCAAGTCTATGCCGATCGCGATTGCTTTGTCGGCGATCCGCGCCTGGGTGGCCCATCGGTTGATGCACTGATCGCAGACGAGCGGGTGGCGAAAATGCGCGCCCGCATCGACCCTCGGCGCCGCATCGAACGTCTCGCTCCGGTGCCTTTGCCCGAGCACCGCGATACCGCGTTTCTTTCGGTTGTCGACAAGGATCGCAACACGATTGCGCTGATCAATTCGATTTTCGACGATTTCGGCTGCGGCATTGTCAGTTCGGGTTCAGGTGTGATTTTTCACAACCGCGCTGGCGGTTTTGTGCTCACGCCCGGCCATCCAAATGCGATCGCGCCGCGCAAGCGGCCGCTGAACACGATTATCCCCGCGCTGCTGACACGCAACGGCAAGGCAATCATGCCGTTCGGCGTGACCGGGGGGCATTTCCAGCCCTTCGGTCAAATCCAGATCATGACGAACATCCTCGACTACGGGATGGGCATCCAGGAATCGATCGACCAGCCGCGTATCTATGCGCGCGGCGACCAGTTCAATGTAGAGGGCACGGTACCTGCGGATGTGGTCGATGGCCTGCGCAAATTGGGCCACAATGTTACGCGCGCGGAGAATCCTCTGGGTACCGCCCAGGCGGTCTGGATCGATTGGGAGCGTGATCTGCTGCGGGGCGGCGCCGATGGCCGGCGCGACGGCATCGCGTTGGGGATTGGTTAGATGAGTGAACTCGATAACGTGACGAATGCCGTGTGCAGCGACATTGATGCTGCGCGCGCTGAACTCGTGGAGCTGTGCGGGCGCCTGGTTGCGGCGCCCAGTGTCAACCCACCAGGCCGAACTACGGAGGTGGCTGCGGTCGTGCGTGCCTATCTTTCAGGCGAGGGACTGCCGGTCGAAGTCATCAAGGCCGACGACGAAGCGCCCAATGTGGTTGGCGAGGTTGTTGGAACAGCTCCCGGCCGGCATGTCGTGTTCAACGCACACATGGATACGATGGAAGCGGGCGACGAATCGGCGTGGTCGGTTCCCGTCTTTACGCTCAGCAAGGCTCAGGGCCGGCTTTATGGATTGGGTATGGGCAACATGAAAGGCGCGCTGGCTGCAATATGTGTTGCGACCGCGGCGCTGCACCGACGGCGTGATACGTGGCGCGGGCGCCTGTCGATGACCGCGGTGTCGGATGAGGTGATGTTCGGGGAACGTGGCGCCGTGTTTCTATTGAAAAATCGGCCGGATCTCGCCGGTGATTTCATGATCAGCGGCGAGGGGCCCGGTTTCATGGATTTTGCCGTCGCGGAAAAGGGCCTGTTATGGGTCGACATCGAAGCGATTGGCCCAGCCGGGCATTCCTCGCGCGCGCTTGCAGGCAGCACAGCGGTGATGAAGCTCGCCGCTGTGCTGGCTCGGCTCGATGCGATCAACGAGCTTTACGCCACGCCGCCCAAGGAGCTTACGGGGATTACGGGCGGCGACGGCAATCTTGGCCTGCGGGTCTCGCTCAATGCGGGAAATTTAAGCGCTGGAACAGTGCGCAGCCAGATCGCGACACGCGCTCGCTCGCAACTCGACATTCGGCTGCCGCCGGGGATTTCGGCAAAGGACATTGAAGAGAAAATACGGCGCGCCTGTGCCGGCGATCCCGACATAAGCGTGACTGTGACCAAGGCATGGGATGCGAACTGGGCGGCGTTGCAAAATCCGGTCGTGGTCGAGCTTGCTGCCGCGGCACTAGCGGTGCGCGGGAAGAAACCGAATTATGTCGTTCGTCTGCCGGGGAGCGATGCGCGGCGGTGGCGAGACCTAGGCGTTCCGGCTGTGTGCTATGGGCCGCAGCCCATGCTTTCGGCCGGCATCGATGACTATGCAAACGAGCAGGATGTCATGGATTGCGCCAAGATCTACGCGCGGACAGCCCTTAGGCTCATGTGTGCCGGCACCTAGAGTGTAGCCTGCACCAGCAGCGACAGTGCGCGCGCCGCTTCCCGTGTCGTGTTGAAAACCGGCACATCGGCGCCTTCCAGGCCGGCGACCCATCGTGCACGGGCGGCCCCTCCGTAAATCGCGACGGCGACCGGCTTGTTGTAAGTCTGTCGCAGTCGCTTCATCAATTCACCGAAGCCCTCGAAGTCGGCATTGGCCGGTGCGAGCAGGGTGCACAGCACCAGATCGACATTCGGATCGGAAAATATCGCTGTCAGGCCGGTCTCGTGTGCTTCCTTTGCGCCTTTCACATCGATGCCGATCCAGAAATCAAACGGGTTGGCGGGCTCAAGCCAGTCCGGCAAAATTGTCCGCATCGCCGCGATCGTGGCCGGCTCGAAAGTGGCGAGTTCGAGGCCGCTCCGCACCACCAGATCGGTTGAGATAACGCCAAGCGCGCCGCTCGTGGTCGCGATCCCGACGCGCTTTCCCTTCGGTCTGGGCAACATGACGAGCGCGCGCAACGCGTTGAGGAAATCGGATTCATCTTCGGCGCGGACGACGCCGCATGCACGTAAACCCTCATCGAGAACCCTGTCGTCTGCGGCGACCGAGCCCGTGTGTGAGGCAGAGGCACGCGCGCCTTCCGGGGTCTGGCCCGGTTTGAGCAGGACGATCGGCTTCTTTTTGCGCACCCGGCGCGCCGTTTCCAGGAAATGGCGCGGGTCACGCACGCTTTCGATATAAAGCCCCACCGCCTTCGTGTTGCTGTCGTTCTCGATGTATTCAAGAAAGTCGATCTCATCGACGTCGATCTTGTTGCCGACATCGATGCTTTTGGATACCGGCAGCCGTTGCGTATCGGCGCTCATGACGTGAAGCATCACGGCGCCGGTGAATATTCCGGTCTGGGTGAAGAATGACACCCCGCCTTTTTCCCAGCGGGGAAAGTTCACAAAGCTTCCCATCATGCCACAATCGACATTGACCATGCCGATCGTGTTCGGGCCGGCCAGAAGAAGGCCCGACGGTTGCGCTATCTCGCGCAGGGCATTCTCATCGTTTCGGCCCTTTTCGCTCGCTTCCGAGAATCCTGCCGTGATGATGCATGCGGCACGCGCCTTCGCAGCCACGCATTGCCGGATCGCATCCGCAACATGCACTTGCGGCAGGACGATATAAACAAGATCGACCGCTTCGGGTACGTCGCCGACGGCGGGGTAGGCGCGATGGCCCATTATTTCCGCGGCACTTTTGTTAATGGGATAGAGCGAACCTTTGAATCCGCCGGCGGCGAGATTGGCAAACAGCACGCCACCGGATTTGGTCGGGTTTGATGAGGCGCCGACGACTGCGATCGAGCGGGGCGCTACGAGCGCCGAAATATCCCGCATTGCCAACTCCTAGAATAAGCCGAAATCCATGCGAAATCTGCGCCTACTGCCTCTCGCAGCGGCTGCATTCACGATGTTTGGGCAAGAAGACATGATCGGCATTGTCGAAGGAAAGTGCCGTCAGGGCTGAACGCGCAAGATGACCTTGCCGAATTGCTTTGCGGATTCGAGGTAACGATGGGCCTCGGCAGCTTCACTCAAAGGAAATACGCGGTCGATTACAGTTTTGAGTTTACCCTCCGCCAGCAGCGGCATCATGACTTCGAGATCATGTTTGGTAGCGCTGTTTGACCCGACAATCTGCAGTTCTTTGTGGAAGATATAGTTGACCGCGATGGTGCATTCGTAGGATTTGGTGCCGCCTACCGTTATCAAGCGGCCGCCGCGTGTGAGGCAACGAATGGACTTGTCAAGGAAATCTCCGCCGACATGCTCGACAACGACGTCAACGCCGCGTTTATTCGTGCGTTTCATTATTTCGTCAACGAAATCGACTTCGTTGTAGTTGATTGTTTCGTCGGCCTTGAGCTCCTTGGCCTTTTGCAACTTCCAGTCCGCGCTGGACGTCGTGTAGACGTAGGCGCCCGCGAGCTTGCAGATCTGAATTGCGGCCATGCTGACACCCGAACTGGCCGAGTTGATCAGGACGGTTTCGCCTGCCTGCAGGCGCCCGCGATCGATCAGCATGTGCCAAGCCGTGCCGAAGGCATTTGGAAAAGCGGCAGCGGATTCATAACTGACCTTTTCCGGCAGGGCGATGAGGTGATCGGCAGGCAGCCTGACATATTCGGCATAGGCGCCATGTTCATGCGCACCGAGATATCGATAGTCGCGAGCGCAGCGATTGTGGTTGCCGGCCATGCACTGCTCGCACCGGCCACAGGGCAGGATCCACCAGCTCGTTACGCGCGTTCCGATCGCGAAATCGCAAGCTGTATCGGGCCCCAGCGCGACCAGTTCGCCGCCGAAATCGCCGCCGAGGATATGCGGGAATTTGCCTTTATTCGGCTTATAGCGTCCGGCGCGCGCCATCAGGTCATAGCCGTTGAGGCCCACAGCATGCACTTTGACCAGCGCTTCGCCGCGGCGCGGTTTCGGAACGGGACCGTCAGTGTAGGTGAGGACCTCGGGCCCGCCGTATTTCTCGAAAATGGACGCTTTCATCTTTTCAGGGAGCATTTTTCTCCACTCCAGATCAGCGGGCTCGCTCATAATTCGGACAACGGGCGCCAAAGATGCCACCGGCCTGCCTTCGCCGTCGGCGCAGGCGGGATTGCGCTTGTTGGCCCCCAATAATTTGTATACTAAATTAGTTGGAATTCAACTGGCTCTCCATGTCCTCGAGACATCTGCGGCATTGAAACGGCTGTCGTGCAATCGCAAGGAAATTGCGGCAGTGATGAATTACTCGGTTGGCGGCTCTGGTCTCGGCGCTCGCCTTGCCGCCAGACTTGCGGCACAATAAGCGCGGAACCGCGATGCCGAAAATCAAGATTGAAAATCTGTTCAAGATCTACAACTCGCGCAGCGGCCGCATTTCCGCGCTCGAAGACATCAATCTTGAAATCGACCAGAATGAATTCATCACTCTGGCGGGGCCTTCGGGATGCGGCAAGTCGACCTTGCTCAAGGTCATCGGCGCGCTGGTCCGCCCGTCACGCGGAAATCTACTCTATGACGATGAGGCGTTGCTGAAGCCGACACGCGATGTTGGCATCGTTTTCCAGGAACCGGTGCTGCTGCCCTGGCGCACGGCAATCGAAAATGTCCTGTTACCGGCTGAGATCCTCGGCCTGGACGCAAACACCAGCCGCGCACGGGCCCTGGACCTGCTGAGCCTTGTCGGCCTGACGGGATTTGAATCGAGCTATCCGCGCGAGCTTTCCGGCGGAATGCAGCAGCGGGTGGCGATCTGCCGCGCGCTCATTCATAACCCGTCAGTGCTTCTGATGGACGAGCCGTTCGCCGCGCTCGACGCCATGACGCGCGAAGAGCTCGGGTTCGAACTGCTTCGTATCTGGGATACCTACAAGAAGACCGTAATCTTCGTGACCCACAATATCGGCGAGGCGATCCTGCTCGCCGATCGCGTGATCGCGATGTCGCCGCGCCCCGGCCGGATTGCAAAAATATTGAAGATTGATCTCCCGCGCCCACGAACGCTCGATATGGAATTCACACGGGAATTCAAGGCCTACTCGGATCAAATCAGATCCGTGATTTACCACCACGGGGTGGTGGCGCGATGACTGCCGAAATCACCAAATCCGGCGAGGATATAGAGGAGCTGGAGCAGCGAAAATCGGCGATCGCTGCCATCGTGGGCCCGACTATCACGTTGCTTGCGCTCGTAGCCCTGTGGGAAGTGTTGGCGCGCTGGAGCGGAATTCCGAGCTGGCTTCTGCCGGCGCCGAGCGCCATCGGCGAGGCGATGGTCGACTGGCGCGGCGAACTGACCGTTCATTTCATGGTGACCCTCTACGAGGTGCTGGTCGGCTTTGCGCTTTCAATTGTGGTGAGCATCCCGCTTGCGGTTGCGGTGGTGTATTCGCCGTTCCTGCAGAACACGATTTATCCGATCCTGCTCGCGCTGCAGTCCATGCCGAAGGTCGCGATCGCGCCGCTGCTGGTACTCTGGATCGGCTTCGGTGTGCTGCCGAAGGTCCTGGTGGTTTTCCTCGTCTGTTTTTTCCCGATCGTCGTAGCGACCGCGTCCGGCCTCTCAGCGGTGCCGCCGCCGTTGTTGGACCTCATACGCTC